>Ga0247757_10000551_pt1 | contig 30467 bp, 34 predicted proteins | sample UWRJL126311R4_FD_180929 | JGI IMG/M metagenome (GOLD analysis project Ga0247757, IMG submission 180929) | Plant litter microbial communities from Arlington Agricultural Research Station in Wisconsin, United States - UWRJ-L126-311R-4 | ecosystem: Environmental > Terrestrial > Plant litter >... | reverse complement strand
TTATGTTTTAATAACTACCGGCTCAATTAAACCCACAATCCAAGCTTCCTTTGACAGTTGCGTTGTGATTTGCGAAGGAACCCCATAGAAGGACGCGATCTCAGCGTATGAATACCTGGTACCTTTTTTCGGAAGGGGCAGGCTTTTTAAACGGCTTTTAATGAGTTCTGTGAGTTTCCGAATAGCTGCGCGTCGACTCTCATATTGGAGTCCAGTTCTTTGGGGAAGAAGCCGACGACAAGCATGCATAAAAGAGATTCATCATCTCACGAATGTTTCCTCGTTACTCGCTGGAGAGCGTATTTCCAGACTAGGCAGAACAGACAACTATTATGACTGGCTCTATTCAGTAGTCGAGCCTATTAGTCGTATCCACGGCGTCCGCAATTACTGGCTCGGTCGCATCACTCGAAAACTTCGACCCATCCCTGAGAACTACTTTCATATCCCCAAAATCGCCATGGAGCAAATTGCATAGTCACTCTGGTATCGACATACACGTGGAACCCAGCCATCTTAGGGACCACATAAAGCGCGAAATCAATAAGATAAGGGAATACAGCCATTGCGTCCCTAAATTTCAACACGAGCTTAGAGTACTCATGAACAACAACCTATTGAAACTCCCTAAGCACGACTACTTCCAATGCCATATAAAAGCAGTCAGCTTTGAGGTTATAAACAAGACTATCTCCAATACCACTCAAATTTCACAAGCTCAATAATTAAAAACTGCACTTCTTTTTTTACTGAAGAGTCCACGTAGCAATCGGCCTTAAACCTAGTACCGGCAGTACAGGAAAGTTAAAGCTAGCTGGGATACTCGCTGCATATAACTTTCTATTCGGAAACTTAGCCCCTGAAATTCGTCAGAGATTTTATCTCCTATCAACCGGCAAATCGACGATTTGACCAATGCATAGTTTTCACGCTTATGAGCATATATGATATACTAAAAAGACAGGGCATTGAAGTACGCCACTCCATCGTAACTTCCATTATTCGCGCGAGGGCGAGACAAAGGTGTAGAAGAAGCCCACCATCTACCAGCGAAGGGCGCAAGGAATCAATAGAGAAATCCAGTACGTGCCCGAGCTGGATGAGGTAGCTGAGCAGGTCTGGTATCCAGGTCGTCGTAAATTCTGAAAACAGTGCCGAAGATGAGTCTATTGTCCCTGGGTGGAGGGGAATAGGAAGGTCTGCGACTGCTGGCCGAGATTATAGGGAGTTGGAAGATAACTATTAAACGGAGCATAGAGAAGTTTCCTCTTCCTTGTATCTACCGTCTTCCTGCTTCTCGGGTATGATCATGATAATTTCATTACTATAATCGCGGGATGCTAGGCGGTGATCAGCTTATTTTATTACTGCGTCACTCTGCGTCGTGGTGTCGTCGTAGGTAAAGGTAAGCCTAATTGTGGCAGAGGAGATGTGTTGGTCGATGATCTGAGTTATGAGCGAGGCGTAGAGTTCGTCGGATAGAGGTGGTTTAAAGGTGACCTTGGGTTCGACTATAGAGACCTTCTTGTTGTCGTCCTTGTCGTCATCCTGTTGCTCTTTGACGCTCTTCTGCTCGCTGTCCACATCATAGCAGTTCTTCAAGTCATGAGTGAGACTTCCGTAGGTCGTGCAACCATTCGTTTTCGGAAAGTCCTTCTTTGAGTGACCCAGCAGCCTATAGTGATGGTTGGGAGGTACTGCGCATTAGTTGGCGCTGTGACCTTTATCGTCACATCGCTTGCAGATGCGCTCTGAGCACTCGGTTTTGGGGTGGCCAGATCCGAGTTGGATAACCCGAGGAGGAGTCCGGTGATTCGTAGCCTAGACAGTTTATTCTTACTGTACTCCCTTGCCACAAGATAGTGAATATATATAGGCTAACCTCTTTATTGCCTATCTGCTCCGTTCACCTGGATATCGATCTCGATCCTCGCCTTAGGCCGTATGATCCTTTACCTTCTATGGATGGTAACGCGCCAGTACTTAATCTTCGAGATGGAGTTCGTCTTTGACGAAGAAGCCGTGGGTTATGTGGTGGATGGTATCCCTCAAGAACTCGTACTCTTGGTAGCATGCACTGTACCGGTCCTTCTTGTGTATCGCATACCGCGCAAGCGATGCCTGGTATTGGCCGCAGTCCAGGCATTCCGCAACTACGTGGCCGCTCGGGAGCTTAAAGTCTGCCAAACCTATCCTCGTGACCTTAACCGCTATGAAGGCCAAGGAGGAAGACTTTTCTAAAAGAAAGTACAGACGCCAATAACAAAGGGGACGAGATGGTGATGAGAAGAATACGCCTCTGAGGGCCTGGAGCAGTAGAGAGCTCAGGGTGGGATCGATTCCTGAATACCGGCGATCTTACATCTTATTGATATTCGAAAATTTCTCTATTTTAGCGTTCTGCCTCCTGTTTGTATGTTTCATTGTGGTTAGACTCATTTTAGTCCTCTAAGTGCCGGAGATCAGTCGAAAACTTGTCCCTTTAGAGTGGCGTTCGAGATTGTTCAAGCCACTCTTCTGCTGCGTCTTCGATGACGTGCAGCTCAGGGTTAGTCCTTTAATTCAACCACTTCTCATATACTAGGCAATGAAGACGGCCAATAACAAGGTATAAGAAGGAGGCACACGTCTTACCCAAGCCTATTGTATTACCGAAGACTGGGCCGTTATGCAGCGACAGAGAGGCCGCATATATCTGATACGCCTCTACTAACTTATATAGAAAAAACCGTATAATTTCCGGATCGAAGCCTTATCGGGGCACTGGAACGGGCTCAACTTCGATCAAAAGTGGAATAGAGACATGGAAAAATATGGCGGCTTTGACCAATCCAGTTGATTGGGATGCTCTGTTTTGCTTTTGTACTGGCCAAGTACGCTCTATATAGTACCACGAATATTGTTAGTATTGGCCGTCGTTTATAAATGCCTGAAAGTGGTCACTTACCAATATCCTAAATACCGGCAATCCTACATCTTTCTTGCGCCACCACTGTTTCCACATAATCAAAATGTGCGTAAAGCATTTAGTTACTCAATGAGGCTCTCATAGAGATATCATAACCCCTATTACATACCTTTATGAATCGAAACCACTTGTATATTGAGAAACTTTCCAGAGCCTTGCTTGACCAACCTACTCCAGGCCTGAGCTGTCTTCGTCTCTTTCACCCCTTCAACAAGGCCACTGGATTCTGTATAGAAGCTCTTCTTTGTTATATTGAATAGGAACGACCCGGCAAGCTGACCATTACTTCTTTGGCAGTTGTATAGGAGCCCCGCCACCTTTGACCATAACAGGGCATATCGTCGTCCAGGAATGCGTGGCGCAGCGATTAGGTGATGAATCACCTTAAAATCGTGGATAAGAGATTCAGTTCCTAAAAAGTCGTAAAAAATAAATCTTGGTGGATCGCAACCAAGATGCAAGTTCACTTGCAGCAGAGTGGCAAACTCGGAGAACCATCAGTCGGTACACATTTATGCCACCGTATCTTAGCCAAACCTTGCAGTCACTACCATTTTGTCCACTTTATGCTATATTCTCCTTTTTGTACTATCAATAGCAGTAATTTCCTTCGTGGAATCGACGAAGCTCCGTCTGCGGTGTCATCGTTGCCTTGGTATTTGAAGACAATTGAACGGCTCCATTCCGATGTGCAGCCATACGAGCTCAAGGAAGTGGAGGGGTAAAGTATCGGACGGCTCGGATTTGATCGCTGCCTATGCGCTGGTGATCAATATGCTCTGAAACCTGGATTGTACGAACTTACATTTGAGTCTTCGAAAGCTTTACCATTCTTGTTAGTTTCACATAGCGAGTATTGCCTCCCAGAACCTCCTGCGGCAACATCCCCTCCAGTTACGAACAGCTCGCACAACACTTACTGTATAAAACCGGGCATGCCTGCCCACGTTGAGAGGGACATGCCCTACAGGCTACATCTTCATCACGTAGCCAAGTGGTATTTCGAACGGCGAAATTTTTTAGCCACTAATGAGTAGTACCGCCGTTCTTTATGCCCGCGAGCAGTCGTTGCGGGTTAAGCCAGCCATAGCGGTCATCTTTCTTGGTAATGGCAGCCTTTCGTGTGTAGAGGATGAGCAGGAGAAGTATAGTGCGGGCTTTGGGGGCTGATGTGTTGCCAGTGCATGAGGTGCAAGCAAAGTGCTGCGTTATATTGAACGTCGCGATTCTGAAGGCGTGGGGCAGATCTCTAGTTGCACATGTGTCTATCGCTGTGGTGAAGAAATCGTTGTGTGGGTGCCGAGCTTCTTTCCCAGGCAACTGGCTTAAGGCGTAGGAAATGTAGGATTGGGCTTCAGACAGGGCCCTAGCTGTGGCCGAGCTCGCCCAGATGACGTTCTTCCCTTTCCGTACTAGAGGGGTATCATATGTGGCAGTACATGTCGCCCGCTACTCTAAGCAGCAAATGCCAACTTTTAGCGGTCCCCCGCTTCATTTCATCTCTCATAAAACCACCACATAGCGACCCAGCATATATCTTATCATCCGCACACGGCCTATTTCCAATACACACAAAAGACGTGCAGGGGCTTCACAGGGATTTTCGCTCTCAAGGAAAATACGGGAACAAGATGTCAAGGTATACAGCACACTCGTCGAAAGACTAAACTACTGACGGAGAAGTATCTCAGCTAGTACTGCCAATGCAATAGATACAAGACCTTGCCAGCAAGCCCATGTGTTCTCTATACGAATCACCACAACGGAGATATCGCCCCATGATACAGGCCGTTAGCTATCCATTTGTCAAACGCGATCGACAGCGAGATAGAGCTATGTCATCTAAAAGCAACGCTTTCGTAGCTGATGGTAATCGTGGACACAAGGTGGAATAGGGTCAACAACTAGACAAGAGCTGGTGCCGTAAATGCTCTGTGGATTGAGTGGAGACTCATTGTGGAGCTGCTCCGCAAGCTATGCCCTGAGCGCGGGCATTATCTCGTGTTGGTAAGATCAGCTGTCTTGTTTATCTTAACCCTAATACTCACTGACATTCATAGCCACTATTCGCTCCCTCAGCCGCGGTTACACGAGTATGTCGTCTAAGGTCATCCAATTCAATCGGCCGCTAAATTTGCGGGCTTCCCTCTGCATAAGGACATGAGACAGACGCTCTATTCCATAACAGATCGCAAAACATGCATACAGACACTTGAAGAGTCCATCCGTCAACCGATAAAAGGCTATAAATCCTCGAGAAGCTAGTGTTTCGACTCTGCCGCTATCTTAGCGCTCATCAGGGACTTACGTGTCTACGATTCGGAGGACAATCGTTTACGGATAAATCTGACAACGGACATAGGGATTACCTGATGGGAGAAGCGGGATTTTATAACTAGATACGGTGCTTCTCAGCTAAGATGTTGATGAGATGGATATGCCTTGGAGACTTTGAAGTCCTCGTGGCTTGTCGATGAGAAATCATTTATTGGACAGTGGGCTGCAAAGGTAAGGCAATACTCTGTATGCTCTATAGTGGCTCTACCTTGATCAGCCAACTTGAAACCAGTAGCTTGGACTGCATTTAATGAGTTCAATATCCCGCACTTCCCGGTCTTTTTCGTTGAGCCTCTTGAATACCCGGGCGATGGTATTACTGCTAGACAGCAGTAGAGGATCAGAAATAGCGTGGCTGAGGGTCGTAACTCATAGTGGCCCATGACTGCGATGAGGCCAGCACGTTTACAGACGGTAATGGTGTCTAAGTATATGTTCTCCAGGTGGGCAATTCTGAGTGCCGACATAATGGACGTGGCTCTTGTATTCAGCGGATAAGGTGAATTACTCTCGGAGTAGAAGGAAGCATTAAAGGTATGACAAACAGCGTCTCACTTGCGATAGACATCCCTACAGTGGTCTTAGATTGCTGTTATTTGTTCACAATAACTATTTGCTTTTTCAAGCCTGCTTTTGTACACTCAAACCTAGCCCCGCCCCGGCTCAAATTTGAAATCCCCCTACTATGACGCATTTTCTTCTCAGACCACCGTTCGTACTTATTCTGGAAATCAACAGATTATAATGAAGGGAACATGCTAGTGTTGATGTAGTGACTGCCAGGATGCTGCCGCAACAATTTTTTTTAAATCCTCCTGGACAATGGTACCAAAGATGAGGTAGGCTTGGATCAGATCGATCAAACCACTTGGCGTTCGAGTGCGCCATGGAATTGCAGCGTAAGAGCCGCGTGCAAGTTTTCCACATGATATGGAGACCGTTCCAAGTATAAAATCGACACCTCCATGGCGAATATTATACCTTTTCCGAATGCGATGCAGAGCAACTGGGTAATGCTAACAGAATTCTTCTTCGTATGCGCATAAGCATTGCTCTTATAGAAACAGAGTTACATCAATAGTGTGACGCTGGGTATCCAACCCATATGAAACCGTCGTGACCATTTCGTCTTCTTCTGGTAGGCCAACCTGCGGCTCCAAAGTTTGGAAGTGGCTGGCTGCAGGACAAACATGGCAGCGTGCGAAGGGAGTACACATGCCAGGCCTCGTTTGGTGCAAGATTTTGGTGTCTTCGGTGCGCAAGAATGCTGGGGTCAGGCTGTCTAGTGGGTGCTCTTTCCTTCGGCGGAGAAGGACCGGTTTCTCGTCCGCGAGTGCCTGCCCTCTGCGTACGCCCTGAGGTATTTGTGGGGCCAGTGTAGTTAACGCGTTCAAAGGAAGGTGCAACCGTTGGTCTTAGGCTTCCCAAGCCTTTTTTGCGCTCCTCCACGGTGGAATGAAGAGCGCATCGTATTTGATTCAAGAATTACGAGAGCAAATGCGAAATGGGCTGCCGGTTGAGCCACTGTTAACCACAAGCTGCATGCTCGTGAGCTAGTGAACGCCCTAAGTGCGCCCACTCTCACCTACCACGGCACAAAATCCTCATGTATCCGGAACCGTGACTTCCAGTCCTTTCTGACGTCCGCCGCCACGCAAATAACGCACGCACTGCTATACTTCGCCTATAGCCAGTCGGGAATGCCCTCAAATCGCAAGAACGATCGAATAGCCAGAAACAGAGCCAGCCGAGATTCTACGAACCGCAGAGTCCTTGTCTGTGGGAGGGGCGCTTTCTGTGGTGCTCTCTCATAGCATGATCCTCGCGAGCACAACCCAGGCATCCACAGAAAGTCATGACTGTCTGATGCCCTTCACAATGGTCTGCTGAGCTCATGACCGCCACAATGTATTCTGGGCTGAAGACCCCTAGACCGCGAGCTCTAGCTCGACTGCCTATTGCGTATACCTGCTGTGGGGGACTCACGAGACTGTCACTATAAGCTTGATAGCCCTGTGTAGTAGCAACAGGTTTTCTATCATCAATATCGCCGCCCGCTTCCGTGAGCCATTTTAGGGCAAATCATAGACCATAGATAGATATCGGATGTGAAGGAGTAGACATCACTTCCACAGAAGCTCTTCTAGCGACTTGAACCACCCATTGCTGTGATGCATCTTCTGCACCTTACACTGAGCTATAGGCACCCAAATGGCCTGGATGGAGCTGCTGTAGCTAATCATGCCGCCCCTGACGGCCGCTAGCTGGCCGCCTGCCGCGCTGCCCCTCTAGTTCGTTCACGGCCGTGGACGGCGGGCGCGCCTGCCCCAACTGCCCACTCCCGTGACCTAAATGACCCACTCTTCCCTCTTCCAATACACCCAAGACGGCCACGTTATGCCACATTAGGGCTTCGGTCTGAGCGAGCAAATTGGCCCTACCACCCTACTGGCACGCGAGGAGCAGTGAGAGGACAAATACTCAAGGCTAACATATATTTTTGAACAAACATGGAGATGTATCCATAGAGCTAAACCATAGCATGCGAGGTATCATAAGGAAGCTCTGCTCAAAAGCTATTGAACGGTATTGCTTTTGTAGGAATCTGTCGATATGTCATGAGGATATGCCCAAGAAGGTGCCGGGCTCATCGTCCCAGAGATGCTTTCAAACCTATCACCTTTACCATGATGGGTAGTGTAACATTCCCCTCTCATCCCAGCCATACGCCGGCGCCATTGGCCTTCACCCGACAGGGGTGCGGGGCACAGGCCCCAAGCCCAGGCCCTCCCCTCCCTTCCCCCTGTATATGAAGGCCCTCCCATCTCCTTTCCTCCTCTCCTCCTCTCCACCTCTCCTTTCTACCACACCACCCAACTCTCCTTTGGCCTGCAGTTGGCTCCATTTCAACAAACATCCCAAGTCTTGCACCAGCACATACCAGCAGACATCAACCAGTATCAAGCAACATCCGTCAATATGTCTAACCGCTCACCACCATCATCGCCTGGTGACTACCCAGCACCGTCCAGCCCACCAACCCAGTACTCCCCCCAGGCCACCCGCAAGGGAGTTCAGGTCAACCCACCATCCGTCGGCGAGTCCTCTGCTATGGCAGCGGCTCGCGCCCCCTACCGCACCACCCCCCTTCCCAGTCGCTCCATCACTCATGCCAGTATCATCGTCCGCGGTATCTCCTATCAAGGCCTCCATCCTACGCTGCCGGCTCTTGGTGCCTTCAGTAACGAGCTTGACCGCGAAGCATTTGGCTACATTTCCCGCGACATCTTTGTCGAGGAAACTCCATCTGGCGTTCACTGCGGTACAGACGAGATCCGCGAGTTCCAAGCTGTCCAGTTCCAGCTTGAGACTGTGAGTATCCTGTATCTTGACTAATTCTCTGCTAACATGTCACCAGTACCGCGTGTTCACCCATGCTGTTCCGGTTTACAACGAAGGTGTCATCATCCACTTTGACAATCTGCGTGACGCCTGCGAAGGCATGCAGCTGTTGAAGAGCATCAAGTTCGACTGCTCATTTGTAGACACCTACGACTTTGCGATTGCTCGTGGTCAAGACACTGCTGCCATAAATGAGTTCCAAGGCCAGTTGAAGCTCACCATCATGCTATCTTCTACCAACCGTGGCCCCCGTCCTCCGTTCCCCCCTTCAGAGTTGGTCTGGTTCCTCAATGCCATTGAGTCTGCCTTGAGCGTCTTTGGTTCCGTCCGCCATTTTGCGCATCTCGCCACTGATGAAGAGAAGCTGCTGTTCACCTTCCGAGTTGAGTTCTTCTCTGTCGAAGCCTGCAGCCGCGCTGTTGCTTCCCTCACCGTTGAGCCCCTTTGGGGTGAGAGCGATGATGTAAGTCATTCATATTCATCATTGTATTCACATACTAATAACATTCAGGGTATCTGGAACTACTGGTCCATCCAAGTAGGAAGCTGGTCCGGCCCGCGCCCAGCCACCTCACCTCATCGCCGCTATCCCCGCCGTGACCACCTTGGTCGCTTGGTGGGTCACCTGCACAACGCTGAGTCCCGCCGCGATCTTCGGTATCGCACTCATCCAGGCGATCTTCAGAACCGTGTCCGTCGCGACCGCATTGAAGACGGCACCGAAATCCGTACTACCATCATGCTACGCAATATCCCCAACAAGTTGGACTGGGTATGTTTCTCATTATCCCCACCGTCCTTGACTGAACTTTGCTAACTCTTCCCAGATGTCCCTCAAGCAGATCCTCGACACGCACGCTTTTGGGCAATTCAACTGCCTGTACTTGCGCATCGATTTCCAAACTGGTCAGAACATGGGTTACGCCTTTGTCAACTTCACTGATGTTGCTGGCCTCCTTGCTGTCCTCGATCACCTGGAGGGCTATCCGTGGCACGGCTTCTCGTCCAACAAAGTCCTTGAGTGCTCTTTCGCCACTATCCAAGGCAGTGAGGCTCTTATCGAGCGCTTCCGCAACTCGGCTGTGCGCCAGTCAGCACCTTACTGCCGTCCTCACCTGTTCCTGACGCACCATGAGGCTGTTACCGTCCAGCGCACACGCGACGCCGGCAAGGAGCTTCCGCTTCCACCTCCAAACAACCTGTCTAAGCTCCAGCGTTCGACTGAGAGTGCCAACTGCAACGGTCTGTACAAGACCCCGGGCATGTGCAGGCACCATTCCGGTAGTCGTGTCATTGGCAGCGGTTATGATCGTGGCCACCCTCGTGATAACGCCTACATGTTTGAGCGTTATGGCCCACCTCCTCAGCCTCCCAAGTTCCAGGCTCTCGAGGTTCCGGAACACATGCGCCGAAACTGTGAGCAGTGGTACGCCTGCCACTACGGACCTAACAGCAGGGGTACAATGACACGCTTCGAAGATATTGGACTCGCCGCCGTCCACCAGTTCCTGGCCCTTCACGGCCGCGATACCCGTCTATATTTCACAAATCCTGGCCCTATTCGTCCACCCAGTGTCCGCACTACCATCTTCAACCCCACCACAACGCAGGCTGGGCCAATCCCCCAGCCCAACACTTCATTCACCGGCACTGGGCACGTCCTTGGTGCCGGCCCAAATGGTGATAGGACTACGGTCCTACACCATTCACCCACTGAGTGAATAATGCGCGCAGCTGAACTCATAGTCAACATAGCACATAAGCGCCACATCTTCTGAACGCGTGCGCAAAGCCTTCTACGGTCACCACGACATATGTATCGTCTCTGTATCTGCCTCATCTATGAAGGCACGTTTCCAGTACCTAATCGACCATTTCTTACATCTGCACAGTTTTCAATATTTTTTCCATTTCTTCATCACATGCTCCTCTTAGCATGTACTGGTCGGCATCTGAACGGCATTTCGTACTTTCTCTGGCTTCTTTGTGTCTGCATGATTGCATTGCACAACTGGAATTCCTTGTTTCTTCTTCTCTGATAGTTGTTTGTCTCCCCTTTCTTTCCTTGTCTCCTTTCTCCTTTCGGATAATGGCATCAGGAATCTATTTCTTCTCTCATCCTTAGAGTACGGATGTCGGGAGTTGTTACGAATGTCTCTGGGAATTTTTCTTTTCACACTTTCGGATATGGATGGGAATGGCGTTCAGGTCTGGGTTTTCTATCTATCTCTTCTCAGGTATCGCGCATATTCGCAGTGGGTTCCTCGGTGTGTTGTATGTACAATCTGTATGCATGCGACGGGAAGCATAGATCGGCTAGGTTTTTACCTGGCAGATGCCATCGTGCGGTATTTTAGCATACCAATACTTCTTTCCTCATTCAAATCTCTTCTTCCGACTTTGTGCCTGTGACTGTGACTGTAGTGATAGACATGGCGTAAGAGATGTTGAGCGGGCCACGGTTGATTGCCGGAAAGCTTTCCACTGAAATCCAGAAACTGGAGCCGTAAAGGTAACTTGTGAGAAAGGCTTTTTGCTGACGAGCGTATACATCTCAAGGCCATATAAGACTTGAAGGCCGTAAGAATTATTGTCCCGCTAGGCTGCTCGCTGAAGCCGGAAATCTGGGTGGCTGAAAGTCGGAGCACCCCCAGCCCAGGCTTCTTCCCTCACCACCTAACTCCACAGCACCAACACCTAACACCATTTCCTACAGTCAGAAAGCCAGCGCACCATCTGAACCATCTGAAGGAAGCCGAACGCAAGTACGAGCGAGTTCCAGAGCGATTCTATGCGTACACTCCCAGCACTTTTGCAAACGAGATCGAAAAGCGAGCGTCGTAGCAGCGCAGACGACCGACGAACGACGGCGACAAGACGGCGCACGCGTGCGGTACACAGCGAATACAAAGTATGATTCGCTCTCCTCCTTGTTTGTCTGTATGGACGAAGAGGTAACTAGGAAGAGGAGAGGAGAGGAGGTGGCGATGTGAAGAAGAGGACGCCGGGGGTGTACAGCCTCTACCAGGTTGTCGGACCTCATGCCCATATACAGTGCTATTGGACGATGCCAGGAGCGCTGGGGTGTTGGTTTCCAGGCTGAGTCGGTCCACTGGACGATCCCTCGTTTGTCAGAGAGATGGCGGTCTTCGTACTCCGTTTGACATGACTGGACTTGGGTATACCAAGCGGATAAGAAGGCTCGGCGCCGTGAAAAGTGTTACAAGGAAGACGATGCATGGATATAGCAAAGGAGAGGTGTTGGAGCACCCGCGTCACCACATCCAGACCTAAACCAGGCCACGGAGCAAATGACCAGACTCGCAAACATAGTTCCAGAGTGTTAAACGTATAAGGCGAACTAAAGAGTTGCGAGGTCTTTTCGCGTTCCGACCATATACCGTGGAGAAAAGCAAGACGCTCCAAAGGTGCCTTACAGCGAGAAGATAACAGATGTGCGATGCAAGAAACTAGAGTACGGATAAAACTCTCTTCTAGGAGAGTCATTGCACAGAGAACGATACATTTGTGCACGCGAACCATCAGCTCGTGCGTATTGTTTCGCTCAGTGGGTGAATGGTGTAGGACCGTAGTCCTATTACCATTTGGGCCGGCACCAGGGACGTGTCTAGTGCCGGTGAATGAAGTGGTGGGCTGGGAGTTGGCCCAGTCTGCGGTGTGATGGAGACGAAGAGGGTGTACGTATAGGGGGTGGCACGGAATGGGATGTTGAGTGATTCAGGTTGTAGGACAGGTGTGATCATCGAATAGAAGGGGGTCGAGAATGGGATCGCAGGATGGAGAAAGACTGCTGGTGATAACGACAATTTCGTTCAGCCCAACTGCAGTATCCGGTGTTACGAACAGCTCTATTGTGTCAAGCAAGCACTGTAGACGCACGCGAATTGCGCCAGCACTGCCAGAACGAGCTCAGGCGCATGAGTTTCCTTCAACCAAATACGAATATACCGCGAAGTCGAAGCGCCCGTTGAGAGCCTATCCTGCTGTAGACGGCTCCCAATATGCAGTAAACTCAGCTCTTCTAGCCCTGGGCCTTCTACAGGCTGGGCATGGGCAAGGGTGGGGAGGGCTGCCTGTGACTGGCGTGCACGGGCCCAGGGAAACGAGCAGAGGGGCTTCATGTTTGGCAGACAACCACCACCAAACGCAACCCGCACACACGATTTCCACTCCCCGGCAAGAAGACCGTGGTCTCATCAACCATCTTGTGGGTGCAAAGTCTGCTTCGTGGTAGCCACATTCATCTCCTCCACTGGAGCTAACAAGGCAGGCTCCCTTCTCTTATTCCCCACCCTCGCTGCCTTCTTTCACCAGACCGGCCTCTTCCTCTCCCGCAGGAAATCTTTGAGCTTAATGCCGCTGCTAGGAGGAGCGCAATAAATTCCAGGAGATGGATAGCCAGACTAGTAACGCATCCACATTCCCTCATGCCCCATCCGCTCACTCGAGTTCCTAGGCCGGTCTTATGCGGGTGCCCCTTTCTTCGCCATAAGGGTCACGCATGAGAACAATGTCCAACACCCATCGCATGGAATTTGGCGGTTGGTTGCGCACCTCAAATGAGCTTGGGGCGAGAGTGCCACACAGAGCAGGCAGGTAGGTCATCAATATCCTCTTGGCCTCTATCCGCTGACTCTATTGCATAGGTCCGTCGCTTTTCAGACTCCTTCAGACCACGGCATCTGGGAGCGTTTGAATTTTGGCGTTGCGCTCCGGAGCCACCCACCCACCCACTGAAGGAGCAGCAATACATAGAGTCGAAGGAACAGCGGAGGACGATGAGCGTTGTCGAACCAGGCAGTTGGCGGCAGAAAAACATAACGATTGCATCCATTCAGAGCTCCATCCTCTGTCCACAGAGCGAGACCCGATGTTGACGACTAGCGATAGGAGCTGCTGTCCATCCTGGCCACACTGGGCCACGTAGTCCTCGCCAGCTCAAGTTGTTGACACCGCCTTAAGATTGCCAGTTAACCTAGATCTGGCTCGACTGCGAAGGGCACACTTGTGGTCTTCGAACGAACAGCCGCAAAACTTAGAGGTTGCTTGCGCATTGTGATCGCTTGCTAACATGAGGTAGTCGCTTTACGCCTCAGATTCATCCGCTGAATCGGCGTCATTGGCCTCGTCAACCACTCCGAAACGGTTCCCCAGGCGTTCCACATAATCCTCGACGTGCAAATTTTCGTTGTATACCTCAAACCAAAGCTACTTCTCCTTATTCGAACAGACATAATCGATCCATGCCAGAAAACTCCGAGGCCCGCGCGTAGGCCTGGACATGGACATGAAGAATGCTCACAAATTGACTTGCCCCAGTATTAGATCTCGGAGAGAAAACGACTGTGCGAATCCTAGGGCTGCTTAGATAGCAGCTCCGGCGCTTCATTTTCATCAACCACAATCCCGCGGGATGCAAAGGAAGTTTGAGAAGGACAAGGGTTGCAGGCTCAGCTTTGAGCGCTGCTCTTGGGGTAAGAGTCCCACAATTAACAGCTACCAGAGAGCAGGCAGAGAGATTCAGCTCTGCGTTTGCGCCATCCTGGTATCCGGAAAAGGTCTAAGTTGCTCCGATATATCCATGGCTGATGCTTCCCTATCTTGACAATCAATCCACAAGCCGGGCTGAAGCCTTACAAGGGAAGTCACAAAACCCTTTACATACGATAATACGGGCTGGTGTTGACTTAGCTGTACAGATCGACGCAAGTTTGAGAGAGGAGACAGGTGCATTTTGCAACCTAGGAAGGCACCAAGGGCAGTGAGTGGCGCCAACACAACCCCTCGGGATCTCTTTGGGACTTTGTTGAGCAGGTAAGGTCTCCAGACACAAAGCGACTGGAGCAGACCTGACGGAACAAGGTAGGCACAACCGGGCAACCGTCAGAATCATTTCGAGAAACTCGCAGCCACGGAAAGACAACTCGGTTTGCGGCACTAATGGGCTGGGAGCCAGCCGAACATGGCCCTATGCGTTCCCCACTACTTGGATAAATGTTAATACATATGCTCTAAGCTGACACGAAAGACAATCGTCAGGCGTTGTCACAGAATAGGGCATGAGAAATCTATGTACCTGCGGACATAAATTGGAAACGAATCCTCCGAACGAAGGTCGGAGGACAGCGAGAATTCGTATAACTCGATAAATGCCTCGAGAGCTTCCCTCAACGCAAAGCAAAAATGCAAAAAAGGCCAATAAAATTGAAGTGCAGGGAAAGGAGAGGGTACATAATTGACCAGAACTTCGTGCTCACCCTGGAAAGCGGAACGAATGTCCGGCACGCAACGATGTACTGCAATTCAAGTTGCTGACATGTCGTGCTACAATCTGAAGAAGATTGACGAGGTCCGTTAATCTATTTGTTGGTACGTTCGATGCGCCACCGAAATTCGTGACATTCTGCTTCCATGTCGATGCATTTTAAGCCTTGGCCTCCAGGTCGAATAGGTTGCAGCTGACTAGTACCTCCGACGACAAAGAGCTAGGGGGCCGACGTTCATATGAAATTTCCGCGTGGAGTTCAGGAGAAGCTATTTCAAGGTACGGCTTCTTCGAAATGATGAATCGCCAAATAAAGGCGAGAATCACAGGTTGTCTAAATGGAACTAGCCATTATTAATTGGTATAGATCCATCCATGGTCGAAAAACGGGCCCATGTTGACAGGTAGTAGTGCCGTTAGCTTGGTATATCGGTATGTCACTCAATGGCTTCGATTGCCAACACCTTGGGCGGTTTTGCACGTAGATGCAAAAGAATTGGCAACCAATCCTGACAAGAAGGCTAAACCAACAGATATCCCTTCGAACATGGCCAGAGACTAGCATTCTCGTCTTTCAGTATGCCAGGACGGAATCATGAATCGTATATGCTGATAAGGGAGTAACACCCCAAAGCAGTGGAATGAATCTGATAGATCATGACCAGGCTCATGGATATCTCGAATCCGTTGATGACGAGACAGAACACAAGAGATAAAGTGGAAGGCAGTGCGAGATTCGAGGCTTGGTGTCAATCTGGTGATGAAAGATACCGCCTGGTCTAATATTCTGGACAGCAAGGCGTCAGTCGAACAACTAAGGTCAACAGCGCATTTCAAGATTGATTGGACCACGCGAATCTTAGTACATGAGTTAGTACAGCTGATGGAGCCCTAGAAGGCGCATGCGTTGAGAAGCTACAGAAGGACTACCTCCCAGAATCAGGTATGAACCTTAGTCTGGGGTTTCCCATCCTCAAAATCGGGAGCTTTAACAGATCTACAGCTATCCAGAAGACTTGAACGCTATCACGATTTGGATGTGCAAAAAGGGAATACGTGAGAAAAACTTACTTACCCTCGAATCTCCGAGTCGTTTACTCACCACCAACACTGATTTTAGCATCTTCTTCAGCTCTTACAACTTCTAAAGTGTCGCACTATAGCCGTACATTTCCCGAGAATGATTGAGCCGAAGTTTCATGGCGAGTACGATGCGAACTTAACCGAGCTCAGAAACCGGATCATGAAGATCTTCTGGCATCCTTACATTGACGTGCTTCTATCGAATCGAGTATGCTTGGCCCAGCATGGACCAGCCGAGCTCTTGCCTGGAGGGCATGGTGCCCCGGACCTACGCACCATTGAAGGCAGGCGTTGGAAGTAGAGCGTAAGCTTGGTTCAGCTCGCTGAACTTTCAAAACACATGATTCGATAACCTCGACAGGACTTGTTGATGGAGCATTACAGGTCGGTCATATGCTTGCTCTGATGCGCATGTCCTTCTGTTCGTGTTTCTGCCTTCTTCTCGTCCGCTTAAATGGCTTTGCCTTCCCGCCAACCATTGTTTTCAATTAGCCTGGCGTTCTTGCGGAGATGGATCGAACCTCCGCAGCATGAACCACAATGCACTATTTCATTCTAAGGCCTATGCCGACCTGCCCGAGTCTTGCGATGAATGTCTTGAACCCCGTTTCCAAACAAAAGCGAAGCTGTTTATACGATACTGTTGCGAGTTGGTGAGCACTGGCATATCATGTTCCAAGGGCTTGCAGCGTGAACATCTACGGCCAAGTCCCATTTCAGTAAGCTGAGGGCCGTCATCGTGTCGATCAGATTAGCGCCGTGCGCTCGATTGCCGAAGGCTTGGTCGATGTAGGATGCGATTCGCGGCAGCCTGTCCTTTGCCGTAGTGCCGTCCTTACGCACTGCCTTTGTTCTACCGGAATTTAGTCAGGCTTGTGGATAACTCTACTTTCTCGAAGATCACTTGGACCCCGGCCAATGAGTATCCGTTGCCTTGCTGCATGCACAATAGCTTTGTTATCCCGGAGAATCCAGCCACATCCGTAGCCATACATGCCCGCCGCCCAACAGCCAGAAAAGGTAAAGAGGATTGTGATACAGAGAAACTACCCCCTCTTAGAAGGCGATAGAGCTGAAGACGCCGTGCGCTCGTCTTCAGCTGTTCCGGAGACACAAAGCTAGTCTGATGGTAGTTGTTGAACGCCTCGCTAGAATGAGTCGAGGCGTGTGCGAAGCGCTCATTTAAGGCAGAGAGGCTTCCCATCTCGAGCTAAAGATGTCCATTGTAAAGTTTCTCAAGAGAGTTCTGATGCCTGGCTATTGGAGTGCAGGTCGCTGGTCGCTGTGGTTGTCGAGCATGCTCTGTGGTTCATGGCACAGCAACGTTGAGTGTGGTTCGGCCATGCGGGCGATAGATGGGGAAGGAAAAAGACACAGAGCCGTAGGGCCCTCAGCCTCCAAGAGGCTCCAAGAGGAAGCCGGCGCGAGGGCCGCTTCACAGAAGCGCCTCGATGTGAGTTGGGTATGTTGGTACAAAGTACGGAGGAGGGAGTGAGAGCAAGACGGCAGTGGGCGGCTACCCCGCAACGCAATGTCCCGCTGCACGGACGCACTCAGCTTCCCCGACAAACACCAAACCACTTGCCACATCGAGGCATTGCGCGACTTTCAGCATGTAACGTGCAAAGCTTGCACCCGAGAAACGGCTCAAGGGAACACAAAAGCCGCGAGGAGATAGGTCGGCACACGTTGCGATGGATATCGGTACTTTACATGGCTCTGCCAAAATTTTCCCCTGCGCGCTTGGACCCCAAACCACAGCACCACACAGATGATCAAAAGACCACGCCGAAGCAGAAACTAGAAGAGAAGAGAAGGTCCATTCCTAAACGATACATCTCGCAAGCTCAGCTCTTACATAACAGCTGACCACGTTGTGCCACAATAACGGCTCCTGCTCCTCACACCAGACTTTCTGGCGAACCCACAAGGCTGCCCGCCTACGCTGTGTAACACGACGCAGACCACATCTCACCTCAGAGTCTACTACGGGTAGGATATTTCTAGCGAGGGGGGTTCCCGGGGTTGCCTTGGGGTGGTCGCGTGCCGGGGAACGCCTCACCGCTTGTCTGCCGCATCTTTTCTAATTCTGGAGCGGAGAAACATCACAAGGAAGTCGTTGGGCGTCTTGATCTAGAGGAGCAGCATCTGAGCTGCCGATATTTAGCACCAAGCAAGGGGTGTGTGTTGCGCTCTGCTGCGCAAAAACGTGTGCATGCGTGCCCGTTTAAGGAACCTTAACCATCACTGTGCCGTGAGATAGATTCACCTGCGCTTCGCTCCACCAAACATCAAACCAAATTTTCCAGTCTCATATCCTTCACTCGTCCGCAAAGCTTGTTCGCACTCTGTCATCGCACTGCTATCCACCCGGAGAATGAACCTTGCACCCCCGACGTCCGCATCAGCAATCCTTGATCACCTATACGCACTTTGATCGAACGCGCTGCCTGACATACAACCAACACGTTATCCAACATCAACAACACACGCTCACACGCTGCCTCTCTTCAAAACCCCACACCTCCCGTGGACCACGTACTCTCCATCTCTCGCAGTACCCACCACGCATACCAAAGTGCCAACGTACTATACAGCCATGGCCGAGCTCACCAGCGAGACCCTTCTCTCTGCGTCTGTTCGCGACAAGCAGAACCTACGGGACATCCACGAGCTCCTCTGCCGCCTCATTGCTCGCAACAGCAACCAGCATCGCCGCAACCACTGGTTCAAATCACTCAGCCGCTTCCGGAAGGAACTAGGCATCCTCATTAAGGACATGGACGGCAGCTTGAGGAGTGCAGCTGCGCGCGCCGTCACCGAGCGCCTGCAGTTTTGGGATCAGAAGTGCATTCACCAGTGGTATTTGTAAGTGCTCTCCTTTCCCTGTTTCTTTCTGTAAAATTTAAGGACGTACTTGCGTTTGTGCTTGAAGTCCGTTCGCACTCATGTCTTTTTTTCCTTTCAAAATACAAACCAACCTGTCTATACCAGAAAGAATACTGATTCTCTTCAAAGACACTTCACCCAGCTCGTCGCCGTTGGGCCATTCGCGGTCCTTGGCCTTGTCCTCATGGCCTCGGTCGCGCGTGTGTGTCGCATTACCGGCATCACCGCGCTTTACGAGGAGATTGCCTCCGAGGACATGAAGGGCGTGCTGACGGCCGTCGATGACGGGCTGGTGGCCAACGAATTTGGCAGCTTACTAGAGGAGGAGCAAGAAGAGTGGGATAAGGGGGTCCTGGTGGAGAGGGAGGAGTAAAATTATTGTTTGGCTTTAGGTGATAGTGCATCTTTCTGGAGGGAGAAAAGAAAAAACAGGGCGTTAGTGTGTATAGGTATTTGTGCCCAGGTGGGCAAATGAGGAGTTTTGATATTTGTGATGAGTAGGATTGTTCTTCTTGACAACTTGTATGGCTCTGCGTGACGGATTTGAACTAGATTTTATGTGCGAATGGAAAGGAATCCTCTGAAAAACGCCGTGAATTTTCTTCTTTATCGCAGACTTGAGAGAGCTCCTTACCAACCCTGACGCTCTGCTTTTCTTCTTTCAGGTACTGATGTGGGTTTGAATTGTCAGTATAAAAAGAACAAGGTTCATCGACTGAATTATTGCTCACGCCTTGTAGCTTAGTCGCCAGTAGATTGCCTCTCAATCGTCTCCTTGATGTTTCTTTTCCTTCTATTAGATATTTTTCTACAGTGATAGGTCATTTACGATTAAAAATCTCTGTCATTAACTCCAAGGCTTATCCACCCTTCTTATAATCCAGAGATAGAAAAACGCCGTCAAAGTTCTTGATCCTGCTCGTCGACGGCAACGTCTCGACCATGAAGATCCTAGCACAGCACCATGAGCCGTCCTTTTTTTCTATTTCGAGAGCGACTGTGAAGCCGTGCGCACAAGATTGAGGATAAGCCTATTCGATAGCAAGAGCAAGGTTGAGCAAGTGGATGTCTTCCGTTTTAGCCCGGGGACAGAATGACATCTTTCATTGCCTCACATTTCGCTCCTTATATTTTTGTAGTGGTTTCATCCGTGGTTATTGCCTGACTTCTTCTCTTTGGATCTTACTTTATCATCCTCAGTGGGCATGTGGTACTCTTTGAACAATTCTTGGATCGAAAGTTTTAGGCTTGCCTTATGGCATAGCGTATCTCGATTTAATGACTAGTCAAGTCATTCTAATATGAGTTGCGTTTATTACTATAGAATGCTCTACTTCCCTATCACCGCGATTTAAGAAGAGTTGTCCTCGAGACAACTTTGCTTTCGTGATTCGTGATTTTTCTTTCGAGAGCAGCATACAAAGTTAGATCTCGCTTCTTCATAGCAATGAAACCCTTACTATCCTTTATTTACCATATATGTCGGTAACCTGTAAAGTGCAGTTGCTGATCTATAGCGAATGCCAGCATACTATTATGCTAGCAATAATGATTCCGTCGGTTTGTGATATAACTCCGAGTATAAATCTGGCTTCTGGTTATGAAAAGAGTCTTCCGCGGTTTCCGTTTATTTTGTGGAAAAAATTTTCCTACTTCGTTTGATATATATTGATTCTATAAATAATAGTATCCCTTTAGCTATAGATTAATTACGAGGCTTCTTATCTTCTCAATGTTGATGCTCTCCGTGTGCTTTTACATCTAGCCCCGAGTATGACTCGGACCATTTATATTGCCCAACACTATCCGAGCTACATGTCCACGAAGACCCTGTTTGCTTCCTAGAAAAAGCTTCCCTACTCCTACGAAGCCAACGTGCCAAGCCTCCAATAAGGTAGCAGCTCCCACTGTAATGCAAAACCATTCAACGGCACCCTCAGCATCGACTATTGTCATTCTGGTGACATCATGATACATCCATTCGCTTTCTTTCAGCGTGGTGCGGGTTGGGGTGTTCGTATCAGCCATCCTTGAATTTGTGTGGATTGGACCACGATGGTCTACACCCACAGATGCAGAGCTCAATCTACATCTTCAAATAGTCCTCTATCATGCACAACATGTCACCGATCGTATAAATAGCGTTCTTGAACGCCATTCGCCCTGGCAAAGAAGGTTTTTGGGTGCTCAAGTCACACGCAAACAATGCGTCTCACCATGCATTTGCGTGAATCGGAATAGGGAGGACACGTCATAATCACGTTGACAGTCAAGGAGTTTCCCACCCTAGTTGCTTCTTTCTGATCCATCATCTTAGCGGCTTGACAATGTTCGCCTTGTACTCACAACCACATCCTCATTGTGGCCCCAAATGCCAAGCCAGGCTCAAAACCCCAACTACTACTTACCCACCTTGCTTTGATATATTCGTTCATACGTTCTAGGCTCTGGGATACTTCTGAAGGGACATTCTTATTTTCATGGATGCTCAAGAGAGTGCTCTGCGTTTAGTGGTATAATAAAGACGATAACCAACAGGAGATATATTATGCATTTTGCAACTGCGATTGAGTCGGACTGGTGAATCATTGAAAAAAGCGCTAAATCAAATAAAAAAAATTGGTATAAAGGGCCATGAATCAAGAAAGATAACATAGGAAATGTTCGACTGTGATGTTGATCAGCAAAAAACAGTAAAAGGAAATGACCGCTATAACACATAGCATCTCGCCATTCTTCGCACACACAAGTACGCTAGAATGTTTGCCTCGAAAATGGCACAACAGTCACCCAACTAAACACGCATAAGAAATGAAATATACCGCATCAACGAGCCAATCATCACGGAGCCCGACTCATAACACCCTACTCTTCTTCACGAGAAGCTCACAAACTTGGGATCCCTCGGCAGGCCGTCGGGGCCGATGTTGTTCCTCTTGAACCGGTCCTGCATATAAAGCCGCCGCGCCTCATCAAAGTCTACACCCCGTCGCTTCATGATGGCCTGTACCTCGCGTTTGCCCGCGCCATCAAGACCCTGTCGCGAATCACCTGCTTCCACGTTGGTAGTAAGGTCAAAGGCCGAGGAGGACAGTCCGGCTTCGATGTCGTCGCGGAAAGAGGTGGGTAGGCGGGTATAGAGGGGCTCGGGGATGGGCAGGCGGTGGATCCACTGGTGCCGGGTGAAGTAGGCGACTGGAAGCTGTCAGTGGCATGCATACAGCAGATGCTAGTAGCACATACCCGTAGCAAGAACAAGAGTCACAAAGGTAAGGGAGTAGAGGATGTAAGCCATAGCTAGGACGTCGGTGGCTGATGGATAGCTTGGCGGGGATGCGACAGCTCGAGGTATGTGAAAGAGGCAGCTGGACGCGTCGAAGGCGATGTCCCTAGTTACTAAACGCAAGGAAATCAATATGGGCAGATATTAGAAGTTGCTACGGGAGCAGAGGCATTCTAGCAGTGGGGTGAGCCGGGCTTGAGAAGTGTCAGCTCAAGCCCCAGGTAGTCGTAGTGGCTGAGGCTGAGGCGTCGTCACCGGACTTGGCATCCGTGCATACGGCGGCATCTTGTTCCATCCCCGACCCCGCGCCATACCTAATGCGGTAATGCAGACGAATTTCGAACTGCCACACCAAGTCGAACTTCGACATCAACGCCAGCCGTATCTTCCCTCACACGACAACCGCAGCAATGGCCACCCTTTCTTCCGACCTGATCTGGGAAATCACCCGTGAGTGCTAGATTCCGGATGCACAGCCAAGAGCCGTCATTGATGAGTGTACAGGCGGCAAGAGCTCCACCCTCGTCAAGAGAACGCAGGCCGGCGGTGTTCAGTTCTCGCGCGACCCGCTGAACCTGAAGAACTCATACTCCCGCAAGGTATGTTAGAAAAATGCGTTGAGTCAGGACGATTGACTAATAGAGCACAGTATGAGGGTCTCGTTGCCGACAAGGTACGCTTTCGCTAGCTGCGCACTCGTGAACGTGCCTGCACCCGCGAGCGAATCTGACCATTTCTCTAGGCTATCGGCGTCCAGCCCGGTGAGGAGGGTGGCATTGTCCTCCTGACCAAGAAGGCAGACAAGGCCCACCAGCCTTCCACACAGATCCAACAGTCGTCCATCTCAGCCAGCCGCTCCACCCGCAAGTATGTCACCAAGTACACTCTTTGCGCGTTTCGTCAGCGTATCAAGGCTACGCAACTTGAGGAAAAACTGGCTAAGCAAATGTAGGACTTACTCCACCATCGTCAAGTCGACCGCCAACCGCAACTACCGCACCGATCTTCGCAAGGACGCCGTCGCTCGCGCCTCGGCCATCCGCAAGTCGCAGAAGCCCGTCAAGGAGAGCAAGCCCGCGAAGCTGCGCGGCGCTAAGGCTAAGGCCGCCGCTTCAAGCTAAATGGAGTCTGTCAAGACGGATAGGGATTGATGGGAATGGAGTTCATTGCATAGGTTCATCTGGGTTATGAGCTCGTGTACGGAGAAGAAATTATGATGCTTTCAGCTAGCGTCTTTTGCATGATACAAAAAGACCAGGCCAGGCGAACCATTAGGAAATGAGAAAATTCCAGATTCTGCCCATTCGACTTTTTACTCCTTCGCTCCGTCTGTTTTGCTCCCGATCTGTGGTTTCGAAATGTGATGTCGGAAATTCTGGCGGGGAAGTTTTATCGATTCTTGAACATCTCTTTCACCTGATTCGTTTTCACCAGATACGAAAGTATCTATGTGACGTGGGCTTCGTATTTCTATCTTTCACAGCACCGTTCCTCTCCGCAGCATCGGTAAGGGCAATAGGTCGATAATTTATCGGCACCACTCTCTCGTCCGGACGTTGCCGTGCTGATCCTATCTTGTCTGTTTCCATCTCCTTACGTTGGTCCGACTGACGTGATTCAGGAGAAACGCCTGAACTGGTAGCATGCGCTTCACGTAGTCTGTATTTTTGAGGAACAATATCTTCGCCTCGTCTGCAATTGAGATTCGCGAGGAGTGAGGAGGGGTGGTGTCGGGCTGACATCGTATGCCGACTTATAGGCGATGTAATTTTTGGCGATGGTGGTGAGATAATTGCTAAAGATGGTTGGAGGTGGAGGGGAAGGTACAAGAAGGCGTGTGCGAAACTATGGTGTGAATTCGCAATGGAAGCGGGAAATGGAAACGGAAGCGTCAGGCTGATGTAATTGCCTCACGTTGTGTAACGAAATAGTGTTTCGCTATTTCGAGAGTGTAGTCTATTGGGGATACCGCATCGCTTGCCATCGGGAAGGAAGAATAGCTAAGTATGACTGTAAACTAACATTTTATCGCCCCCTGCTAAAAGCCATGAAAGTGTGAAAATGACTCAATAGACCCGACGAGGATACAACGTCAACAACCTCCGGAAAGTCGCATATAGCTATTTTTCTAGACATCCAGACGAAATCCTATTTCAACTTCACCACCATGACCCATGCAATGTATTCATCCTCTCCCCTCTTCTTGTGCAACTGTAAGGCAAGTTTTAGTACCTTGTATCTGACTCAGACAGTCCCAGCTTCTATGACCTTGAACATTTTGCCGTCGAGGCCCCTGACTCCTTCACTGTTCAGCAAAAAGTTGATTTGCTGCTCGAGGTTTGGCCTTTTTAGTTGAGAAGAGAGTGCCAGAGGAGATCCGGGCTGTGGTGAGTAAGGGAGCTTCAGTGGGTAACCCGAATACGTGAAACAGGTGGTAGAGAAACGGAATAAGCGCTTCGCTGAGTATGGAGCTGTATAACTGAGTTGCGCATCTGAAGTTGAAGTCTTGGCTCTGCACATTGAGTCATTTTAGAAATCCCAGAAACAAGAGTCTTCGTCAACACTTGACGGGAAATGCGAAGTGTAACTAACATAGTCGCGAGTATGGCTGTACCTAACTAAAAGAATCCTAATAGCAATTATACGTGGCATTCCAGAAAATTGGTCGAGTTTCATTAGGGATTTTTCTCTTGTAGCGCTATTAACACATACGATAGGTGTACACAGCAGTGGGACATGGTGAAAACACTGTCTCTGTTTATCTGTGTAAGAAGTGTGGAGCCAGATTAGTGTACGGTTCATCAGAGTCATGTAGTGGCGTAATCTGTATGGTCCTGCTTGAGTTATTGATTATGTGCTGCTGAAACGGCAGATTGGAGGATTGACTACAGTATTTTTGTAGTATCTGATGCAGGGAGCTCACAGCTTTGCATTTGGAATTTGTGACTCCTTTTGTTGGCTGATCCTTACGAAAACGTGGCGCTGATTAGTGCATGGTACAGTAATAGTGAGAGGTCCATGTTTCGTGAAACGCACATGTCACGGGCACATGGACAATCTTCACACTTCTACGGCGCATTTCCTATAACATGCCTCGGATTCCTGTTGAGAACGCGGTTTTGGAACATGCTAATGAATAATAGGGCTACAACGCCATTTATGCAATGAAAGTCTGAACTAGACGTACGAATTTGCTTGAAGCAAACTATCCGCGATGCTTTCTTGTGCACATATCACCTCTTTTCTCACTTAGAAGGCCTGATGCAAGTGAATGTATATATATGTCCAATTTGGACTTCAAAAATGAGTGTCAGCATCTTATGTACACATCGATACCATGCGGCCACTCATCGTGTTCCATATCACTCTTTCAACATCTTTTATATACCAGGTATCACTTGTCAGCATTTTCTGCTGCACCCTTAACGGCATATGAATCAAGTGGCTGGGAAGCGCCGGAATCCATGTTGTATCCGGGCCTAGCCGGTGGGTACCTTGTCTTCCCACACTTCCACAAATTAACATTGCAATCGTTCTATTTTAAGAAAATGAAGTAGTGCTTACAAGAGCGGTTCCATGTGGATCTTTGGATCGCTTGAATACGGGTGGAGTACTTGAATACGTGTTCCCGTGTTGAACAGCCTGTTGAGTAGATGTACCTTGTAGCGCTATGGGCACGGCCACCGTTCGACGCTGATCTATATTTAGTATAATTTTCATTGCATTGTTCAGTCTGAAAGAATCATACAGCTCCGAGTTGTGACACATTTGAAGCCTCGCGAACTGGGGAATCGTTCTCTAGTGAATCACTCCTACAACAGCTCATGATGGGGCGTTTATGAAGCTCTGATGTCGACGTCTGGTTTGTGAATTATCTTCAAGGGTAATAAGTGAAAACTTTGGGCGTTGTGCAGTGTAGGAGTAGGGTCAATGTGAATGGAGGTAGCTGGGAAAGGTGAGCTTCTAAGAACAGTTTCCTGGCTTTAAATGCACAATAACCTCACTAAAATGACTGATAAGAAACGTTGATTCAGAGTTCAGTGTTACACATGACACAGACGTACAATCTCTGCCGTCATAGCGTCAGCGTGGCTCTATTGTGTTACGCATAGCCATGGGCCCTCCCACACCAATCGCGCATTAAATATAGTATATCTATTGATTCACTACGATACTGTGCGCAATTCGGAACCATATATGTAGCAGTGTAGATAATTTGCAATACGAGTGACTCCTCGTAAAGTCGCACTTGATCGTGATCAATGCTAAAGTCAGTCACTGCAAACATATTTGCCACCAATAGTAGTAAGGTAGATTCAAGAAGCATAGCCTGTTAGAAGCTCAATGTCGATTTATTTGATAAGGGTAATGTCACACCTTCTTCCATCTTAGTCGTACAAATGGTGGTATTATGCATCTATAATCCAATGTTTGAAGTCACTGTATTGTTTGCTTAAGTGATGAACGCAAATTTTAGCTCTTGTGGTACATACATGCTCAAGGTTTGGTAGCATTCACAAACCCCAACTCCAGTGTCATCCGTAAGCCTCCGTTTCAATGGTGACATTCGCAAGTTTTTGCTCTAGTAAGTTTCTGTAGCACGTTCAAGACTGCTACCTCGTACAAACCATGAGTCCCCAAATGTTTAAAAGGCACCCTTGTAGCTCCATTCTACCCTTATTCCGTCCACTGCTATTGCTTTCAAATTACAAATCTCTCAGCTCCCTCCACTACATACGTTCTCTTCTAAATATTTCATAAACGTGGAAACAATGGAAACGCAACTTGTAATGGTGGGATCCAGCAATGATTCACAAGTCAAAGGTTCGTATAGCAAAGGCACGTTCTGGCATACGAAAACTGCTGACAGGACGGCTGTAGACCTTGAAAAGTCTTTGACTGAACTAATCAACCGCTTAAGGGTAATACGAAATAGTATAGATGCATTGGACGTCGATTCTCGAAAACGGACGATGGACCCAGAAAGGATGAGCGACTTACAGGGAGAAGACCCTGCACATATTGTTCAACTTGCAAACGAGATCAACGCTTTGTTGACCGATGTCGAAATAAAAATGGAGGAGACGAAGATCCGCACAACGATAATGGGTGTGCAATCGAAGGCGTTGAATGCAATATTGCCAACAATTGCTCCGGTTTTAAGACGACACGAGCCTGTTGCCGACATATGTATGGGAATTATGAGGCGGCTGAATATCAGAGCATATGAAGCTCTACTACATGCTCAAGCCCTGAACAGAGTTCTTGAAAACAAACACATAGACCTGAAGAATTATTGCCAGGAGATCCAAATAGCCTTAGCAGCGATTCGAGAAGCCAAGTCAGATATAGCATCAGCGGAAGAGTCTGATACAGCATGACTGCTACCTTTGGCCGACGTGAATCTGTGTTAGATTTAAGATAGAGATAATGGCCATGGAAGCTTGTGCATTTGTATTCACTCTTTTGGTTTTTCCTTGGCGTTTCTTAGTTTCCTTAGTGTTTGTTATTGTTTACTGATCTTCTAGGCGTTTCTGTTGTTTATATCATGGCGATCATATATGTTAGTAGCTCATTGTTCACAGAGGCAGTGACTGGTCCCCTTATATTATGAGTATTCTCTGTCCTTTATCTTATTCCTCTCAAGGCGATTTATACGATTATTTCTCCTTAATCGCTCTACGTTGAACCCAGAACCAAATACACAGGTAATATACAGAGCTGATGGCTTCGGATGCAACGTCGGATGAACATAAACCCACACAAATGAAATATCCGTACGGTAACTGTAGCCTTGGAGAGGATGATACCTTTAGCGATAGCGGTACAGAACTGGAAGATATTCCAGTAAAACTTATCTAGAAGACCACGACCCTTATTAGACCCCTGAGAACAATAAAACCTCAAGAGAAACCATGCCAAAAATCATTCAAGCTAATAAAAGCATTAAGGAACTGATGAGTCAAAGCGAAGACATTTTTATAGACGGAAAAAAGGTTACAAAGAAATTTACAGTACAGAGAGATGTCCTTCCAGCCAAGTTCGGAGATCTTGCCCAGATCCAGCAAGCACGACCAAAATCCTCGAACGACGCAATCGTGCACACGGAGATCGTGAACGATGAAATGAAGCAACTCGTAACTCGGCTCGAAGCTATTCGCTGAAACTAAAAGAGCACAAGAGCGCACAGAAGAATTGAATGAGGATATGCGTGAATACTTGAGACAGTTGCAAACCAGTAGTGGGGACGTTATTGACGATAATGCCGGTCCAGTATAACCGATGTATGGGTCATTTAAGGGGTGAGAATTTCAGCATTGGTATTGGCTCATTCGGGGTCTTGATTATTATTCTATCGTTTTTAAATAACTTTTCGTCGCGAAAAGGTAACTTAAATCCCATCTCCTACCTGTACGTTATGCTATCTACTTATCTGTATTATGCAGCTGAATATAAATGCCGTTCCTCGTGTAAACATTGGGAGTGCTTGTATTTACCAAAGGTTGCGCAATAGTAAATGTATTGACACCAATTTAAGTCGTCTCCTCGAGTGTTGTTCACTTGGGTAGCTGGTTTATTGAGTTACTAGAACTCATAGACTTTCGGATGGCACGAAACCAAGCTTACTTCAAGTGCATTATGTCTAAATGCTATAAACGGGACAGAATATGCTCCGTGATGACACGGTATGCTAGAAATCAAAATTGTCGCTCATGTTAGAGATGACAGATCTAAGCCCATTAGAAATCTTCTTACAAATGCCCAGAAAATTGTACGATATGAATGTCTAGTACGGAACTTCAATACAAAGTAAAGCAATGATATTGGCCTAAGGCTGCGCATTGCCGATTTTTGACTGCATAATTCAAAAGCATTGAAATGCTGGTCTAGCATCGCTGTAAGCTAAAGGTGATCCATGTACGTAATGCTATAAGCATGCCAATTAGGAAGACGCAAAAACAAACAGAGAGTGTGCTCACACCATCTGGTCATTAATATGCGCCCATGCGCCTGTTTGATTTCTGCCATTCGTAGCTGTTCTGGTAACTTTACTCACTAAGGCTGCATAAGCCCCCACCGCAATATAGTGATACAGTATCGGAATTTCTTCGTACAGGGGACCGAGATCCCTCTTGCTTGTATAAAATTGAATGAAATGCCCTCTCTGTTCTTTTCACGCCTTTTTTGTTGGTCTGCAAAGGGTGCTTTGCATGGTTCTTATTTATGATGTTATGATACCCCTCAGTTGCTCTAAGAGAACACCATGCCCTCTCTGTTGGGGACTTGACACCGTTCTTAGTAATCTATAATCAGGGGCCTAAAACTCTTTATAGAAGAACCGGCACCCTCTGTATCTTGTAAAAGCAGTCGAAAACTTTTTGTAGAGCAGTTGGGACCCGTTACAGCCTTCTATAAATAACATCCTAAGCGAATTTCTCAAAAGACTGTTATCCTCTATAGGCCTCTATTACGAGAGGCTTGAACTCATTTGGGGAAGGGGTATGGCTCTTCAGTCAAAGGCCATTTGACATTGCTTCCATGCCAATCTGACGTTCGTAGGCTGCGGTCCGAGCTGCATAAAGTATCTTAGATTATAGACTTGCGCTCAACTGAGCCATCATAAGTAGGGTCATTTCACTGTTATCATTAGAAAGATTGTCATCAGTTTCAGGGTTCGTGGAAGGGTTGACGTCCATTAAGACGACCGGAACGGAACGACAATTGGCCGCTGGCGCCTCGGCATTTCGCCTTCAACGGAGAAGCCTCCGTGTCCAATCACTCAACGATGATTGGCTCTCAGTGCTCTTGCACTGCAATCTTTAGGGCCGTCGAACTGTCCAAAAGGTGCTGCGTCAGGAGGCGCAGCTGGGTTGTGAGAATAATGAAGAGTAGCTGCGGCAGAGCGCACAACCCGAAAATTGGAAGATGTATGCTGACCGCTTTATCGTGCAGCCAGCACAGGCAAGATACGAGACTGAACCAATGGATCAGCCGGCGGGGCAGATCTACGTCGCATTTGAAGCTGAACGCTCTTTATAAAGGGGACAACCACTGAGCATTTTCTATCTTTTTTTCTCTCTACCACGTTCTGTAGGGTCTGCCGGGAGCAGTCTTTCAGATTTTGTGTGCCGTGGAGCTGGGTAATACAGCAATTTGTGCTTCTCTCCTCTGCTTCTGATTGTCCACACTAACTAGTATGTGCTGCCTGTATTCTCGTG
>Ga0247757_10000550_pt1 | contig 30549 bp, 27 predicted proteins | sample UWRJL126311R4_FD_180929 | JGI IMG/M metagenome (GOLD analysis project Ga0247757, IMG submission 180929) | Plant litter microbial communities from Arlington Agricultural Research Station in Wisconsin, United States - UWRJ-L126-311R-4 | ecosystem: Environmental > Terrestrial > Plant litter >... | reverse complement strand
AACATATTTAATAGTCGGCCGATGTCGAGGTAGTCGATCGAATCTTGGTGGAAGACAACTACTTGAAAGGCCAAGGCTATCTCTTGAGCGATCCAGACACATTTCCAATAGTCATTCATCCAAAAAGTTTTGAGGGCATGCCAAGCTTTATTAATGGGAAAGGTAGTTGCATCTAGATTAACGGAGCACAGCGATGGTACCCTGCTCAAACGCGAAATATCTGAAAGATTGAGTGAATGAAGAGAATCAGTTACTGCAGCGTGAAGCTCCTAGAAATTTTAACGACCATCTACGACCATGGCCGTTGGTCAATGCTAGAAATTCAGAGGAAATAACTAATCTTGAGAAGACAGCAAGGCATGACTATATTGCAATTCTTCGATAGGGTTAGAAGATTTGCGCAGGTCCTGGGGTGGATGGGGTAAATTACATAAGCGACAGTGACATAATCCAGACTAGCCGTAAAAGACGGAATGCTCTGGAAACTTCTCGGACCATCTCGCGCGCTCACGAATCTCCCAGACTAAGCGCGAACGACCACGAACCGCCGCCACGCTTCGAGCAGCATCTTCCTCTTACGAATCTGACGATTTCTCATCTGCGTGTACGCAAGCAGCTGCTGCCTTCGACCTGCCGCCATGTCTATAAAAGCAAGGCACATCTCCTCTAGATCCGACATCATCAGATTTCCAGATCAACAGTTCAGATCTCCTCTGCGATCCACAATTCCTCTTGAGCCTCACTAGCAACTCCACAATCATATCTTTGGTTATCTCTACACCTATACCACCAAAAAACCCCACAACCCCACAACAATGGCCTTCTTTCTCACTCCACGATTCGCACCCGCGTACACCACGCAGTGCAACCCTTGGGCCTGCTCTCCGCGTCCGCAGTACTCTTATCGCCGCGTTTCACGCCCTACTTTCCCCTCCTTCGCACCATTCCTCAGCCAGGTCGATGAGCTTCTGAGTGAATTGGATCGGGAAGCTCGTCGCGAAGCCCACCAACAGCGACAGCAGCGTAAGCGCGCCTTCAGGGCCCACTTCAACGTTCACGAGCATGAAGGCGGATACCAAGTCGATGGCGAGGTTCCCGGTTTTGAGCAGGAAAACTTTGAGATTGAGGTTACGGATGAACACACCCTAAGGGTTGCCGGTAACACCGATAAGAAGGCCGAGCCGCAGCCGCAGCCGACCGAATCTACAGCTGAGGTGCAGGCTGTTGACGCGGAAGCGCACGAAGAGAAGATGGACGGCGTCACTCTGAACGAGCCTGAACAGGAGATTGTTTCCCCAGATGCTGGCACTCCATCAATATCCGACACCGAGTCGCACAAATCATACCAGGCTACTGTTGAAGACGACTTCGAAGACCTCGGCGCAGAGACTTCTTCTACCCTCTCTGCCGGCTCCGATGAGTCTGAACCTAAGGAACCGAAGGGCAAGGAGAAAGTTGTTGAGGAGCCAAGCATCCCCAACACCGAGACTGTTTTGCAGCACCAGGCTCAGCCCGAAGCTCCCGCTCAATCACAGCAGCCTGTAAATGACGAATGGCGGTTCCAGGGCACTTTCGAACGCACTTTCCGCTTTCCTGAGCGGATTGATGCTGCCAATGTGAGGGCCAGCCTTAGGAATGGATTGCTCAGCGTCACCGTTCCCAAGGCCAAAGCCCCCGAGGCCAGGCGGATATTAATTCAGTAAATAAGTCGAGGACAGGGGTGTAGTGAAGGAATCCTATGGTTGGGCTACACGGCAATCAGGCATGGGGTTTACAGAAAATGGTCTGTATGATATTTTAGGTATCGCTAATGAAACAACAAATCACAATTCAAGCGTGTTCTTTTTCTACTGAATGATGTACATCTTATCTCTACCTGACATAGTGACCTAGCGAAGTATTTACATTGAGGCTTAACTGCTGCGAAGTATAGCCAACGCTTGGCTGGTTTGTTAAACGCATGTTTGCGGAGAATAGGCCCCGCAAGCCACGAGGCGATCGCGGACTACCGGATGCAAATACAGATAGCGGTCAACGTTGGCATCGACTTCATCGCGCATACAAGCAGGGGCAGCTGAAGGACACGGCGGCCGATGGTGCCCTTCCCGGAAGATCGTGGATCGAAAAACTGCAAATCGCGATGCTGATGCGAAATTTCTAGCGCGGAATTGTTGGGAAGGGCATAGTAGTTCCAAGCCCGGTATGCAGGAACCTGGTCGCTTCGCCGCAGGAAGCGAGCTCGCATTGGTAGTGTGACGTAGAGCTTCATATTTGTTCGACTGCACGGTGTTTTGTACTAGGGCTGTTTTTGTACTTGTGTTATTATTCATCCGTCTGATGATACTCGCGACGATCGATATACTTGAGCTAATGAACAACACCATTGCAGATGACGAGAAAAGAAGGCAGCACTCAACATTCCGTCCTACACTGAACGCCTTCTCAATGACAACGAAAGAAAAATCCTTACACCCTGTTGGCTCTACTCGGAGTAATACCTCAGTCTTGGCCTGCATTCTTCGCGGACAATAAAAAAGCAACCGACACGAATGGCTAGGATCCCCGCAGACCGTGACACGCTGCAAAGCGACCTGGGATCCCCGGATTCGTTTCCAGGATATGCACTCCGTTTTAAGAACCGCGGAGCATTCAGATTTTCATTCATTTAAAGGAGGGCTTCAGACACACTGATCGAATCCATTCCAGCACTGCACTCTCACTTCTCCCGAGACCATAGCTATCTCTTAAGATGCGCGCCTCTCTCTTCTTCACCGTTGCCGGCCTCGCTGCTGCGCGCAACTGGGACATCAAGGTCGGCGATGGTGACAACGAGTTCGACCCTGACACCATTAAGCCTGCTGTCGGCGACACTGTTTCTTTCCACCTCTTCCCCAACCACGATGTTGTGGCCGGAAGCTACGATTCCCCTTGCCAGCCCACTAACGACGGCTTCTATTCGGGCCCTTACTCTGGCACTGACAACGGCAACAAGCGATTTGTTGTCAACGTGACCTCCACCAGCCCGGTCTACTATTACAGCTCTGTGGGACGGGACTGCCAGTCCGGCATGGTCGGTGGATGGAACTTGCCGTAAGTATGATCCAGGCTAGCATCTGGCACGAGTAATACTGATGTGTTTTGATAGTGATGACACTGGCGACCACGACAGCGATGGTGATGGTGATCCCTCCGATTCCGACGATGACGGCGACCTCGATGACTATGAGGACAAGGCCAAGAACGCGAGCTCTTCCTCCGCGCCACCACAGCTCCGCGGTGGTGTCCTGGTCGGTGATGAGACTCCCTCCAACACTACCAGCAGGTAAGCTCCCTCTGATAGTACTACTGCTTGTATTCCCATGCTAATGTAATACGTAGCCCCTCGACTACCGCTCCGTCGGCTACTCACTCCCACAACGTCAGCACCCCGGCACCTTCCGCCCCTGTCTTCTCTGGTCTTGCTGACACTGTTTCTACTGGCCCCGCTGCTGGTGTCCTTGCCGTTGTCTTCGGTGTTGCCGCCTACTTCCTTTAAATCATTAATACCTCTAGACTCACGATCTATGCGCCGAATAGACGGAGAAGAACCCCTAATGCTGATCAGGAAAGGTTGGCGCGAGAAATGTAGTAATGGTTCCTATTAGTTCCTTTCCTTATGTATGTAGTTTTTTCCATATATACTGTAAGCTTAGTGCAATGTAAGAGTCACGGACTAGAAAACCTCTTAAAAGTTCAATATCTGCGCGATTTTCGGCATTGAAGAATCGCTTGCCGTCTTGTATTGTGAACTAATTTTAATTGCCTAATTGGGTATGTGTATTGACACCCATCGAACGCAGAGGATTCGAAAGCAATGTTCAGAAAATATGCCATTCCGCTTTCGGCTAGCCTTTCGATCTGACATCGGCACATTACGTTTCACTACTAAGCCGTATTGCCGATGAACAGGAACAAAGGCAGTAAGCCGTTGCTACCTTGAATCTCTTCTATTCGCTACCACGAAATACGATACACACACAGACCCACCCATTACGAAGATCATTTCACTCAATACAATATAAAGTGTCGGACATTACTATCCCGACACTGGCAAGAGCAGCACCCCCTAAGATGCATGCGTATTCCTGAGCACATCTGCGCATCCTACATCCCCCCTCAATAACCCTCCACCCTTCTCCTAGTCTCAAAAACATGGGTCCTAATGCCCTACTATAAATACTGGCACACAAAATCCTACCTCCATATGCCCATTCTCCTCGGCGTTTGCTTCCGGTTAAACTCACCGTCGTCAAATCTGCCCTGCCGTCTAGAAATTGAGGTGAAGAAAGGAAACGAGGGCTCGCCTCATATACCCATATTAATTAGGCCCCCTACGCGGGCGTTACAAGTCTGGATCGTAAGAATGTGGGGAATTTTAATTGCCTTACCGAAAGGCAAAGACTTCTATTTTCGTCGACGTCAAGTGGTGGGTATAAACAGAGAGGACAAATCATCAAGACAGAGCCTTTTGGTGGAAAGCATTTCCCTTCCTACGCGATTCGCAGCAGGCGCGCGCTGTAAGCAAAGCCTAAATACCGCGGTTTCCCTTCAGCTATCGATTCTTTTTCTGTCCCTACCTCTTCGAAACATCGTCCAACGTGAAAAAGGAGCAGACGACCGCAGCCATGCTCTTCAAAGCGGTCTTCCTGGCCCTCCTCACCACCCTAACCTCCGCATCCCCCACCCTCTCCGACCTTGCTCGCTCCGTCACCCGTGTCGAAAGCATCCGTGAAATAAAAGACATCCAGCGCTCCTTCGCGCACTACCTCCAATTTGGCCGGTGGGCTTACGCTGCGTCGCTCTTCGCTGCCGACGGAACACTAACATGGGGCAACGCCACTGCAGCCGGTGTACCTTCCATCGAGACATGGCTACGAGGGCATGCGGGCGCTATGAACGGCATACAGCCTGGGACTCTGAATACATATGTCATCGAAACACCTGTTATTAGTTTGTCGGAAGATGGCGAAAGCGCAAAGGGAAGGTGGAATGGGCTGAGGTTTGCGGGGGATGGAAAGGGAGGTACGTTGATTGAAGGGGGGATATACGAGAATGAGTATGTGAGGGGGGAGAAGGGGTGGCGGATTCAAGACTTGCATTATTATGCACTGTATGAAGGGCCGTATGGAGACGGGTGGAGGAATGTCGGTGGAAGAGCGTTGGGAGTTGTGCCGTATCATTTCACCGCCGAGAGCGCAGGAAGCCCCATTCCACCTGTGGACGACGAGCCTGAAGAGACGGACGCGACATTTGGACAGCTGGATGTCAGAGTCCGCAGGATGAACGACGAGGATGAAGTGCGGAATCTGATGCATTCGTATGGATTCTATGTCGATCGGAGGATGTGGACTGATGTCCAGGATCTACACACGCGCGACACCAAAGTTACGATTACGGACGTGTACACGTGGCATGGGAAAGACGGTGTGCGACAAGCGCTAGAGAGAATGGGACCAGAAGGATTGACGCCAGGAGTTAACAATGACCATCCCATCTTCGATATGATTGTCGAAGTCAATTCGGACGGCAAACATGCCATCGCACGTGGCATCGAGATTGCCATGGTCGGAAACGCAAACAACAAATCCGCTCACTGGGAATTCAACGTCTTCCGCAACAACCTCCTGAAGGAAGACGGCGTATGGAAGGTTCATGCCATCGAGTCCACGCCCCTCGTTATCGCAGACTACTACAAGGGCTGGGGCGACGGCGGCATCAGGAATCCAGGCTGGAAATGGTACGTTCCACCCATGGCTCAGGTCGAAAACTTCCGTGCCACTGGCATAAAGTCGAACAATACCGGTCCCGCGACTCCCTCCCAGCTCGCCGATCTAGAGCGTCGTCTCCGCAGGTCTGCTGCCTACGATGGCTCCGAGAACAACTCCCACGCATACGGATACTACGCCGATGACATCAACTGCCAGAACCTGGGCGACCTCTTTGCAGCGCAAGGCCACAAAGCATCGCCCTTTGCAGGCTTCTTCATAACGCCGCAACGCATCACGGATGCGTGCCTCGCGTCTTACGGCACAAACAGGTCTTCCGTCCGCAGCAGTATTTCTTTCCACTGGCGCCCACAGCCCGTCATCATCGTGTCTGAAGATGGACGATCAGCTTCACTCCGTGCACGTCTCCTCCAGCCCTCTACGTCCGTTAGTAAGGCCGGTTACTTCAACTCCGCCATCTACCAAGACCAAGTCGTGCTCGAGGACTCGGTGTGGCGACTGTGGAGCGTCACCATCGACGAGTTCTACTGGACTTCGACATCTTGGGCTGAAGGCTGGTCGAATCCCAAGCCGCGCAATGCGAGCCAGCCGGATCCAGAGCCAGCAGCTTGGACGAAGAAGTATCCACCTGATCTTACGCTCGCGAGAGTAGGCGAACGAGAGGCCACCTTCAGAGCTGGCAGCGGCAAGTACATCGAGTGGCCGGAAATCCAGAGGATGTGGTTTGGATATCGGAATCCAGTTAGTGGGAGGACGCCAGAGTGGTATTGGGAGGGATGCGTGCCGTGCAAAGTGAAGCCGGAGTGGTCGCTAGAGGCGAATGGATATCAGGAGCCACCGACGGGGCCAGTTGTTAACGGCACCAGCTTACGCATACGACGTAAGTGGTAAGATTCTATCCTAGGTGAGCAACAAATGTTTCGACCGGGACGTAGAACAAAAAAGCAATTCGAAGCAGACATCAAGTATAGATGCATAGGGATGCATAGGTAAACTCCTGGGTATTGTAAAGAAACTGTTTAACGTGACTGATGCTTATCTCCTAAACGCATCTGGATCCTTGTCCGTAGGCGACCCAGGAGTTGTTGATATTTTCTTCTGTCCTGGCCAACTCCATAACGCCGTTCACGGGACCTCTGATATCCTGAGCCGGACCATGCGTGGCCGTAAATACCTTTCATTTCCGCTTCCCTCATGATCTTCCCTATCATTATGCCCTACCGTTGGTCCTGGCTCTTTCATTGTATGTACATGGTGAACAGTGACAACACCGCGTAAGGTGGAAAGGTGCTGTCAGATAGAAAGAACGCTCTGCATTAGGATTCAAAGTCATTTATAGACCTTTCAACAAAGGTGACCCGTACGTCTTTCGGATCCTGGCTTGGTATCCGAACACTCCGATGACAGCGAGCGCACTTAAGATGAGCACAATCTGCAGCCACTTCGCCGCGACCTGATTACATGTCAGCATTTCATCGCAAGCCTTTCCGTGACCCGAAACTCACAGCCTCGTTGCAAGCGAGATCCACAGCCCAGCCTTTGATGGCCTTAGTGTCCGCAGCCTTGGGATTGCGGTAAAGCGGTCCAATAAAGGAGCAGGCGGCAATCTCTCGGGAGCACATCATATTCGAGAATGGCTCCCCACCCTGTGCCGTCTTTCCCGTGGTTCTTGTGCAGCCGAATTCGTCCTTGCCTTTGTCCGTGTAGTGCGTGATGAGGGATGCGAGGGCGGACACTATGCCGACACCGCACATGCCTATTACCGAACCCACCCAAAAACGGCGAAGGGGCTGGGCGCCTTGTTAGTTGTAGCGCAAAATGATCTTTAACAGTTGCATACCTTGTGATATTCGAGGTCCAGTTCATGTCTCCGGAGCTCGCCGGCTCCGATTATGGCGTTGATGGCTGCCACAAGGCACAGGCAGCCTGCTACAATTGTTGCATTCGTTGACGATTCGGTAAAGTCGACAACGACCTTGTCTGTTGGGTATCGATTTTTCTCAGGGAATGTACTGGGTCGGAGGATCAGTCGACCCATGATATAGTCCGTGAGGATCCAGTAGTGCGTCGTGAGCATGAGGGAAACGAGAGACAAAAGCAGCAGGATGATATTTGGGATCGGCGACAGCTTGAGGATCCTCTGGTAGTCCATGATTGGAATGTTTCGAAGCGACAGGCGTAGTGAACGGCGTGTTCGAAGAGCGGGTGTTGCAGTGACGAAGGAGGAAGAGAGCGAATGTGTGGAAGCAGATGTTGCTGGTGAATAAAGTTGCTGTTTTTGCCGCTGCCCCGATCGGAGTTCGTTCGTGGGGGTTTCCGCTACAGCGCAGTCTTCCTTTGTCCTCCCACACACAGCTGGAAGGCGGCCCGCAGCTGTTTAAGCATGTCGCACCCAGGCATCGTACCTGGCCGATCCCACCCATGTCGTCCGGGCCGGGCCAAGTTCTTGGCAGGATGCCAATTTTCCTTTTCTAAACCGCTGCTGCTCCTAAACGGGCGCACCCATGCAGGTTGATTGGACAGGCAAGTTAAGCTTAGGCTATGACGATCCCCGTTTGGGTCCAAGGCGTCGAGGGTCGCGCTGCGCCACGCTAGGAACAGGCGCTTCGCCACGGACTTTCGGCATTCAAGCCTCAGGGGCAGTGGGGCCATTCTGCTATATCAGACTCCGAATACGTGAAGGAGGTCAAGATGCAAGAAATACAAAGGCCTTGGGAGAGCCTGCAACACTCTGGGAAATCGTGCCAATGGTTTGGCGGCAGGCTGTTGCTGGCGCGCTTTGCTGTGGAGCTAGCTGCGGCAGTGCAGACCTGCGTACAGTCAGCCGAGTTTGCTTGCGGCGGAGGAACGAATACGCGCCTAGTATCATCTCCAGGTAAAGTAGATGGTGAACCTCCGACACCCGGATGCGTGTCATATCGGCTGACGCGTCCGCACCCAACTAACCTCCTATATCAGCGCTATTGATGGGGCTGACTGGAAAGAACAGTTTTGAGGAAATATGCCAACAGGTGAATTGAAATGCCAATATGTGCTATCATACCGTGTCTCCGTGCCGCGCGCGTGTGGCCTGGCGTTTTTGTTGGCTGGCGCTGAAGCTGAAGCTGAAGCTGACGCTGACTCGGATGTCAGACCAGGGAAATTCCAGCCCGCGGAGCCGTATGGTAATTGACTGAAGCGAACGCTGAACACATCACGTGGTTTTTATTTCCAATTCAAGGGTGTTCCTGAATTGATGTTACCCGTTGGTAACCTTGTAGTCTGTTTCGTCGGAAATAACCATGCAAGAGTAGGGACGGAAGAAGTTGACCTGAGAAAATGAGATCCAGTTAGTAAGAATCATCTATGAACCCTCTGCAAGCGCCAATACACACTTCCCCTTAGAATTATCTTTTCAATTTCTTCATGTGTCGAACCATTCAACACGGCCGGGTCCACGTCTCGGAGATAAATTCTGTTGGCGTTGATGTCCTCTATGTTGGAAGAGTGGATAAGAAGCTCAACTATTCGCATGTGTTTATGCACGGCAGCATATATCAAGGGTGTGCAGTCGTACATATCCCTAGACGATATAACGCTGTTTCCATCTTGCAATAACACCCGGACCACATCTATGTGACCCTTGATAGATGCGTAGTGCAAAGCACATCTTCCGTATCTGTCCTCCTTGATTTTCGCACCGGCCTCGAGTAGCGCAACTACTACCTGTTCTCGTCCCTTTTCCGCTGCATAGGATATTGATGTTCTATCCGATGTCTCGTCTTCGTGGTTGGGATCTGCGCCTAGCTCTAACAGCGTCTCGATGATGACACGAGACACTTCTTCTGCCAACCTCGCTTCAGAAATGTCCCACTCTAAGGTGGCTGCCAAAATTAAGTTCTCCGACAGTTGGTTTCTCGATAGCTGAGCTCCTGGGTGCCCGAGCCTAACCAAATCTTCTTGTAAATTTCCTGTTAGGAGGAACGATGAGTTGTGGTCTAGTGTGGCACCCTTTCGTATGGCAGCTTCGTAGCCCTCTGTTATCCGCAGGATGCCGGAGTTCCACTCCATCAGCAATTCTTTCAGTTCCTCGATCCACCAAAGAAAGTCTAAATCCAATTTTCGCAGATTGCTGCACATGCGTAAGTGTTCTAGCAAGGTGACGTACAATGTGCATTGCACCTTAACTAATGCTTCGTCTTCCTCACGGTAAAATTTTTTAACAAATCTATAGATGGTGTTCAGATATTTAAACGCCTCTGCCCAATATCCTTGCTGTCGAAGATGGTGTGCTCGTCTTCTGCTCAACTCAGCAATGAGTTCCAGAGACCGCAATTTCGCAGAACCGATAGCTGGTAATGTTGTGAAGAGAGCGTCTCGTTGGGAACCGAGGTTTGAGTCTGTGAATACTTGGAGGATTTTTGAGATCTCGGTATTCTTGAGTTGGAATTCGTCCACCCCAAATTGTTCTAAGTCGCTGGTACCACCGATCCTCTCGACAGTGCTGAACAGTGCTTGAATAAACGACGCGAAGATCTCTTGCGCGTACATTTGTGCCATCGAAAGTTCGCTAGCTACGAACTTGATTTTGGTCAAACTTCGGTGCCCGAGTTCCCCTGCAGCGTTCCAGCCAAAAGCTCTCACGACTGCTGATGTATTCGATACGGCACTCGGATGATAACTTAGAGGAAGAAATTTTGAGCCACCGCCAGATTTCTCGACACGGAAGAGATCCCAGGGGCTCAACGTCATGGCTGGATGTTCTTGGGCAGCGGCGCTATTCTGCGTGGCGGGTTTTGGGCTCAGAATACCCTCTTTGATTGTCGCTCTCTCACTTCTTTTTATCCAAAGCCTCTCACTCGCATGAGATAAGCCGCCGTTCATGCCTTTATTGAATGATATTAAGCAACATATTGGGATTGAAGCGGCCCTTGAGCTTCTTGTTCTGGAAGCACCTTCCTTTCGTTCCATTCGACGATCCGCATGGAGGGACCAGACGCAGAGACTTAGAATAGCTTCCATCGCAAATTTGTCACACTCCCAAGGCTCTGTTGTTGATTTTCGCCATATTTTGAGACATATAGGAGCTGTATGATACTGTTGCGCGATCACCGAGCAGCCAACAACCCACTGGAAAGAAAGCGCCTCTTTCCATTTCAGAGAGAATTTGGAATCCCCAGAAAATAATACATTCGCCGTTTGGCAAATGGCCAGAGATAGAGCAGAAACCTGGTCACGGATAGATACCTGCTCAACTGACCAGCTCCGCATCGACTCCGGAAGGGGCACCGAAGGCTGGGTCCTCATCTCAACGGGACGAGTGGGTAATGGGCTTTCACTTGTGAGGTGTGCGAGGCGCTTTCTTAACATGAATATTTTTCTTGGAAGCGATGGCCGACTACCACATAACTCGCGCTCGAATGGTGGATGACACGACTGTGTGGAGCCGTAAACGATTACTCTCGCTCCTCGAGCTGCTTCGAATTTTGCTCTACACTCATCCCAGTCTGTATTGCCGCGAAGTAATATTAGGAAATGCTTGCTCGCCGACGCTTCGGAGCTGTTAAATGGGGTGTGGATCCAGATCGGCCGAGATACCAAATAGGACTCCGTGTTTGTGAGCATCTTATCTTCGCGGTCGATATCTGGTTTCGCAAGATCCAGCGCCAGCCATGTCAGCTCATGTCCTTGTACGTAGTTAGAAACTCCCTCTAGGCGATTGCTCGAGGGATCCATTCTCCGGGAGCGCAATAAGGAGCGAACGAAGCTCATCACCAACAGAGCACAGAACTGCATGATGGATATGGAAGAATGGAGGGCGCGAAGACCGACGAACTGTGCAATAAACCCAACAACACTGAAGATCAGAGCGACGAAGAGCATTGTTGCGCTTAATGGGTCCCTTCGGGTCCTATCCTTCGTTCCCTTGGGCAATGGGGAGGCTTCTGCGGAGGCTACGATTTCAGAATCGCTGAGTGCTGGATGCTTCCCTGAATCAACAGTGCGAGCGGTTTCAAACATTCTATTCGTTGAATTAGAAGAAGAACCACCACTGTCGAACGCGTCGATCGTGTGGTTCAGTGCTTTCCATGAGGTCGTGTACTCGCTAAGTGCCGCATCAGCATCGGAGTATACAAAGGCATCGAAGGTCTGATCTCCAATGCGCTGACCGCCAGGCTGCAGCCATACGAAATTCGGTCGAGGCTCTCTTAGGAAAGTTTTGGTGGCCTTATCAGTCCTGCGAAATTTCCTCTCTTCCGTGCTCTCTCCTACGAGGAAAGCGCAGAGATATATTCCCACACATAACGCGATTGTGCCGGCGGCCATGAGCGGGAATCCATATGCAGGGACGTCTGCATCATCCTTCTTATACTTGAGATAATAAGTCACGATAGCGGCGAAGGCAATTGTGCTAGCCTGGAGAGCAATCCCAAAAATTGCAGCAGTATATGTTGCCCAAGTTGGAGGTCTTCTCATCCAAATGTTCAGGGTGAGATTAGGACTTGGTGCGAAGGTCTCTGGAGAGCTATGCTCGCTTTTTGGCAGATTCTCATCGTCTCTAGAGATCGTCTTTCGCTTGTAGCCTAATAGACCTCCCCAGTTAGGAATGATTTCTTCCCACTGGTCTGTTCTGGAGTACTTTTCCGTTCTCACAAGATAGTCTTGTGCAGGATATAGCCCAGCATAACCTTTCCTCTCGTCTTTGTCAATGCCTTCCTCGGAATCAGATAGTGCCTCGAGGTCGAAAAACTCCTCATCTTCCGCAGCATTGTTATGAACAATTTCTAAAATCTTTGACCGCCCCATGACTCTCGCAATCCCCCCTCCACTCTTATACAACTCACAGACATCAGGGCTGGTGGAAGAACACAACTCAGCTTCAATTGCGCCCATGCCCTCCTGAGATCGACCAATGAAGGCTCTCAGCGACGAGCCGCCACAAACGCGAATGACAGAGACAATAGTAGTCAACACTCCGAGAGGCGCCATAGCGAAAATTACGTAGTCGAGAAATGTGAGACTCTCGCTCATGAACTGTTTCGTTGGTGCCTCACCGAAAAGGCTGACGAAGGGCGCGAGGTCGGTGGCTAAATTGCCTGCGAAGTCGTCCCACCAGTCACCAGCAGCGGCAGTTTGCCGCCCTAAGCAGAAAAGGGTTATTAACAAGACGTGCATCATTATCGCAAAGCAGTGGTCGTATCCTGTGATTTTGATGTTCTCATCGCAGGTTGCTGCCGGGCGGCTGGGCGCTCAGCTCATATTCAGCTGTAAGACGCATGCACGCCCAGGCAGCTGCAGAGAGCGGGGTCACTCTCGGCTCGTATTATATGTGGGGGGCCACCACCTGTCGAAATGCATCGAGTGAAGGAAATCACTTTGGGTCGCCGGTGAAGAAAATTGCATCGAATTGTCATCACGAAGGAAAGAACAGCCGCTTGATGTAAACGAATGTTGATTTTCTAACGTTTCTTCTCCGTTATCTACGCACCACTTTGGCACACTCACATCTACCCTTGGACGTGAAGCTCAATTGCAAAAGTTGTTCCTTTTTGAGTGTTGGCTAAGGTGTACAGATCCGGTAATGGTACTTCTTCTTGTTCATATGATTATGACTACTTTTAATCTGGTAAACCTTCTTTGCAAGGTATGGTAGTTCTTGTTAACATTTATACGCGAATGGGCCCTCGGGGTGACTGGAACAGGTAACTAGGTGAGTTTTATGCCTATCGTGTAGTTAATGGCAGATTACTGACACCCCCACACACCACACATGAGCGTGTACTATTTACCTACGTTCTATATGAACTCTCAATTGAATTTTGCTAACCGAGCCAGGAAACTATTGTTGTAAGCTTCGCCTGGAATGTGTCGCAATACTCCGCCGTATGTTCTATCTCAAGTGTGCTGTCTGCATGTTAGCTAATTTTTTACTTCTGCACTGCCAAGGCGATACATGGCTAGGTTCATATCGATACATAGAATCTTGTGGTAGGTAGAATGACGGGCACTGGTGAGGGAGCGGATATCATGTGGGAGAACAAGGATGCAGACCTAGTTGTCCACAAGTTGCTATGTTCGCCGCGTTGCTGATCGTGTCTCCATTTGTCGGCTAGGTGGTGGCTGATTGTAGTCTTCATCATTACAACGCGTCCCATCTAATTTTACCAGCATTAATTATAAGTAGGGATAAACAAAATTAGTAGAAGGATTGCTAGAAATTAGGTATCTCTTTCATACTAGTAACGCTCAAATACAAGGCTTTACGAACCTGTGGTCATGACAGGGAAACCACAGCCAACTGGAGAGACAACTAGGGGACTAACAAAACGAATTACGTGCTTGACCAGCCGTGCAAAGGCGCTTTACTCCATTTCTTAAGGACACCACTTAACCATGTAATCATTATCATGAATCTCATCAAATGTCTTCAGCCCCTCAGTTAAGCATATTCCAAAATAGTAGTCAACGTTCAAACATTTCCGTGGCCTGTAGTTACCGTCAGCTCTCATCCCCCACAAAACACAAAAAAAGCAAACAGGGGTCAAACTTACGACCAAGAGCCTTTCCCCTCTTCCCAATGTCCTTAGCCTGCTTCTGCTTAATCTTGGCCGCTCTTGCCCTGCATCAGACGTTAGCCCTCATTCCTGAAATACCCAACACAAACCAAAAAAAGGGATTACTCACTCTTCCTCTGCCTCCCTCTCCAGTCTCCTCACCACATCCCTCGCCTCCCTCACCGCGGCCCTCGCCGCAAACAACGCGCGATCGGCTTCGCGTTCCGCCGCTTCGGCGCTCATGACGCGCTCCCTCGCCGCGGCGATACTCGCGTCCTCACCATGATTTCTGTGTAGTAGGGAATGTCGTTTCGGTGACGTCGAGTGAGTGGTTGTCGTCGTGGAGCGTTGTGTTACAGAAGGAGACGAGGAGCGACGGCGTGCGAAGAGGGAGCGAGTGCGGGCGGGTGGGGAGGAAGTTTTTGTGGTGGTAGTGGGAGGAGGGGATGTGCGTGTTGGCTCACGGTGGGAGAAGAGAGGCATTTTCGCAGTTTGATACTTGAGAAGGGGTTGTTATCGTATAAAAAGAAGAGGAAGGTCAAGAATAGGAGGCGTGTGTGAGCCCAGGATGAGTGGTTGATATAGACGTCAAATATCGTGAACAGTATACTATAGTAACCAAGAAGAGACTATTTAGAGTTCTTTCACGCATTTAAATCCTCCGCCCACCGCTCACAACGTCGCACCCTGCGCGAAAAAACAAGATCGCGGGTGGAATCTGGGGGTGTCACCCGTGACGTCACAGGGATCAGCGCCCACCTATCTCAAATGTCCAGCGAAGACGACATTGCGCGCCGCACAGTGAGGTCACAGGGAAAAGGGGCATAGTACTCCGCCGCGGATTGGGCTATGAGGCGTGAACAGGATGCGTAGTGCGGTTGTGCAATCGATGCAGGGACGCTGCCTGCCTGTGGGGCACTTTCTGGATCCTTGGTACGGCTTGATGTAGCGCGAAGCCGGAAGTCGGCCCTGCTTGTGAGCTTGTTCAGACGACTAGAGCGCCGACATTGAGCACACGCCCTGCTAGAAAGCCTCACAGTTCCTGCGTCTCTCACTGCGTGGGTGCACGAACGTCGAGGCTCATCGCGGACAGACCTCACGGGCAATGTCGTCATAAAGCCTGGAGGATCCGATCGACACACGAAAACAATGCCGTCTCACAGATACGGGCTGGGCACTCCAATCAACCAATCGCTAATTGGCATGCACTTCTACACATGTGCCCACAACCTATGATACAATAACATCCCACCTGGTGCAGGCACCCCCGAAAAAAAAACTCTAATTTTTGCCATGCAAGGCGCTCGCGCGCCCAAAATGCAGGGTCTCCTGCCCGTACGCCCGGATATGCTAGTAGTATATGGCCAACGCAGGAAATAAAAGCGATACATGCATGCAAACACCTTGTCTATGGTTTATCCGCATTGGGCCTGCGACTCCGTTCCGTTGGTCATCTTGTCCATTGTTTTGAAGAGAGAAATTCCCATGACGATGCATCCGAACGCTACCACACCCATGGCGACATAGGTCTTGGGGCTACGCTTGCTAAGCTTGATATAGCAGAGCGGGGGAAGAATGTAGGCCAGTGCACAGGCCGACGTGGCGCCGAATAGTTCGAAAACGACGCCTAGGTCACAAGTGAGAAGGGAAAGGGTCATAGCCGTTACGACGAGGGAGGTGGTGAAGATCATGTGTCGGTTGGGGTGGTAGGGCTCGTCGGGGAACCAGTAGTTGTTCATTACTTCGCGGCAGACAAAAGCCTCAAGGGGCAGCGTCGTAAGCATGTTCAGCCCGAAACAGAGTCGGGCTATATTAACAAGCAGGTTGTCATTGGGAAAGTTGTTCAGCACGTTACCCAGCGTTTTATCGCCAAACGTTAGGTAACCGAACAGCGCCATGACCAAGCACGCGATCAGAGAAATGCCGGTACTGTAGTGCGTAACGCGGGAGAAGCGATCTATCGTCGGTTTTCGCAGCGATCCGTAGATCAGGAGAGAGTTGTGATGGCAGACAAAGGCAAAGGATATCACGCCAATGGCCTCGAAGAGACCTGAATGTATTATGAGCGAGCCACGCAGCTGCCCACGCGACTCGGCAGGCACACGAAATGATTGTGTGATTACTGTGACGATGATGATGATCATGCTGATCAAAGCGAGGCCGCTAGCCTTTGCGAGCTGTTCTATGTTAGTGTACACTTGTTGCATCGCGCGCGGGAGGGATCTACCTTGGCGATATCTCGGTAAAGCGATAGAGGGTATGAAATGCCGAGAATTAAGAGAATGATGATGGCTCGCCGATTCGTCAGGAGCCATAAAAAGGGCGTGTCTGACAGTGAAGGAAACAAAGCATCTAGGACGCGTGGTATTGTGTCACCCACAATGACACAAAAGGCCACCATGCCGCCAAAAGCACTGCACACATTAGTATTACTCCCCAGCTTAAGTGCTTTTTCCGTGCGTACAAGAGCCATTGCGCCAGCGAGATGGCCACCAGCCCTGATTTGCCAAAGCAGTGTTGTACCGTCGCCTGAAACGAGTCGGTGCCGCTGAGCTTCGAGTTGATGACAATAAGACGAATAGTCCAGTCTACGGTTATAGTGAGGCCGATCAGGAGAACGGTGCCTGTGACGAGGCCTGCGTTGCGGAAGGCGTAGGGCTGACCAATAATGCCAGCGCCACTGTATCATATCAGCCTTCGCCCACGCCATGAATTTCAGCAAGAGTGCTCACATTATGCTGTTCGCCATGTTCATAAAGGCGCTCCGCATGCCGCTCCTGGGCCGCGCGTTCTCGAGGTAATCCTCTGGATCAAATGCCTCCTCAGCGACAGTGACGCTCGGCGCCTCTATGCCAGTCAACAGTGGCAGGCGCTGCACCGTCTCTCTTCCCTGGTGTCCCTCCATGTAGTCGTCCCCCTCAAGCTCATACCAGTCCCCCTCGCGGCCATCTCCGTTCATGCTCCTGCGCACAGGATCCACGTCGAAGCGCACGCGGTTGGGCGTCCGCGGTGTGCCATCCGGCCGCGGCTGCGCAAACGACGACTGTCGCTTGGGGGGTCCGAAGCGGCCATTTGGCCCGGAGCCAGGCGCTGGGGAGGCGGACGACTGGCGGGAGGAGCCCGGCGAGGGTGAGAGGCGGCGCACCGCGCGGTTCTCAAGGGGCTGCGGGGCGGAGAGCTCATGGTCCGAGTCATCATCTTCGTGGTGCTCGTGTAGGAGCTTCTGCGACTCGCTCATCGTGGCATTGTCGGTTGTCATGGCATGCCCAGGCCAGGTCAGCAGTTGTTGCTGCGTTCAGAAAGTTGAACGGCCGATGCTGCTAGCCCAAAAGGGTTAGTGCATCGGGTATCCTGTCGGCGAGCGGAGGTCCGCAGGTAGCCGATTTTTCCTGACAATTCCTTTATGGCATGAATATCCTGCTGGAAGGTGCGTACTGAAGATATATATTAAAGACATATCAAGAGTGTTTATTTGGCTGATCTATCCAAGCGAAAAAAGTTAAGTAGACGATCAGGCACGTGAAAAATCACGTGAATTTGTTGATTTCAACTCCTTTGTAGGTTCGACCTGGGCAAGAATATATATATCAAAATCGTTACCATTACTTGCTCGAATCCGCTTTCAAAAACGGCTCATGCTTGGCATGAAACACATCCCGACCGTTGGGTCAGGTACAAAGCGGCCTACCCCTATTCTTTCAGCGCGCTATAATGCCCGAATTCTCTGGTGCGAATATCGAAATTGAATTAGCCTTAGCAATATAAATACTTCATAGCAGCATTATACTAGAGGTTTTTGTTACGGAAAGTCACCCTTACTCGTTGGATCAAGACCTTCGAAGGGGATGAGAATGAATGCTCCGCATCGGTGAGAGTGCTTTGAGCACTGATCAAAAATAGATACGGTAGACATGGGCGCAGATAGTATATTGAGGTAAAAATATAGGTAATGACTTTTTGTTATCAATAAGGGCTTGTCTTTAAGTCAGGACATGGTTAGGGTGTGTTGACCTAAGGTACTCAGCAACCAGTGAGACATATGTTGAATTGTAATAACCCCAAAACTAGCCAACAAGCTTTAGGGGAATTATTATTGTTTTTATGCTACGATTCAACCACTGTCACATGATTTATTAGCGTGAAAAACGAAATTACATGTAAAGCTTTCCAGCGCTCGATTCTAACTATCATCCTTATCCCATCCCACGCAGCAACACTAGCAACTACATCAAAAACTGCGTTAATCATAGGAACTACATCAAAAATTGAGCGAATCATGGACTATCTTGAGCTCGATAACTCAGCTATTCAAGCTCTCACTGAGCTAGGCCGAGATGTTTTCCCTTCTCCTGTCTTTACGTCGCCATCTCCTCCTACTAGCGATGCGGCCTGTTCGGCCCGCCGCCGCCGTTTCCGCCGCGTACAGGCGGCCTATCTTCTTCGATTGGAGCACCCCTTTTCTACACCGCGCGATCTAGCTAACACGATTGGTCTTTCTCGTGTACCAGAACCCAAAAATGGCTCTGGAGATGACGGCGAAGCACTATTTTGCCGTTTAAATCAACAAGAAATTGATTCATTTGACTTGTGGGCCGTCCGAAACTGTCCAGAGCGGCGATTTACCAGAATTCCTCTGCCGATTGCGCACAAAGACGCCTTTGAACTTCCGAGCTTGGGGCACGATCCCACTCTTCCTCACCATCGCCCTTTTTCCGTGCAGAAGCACACTGTTTCAGAAAAGGAGTATCCTGTTCCGTATTTCTTCTACGGAACTTTAGCCGATACTAAACGCCTTTCAGGCCTGTTTGGTGTCCCTGAGTCGAATATCATGCCCCTAAAACCAGCTTCCATGCTCGATGGACGACTTCGGACTTGGGGTGGTTTATACCGAGCAATAGTTGATTGCCCTGGGGAAAGGGTGGACGGATTTGTATATCCAATCACGTCACTTGATGAGGAAGATGCGATTAGGGCGTATGAGACGGCCAACTACGAGGTTGTGAAGGCGAGAATCGTGCTAGATGGCAAAGAAATTGAGGGGAGGACTTTTCGGTTCGCAGGATTCGAGGACGAGTTGACTGGGTGAGGGTATCGTTGGACTGCCATGCGTTTCAAAATCCATAGAAAATCAACATTTTTTTAGACGGCGCCGCCAAAAGAGGGTATGAGACGGTTGTGGAGTTTCCTCTCCAAAACGGTGCTCGTCAAATCCCGCTCGCACCATCTCGTTCTAGTATGGCCACGTCTTAGAAGACATAACGTTATTAAGAAGGATGAAACAGCAGAGAGCTGCATAAATGCTGGGCTTTGCACTTTCAATTGGTGTGGGGCTGGAGGTTGATTAAATCGATTTTATGCATACAATCTTCCTACAATAATACAAAGAAAATACTGTTATAACCAGTCTCTTGGGTTTTTGTAACAGGGGAAGCACTGTTGTCTTGAGACACATTTCCTTATGTGTAGGGCGTAAGTGCGCGCTGAGTGTATACATTCAAAAAATAAAATAAAGATAAAAGGCCGAAAACCAGTAAATGTTCTAGGATCGGATGTGTCAATCTACTCTACAACTTGTAGCTGCCTCTCACTCTTACAGTCTACAAACATTGTCTTCATGTATAGTGCTCTTGGCTCTGGAACTACGCTGCATGCAGAACATACGTCGATCAATATGGAAAACCCAAGCCTAAGGAAACTTTAAAACCATCACGAAGGAGTAGCGGCGCTTGAATTCGTCTGTTTTAGAACAACGCATAGTTTTACACACGTTGACTGACTAGAGGACCTTATTATGAGAAAGAATCCTAAAAATCTTTATCTATGCATAACTTACCCATAAACTTCATTTTTGTTAACATAGCATTCGCTTTGTATCGTCATCTACTGCCGCCGTTTTATTTGCACTCGTAATTGCGCATGCTCTGTCGTTTGTCCATCATATGCAGTCCTTCGAGAAGACAGTGGCAAAGAGCACCGCCGCACAAGCGCATGAACTAAAGCGAAAATTGGCTAGATCGACGCTGCGTTGACCAATGAAGGAAGTATCTTAGCCGCCGTTCATCTGGGGCCAAGATCTCTAACTGCCCGCGCTGACGGTTGGTGTTTTCTCGTGCGAAAGATGAAACGCTAGCCACACAAACGTGGCTAAGGCTTATGCCTAGAAATCCTCCAGTCCTACTTTTTCTTCCGTGTAAAAGCGCGAGGTGAGCACGGCGGCGGTATCGCGAGAACAAAAAGTCCACCATCGCGACACCCGCTTGTGCCTGTGCGTTATGTCGCAGGTTAAAAGTTTTCTGAGCGGGTTGAAGCAGAGATCGGTCGTCTCTGCGACTCCACAATCAGAACGTGATGCTCTTTATACCCCCGAGTCGGGTAACACGCCTAAGGCAGGGTCTCTTCGGGATGAGCTGAAAGCTCAAGGGTCGCTCTGTGAGTTGCCTGACTGTAGAACTCCAAAGTTGGTAGCTAAACCCTTGGCACTAGCAACGGAGTGGTTGCCTTACACTCTGCGATGGTACCTGATCTGGATTCCTACTGCGCTGTCTTTCATTCTTGGTCTGGTAACCATACTGCTCTACTGGCACTCAAACAGGAACAACGGTCTTGGCCCTGAAGCGTCGGCCATGGTTGGATGGAAATTTGTCCCAACTCTTATCGCGGTTATTTATGCGCAGCTTACAACAATGCTCTTCAATGACATCCAGAGAACAGAGCCTTTCGCGCGATTGGCAAGACCCTCGAATAGTGTTCCCCCTGCATCCCGAACCATTCTCGAGAAACCAAGACAAATATGGACCGTTCTGGCACATGCTTTCAACGTAAAGCATAACGGAGGCAAAAGAAGTTGGATCATCATCTCAGCTTGCTTGGTTAATCTTCTAGCGACTATTCCCATCTCCACTCTTTCTTCTGCTCTTTTGGCGTCTGAACTGACCGAGACATGGCAACCGTTCGAAATGAAACGACTGGTGCCCCAAAAAGATTCTACCCTGAAGCCCTTTGTTAATCGAGATACCTTCTTCCGCACCACGGGTGTGGTACTTCAGAATGTAACTACATCGCCGTGGCTTTCTGATGAGTATTCAATACTTCCATATTGGCCTTCAGATCATGCGGGATCACGATGGGATCGTCACCCGCCTTCGACACCCGAAAAATGGCGGGCTAACACAACCGTGTTTCATAACGACTTTCAATGCACGAAACTTGATCTTGTCGCCAAGAATAATTTTCGTTATAACTGGACTACTAAATATAGCAATGAGACGGATTCTCTTATGTCGGTCCGTCTGGATTCTCCTGTGGGATGCCAGTACAACCTTACTTTCAACGCGAGCACTCTTTTGCTGTCTCATGGCTATTACAGTCCAGGGTACTACAGCGGCTTGACTGGATCATGGGCACCGGCGGACAAGTATGTCACTCAAAGTACTTTTCTCGGAGCTCCTTGGAACGATAACGAAGCAGGCTTTCATCCTATCATTGGTGACAAGTGTGATGGAGATGAAGTTATCATACTCGCGACCCAGTGGCTTGATCTGAACGGCACCGAGGTTGTGAAGGATTTTCCGTCCAACTTTACACTCTCGGCTCATATGTGCCGGTCGAAACATACCATGGCAGTCTTACCCGTCGAAGTATCGGCGTCGTCAAATACCTTCGATCCCACTTTTGATGAGGAATTGTTCAAAAAAATCCGATCTGAAGTTCCTGATAGTTTCATGAATCATTCTCAGTTCCTGGAAATGTATGACGATCCTGATTGGTATACATTCATACCATACGCTGGTACAGAGTTCTCTGGAGCATTGGCTGTTCTTGCTACGCAATACAACTTTGATCACGGAAAGATGATGAATGCTACAGACTTGCCCATGATAGCAGCACGAATACGACGTCGTCACTTTGGGGAAATTTTGAGAAGCTCTCTTGACTCTGATCAATCGGGTCAAGCAGAGGACGTTATAGGAAGCCGTGTGGTCTCCGAGAGGAGGATCACAATCCGAGTTGAGGCGGCAGCAACACTGACTGCATTATTATTCTGTTCTTTCCTTATTCTGTTATGGATCACATGGCTATCAAGACCAAGACAAAGGCCTCTCCATTTAGCATTCGAACCTGCCACCGTTCTTGGAACAGCTTCTCTAATAACATCTGGCGCCGCCCCTCTGGCGTCTCTACAAGATCTTGACCAAGCAACAGCGAAAGAGTTAAAATCTTCTTTGAAGCACCGATATTTTAGAATTACAGATGGCCATCTCAAAGAAGACTCCCAACATGGTGGGCCCGGGCCGAAAGGTATGTTTAGGTTTTGGGTTCTATTTATAAAAGAATTACTAATTATGTACAGAATCTGTACCGCAATCTCTATCAACGGGCGTCAAGGAAGCGCCAGCTTTTGTGAAGATGCGGATTCTCAGTTTTTTGGCCTTATATATTGCAGCTCTAATCATCGCTGTGGCTGTCGTATATACTTTCTCGAACAGATCCGCTCTAGAGGGGGGATTGTTCACCTATCACATTGATTTGAATGCTCTAGGTCATCTAGGAACCTTTACTCCATTCTCGATCATACCAACAACACTAGCCGTGTTGCTTGGTCTTTGGTGGAATGGACTCGACAGCACATTTCGAACGATTCAGCCCTATATTACGATGTCGAAGTCGCCAACGCAGATTCCTCGCGGTGCTTATGTTTCTTACCAATCATCCTATTGGTTGTGGGCAACTGGCAAGGCATCAAAGAATCGTCACTGGCTTCTAGCACTGGTTACCTTAGGTACCTTCGTGGCACAGGCTTGTAAGTCATCACAGATACTTTAATGTTCTGCGTCTGATCTTCGTAGTCATTATTTCGATGGCTGCCTTGTTTGAGCAGACGACTAGTATTGTCCAAGACTCGGTTAAACTCGAACGACACCTAGAGCTCCGACAGATACCCCATATCAGGATGGCACAAGATTCTTATCCACCACGGTTCGGTGGGTATAAAGGTGCGTACGGATATGATTATGTTGGGACTGTTCTGAAAGAACTCTTCTCCAATCTTACAACCAATTGGCTATACTCTGGTGTCATTCAGGCCACCTTAGACAGCCCTGAACCTACTTGGAGTCGAGATGGCTGGAACTTTGTACCGATACACTTTTCAATCCTCGATGACATTGAAAGGAGGCATGCAGAAGGCCAACTGGATAAGGACGACTCTGTAGTCCTCACTTCATCAACTAACATTACTTTAATAACTCCTGCAATTCGCGGACGACTCGAATGCAAGCCGGTTCCTCAAGTTACCAACACAAGTGCGTGGCTTCAGAAAAGCGAGTATTATAATACTTCAATGTATTTGCCTATGGTATACTCTTTCGGAGGAGCACTTGTTCCAGACAACAATCAACCCCAGTGTTGCTTCAACCATACTCGAGTTATTTCGTCTCCCAATAACACTGACCCTGTTGTAATCGGGTATTGGACGCAGAATATGCCTTATAATATATCTTCGACCATCACCAGGACTGTCAACAACTTCACGGTGCGATGGATCTATGGAGAGGCCGGCCCCGATCCGGGCAAAGACTATGGATCCGTATATTTTCCCAAGCCCCCGAAGATCCAAGCAGTGAAATGCATACCTATTTTCGAAACTTCGGAGGCAGAGATTGTGGTCGACAAAGCAACTGAACGCATCCAATCCTATCGTTTGCTTCAGGACCCTACCCCTGATCCCACTGCATGGAGTGATGAATTTGTCATTCGCAACCTAACCGATCAAAGTTCGTTTCCTGAGTTAAAAACACATAATTTCAGCGACACTGAAAATATGCTTTATCTACGGCAAAATATCACAACTAGGTAAGCTGAAAGTATATCCATCTGTTGTATTATCTAATCGTGGAGTAGCTACGGAGTATTGTTCATGAACTCTCTTCTCCGCGCATCACGTCTAAATTCACTTAGTGACAATGGGCAAGGGCATGGTTCAGGGGCGGATGAGAATCTCATGGACAACGCATTTAACATTAGAGATAACATCACGGGCCTTACTCTTGACTTCATGTCGTATGCCTCATTCGTACGATCGGGACGCGACCCAGAAGCCCTACTCGACAAGGACGTGCTCCTGAACCACACCCAAGAAGTCTTTTCAACCTTCTTTACGCACTTTGCAAGCGGCAACAGTTCCCTTACCACGGGCGGATGGGTGTACCAGCCGATTGGTGCAAATCTTGGCGATCTTGGACCGCCGGCCCCCGGCACCTTTCCTCAGAATGCTCCGGACGGGACGCCTGCAATCAACATTTCCAGCCTCCAGCCGCAGAACACGCAGCACACGATCACGGCCGTCATGTCTACACGTATCGAGGTCTTGCGCATGAATCAAACGGCTTTCTGGGTATGTCTGGCTTTGCTGATATGGCTAGTCCTGACCACCTTCGTACTTCTTGCACTACAGAGATGGTACCTGAGTGATCTACACCGGAATGTGGAGTCTCTTGCCGATATCCTGGTCCTCATCGCGGGAAGCGAGAAGCTGCTAGGAGCAGTGAGACAACATGGAGTAGACGGCCTACGAAATAGCGACCTGCAAACGCGCTTGGGATGGTTCCGCACAGAAAATGGGAAGATGAGATGGGGCATTGAGATTGTTGAGAAGGGAGAAGTGCTGATCCAGTAGCGACAAGCGACAACTCAATCACGAAGATCAACATGTCATGTTCAAGTTCATGGAAACCAAACGCCGTTATTTCAATTTAACCTACACAACGCTTTTCTACGCCGAAGTACCGGTACCCGCTCCAACATCGAGACTTGGGCAGTAATACGTCGCCGTACACGAGTAGGTATCCAGGTCGTATGTGACCCTGAACTTGGTGACACCGTCCTTGAAGCAGACGAAAGGCTCGCCATTGGCTGCTCCCGCCTTCGCCGCCAGTGTCGCCGTGCCCGCGATCTCGCCCTGCTTCAGACTGGCTGCCTTCGCGTCGATGCTGGTCGTGAGCACGCCATAGCTTGATAGGGTAAGGCTGCGCGATGCTCCTTCCCAGGTCTTCTGGTTGTTTCTTGCGAAGCGTGATGCGGAAGAGGTGGTGCCACTAGGAGGGCCGTTTACGAAGTAGCCAGCGCCAACGATGTTAACTATGGCAGAGTTAGCATAGATCTCTACGAGTAATAAAAACACCACGCACAATCATCTGGATCACAGAGGCCGATTGGGCAGTCAGAGGGTGTGCAGTTTGCCAGGAACGCCGTGTGCTTCGAGCCTGTTCCCAATGGCACCGACGAGACGATCGAAGGCAGCAGCGCAATCGCGCCCAGTAGAGCTGTCGAGAATATCATTTTCCTTTGTACAGAACGCGAAATGCCCCCCCGAAAAATATTTTGCTAGGAATAATAGTTGTACTGGAAAAAGCCGCGGCGACGAATTTTCTGCGAGGTGCAACGATCTTATAGCACAGCGCAGCGTCGCTAAATACCAAAATCCATACCCCCTAAATGGGTCTACGCAACCCTAATAAGACCTTCTGGGCGCCTATACAGCATCGATAAAAATATTGATTGCATCCCTTATTTACCGTGCGTTGCACAGCTGCCTCTTACGCCGACGGACTTGTGCTCACAGGCGAGAATCGGGGCTTGCATTGCCGATTCCGGAACGCGTATAGATTAATTTCTCCACTACCACGTGCATGGGCTGGAGGGCTGGAATGCGGTGCTGAATTAGCCGGATATTGAGTAGGGTTGTGCGGATGGAACGTGAGATGCAAGCAAGCGACCGAGACAGGGCGGTTCCGAGTATCTGGTGAAGGGCAGAAATCGGATTATTGCTTTCCCGTCCGACACAGCCCAGCGTTCGGCAATTGAGTGATGTTGTTGGACGGCGCCTCGTATTCAGGTGGAGGAATTTTTTCTCGGGTTCCAGCATGTACAGGGGGGATCGGGTCCAGAAGGGAAGCTCAAAAGCATTGCCTGACTTTTGTACGAGGCTAAGATTTCCCGACATGGAATCGAGCTGCAACCTCCGGGTGAAACAACGTAGATGTCACGTGATGTTTCCTCTTGTGGACGTCAGCTAGTAGGTAACACCGTATTTGAGAGTTCGGCGAGCTTTTCCGGTAGTATGCGTAGGGAACCAATGATCTGCGTATTTCTCAGTACTACCTACCCCTTATGCGGACGCCTTCGCGAAATGTTAGCGAGCCTCGTACAATCACTGTTCTACTTTTGCCAAAGTGAACACAAATCCCGTACGAAGTTTTTCATAGCATGAGATCTAAGCCTTTCAAAAATTTAATCGCCTCAAAATATCGTTTTTCCCCTCCCAATTTCAGATATACATATAGCTCTCACATAACCAAACACCAACACTAATACATCTTCCTACCATCCACCTCACTCGTTCCACACCACCTACTCTCCCACGCTGTTTCTTCCCTACGACTAGTTTTCGATGCAGTCGATAAACGAGAGCCAACTTCAGCCGCAGGTACTGGAGGCGTTATGTCATGGGCCGTAGATAGAGGATTGTGCTGGTACATAATGGTAGCGGTAGGAGGAGATGATGCGGATTCAAAGTTGGAGGTAGAAGTAAAAGGGTTGGTGGTATCCTGAGAGGTTGGTATAATAGGTATAGTTTCCCTAGCTGCGCTATTTGGGAGGGGCCGATGCGTATTGACAGAGCTAGAGCTAGAGCCAGAGCTAGAGCCAGAACTGGAGCTGGTGTGTGAGGCGTTGCTTCGAAGAGACATATTCGTAGAAGACAGTGTTATTCCAAGACGCAGTGTCCCAGATACAAAAGGCACTAAATACTCCGCAGACGGTTATGCTAGTAATATAATTGTTTGCACATATGCATATACTGTGAATTCTACGTTCAATATTCTCACTTGATGCCCATACCTGATACGCTGCTTAAAAACGCTTTGCTTCACTCTCCATCGGAATCCACAAGCTAACGTGGCCACGCCCCGCTCAACGCCCACCATACTCCCACCCCCAGCACTACAGCAGCAGCAGTGAAAAGTCCTAACCACCACATCCACAAGCTTACGCTCCGGAACCTACTCGTCTGCCTGCTCGCCCCCAAATCCCATCGTCGTCGCGGTAACCCACCGGTTTCTCTGTAGCTACCTTCCGGATCTGTCGGTGAAGGAGAAGAATGCCTAGCCTCGGTTGCGGCGGTATATGTGCGCTGAGATTCGGGATGAGGATCGCGCGATGCGACGAGGGTGGAGGAAGAGCGCACGAAATCGGGGTCGGATATATAAGGTGAGGGGTAAGTAGGAGGCAGGGTTCCGGGAAGCGGGTTGGCAGAATGGGAAGGCTCGGAATGGTGGTGGTGGTGGTCGAAGATTTGGGACGTGACTGAGAGCGCTTCTTGAGCCATAGCTGCCTTGGGGGTTATGGGGCGCTTGCTCGAATTCGAGCTGGAGCTTGAACATGAGGCGCGATGAGAAATGCTGCTTTGAGGCGACATGTTGGAGAGTTGTAGGCAGTTTTGGGTTGACCTGTGGTAGAGCTGTTGGGATATTTGAAAATTTAACGGGGTGTATAGTACTGTATTAGCGAGGTTTCATTCGCACACGAGTGGGTGTTCTGGCGATGTGGCTACGAGTACATGATTGCACGTGTGAATATGAACTGAAATGATCGCGTCGGGGTCTACGTGGCGGTCTGATTGGAATAGCTTGTGTGCTTAGGCCATCTTATTTCACGGAACATTGATACCTTCCCCACGTCTCCCGCTATCAATTCCGGGTCAGCCTCTTCTCAAAGCTCTTATTATAAAGGCCAAACTCCACCTCCCCTTCTTCAGTCTTCAATCCACTAACCCCACATTCACTCGGCGTCATTTCCTTCAATGCATGCGGTTCCACCGTTAGTCTATCAAATACCTTTAGTGCATTCCCTCTTCCGATCTTCACTAAATCCCTCGCATTTAGCGTCTGTCGCACATGCTCGTCATACCAAACACACGCATTGGGAATACTCTCAAACGGATAATCGATGCTGAACATGCACGCATCGACGCCAATCTCCGCAATAGCACACAATAGCGCAGGCGTACTAAAGTGGCCTGACGTCGTGATGAAGACTTGTGTGCCGAAATAGTCGCGCACTAGGCGGTCCTTTCGCATGCGCATGTTGGGAAAACGCGCGCGGTTGAGCTTGTGGTCGATGCGGTACAAATCGTAGGGAATGTGCTCGCCCATGTGTCCCACAACAAGCTTGAGTTTGGGAAAACGGTCGAGAACGCCTGCGGTGATGATGCCGAGGAGATGCATGTTCACTCTATTCGCGTAACCGAGGGCGGAGAAAGCGAGGTGCTCACGACCTTTCCACATCCTATCGAAAATCTCCGGCGTCGCTTCGCGCGGGTGGATATAAACCGGTGCACGTAATTCCTCGGCAGTCGCCCAAAACGCATCGTATACGGGGTCGTCGTAGAACAGCATCGTGTTTCCATCGCCGGAAGACTGATAGTCGTTAAGCATGACGCCGACGAACCCCGTCAATTCATTCCAACAGCGCCGCAGCTCTAGAGATGCTTGCGACGGGTCGTGCATGCTGACGCTCGCGAGACCAGCAAAGCGCTTGGGATTCTTCGCGACTTCTTTGCTCAGCGCGTCGTTTCCTGCGCGTGCGAGCTGTTCTGCGCCCTCCTTGCTCGGTACTTTTTGCGGTCCGGCAGACACTAAGGATAACACCATGAACTCGACGCCATTCTCGTCCATCTGCTGGAGCCTTGTGCCGTGGACGTCGAGGAGATTGGCACCCAGATCACCGCCGATGACGCCTTTCGGTGCTAGGGAAGCGGACTGAAATCCTCCCAGAGCCTCACCCTCTGTGAAATTCCATGCTTCCTCCAGAGCGATTTTTTTCAACATATTGGGTGCTGTTCGATACCTATGGACGAGTAAAACGAAGAGTTTATACGTAGGCTTCTTTAATCTAGTCACTAGGACTAGAGGTGCTCTATTAGATGGGTACCGAGATAAATTGATGTGATGCGGGATGGAAACCACGGATGTATGCCGAAATTGAGGTCATGTCGGCAACTCAAGGCAAAATAGATGTGCTCCTTCCGAGGCATCGGATTCATTGCTCTGGTAGCGAAGGAACATTGTTGGGTAAGAAAGCGAGCGAGAATTGTAAGTAGTTAGGGTAGTCGCAAGTCCGTTCGGCAGATGAGGTGAGTGCGGGGAAAAGGATGTATGGGGAGCGAATGCGGGTATGGAAGCTAGTCTGCTCCTACACTGTTCCACGTGACTTGGCATTTACCACACCCATCCGACGATGGCTCATGCATATCTCTCGTTCTCCAGTTCTGTATAGATAAAAGTATGAAAACAGCTCAAAGCCTTGACCCGGAAACATCCGCGACTTTTATGGAGAACAGCCCTTATAGACATATCATCTGCGTTCACGCTTTCCATTCTCATATACATCAGCTGGAAACGCATGATTGCTCGCTTTATATCGTACCTGGCCAACTTAGGCTATCTACTAACTTCAATTACAGGTGCGTATACTCACAAAGCGGCTCCATGACACGCAAGCTAGCTGCGCAGCCAATCAGACCCCACTCGCAAGATCACGCTCATGCTTGTATGTACGCCAACTATGCCCCTGTTAACAAACCCAGTTACACTCCTACTGGTATCGTCCGAAAGCTATTCCAAATTAAGATAGAGATTATAGCTGATATATGTTAGATATACTATTACTATACTATTGGCTATATAATAAAGATTAACACTTGAAAAGACAATACCGACTCAGAACCCCCCTTTCTCTTCTTTTGACAAGCCCTTCAGATAAAGACCTTCGCTCCCCATCACCCGAGCATTGTGACTCAGCCTCTCGATGCTATGTTTTGTATCGAAGGAATACACAGGGCGGTGATGATCACGATGCAAGTCAAACCTTAGCTCATCAAAACCATCCAGAGGACAGGCTGCTCGAATATGCAGCGATTGAGATACGCCAAAAGCTCGCGAATGCAACTGCTGCCATAATACAGCCCAGGATTGCTGATTGGTGGGTGTGCATTGTTGGGTACGAGCTTAGGATTGAAACAGAAGAGAGGAAGCAGGGGTGACCGAACCTGCACGATGAAGGACGCAGACGCAAAGACCGACGAAGAAATTTGCAAGTGACTGAAGGGCCAATCTATCTTTAGTTGCGTTATGGCGGCGGTCTCATTATATCTTCAGCGCTCCTGTGGGACTTCACTAAGACTGCACCTTGGC
>Ga0247757_10000549_pt1 | contig 30561 bp, 28 predicted proteins | sample UWRJL126311R4_FD_180929 | JGI IMG/M metagenome (GOLD analysis project Ga0247757, IMG submission 180929) | Plant litter microbial communities from Arlington Agricultural Research Station in Wisconsin, United States - UWRJ-L126-311R-4 | ecosystem: Environmental > Terrestrial > Plant litter >... | reverse complement strand
CGCCTGGGCGTAGCGGCGGTCAGTGCAGGTCGTCGTCCGGACGCGCGCCGAACACGATCTCGTCCCACGTCGGCATCGACGCGCGACCGCGACGCTTGCCGAGAGGTCCCGTCGCGTTCCGCGGCTGCGGTCCGGTCGCGTTCGGGCCGTCGGCGGGCGCCTCGGGCTCGGACGGCATCGGCACGTCGATGAGGCGGATCGCGCCCGTCGAGGGATGCGCGGCCATCGAGTCGGCCGGGCCGGGATCCATCGGGTCCCGCTCCCCGCGCCGGCGGCGGAGCGCCTCCAGCAGGTCGGCGGTCTGCTGATGGCCGGGTGCGCCGTCCGCATGGGCGATGCGCCCGATCGGCACCGGCGGCGCCAACGGCCCCTCGTGCAGGTCGTCGCCGACCTCGAACGCGCCGCTGTCGAACCGTCCGGTGTCGGACGGCGAGGTCGTGACGGCGCGGAGCCGCGGAACGAGGCTGGGCGGCAGGTCGCCCTGCTGCGAGAGCGACACGGCCTCGGAGTTCAGGGGAGCGAGCGCCGACTTCTTCGGCTCGAAGCCCCAGCGCGCATCGTGCTCGACGGCGGCGATCGTGAAGGTGAGCTTGACGATCCAGCCGGCGCCCTGCTCCTTCCAGCTGGCCCAGCGCTCGTCGGCCGCACCCGCGTCCGCGAGTCGCTCGCGGATGACGGAGCCGAAGGTCTCGGCCTCCGCCGGATCGGTCTCGCCGGCCATGTGCACGGGCACGTTGAGGGCCGACTCGACGACGAACTCGCGTTCGGCGAGGACCGGGCCCTCGAAGCGCTGGATGTACTCGAGGGGCGCGCCCGTGACCGACGCGACCTCCTCGGCCGACATGCCGGCGCGGATGTGCGCCTGGATCTCCTTGGGCGCCAGCTTCCGCGAGGGGCCGGTCTCGGGCGAGATCGGCCGCAGCCGAGCGTGCACGGTCTCGTCGATCTCGACGCGGAAACGGGAGCCTTCGTCGGATGCGACCAGGATCGCGCCGTCCTCGACGCCGATCACCTTGAGCTCTTGCATGAGCATGGACCTCCCACCCTGTGGATCACGAGCAGGATGCCACGCCGAAGCCCCGAACCCCGGGAATATCGCGGGCGCGCCGCCGGTTGCACGGATCGCAGCGATGAGGCGGCGGCAGCGGGTTTGCGCGGTTCCAACCGATCGTGCAGACTGTCGCCGCCGAACGCCAGCAAGAGGCATTCGAATCGAGATGGATGGGCATGGCAACCGACTACGACGCACCGCGGAAGACCGACGACGACACGGAGTCGATCCAGGCCCTTCAGGAGCGCACGCCCGACAAGCTGTCGAGCGCCATCGACGTGGACGAGGGCGACAGCCCCGACTTCGCGCTCGGCGGTTCGGACCTCTCGGACATCGACCTCGACGTGGTCGTGCTCCCGCCTCAGGCGGACGAGTTCACGTGCGTCAACTGCTTCCTCGTGAAGCACCAGTCGCAGTTCGACCACAAGACCAAGCTCGGCCCGATCTGCCAGGAGTGCGCGGCCTGAGGCGGCGCCCCTGAGGGGGCTTACTCGACCGGCGTCTGCCGACCCAGCGCCGCCGCCAGCCGCCGCGGATGCCGCGACGACACGAGCCAGTACGGCGTCGGGTCGCTCGGGTCGTCGAGCTCGACGCGCACGACCCCGGGGACCCATCCCCGGATCAGCAGGTAGGCGCGCGCGTCGAGACGCACGCCCCGCTCGGCGGTCGCGTCCTCGCCGTCGAACGCGGTCGCGCTCTTCACGATCGCGAGCGGCAGATGCGCACGCCCCGCGCCGAACTCGGCGTCCGTGACCTCCACGACCGGCGTGGTCGCGAAGAGGGTGACGACGACCGCGGCGTAGAGGACGATCGCGACGACGATCCCCGCGTACTCCGAGATCGGCAGGAACACGAGGAGTGCGGCCGGGATCACGAGCGCGGTGGCGACGAAGACCCACGGCGACGGCCAGAGCCGCTCGCGGTAGGGGGGCACGGTGGTGGGCATCGCCTCCATTGCACCATGCGCGGCCGTTGGCTCCGCTCAGCGGCGGGGGACTAGCCTCGACGGGTGACCGACCTCGTCGAGGTGCTCCTCACCGGGCCCGAGCCGCAGTACGCGCATCCCGGCGACGCGGGTGCCGACCTCACGTCGACCGACACCTGCGTCCTGCAGGCGGGCGACCGTGCGGTCGTCGGCACCGGGGTGTCGATCGCGCTGCCGGACGGCTATGTGGCCTTCGTGGTCCCGCGCAGCGGCCTCGCGGCCAAGCACGGCATCACGATCGTCAACAGCCCCGGCACGATCGACGCCGGATACCGCGGCGAGATCAAGGTCACCCTCCTCAACACCGATCACGACCTCCCGTACACGGTCCAGGCGGGCGATCGCATCGCCCAGCTGATCGTGATGCCCGTCAGTCGCGCGCGCTTCGTGGCGGTCGAGCGACTTCCCGGCAGCGAGCGCGGCGAGGGCGGATTCGGTTCGACCGGCTACACCACCACCTCCGGAGTCACCGCGTGAGCGACATCGTCGACGACGACAACACCCCTGCCGACCGCCCCAAGTCGGAGCCCGAGGACCGTGCCGAGAACGGTCCGTTCGACGAGGCGGAGGCGAACGCCGTCCGCCCGTACGTCGACCTCGGCGGGGTGAAGGTCGTGCCGCGACCGGACCTGGGCCTCCGGCTCGAGGTCGAGGAGGAGTCCCAGCGGGTCGTCGCGGTCGCGCTCGACTACGCCGGCTCCACGCTGCAGGTGCAGCCGTTCGCGGCACCCCGCTCGAGCGGACTGTGGCACGAGATCCGCGAGCAGATCGTCGACCAGATACAGCGTCAGGGCGGCACGGCCGAGTCCGTCGAGGGACCGCTCGGTCCCGAGGTGCGCGCCGAGATCCCGTCGCCGGAGGGCAGCCGTCTCGCGCGGTTCATCGGGGTGGACGGCCCGCGCTGGTTCCTGCGCGGCGTGATCAGCGGTCAGGCGGCCGTCGAGCGAGAGGCCGGCGAGCAGATCGAGGAGCTGTTCCGTTCGATCGTCGTCGTGCGCGGCACGACGCCGATGCCGCCGCGCGACCTCATCCCGCTGCACGTGCCGGCCAGCGCCGGGACCGCCTGATGGTCGACGCTCCCGATCGGGAGCCCGTCGACGGCGACCCCGTCGACCCGCGCGACGCGCTGCAGCAGGCGCTGCGCACGTCCAGCCTCGGCCGGATCGCACCGGGGGAGACCCCGAGCGCCCGCGTGCTGCTCGGGGCGATGGGCGGCGTCATGGGCATCGTGGAGTCGATCCTCCCGACCCTGCTGTTCCTCATCGTCTACACGTTCACGGGGTCGGTCCGGAACCAGCTCGTCATCTCGCTCGCCGCGCCCGTCCTCGCGTCAGTCGTCTTCGTGGTGATCCGCGTCGTGCGGCGCCAGGCGGTGCTGACGGCGGTCGCCGGCTTCGTCGGCGTCGGGATCTCGGCCGCGGTCGCGCTCCTGACCGGCAGCGCCAAGAACAACTTCGTACCCGGCTTCCTGATCGACGGCGCCATCGTCGTCACCATGGGGATCAGCCTGCTCGTCCGCCGCCCCTTCCTCGGCGTCCTCGTCGGGTTCCTGATCGGCGACAGGACCTGGCGCGAGGACCGCGCGCAGCGTCGCGTCGCGACCATCGCGACCGTCCTGTGGCTGCTGCTCGGGGCGATCCGGCTCGCGGTCGAGCTGCCGTTCTTCTTCCTCGGCCACATCGAGGCGCTCGGCGCCGCGAAGCTCATCCTCGGCGTCCCGCTGTACGCCGTGATCCTGTGGTTGACGTGGCTCCTGTTCCGCACCTCGTGGACCATGCCCGAGCGCGAGGACGAGTCCGACGACGAGCCGGATGAAACGCGCTAAGATATCTTGATATCGAGATAGTTTGATCGTCATCCGGTCTTAGGGTTGCCTTGCTGGACGGCGGTTCGAGAGGGGTCCGAGGATGGACCCGACAGCGAGGAGACGGTCAATGGGCGCGGTGGACAGCTTCGGGGCGAAGAGCACGCTGACGGTCGGCGGAACCGACTATCAGATCTTCCGGATCGACAAGGTGGCGGGGTCGGAGAAGCTCCCGTTCAGCCTCAAGGTGCTTCTCGAGAACCTGCTGCGCACCGAGGACGGCGCGAACGTCACGAAGGCGCAGATCGAGGCGCTCGGTGCCTGGGTGCCGACGGCGGAGCCGGACACCGAGATCCAGTTCAGCCCGGCCCGCGTGGTCATGCAGGACTTCACCGGCGTCCCCTGCATCGTCGACCTCGCGACCATGCGCGAGGCGGTCGGCGCCCTCGGCGGCGACCCGAAGAAGATCAATCCGCTCGCGCCCGCCGAGCTGGTCATCGACCACTCGGTCATCGCCGACCTCTTCGGCACCGAGAACGCCCTCGAGCGCAACGTCGAGATCGAGTACGAGCGCAACGGCGAGCGCTATCAGTTCCTGCGCTGGGGCCAGACCGCGTTCCAGGACTTCAAGGTCGTCCCGCCGGGCACCGGCATCGTGCACCAGGTCAACATCGAGTACCTGGCGCGCGTCACCTTCACGCGCGAGGTCGAGGGCGTGCTCACCGCGTATCCCGACACGCTCGTCGGCACCGACTCCCACACGACGATGGTCAACGGACTGGGCGTGCTCGGCTGGGGCGTCGGCGGCATCGAGGCGGAGGCGGCCATGCTCGGCCAGCCGGTCTCGATGCTCATCCCCAAGGTCGTCGGCTTCAAGCTCTCCGGCGCGATCCCGACGGGCGTGACCGCGACGGACGTCGTCCTCACGATCACGCAGATGCTCCGTCAGCACGGCGTCGTCGGCAAGTTCGTCGAGTTCTACGGCGAGGGCGTCGCCGAGGTGCCGCTCGCCAACCGCGCGACCATCGGCAACATGAGCCCGGAGTTCGGCTCGACCGCGGCCATGTTCCCGATCGACCAGGTCACCCTCGACTACCTCACGCAGACCGGCCGCGACGCCGCGCAGGTGGAGCTCGTCCGGCAGTACGCCCAGGCCCAGGGCCTGTGGCACGATCCGGCGACGGAGCCGACGTACTCCGAGTACCTGGAGCTCGACCTGTCGACGGTCGTCCCGTCGATCGCCGGTCCGAAGCGCCCGCAGGACCGCGTCGAGCTGAGCGTCGCCAAGTCGCAGTTCGAGAAGGACCTGGTCGACTACGCCGACTCGGACCTTTCCGCCGTCGATGCCGTGCTCGAGGGCACCTTCCCGGCCTCCGACCCGGTCGGTTTCACCGCCGAGGACGAGACCAGCGCGCACGAGCACTCGCACCACCACGTCAGCGCGGCGCCGAAGGCCGCGTCGAAGCCGGTGCCGATCACGCTGCAGGACGGCACGGAGTACACCCTCGACCACGGTGCCGTCGCGGTCGCGGCGATCACCTCGTGCACCAACACCTCGAACCCGAGCGTCATGCTCGCGGCGGGGCTGCTCGCGCGCAATGCGAACCGCAAGGGGCTGAAGGCCAAGCCGTGGGTCAAGACCACGCTCGCCCCGGGCTCCAAGGTCGTCACCGACTACTACGAGAAGGCCGGTCTCACCACGGAGCTCGAGGCGCTCGGCTTCTACACCGTCGGCTACGGCTGCACCGTCTGCATCGGCAACACCGGTCCGCTCATCGACGAGGTCTCGGCCGCCGTCAACGACAACGACCTCGCCGTCACCGCGGTGCTCTCGGGCAACCGCAACTTCGAGGGCCGCATCAGCCCCGACGTGAAGATGAACTACCTCGCGTCGCCCCCGCTCGTCATCGCGTACGCGCTGGCCGGATCGATGAACTTCGATTTCGAGGCCGACGCGCTCGGGCAGGACGGCGACGGCAACGACGTCTTCCTCAAGGACATCTGGCCGGACGCCGACGAGGTCCAGAAGACCATCGACTCCTCGATCTCGACCGAGATGTTCACGAAGGAGTACGGCGCGGTCTTCGACGGCGACGAGCGCTGGCGCTCGCTCCCGACGCCGGACAGCGAGGTCTTCGAGTGGGACGCGCAGTCGACCTACGTGCGCAAGCCCCCGTACTTCGAGGGCATGACGCTCGAGACGACCCCGGTCTCCGACATCGCGGGCGCGCGCGTGCTCGCCAAGCTCGGCGACTCGGTCACGACCGACCACATCTCGCCGGCCGGCAACATCAAGGCCGACAGCCCCGCGGGGAAGTACCTGCAGGAGCACGGCGTCGACCGCAAGGACTTCAACTCCTACGGCTCGCGCCGCGGTAATCACGAGGTCATGATCCGCGGCACCTTCGCCAACATCCGCCTGCGGAACCAGCTCCTCGACGGCGTCGAGGGCGGGTTCACCCGCGACTTCACCCAGCCCGACGGCCCGCAGGCGTTCATCTACGACGCCTCTCAGAACTATCAGGCCGTGGGCACCCCGCTCGTGATCTTCGCGGGCAAGGAGTACGGCTCGGGCTCGAGCCGCGACTGGGCCGCCAAGGGCACCAACCTGCTCGGCGTGAAAGCGGTCGTCGCGGAGAGCTTCGAGCGCATCCACCGCTCCAACCTCATCGGCATGGGCGTGGTCCCGCTGCAGTTCCCGGCAGGCACGACGGCGGACGACCTGGGCCTCGACGGCACCGAGGTCGTCTCGATCTCGGGCATCGAGCAGCTCAACAGCGGCTCGACCCCGAAGACCGTGCACGTCACCGCCGAGCCCAGCGAGCACTCGCCCGCCGGCAAGCAGACGGTGGAGTTCGACGCGGTCGTGCGGATCGACACCCCCGGGGAAGCTGACTATTACCGCAACGGCGGCATCCTGCAGTACGTCCTTCGCAGCCTCGTCTGAGGTGCACGCGTAGGCTCAGCACCATGTCGTTGCTCGACGGGATCCAGCATCCTCGCGACCTCGACCGGCTCTCGCCCGAGGAGCTCGACGAGCTCGCGGGCGAGATCCGGCGGTTCCTGGTCGCCGAGGTCTCGAAGACCGGGGGACACCTCGGTCCGAACCTCGGCGTGGTCGAGCTGACACTGGCGATCCACCGGGTCTTCGACTCGCCGCGCGACGCGCTCGTGTTCGACACCGGACATCAGAGCTACGTGCACAAGCTCGTCACGGGGCGGCACGACTTCAGCCGGCTCCGGATGTCGGGCGGGCTCGCGGGCTACCCGCAGCGCTCCGAGTCGGAGCACGACATCGTCGAGTCGTCGCACGCATCGAGCTCGCTGAGCTGGGCGGACGGCATCTCCCGCGCCTTCGCGATGACGGGCCAGCGCGATCGGCACGTGGTCGCGGTCGTGGGCGACGGCGCGCTCACGGGCGGCATGACGTGGGAGGCGCTCAACAACATCACGGACGACAACTCGCGTCGTCTCGTGATCGTCGTCAACGACAACGGCCGTTCCTATGCGCCGACCATCGGCGGGATGGCGCGGTTCCTCAACACCGTGCGCACGCGTCGCGCCTACCGCGACCTGTATCGCACGAGCGAGAAGGTCTTCGCCAAGTTCGGGCCCGTCGGGCGTGCGGTGTACCGGGGCGTCCGCGGCGGCACCCACGGCTTCCTCTCGCGGTTCACGAACAACGAGTCGCTGTATTCGAACCTCGACATCAAGTACATCGGCCCGGTCCACGGCCACGACCTGACGGCGCTGCAGGAGGCGCTCCAGCAGGCGAAGGACTACGACGCCCCGGCGCTCGTGCACGTCATCACCGAGAAGGGGCACGGCTACGAGCCGGCCGTCGCCGACGTCGCCGACCAGTTCCATGCCGTCGGCCAGATCGATCCGGAGACCGGCGAGCCGATCGAGCACGCGAGCCGTCCGTCGTGGACGAGCGTGTTCGCCGACGAGATCGTGGAGCTCGCCGACCGCGACCCGCGGATCGTCGGCATCACCGCCGCGATGCTCCGCCCCACCGGCCTGCACCGTTTCGCCGAGAAGCACCCCGGCCGGGTCTTCGACGTGGGCATCGCCGAGCAGCACGCGGTCGCGAGTGCGGCCGGGCTGGCGTTCGGGGGACTGCACCCCGTCGTCGCGCTCTACGCCACGTTCGTCAACCGGGCGTTCGACCAGATCCTCATGGACGTCGCGCTGCACGAGGCGGGCGTCACGTTCGTGCTCGACCGCGCCGGGGTGACCGGGCCCGATGGACCGAGCCATCACGGCATGTGGGATCTCGCGATCCTCCAGGCGGTGCCCCACGTGCGGATCGCCGCCCCGCGTGACGCGAGCCGGCTGCGCGAGGAACTGGGCGAAGCCGTCGCGGTGCAGGATGCGCCGACCGTCCTCCGCTACTCCAAGGGCAACGTCGGGAACGAGTTCGACGCGATTCGCCGCGACGCCTCGGGCGTCGACGTTCTGCGGGAGGCGCCGCACCGCGACGTGCTCATCGTGACGGTCGGGCCGATGGCCGCGATCGGCATGCGGGTCGCCGAGCGGCTGGCCGCGCAGGGGATCGGGGCGACGGTCGTGGACCCGCGCTGGGTCGTTCCGGTGCCCGCCGGGATCATCGAGCTGGCCGCGCAGCACCGCCTGGTCGTGACGATCGAGGACGGGATCCGGGTCGGCGGGATCGGCACGCGGATCCGCCAGGATCTCCGCGCCGCCGGGGTCGACACCGCGGTCGACGAGCTGGGCCTGCCGGACGAGTTCCTGCCGCACGGGTCACGCGAGGAGATCCTCGCCGAGATCGGGCTCACCGATCAGCAGATCGCGCGCGACATCGTCTCCCAGGTGCTCGGCCAGCGGCTCCCGATCGCCCGCCCGCTGCCGGAGGAGCAGCCGACCGAGCCGATCCGCCGCCCGCTCTGACCGGTCATCGCACGATTCGTCGAAAGCGGCGGGAATAGTCGCGCGTTCTCCGGAATTTCACTCTGGGCAGAGCGTACCGCCTTCCGGAATGTCGGTGGCCCCCGCTAATGTGGACACTGTTCACATCGGCCGCCGGCAGACCGGCATGGCCTGGACCTCAGACCCCCTCCCGGAGGAGCCATGACCGAAGCCGCCGTCCAGAACGCGACGACGCCGGCCGCCGCCCCGTCGTCCGCCTCGCGCAACAACCGCGTCGCGATCGTGCTGCTGCTGCTCTCTACCTTCGTCGTCTTCCTCAACGAGACCACGATGAGCGTCGCGCTGCCTAAGATCATGACCGCGTTCACGATCTCGGCCAGCGCCGGTCAGTGGCTGACCACCGCCTTCGCGCTGACCGCGGCGATCGTCGTGCCGATCACGGGGTGGCTGCTCCAGCGGCTCAACACCCGGCCGGTCTTCATCACCGCGATGTCGCTCTTCACCGCGGGAACGCTGCTCGGCGCGGTCGCACCGACCTTCGGCGTCCTGCTCCTGGCCCGCGTCATCCAGGCGAGCGGCACGTCGATCATGATGCCGCTGCTCATGACGACGGTCCTGCAGCTGGTGCCGCTCGCCGACCGCGGCCGCATGATGGGCCGCATCTCGATCGTCATCTCCGTGGCCCCGGCCATCGGGCCGGCCGTCTCCGGCCTGATCGTGCAGTCGCTCCCGTGGGAGTTCGTCTTCTGGCTCGTTCTGCCGATCGCTGCGGCGATGCTCGTCGTCGGCATCGTCAAGGTGCCGAACATCTCCGAGCCGCGGCGGGCTCCGCTCGACTTCCTCTCGATCGTGCTGTCGGCGTTCGCGTTCGGCGGCCTGGTCTACGGTCTGAGCGCGCTCGGCTCCAACGCGGAGGGCGACGAACTCGTCGCACCGTGGATGCCGCTGACGGCCGGCGCGGTGTTCCTGGTGCTCTTCGTGATCCGCCAGCTGGTGCTGCAGCGCCGGGATGCGGCACTGCTCGACCTGCGCACCTTCCGGTCCCGCACCTTCACGATGTCGATCGTCATGTTCATCGTGATGATGGTGGCGCTGTTCGGCACCGTGATCGTCCTGCCGCTCTACGCCCAGAAGGTGCTCGGCGCCAGCACGCTCGAGAGCGGTCTCGTGCTGCTGCCGGGCGGGCTGATCATGGGGCTCATCGGGCCGATCGTCGGCCGGATCTTCGACCGACGCGGCACCGGACCGCTCATCGTGCCGGGCGCCGTCCTCGTGAGTCTCGGATTCTGGGGCCTCACGATGGTCGGCGCCGGCACCTCGGTCTGGTTCCTGCTCCTGCCGCACATCGTCATGAGCATCGGCCTCGGCATGCTGTTCACGACGCTCTTCACGGTGAGCACGTCGGCGCTTCCTCCGCACCTGTACTCGCACGGCAGCGCGATCCTGACGACGCTGCAGCAGGTCGCGGGCGCCGCGGGCACCGCGTTGTTCGTCGCGCTCCTGGCCGCCGGCACCGTCGCGGCGGGCAGCACGAACCCGGCCGATCCGGCTCCGCGCGAGCTCATGCAGGGAGTGCACTGGGCGTTCCTCTTCGGCGCCATCGTCTCGCTCGTGCCGATCGCGATCGGGTTCTTCGTGCGCAAGCCCAAGGCGGCCGAGGTCACCGACGAGGAGCTCGCGACCGGGTCCGTCCCGGTGGCGCACCACTAGCCGCAACGAGAAGGGGCCCGGTCGATCCGACCGGGCCCCTTCTGCGTTCGTCCTACTGCACCCCGCGGATCGTGGGGTGGTGGAACGTGTCGCCGAACGTGCGCTCGGAGGCACCGACGCGATCCAGGTACGGCGTCACGCCGCCCATGATGAACGGCCACCCGGCGCCGAGGATCATGGCGAGGTCGATGTCCTCGGGCGCCGCGACCACGCCGTCCTCGAGCATGCGGTGGATCTCGTCGGCCAGGCCGTCCTCCATGCGCGTGCGGAACTCCTCCGCGGTGAGCGGCGTGGCGCCGGCCGGCGTGTGCCGCTTGACGATCTCCAACGCCTTCGGGTCGTAGCCCTTCGTGCGGCCCTTGGCGTCCTTCTCGAGCAGATGACCGTAGTCGGCGAGCTCGTGGAGCGCGGCGCTCTCGAAGAACCGCTCGGGGAACGCGGCGTGGTGGGTGTCGAGCACGTGCGCGCCGACCTTGAGGCCCACGAGCTCGAGGAGCACGAACGGGTCCATCGGCAAGCCGAACGGTCGCACGCCCTCCACGACGGTGTCGAACGGCGTGCCCTGCTCGACCGCGTGCATCGCCTCGCCGAGGAGCTTGGCGAGCACCCGGTTGACGATGAAGCCGGGGGTGTCCTTCGTGATGATCGCGTTCTTGCCGAGCTTCTTCGCGGTCTCCATCGCCGTGGCGAGCGCGACCTCGTTCGTCGTCGCGGCGTTGACGACCTCGACGAGCGGCATGATCGCGACGGGGTTGAAGAAGTGGAAGCCGACCAGGCGCTCCGGGTGGGCGAGCTTCGATCCGATCTCGTCCACCGACAGGGACGAGGTGTTGGTCGCGAGGATCGCGTCCTCGGCGATGTACTGCTCCACCTCGCCGAACACCTGCTGCTTGACCCCCACCTCCTCGAAGACGGCCTCGATCACCCAGTCGCAGTCCGCGAAGTCGGCCTTGTCGGTCGTGCCGGTGACGAGCGCCTTCAGGCGGTTCGCCTCGTCGGAGGAGATGCGGCCCTTGGCGAGACGCTCGTCGATGTGGTCGCGGATGTAGCCGAGGCCCTTGTCGACGCGCTCCTGGTCGAGGTCGGTGATGACGACCGGCACCTGCAGGCGGCGCACGAAGAGGAACGCGAACTGCGACGCCATGAGCCCGGCGCCCAGGATCCCGACCTTCGTGACCTTGCGCGCGAGCGCCTTGTCGGGAGCGCCCGCGGGGTGGCGCGCGCGCTTCTGGGTCAGGTCGAACGCGTAGGCGCTCGCACGGAACTGGTCGCCCGAGATGAGATCGGCGAGTGCCTCGTCCTCGGCCGCGAAGGCGGTCGTCTTGTCGGCGTTCTTCGCCGCCTTGATGAGCGCGAGCGCGCGGTAGGGGCTGAGCGGCGTGGGACCCACGGCCTCCTTCAACTGCTTCTCCGCGACGCCGACCGCGATGTCCCACTTGGTGAGGCGCTCGATCTTGCCGGGCTCGTTCCTGCGCTTCACCTTGATGGATCCGGACAGCACGCCGTCGGCCCACTTCAGCGAGTCCTCGAGGAAGTTCGCCGGCCCGAACATCGCGTCGGCGATGCCGAGCTCCAGCACCTCCGGTCCGCGGAGGAACCTCCGGCGCAGCGAGTTCGACTCGATGACCTTGAGCGCCTCCTCGATCCCGATGAGGTTCGGCAGGAGATAGGCGCCGCCCCAGCCGGGGATGATGCCGAGCATGACCTCGGGGAGGCCGAACGCCGGCACCGAGGAGTCGACGGTGCGGTAGGTCGCGTTGAGGCCGATCTCGACACCGCCGCCGAGCGCGAGCCCGTTGTAGAACACGAACGACGGGACGCCGAGCTCCGAGAGCTTGCGGAGCGTCGCGTGGCCCAGCTGCGCCATCAGCAGGCCGGTCTCGCGGTCCGGGATCTGCCCGACCTTGCTGAGGTCGGCTCCCGCCGCGAAGTTGAACTGCTTGCCGATGACGGCCACCCCGTCGATCTCCTTCGCGGCCGCCCGCGCGCTGAGCGCGTCGAGGTTGTTCGACAGCTCGGTGAGCGAGGCCGGCCCGAGGGTGTTCGGCCGCGTGTAGTCGCGGCCGTTGTCGAGCGTGATGAGGGCGATGGTCCGGCCGCTCGGCACCCGCACGTCGCGGACGAACGAGTGGGTGACGACCTCGTCGGGATCGAGCCCGAGGAGCTTCGAGAAGTCCGCCATGGCTACTTGGCCCCCCGGAAGTGCGGGTTCTCCCAGATGACGGAGCCGCCCTGGCCGAGACCCACGCACATCGCCGTGAGGCCGTAGCGCACGTCGGGGCGCTCCTCGAACTGGCGCGCGAGCTGGATCATGAGGCGGACCCCGGATGACGCGAGCGGGTGGCCGATCGCGATCGCGCCGCCCCACGGGTTGACGCGTGCGTCGTCGTCGTCGATGCCGAAGTGGTCGAGCAGCGACAGCACCTGCACGGAGAACGCCTCGTTGAGCTCGAAGAGGCCGATGTCGTCGATCGTCAGGCCCGCCTTGCGGAGCGCCTTCTCGGTCGACGGGATCGGGCCGATGCCCATCACCTCGGGCTCGACGCCCGCGAAGGCGAAGGACACCATCCGCATCTTGACCGGCAGGTTGAACTCCTTCGCCGCGTCCGCGCTCGCGATGAGCGAGACGGTCGCGCCGTCGGTGAGCGGCGAGGCGTTGCCCGCGGTCACGCGGCCGTGCGGCCGGAACGACGGCTTGAGGCCCGCGAGGGTCTCCATCGTCGTCTCCGGGCGGCGGCCCTGGTCCTCGGTGGCGAGTCCCCAGCCCTGCTCGGACGGGATGGCGACGGGGATCAGGTCGGGCTGGATCTTGCCCGCCTGGTAGGCCGCCTCCACCTTCTGCTGGCTGCGCATCGCGTAGCGGTCCGCGCGCTCCTTCGTGAGCTGCGGGAAGCGGTCGTGCAGGCGCTCCGCCGTGTTCCCCATGTTGAGGGCGTCAGCCGCGACGAGGTTCTCGGCGAGGAAGCGCGGGTTGGGATCGGCGTCGAGGCCCATCGGGTGGTGGCCCATGTGCTCCACGCCGCCGGCGATGCCGATGTCGTAGGCGCCGAAGGCGATCGCGCCGGCGATCGTGGTGACGGTCGTCATGGCGCCCGCGCACATGCGGTCCACCGCATAGCCGGGCGTCGTCATGGGCAGGCCCGCGAGGATCGCCGCGGTGCGGCCGAGCGTGAGGCCCTGGTCGCCCTGCTGCGTGGTCGCGGCGATCGCCACGTCGTCCACGCGGTCCTGGGGCAGGTTGGGGTTGCGCTCGAGCAGGCCGATCATGGCCTTGACGATCAGGTCGTCCGCTCGGGTGTTCCAGTACTGGCCCTTCTCGCCGGCTCGGCCGAAGGGGGTGCGGACGCCGTCTACGAAGACGACATCAGGGGTCTGGGCCACGATGCCTCCACATCAGAGTGAATCGGATTGAGGGGCGCGAGCGCAGAGCGTTCCGCGTGCCCCGTCTCCGACCCTAGGTCGGGGCTCCGAGCGGTGCCGGGTCCGTTGATCCTTCCTACGAAGGGTCTTCGGATGCCTCTCCGGGGCTTTGGGGAGGTGCGACAAAGGCATCGGCGATCGCCTGTGCGGTTGCCTCAACCTGCCACGGGCGCGCGCCGAGCGCGGTGAGCGCGGCGCCGACGGAGGCAGCATCGATCTCGGCCGGCGGGGTCCAGGCGACGCGACGCAGGAAGTCGGGGGTCAGGAGGTTCTCGACGGGGAGCCCGAGGTCCTCGGCGATCTCGGCGACCGCGGGTCGCGCGGCGCGCAGGCGCGCATCGGCCTCCGGGTTCTTGTCGCCCCAGACGCGCGGCGGCGGCAGGGTGTCGCTCGGCGGGCGCACCTGCGGGAGGTCGGTGGTCGCCTTGCCGGCCTCGATCGCGGCGAACCAGCGATCGATCTGGCTGCGGCTGGCACGGCCGGTGAACTCCTTGAGCGCGGCGAGGTCGCGCTTGGTCGCGGGCAGGACCCGGGCGGCGGCCGAGAGCGACGCGTCCGGGACCAGGCGACCGGGAGCCGTGTCGATCTCGCGCGCGTAGTCGTCGCGGGCGGTCCACAGCTCCCGCGCAACGGCGAGGTTGCGGGCCTGGCGGATCGAGTGGATGCCCGACAGGCGGCGCCACGGCTCCTCGCGCACCGGCGTCTTGTGCCGGAGCACCGCGTCGAACTCCTGCCGCGCGATCTCGGACTTGCCCTGCTCGTCGAGGATGTCGCCGAGCCTGTCGCGGAGGTCCGGCAGCAGTTCGACGTCGAGCGCCGCGTACACGAGCCAGCTCTGCGGCAGCGGCCGGGTCGACCAGTCCGCGGCCGAATGCTCCTTGGCGAGATGGATGCCGAGCAGATCCTCGACGACCGCGCCGAGTCCCACGCGCGGGCGTCCCGCGAGGCGGGCGCCGAGCTCCGTGTCGAAAATGCGCTCGGGATCGAGGCCGACCTCGCGCAGGCAGGCGAGGTCCTGGCTCGCGGCGTGCAGGATCCATTCCTCGCCGCGCATGATCTCGGCCAGGGGCGCCATGTCGCCGATCGCGGGAGGATCGAAGAGCGCGACGGCGGATCCGCGGCGGTACACCTGGATCAGGTACGCGCGCTGCGAGTAGCGGAAGCCGGATGCGCGCTCGGCGTCGACCGCGAACGGTCCCGTGCCGGCGGCGAGGTCGGCGACGGCCGCCTCGAACGCCTCCCGCGTGTCGATCACCGGCAGCTCGGCGTGCGGGAGCGGCTCGCGGGCCGGCGGATTGTCGAGGTCAGTCACGCAGTGCTCGCACTCCCGGAAGCAGGCTCACGGCCCCGTCGGCCGGCGGGAGGCCGGCGAGGAGGCAGAGGAGGTCGCCCCAGCCGGCGGCGTGCTGGCCGAGGTCGCCGCCGTCCGGACTCCACGAGGCGCGGAGCTCCAGCTGCGCGGAGTCCGTCGCGCCGGCGAGGTCGCCGAAGCCGGTGGACAGGATCTTGGTCGCGGTCCCGGAGGCCGCGTGGTATTCGGCGCCGCGCGCCGCGAGTCCGTCGACGAGCCACGACCACGTGACCTCCGCGACGAACGGGTCGAGGCCGATGTCGGTCTCGAGCGGGGCCTGGGCGAAGCACACGACGCGGAAGGCGCCGCCCCAGGCATCCGGCTCGTCGGGGTCGTAGAGGAGCACGAAGCGGCCGGTGCCGAGCAGCGAATCGACGCCGTGGGTCACGGGGCGGACGTCGCCCGCGAGCGCGATCGCGAAGGGGGCCAGGCCGCTCGGGGCCTCGATCTCCTCGACCACGAGCTCCGAGCGGAGCGCGGCGGCACGCACGGACTCCTGCGCGGCACGGAAGGGGGCCGGCACCAGGGAACCGGACGTCTGTGCCACGTGAGCAGATTAGGCTCGTCGCACGGGCGGTGCCTGCTGAACACGCCGCCGAAGGCCTGGTGGGAGCGGCATGCGCGGGACACATCCACACGCTCGGAAGGTCGCGGTCGGCACCGCGATCGGGGTCGCGGGCGCGCTCGGTGCCGCCGTTCTGGGCTCCGCCGCGCTCACGGTCCTGGTCGCCCGAGCCGTCATCGTGCCGCCCTCGCGGCGGACCGAGGACGTGAAGATCCTGCACGTCGACCTCGAGCGCGGCCTCATCACGCTGTCCGCGACGCCCGACTCCCTGCTGCCGGGCCGGTACAGCTTCTGGTTCGACCAGGACGCCGGCAACGCCCGCGTGGGCGAGATCGTCGCGCAGACCGCGAAGTCCGTCACCCGCCGCCTGCTCGGGGTGGAGTTCGGCGACCTCGAGCTGGCCCGTGCCGGCCGCTTCAACGGCTGGTTCTACCTGACCCCCGACGACCTCGGCGTGGCATACGAGGACGTGCCGATCGCGACGCCGCTCGGCGACGCCCCCGCCTGGCTGATCCCGGCGGACGCCGCGAAGCCCGCGAAGCGCTGGATGATCGGCGTGCACGGGCGGGCGGTGCGGCGCAGCGAGGTGCTGCGCGCGGTCCCGGTGTTCCGCGACGCGGGGTACGACTCGCTCATCGTCAGCTACCGCAACGACGGGGAGGCGCCGCCCAGCTCCGACCACCGCTACGCGCTCGGCGACCGCGAGTGGATCGACGTCGAGGCGGCGATGCGCTACGCGCTCGCTCACGGCGCCGAGGAGATCGTGTTGATGGGCTGGTCGATGGGCGGCGCGACGGTGCTGCAGGCCCTCACCCGCTCGCTCTACGGCGACAAGGTGACGGGCGTCGTGCTCGAGTCGCCGGTTGTCGACTGGATCGCGACCCTCGACTTCCAGGTGACCCTGCGGCGCCTGCCACCGGTCGTGCGCCATCCCGTGCTGGCGATGTTCCGATCGCGGTGGGGCGGTGTGCTGACCGGGCTCGCCGAGCCGCTCGACCTGCAGCGCCTGGACTTCGTGCGCCGGGCGCGCGAGCTGCACACGCCGATCCTGCTGCTGCACAGCGACGACGACGGCTTCGTGCCGTCGACCGCGTCGCGCGCGCTGGCCGTGGCGCGACCCGACATCGTCACGTTCGTGCCGTTCGAGGTCGCGCGGCACACGAAGCTCTGGAACTACCAGCCCGAGCGGTGGGAGGGCGCGATCCGCGACTGGCTCGCGGCGCTGCCTCAGGCCGCGCGCGCCGCGAAGAAGCGCGCGTAGGTCGCGCCCGCGGCGTCGACGAGCAGCTGCTGCAGCTCCAGCGGGGGAGCGGCGACCCCGCCGAACGGCGGCAGCGGCGTGCCGCCGACGATCCGCGGCACGGTCGTGAGGCACACCTCGTCGACGAGCCCCGCCGCGAGGAGCTGCGCGACCACCGACGGGCCGCCCTCGCACACGATGCGCCCGCCGCGAGCCGGCAGCGCGTCGAGCACGAGGTCGTCGGGCCGCAGGCGCGCCTCGCCCAGATCGCCGGACCGCGAGAGCACGGCGAGCCGCGTCGAGCGCGGCACGAGGTGCGGCTCGGAGCGCAGCGTCGCGGCCCCGACGAGCACGAGATCCGACGCCGCGCGGATCGCCCCGAGCACCGCGCGGTCGGATCCCATCGTGAGCGACGACGACGTGCCGTCGGGGCCCGCGGCGCTGCCGTCGAGGCTCACCACGAGGTTCACGCGGAGCCAGTCGGGCGCCGGAGCCGCGTACAGCTCCCGCAGCCGCGCCCGATCGGTGGGCAGCCGCCCGACGTTCAGGCGGCAGCCTTCTCGCGGACCTGCCGCTGGATCCGGCCGAGCATGCCCATCATCCCGCGGATGCGCAGCGGGCTGACGGCCTCGGTGAGACCCAACTCGAGCGGGTAGTCGGCGGGCACGCCGAGCACCTCGTCGACCGGCAGGCCGTCGAGCCCCTCGTGGAGGATCGATGCGAAGCCGCGCGTGGTCGGCGACTCGCGCGGGGCGGTGACATGGATCCTCACGAGGCCGTCGACGACCTCGACCAGGAGGAAGACGGGCGACTGGCACTCGACCACGCGCTCCAGCAGGTCCGGATGGTCGCGGTACCGCTCCTCGAGCTCGGGCAGCGACTGCGAGAACTCCAGGAGCAGCTGCAGCCGCTCCGCCTGATCCAGCGCGAGGAAGTCGTCGCGGATCGAGGCGAGCGACGCCGGAAGAACGGACTCGGCCATCCCTCGAGGCTACCGACCTAGAGCGCGCCCGGCTCGGCGCCGCGGGCGATCGGCACGCGCACCGCGCTGCCCCACTCGGTCCACGAGCCGTCGTAGTTGCGCACGTTGGGGAGGCCGAGCAGGTGCGTCAGCACGAACCAGGTGTGGCTCGACCGCTCGCCGATGCGGCAGTAGGCGATCACGTCGCTGTCCCGCAAGCCGAGTTCCTGGCGGTAGATGGCGTCCAGCTCGTCGAAGGACTTGAACCGTCCGTCCTCCGCCACGGCGCGGGCCCACGGCACGTTGTCGGCCGTGGGGATGTGGCCCGCGCGGAGGGCGCCTTCCTCCGGGTAGTCGGGAGCGGTCGTCCGATCCCCGACGTACTCGGGGTTGGAGCGCACGTCGATGAGCCTCGTCGTGCCGAGCTCGGCCAACACGTCATCGCGGAAGGCGCGGATCCGGGAGTCGTCACGCTCGACGGCCGGGTAGTCCACCGCGGTGACGGCGGTCGCGTCGGTCGTGTACTCACGGCCCTCCGCCTGCCACGCGGCGCGTCCGCCGTCCAGGAGCCGGACGTCCGCGTGGCCGAAGAGCGTGAAGACCCACAGGGCGTACGCGGCCCACCAGTTGTTCTTGTCGCCGTAGATCACGACGGTCGTGTCGCGCCCGATGCCCTTGGAGCCGACGAGCCGCGCGAACGCCGCGCCGTCGATGTAGTCGCGCGTCACCGGGTCGTTGAGGTCGGTGTGCCAGTCGATCTTGACGGCGCCCGGGATGTGGCCCGTCTCGTACAGCAGCACGTCCTCGTCGGATTCGACGACCACGAGGCCCGGTTCGCCGAGGTGCTCCGCGAGCCATGCGGTGGTCACGAGGCGCTCCGGGTGCGCGAAGGCCTGGAGGGCCGGGTCCTGGTCGAGCTCGACGGTCATGAATGTTCTCCTGTCGTAGGCTGGAAGCCGCCTTCCAGGCTAGGCAGTCGACGCCCGGGCCCGCTGGTCGTGCCGTAAGAGTTCGACACACCACCCGCGTTCGAAGGACCCCCGTGCAGCAGCTCTCCGTGCCCTCGCTCGCCGACCGCTCCCCGCAGATGAGCGGGGCGGAGCTCGCGGAGTCGCTGACCCCGCCGCGCCAGTTCACCGGGGCCACGCTCGACAACTACCGGCCGGATCCGGACTACCCCTCGCAGGCCGAGGCCGTCGAGAAGGTGCGCACCTTCGCCGGCGTGTGGGGCGCATCGGGCGGGGGAGGGCTGTTCGGCTTCCGCCGGTCGAAGGCGCCGGCCGCCAAGCCCGGCCTGTACCTCGACGGCGGTTTCGGCGTCGGCAAGACGCATCTGCTCGCGGCGCTCTGGAAGCTCGCCCCCGGCCGCAAGTACTTCGGCACGTTCATCGAGTACACGGCGCTCGTGGGCGCGCTCGGCTACGCGGGGGCGGCGAAGCTCCTGAAGGGCGCGAGCCTGCTCGCGATCGACGAGTTCGAGCTCGACGACCCCGGCGACACCATGATGATGAGCCGGCTGCTGGGGGAGCTCGTCGCCTCCGGCACGCGCATCGCCGCGACGTCGAACACCCCGCCGAACGCCCTCGGCGAGGGCCGGTTCGCGGCCTCCGACTTCCTGCGCGAGATCTCGGCGCTGGCCGACCGGTTCGAGATCGTGCGCATCGACGGCCTCGACTACCGCCGCCGCGAGATCGAGGGGCACGCGATCGCCTACGGCGACACCGACTTCGAGCGGGAGCTCGGCGCGATCGCCGCCGAGGGCACGGTCACGGCCGACGATTTCACGGGGATCCTCGCCCATCTCGCCCAGGTGCACCCCTCGCGCTACGTCAAGCTCGTCGACGGGCTCGACGCCATCGGCATCCACGGCGTGCGCACCCTCACGGATCAGTCGGACGCGCTGCGGTTCGTCGCGATGGTCGACCGGCTGTACGACGCGCAGGTGCGCGTGATCGCGACGGGCACGCCCCTCGACCAGGCGTTCGGCGAGGAGATGCTCGCCGGCGGCTACCGCAAGAAGTACCTCCGCGCGATCTCGCGGCTCATCGCGCTGACGAACCGCGGCGCGTAGCCCGCGCGCGCACCACCGTCACCGCGGTGCCGATCACGATCGCCGCGGCCGATCCGCACAGCACGGCGAGCGTGCCCTCCGCGGCCACGGCGCGGTCGCCCGCGAACGCCAGCTCGTTCATGAGCAGCGACACGGTGAAACCGATACCGCCGAGGGACGCGAGCACCAGGATGTCGCCGAGCGGCACGCGCGCCGACCGGGCGACCAGGAGCCCGGCGAGCAGCGCCGCCCCGGTGATCCCGATGAGCTTGCCGACCGGGAGCGCGACCGTGATGCCCCAGAACGCGGGGCTGAGCGCACCGATCCCGACCGCGGGGATCGCGACGAGCGACGCGGTGAGCGCGAACACCGGCAGCACGATCGCGTTCGACCACGGCTCGAGAGCGGCGCGTGCGCGGCCCGCGACGCGCGGCGACATCGCGAGTCCGAGGGCGACGCCCGCGATCGTGGCGTGCACCCCGGAGGCGTGCACCAGGATCCAGGCGACGATCCCGAGCAGCACGAGACCCGCGACGACGACCGGCGCGAGCCGTCCGCGCACGCGCGTGCTGAGGAAGCCGAACGCCAGGACGACCGGCACGGCGAACAGCAGCGGCGCCGGATCCAGCCGCCGCGTGAAGAAGAACGCGATGAGCAGGATCGCGACGAGGTCGTCGAGCACGGCCAGCGCGAGCAGGAGCGCGCGGATGCGGGACGGGAGCCCGCGGCCCGCGAGCGAGAGGACCCCGAGCGCGAACGCGATGTCCGTGGCGGTCGGGATCGGCCATCCGTCGCGCAGCGCGGGCTCGTGGACGATCAGCAGGTAGATGAGGGCCGGGACCGCGACGCCGCCGAGTGCCGCGATCGCCGGGACGAGGGCCTTGCGCGGCGTGTCGAGCTCGCCGTGCGTGAGCTCGTGCCGCAGCTCGATCGCCGCGAGGAAGAAGAAGACCGCGAGCAGCCCGTCGGTGACCCAGTGCCCGACCGAGAGATCCAGCTCGAACCAGGGGAGCCCCACGTGCGCGTCCCGCACCGCCGCGGCGCCCGGACCGGCGGGGGAGTTGGCGAGGACCAGCCCGACCACGGCGGCGCCGACGAGCAGCAGCGCCGCCAGCCGCTCGGATCGGAGGATGCTCACGCCTCCATCATCGCCGCATCTCGTCTGGCGGTCTGTTGGCAGCATCCCGAAACACGATGTTTACAAGGCCGCGCTCGGCGTAACAGGACGGAAACACGGCGGGCCACCCGGCGAAACAGCGCGTCGGCACACTTGCGGGAACCCGAGCCGACGCCCCGGCTTCGTTCGGTCCCCTGCCCCTGGGTACGAGACAAAGGAACCTGCAGACATGCTCCACTTCGCAGACAATCCCACGGTCGGCGATGCGATCACAGCGACCAATTCGTTGTGGCTCATCGTCGGCGCCGCGCTGGTACTGCTCATGACACCCGGTGTCGCCTTCTTCTACGGCGGCATGGTCAAGGCCAAGAGCGTCATCAGCATGATGATGATGAGCTTCGGCGCGATCGCCCTGGTGGGCGTCCTGTGGGTGCTCTACGGCTACGGCCTCTCCTTCGGCACCCCGCTGATCCCGCACTTCCTCGGAAACCCGTTCGACCCGAAGAACATGCTTCTCGGCCTGAGCTCGCTCATCGACGTCGGCAAGGACGGCGCGATGAACCCGGACCTCGGCGGTCTCGCCTTCGTCGGCTTCCAGGCGACCTTCGCGATCATCACCGTCGCGCTCATCTCGGGTGCCATCGCCGACCGTGCCAAGTTCGGCGCGTGGATGGTGTTCGCCGGCGTCTGGGTCACGATCGTCTACTTCCCGGTGGCCTACTGGGTGTTCAACCTCGGCGACGGCTGGGCGCCGAAGGTCCTCGGCGTGAACGACTTCGCGGGAGGCACCGCGGTCCACATCAACGCGGGAGCCGCTGGACTGGCGCTGGCGATCGTGCTCGGCCGCCGGGTCGGATTCAAGAAGGGCATGAACCAGCCGCACAACGTTCCGCTCACGCTGATCGGTGCGGCCATGCTGTGGTTCGGGTGGTTCGGCTTCAACTCGGGTTCGGAGGCCGCCGTCGATGGCGTCGCCGCGATCGCCTGGATCAACACGCTCGCTGCGCCGGCCGCAGCGACCCTCGGCTGGCTCATCGTCGAGAAGATCAAGGACGGCAAGCCCACGTCGATCGGTGCCGCATCGGGTGCCGTCTCGGGACTCGTCGCGATCACTCCGGCCTGTAACATCCTGACCCCGTTCTGGGCGATCGTGCTCGGCATCATCACCGGTGCGCTGTGCTGCCTCGCCATCGAGCTGAAGTTCAAGCTGGGCTTCGACGACTCGCTCGACGTGGTCGGCATCCACCTGGTCGGCGGTCTGTTCGGCACGCTGTTCATCGGCATCTTCGGAGCCGGCATCGGCCTCGTCGACACCGGCAGCTTCAAGCAGCTCGGCGTGCAGGCCGTGGCGGCGTTCGGTGTCGCGATCTTCAGCTTCGTGCTCGCCTTCATCATCGGCACCATCATCGAGAAGACGATGGGCTTCCGGATCAAGAGTGAGGACGAGGTCGCCGGCGTCGACACGAGCGTCCACGGCGAGGGCGCGTACGAGCTCGAGCCGTCGCTGTCCTAGTCGCAGTGCTCTCGCGGGGCGCCGTCTCTCCGGAGGCGGCGCCCCGTAGCGTGTGCGCATGACGCCCGAGACCGCCGCGGTGACGTTCGTCGGCGTCCTGGCCGGCCTGGCAGCAGCGCTCGTGGTCGTGTGGACGCTGCCGTCGTTGCGGGACGTCGGAGTCCGGCTGGCGGGACTCGCGATCCTGGTCGGCGGGGAGCTCGTGGTCCTGGGCCTCGTGAGCGGCGCCGCGCGGCTCCCGTACCTCGTCGATCTCGCGGCGGCGGCGGCCGTCGTGCTCGCCCTGCTCCTCGCGGCGGCGGATGCGGCCGGAGCCGGCCCGCGGATCCGCTGGCTCGTCCCCGTCGTCTGGGGCGTGGTCGTGCTGCCCGCCTCGGCGCTCGGCCCGCTCCTGACGACCGCCGGCTGCGCCGGACTGCCGTGCGAGCTGCAGGATTTCGGCGGTACGCTGCCGCTCGCGCTGGCCCCCGCGTCGTTCCTCCTTCTCGCCGTCGTGGTGCGGCGGGCCGATCGCCGACCGCTGCCGGAGCTCGACACCCGCGCCGCAGTCCTCCTGGGCGCCGTCCTCTGGGCCGCTTTCGTCGTGTGGATCGCCGCGATGGAGGGCGCCGTCGACGCGTACACGCCCGTCCTGCTGGTGGCCGGCATCGTCGGTCCGGCCGTGGGCGCCGTCCTGTGGCTCGTCGTCGATCTGCTCCGCCGCGCGCGCCGCCCGGTCGCCCGGTCGCTCGCGTTCGGTGCGATGGCCGGCATCATCGCGACGCTCGCCGGCGCCGCGACGGTGACACCGCCCTGGTCCCTCGCGGTCGCGGCGCTGGGCGCAGCCGTCGCCGCGGGCGTCGCCCGGCGCCGAACGGCCTCCGTCGCGCGGGTCGGCTGGGTCGTCCTGTCCGCGGCGCTCGTCGGCCTGCTCGCCCCCGTCATCTCGGGGGACGCGGTGGGCGTGCTGTTCACGGCGCAGGTCGGTGCCGTCCCGGTTCCGCTGGAGGCCGCGACGGCGACCGCGGTGTTCGCCGTCGTCGTCTCGCTGCCGGTCTGGCTCGCGATCCGCGCCGTCAGTCCTGTCGAACGCGCTCCGCGAAATCCCTGACGCGCTGCTGCAACGACGCGATCCGGCGCGCGATCTCGGCGTCGCGGTCGAATCCCTCGTAGGCGAGCGGGGGAGTCCGGCGCACGTTGATCGAGCACTCGAAGTTCGCGCAGACGAGCGTGCCCAGCGTGTCGCCCCGCCGTCCGGCCGCCCCTCCGCGCTTGGCGGCGAAGAAGACGACGTCATTCGGGAGTCGCACGTCCTCGCACCACGAGCACTGCGCCCGCGCGCGCGGCGTGCGCTCGGCCTGCCGGAGGAGGACGCCGACCGGGCCGTCGGCGAGGTCCGCGACGACGTAGCCGAGCAGGGGCTGCTTCGGATCGCGCCAGCCGAGGTAGTCGCGGTCGTCCCACGCGACATCGGCGAGATCAGGCAGCAGAACGTCGCCGCGCTCCCGGCGGCTGGCGTTGACGAAGGAGGCGCGGATCCGCGCCTCGTCGAGGGCGTGCATGAGAGGAGTTCCTGTCGTTCGAGGGATCCGCTCGGATTCGAGCGGCGGAGTCGGGGGCCGGAAGGGCCGGACGGCTACCTGCCGCCGGCGCACACGGCGCCGACGACCTCCTCACGCCACGAGGGCATCGACAGGCGGTGATTCACGTCGGCGATGCTACGCGGGATCGCGGGCGCGCATCGGCGCGGGCGGACCTTTGGCCGCGGTCGCGCCCGGCGTCGCGACGGGGTTCTCATCCGCCGCGCGAAGCGTCAGTCAATCCTTGAAGTGGGCGATACCAGACTCGAACTGATGACCTCTTCCGTGTGAAGGAAGCGCGCTACCAACTGCGCCAATCGCCCGCGATCCACCATCTTGCCACACGACGACGGGCCGCCCGCGCCGTCCGACGCGCCGGGCGTCACGCGATTTGGAGACCCGGCTGGAGATGCTAAAGTCGTCCGAGTCGCCTCCGGGCGGCAACGCGGATGTGGCGCAGTGGTAGCGCATCACCTTGCCAAGGTGAGGGTCGCGAGTTCGAATCTCGTCATCCGCTCGAGGACAAGTCTCACGGTTCGTCAGGACCGCACACCTGGTGGCGTGGCCGAGAGGCGAGGCAGCGGCCTGCAAAGCCGTCCACACGGGTTCGAATCCCGTCGCCACCTCACTCACCGCAGCCGGCTCGCCGGCGACGGGCGATTGGCGCAGCGGTAGCGCGCTTCCCTGACACGGAAGAGGTCACTGGTTCGATCCCAGTATCGCCCACTCAGCAGAACCCCTGGTCATCCGGGGGTTCTCGCATATCCGGACCCTTCGTGGCGCCACCGGAGGGTCACGTCCGATCCGCCGCACCGTCCTCCACCAGGTCGGTGATGGTGCGCGCCGCCTGCACGAGGGCGAGGTGGCTGAGCGCCTGGGGCAGGTTGCCGAGGAACGACCGGTCGGCCGGGTCGATCATCTCAGCGAGGAGGCCGACGTCGTTGGGCAGATCGACGAGCTCGTCCATGAGGGCTCGTGCCTCGTCGACGCGGCCCACGAGCGCGAGGGCCTCGGCCATCCAGAAGGAGCACGCGACGAACGCGCCCTCCTCGCGCTGCATCCCGCTGTAGCGATAGAGCAGGGGGCCGTCGGCCAGCTCGGCGCGGAGCGCGTCGATGGTGCGCGACATGCGGTCGCCGGTGTCGAACCCGGATCGTGCGTGCAGCAGCACGGAGGCGTCCAGTCGGCGCGACCCGGGGTGCATGACGTACGCGCCGCGGCGTTCCGACCATGCCCGTCGCTCGATCCACGTGCGGACCTCGTCGCGATTACGGCGCCATCGCTCCACGAGCTCCGGGTCGGGGGTGATGTGGCCGCCGTCGGCGAGTCGGCATGCGGCGTCGAGGGCCTGCCAGCAGGCCATCTTGCTGCTCGTGTAGTGCCGGCGTCGGGTCAGCTCCCACATGCCGGAGTCGCGTCGGGGCCACTGCCGGCAGGCCTCCGTCGCGAACCGCGCCAGGAGGTCGCTCGTGCCGCGATCGAGCATGTTGCCGCTCTCGGCGTAGCGCGAGATGAGGCTCAGCACGTCGGCGTAGATGCCGAGCTGCAGCTGGCCGGCGGCGCCGTTCCCCGCCTGCACGGGACCGATGCCGTTCCAGCCCTGCGCGTCGATGCGGCGGACGCGACCGTCGCGGCTCCCGTCGAGTCGGAAGAACACCTCGAGGCGGTCACCGTGCTCCTTGAGCGCGTTGAGCATCCACGATGCGGCCGCGTGCGGCTCCTCGCGCAGGCCGAGGTCGAGCATGGCGTCGACGGTGTACGCGAGGTCGCGCACCCACGCGTAGCGGTAGTCCCAGTTCTTGCCGCCGTCGCGCGACTCCGGAAGGGACGTCGTCGCTGCGGCCGCGACGGCCCCACTCGGACTGTGGAGGAGGAGCTTGAGCACGAGGGCGCTGCGATGCACCTGCTCGGCCCAGGGACCGCGATCCCGGGCGAACTCGGCGGACCACGTGCGCCAGTTCTCGACGGTCCGGTCGATGCCCTGGTCGACGATCCGCGGATCGGGCAGGTGGATCGGCTCGGCGTCGGTGGCCACCACGCAGAGCAGGTGCCGCGAGCCGGCCCGGGTGCGGAAGCCGCCCTCGAAGACGGGCGGCGCCTCCGGATCCCATCTCGCCGGGTCGTGCGGATCGGTCCGTCCGTGCTCGAAGCCGACGACGGCGAGATTGATCGTGTCGCTGCGCAGCAGCGGGCCGTGCGGCGTCGGCACGCGCACGGGCGGGTCGTCGCCGAACAGGTTGCCGGGTTCGACGGCCCACGTGAATGCGACCGATCCCGTGATGCCCTCGACGCGGCGCGCGAGCTCGGCCCAGGGGAGCCGCCCGGCGACGCCCGTGACGAGCGCGTCGGTGATCTCCGCGGTGCCGGAGGCGGTCGCGAAGCGCGTCGCGAGCACGTTGGTGCGGCCGATGTAGCGGCGGGTGACCGTGAAGTCCTCGACCGGGCGGAGCACGATCCGGCCGCCGCGCGGATCGAGCAGCCCGGCGAACGCGGGCGGCGAGTCGAGGTCCGGCACCGGGAACCAGTCGATCTGCCCGTCGGTCGCGACGAGCGCCACGGTCCGTCCGTCGCCGACGGCGGCGTAGTCCCGCAGCGGCCGGCGGTTCGACGGGATGCCGGATCCCGCGGTCACCGACGCGGAGCGCGCCCGGCGCATCCGGCCTCCTCGACGTAGCCTCTCCGGAGGAGGTCGGGATGGGCGGACGGGCACGACGCGGCGGCGCGGACGTGCCGCACGGCACGGCCTCCGATCGGGTCTGCGCCCGCTGCGGGCGGCGCATGCCGGCCGGCGCCGACCCCGACGCGCGCTGGTGCTCCGGCGCGTGCCGCTCCCGCAAGCTGCGCCCGATCGACCGCGAGCTGGAGGCCGCGCTGCGCACCCGGCTCGCCGCCGTGCCGGCGGGCAGCACGATGTGCCCGTCGGAGGTCGCGCGGGCGGTCGGCGGCGAGGACGACGCCTGGCGCGCCCTCATGGAGCCGACCCGTCAGGCCGCCCGCCGCCTCGTCGCCGAGGGCGTCGCGCAGATCACGCAGCGCGGACAGGTCGTCGACCCCTCCACGGCGCGCGGTCCGATCCGGATCCGTCCGGTGCGCTGAGACCCGCGGGATCACGGGGTCGGCATGCCGCCGTCGACGTGCAGCGTCTCGCCGACGACGTACGACGACTCCCCGCTCGCGAGGAACACGAAGGCCGGCGCGAGTTCGGCCGGCTGACCCCAGCGTCCCAGGTAGGTCTGCTCGCCCACCGACGGCAGCTTCTCCGGCGGCTGGCCACCGGCCGGCTGGAGCGGGGTCCAGATCGGGCCCGGCGCGACGGCGTTCACGCGGATGCCCTTCGGCGCGAGCTGCGCTGCGAGGCCCTTCGCCATGTTGTTCACCGTGGCCTTCGTGGCCGCGTAGTGCACCAGACCCGGCGACGGCGCGTACGCCTGGATCGACGTGGTGTTGATGATCGCGGAGCCCGGCGGGAGATGCGGCACGGCCGCCTTGGTGATCCAGAACGTCGCGTACGCGTTGGTCTTGAAGGTCTGGTCGAACTCGTCGTCGTCGAGCTCCGTGATGTCGTCGACGTTCTGCTGCTTGCCGGCGTTGTTCACCACGATGTCGAGGCCGCCGAGCTCGCGGACCGCGGTCGCGACGGCGTCGCGGGCGAAGCTGGACTCCGTGAGGTCGCCGGGGATCGCGACGGCCTTCCGCCCCGCGTCCTCGATCAGCCCCACGATCCGCTGCGCGTCCTCCTCCTCCTCGGGCAGGTAGACGATCGCGACGTCGGCGCCCTCCCGGGCGTAGGCGATCGCCACCGCGGCGCCGATCCCGGAGTCGCCGCCGGTGATGAGCGCCTTGCGGCCCTCGAGGCGGCCGGAGCCGCGGTAGCTGTCCTCGCCGTGGTCGGCGGGCACGTTCTCCGCCATCTCGGCGTCGGTGCCCGCGCCCTCGAGATATTGCGGCTCGGGCACGCGGTCGGCATAGAGCTTGGTCGGATCCTGCATCGTGTACTGGTCGGTCACGGTGCGACCGTATGCGCGGTCGCTCGACCTCGGGGCGGGGTCCGAGGCGATGCGCAGGCAGCTCCACCGATCGGCCGCGGAGCCGGCGGTCCGGCGGCGGAGCGCACCGACCGCCTGCTAGGGCATAGTCGAACCGAGAGATCGGCCATCCAGGAGGTCGCCCCGCATGAACGTCTTCCTCTGGTTGTTCGACGCCCACCTCACGATCGGCAGCCAGACGATCCTGTGGCGGGAGGTGCTCGGCAACGCCTTCGGCCTCGCGAGCGCGCTCGGCGGCCTGCGACGTCGTGTCTGGGCGTGGCCGGTGGGGATCGCGGGGAACGCCCTCCTGTTCACCGTCTTCCTCGGGGCGGTCTTCGACACCCCGCACCCGGTCAACCTGCTCGGTCAGGCCGGGCGGCAGGTCATGTTCGTCATCGTGTCGATCTACGGCTGGTGGCGATGGACCCGACGCGAGGGGCAGGTCGATCCGGTGACGCCGCGGTGGGCGTCGTGGCGTGCGCGGGTCGCGATCGTCGTGATCCTGGTCGCGGGGACCGCCATCCTCACGCCCGTCTTCCGGCTGCTCGGCTCGTACGAGCCGGTGTGGAGCGATGCGTGGATCTTCGTCGGATCACTGCTCGCGACCTACGGCATGGCGCGCGGCTGGGTCGAGTTCTGGCTGATCTGGGTCGCGGTCGACGCCGTCGGCGTTCCGCTGCTGTTCTCCGCGGGGTACTACGCGTCCGGGGTGATGTACGCGGTGTACGGCGCCTTCACGATCGCCGGGTTCGTGGTGTGGGCGCGGCGGCGCCGACCGGTCACCACCACGTCGACCCAGACGGTGACGCCGGTCTAGACGGCCTGCTGCGCGCGGGGGACGGCCCGGGTCAGCGCAGCACGCTCGGAACGAGGGGAGCGGCCGAGGGCCCCTCCAGCCAGCTCTCGGTGATGGTGCGCGCGGTCGCGACCGCGAGGTCGATGATCTCCCGCCGGCGCACCTCGTCGAGCCGGAACTCCGGGCCGGCGACGCTCACGGTCATGGGCGGCCGACCCTCGAGCACGAGGCCGGCGGCGCACGCCCACACGCCCTCGTCGAGCTCGCCGGCGCTCTGCGTCCAGCCGCGCGACGCGGCCAGGTCGAGCTCGTCGCGACCGGGACGACGCTCGTCGGGGATCCGCGCCAGCCGCTCGGCGAGCTCCGTCGGGTTCATCTCGGCCAGGATCATCTTCGTGGTGGCGCCGGAGCCCAGCGGCATCGTGTGCCCGAGCGGGTGCTCCACGCGCATCGGGTACGGGGCGGCGACGCTGAGCAGGCACACGACCACGTCGCCGGTCTGCTGGTTGAGGAGCACGGTCTCCTTCACCTGGCCCGCGAGCTCGCGCAGCAGGGGCTCGGCGACCGCGACGATGCTCTGCACCGACATGGCGGCACGGGCGGCGGTCAGGATGCGCGGGGTCAGCTGCAGGCGGCCGCCCGGCGCGTCCTCGATCATGCCGAGCTCGCGCAGGAGCGACGTGTAGCGGTAGATGCTGCCGATCGGCATCTCGAAGCGGTCGGCGAGCTCCGCCGGCGAGAAGCGCGGCTCGTCGGGGGTGAAGCTCAGCAGCAGCTGCAGCGCACGGCGCGCGCTTCCGACTCCGTGGGTGAGCTTGGTCTCATCGCTCCCGGCCATCGATCGTCCTCTCTCCGGTCCGGTGACACTCTCTCACTCGTGGGCGGCTGCGCTGAACTGCGTGTGGGGTGTCTTGTGGATCAGCTCGGTCGCCCCGCGGAACAGCGGCTTCACGACGTGCTCGCGCCAGAGGAGCTCGCCGTCGACCAGCTCCCACGTGTTCTCGAACCAGCAGGCCGAGATGAGGTGGGTGCGCAGTTCGGGATCCTGGGCGAAGAGCGTCATGTAGTTGCGGCCCCGGACGATCTCCGGACGCTCGGGGTCGACCTGCACAGTGAGGGTCGACATGACGTGCTGCGTCGGCGTCTCCTCCTTGATCGTCCGGGCCGCCCAGTCGAGCACGCCGTCGGCGCCGGGGGACGTCGCGAAGAAGAAGCTGCCGTGCGCGAAGAGCGCGGCCAGTCGGGGCCAGTCGCAGGTGTCGTTGGCGACCGCGTACTCGAAGAGCTGGCGCTCGACCTCGTCGTGGACGTTCATGATGCTCCCTTGCTGTCGATGAGGTGTCCGGTGTCGGTGGTGTCGTCGCGGCCCCAGTATCCGGCCTCCTGCCGGGACTCGGGCCAATGGCTGCAGATCGCCCCGGTGAGCTGGGTGCGCAGGCAGCTGGGCGGGTCGCAGACGCAGGACGAGGGATGCGACTCCCCGCGCCGCGCGTCGGCCGGCCAGTCGGGGTTGGAGAAGAT
>Ga0247757_10000548_pt1 | contig 30585 bp, 26 predicted proteins | sample UWRJL126311R4_FD_180929 | JGI IMG/M metagenome (GOLD analysis project Ga0247757, IMG submission 180929) | Plant litter microbial communities from Arlington Agricultural Research Station in Wisconsin, United States - UWRJ-L126-311R-4 | ecosystem: Environmental > Terrestrial > Plant litter >... | reverse complement strand
ACAATCGTCCTGACCCGTATTGGTTCTCGGCCATGGGCAGCAGCCTGGCCCGAGGTGAGGGGCTGAGCGCCTTTGGCACGCTGCTGCACCGTCGGTCGCCGCTGTACCCGTTCATGATCGCGGGGATCTACAAGAGCTTTGGCGAGCATGCGATCCTCGTGCAGTTGGCTCAAGCGTTGCTGTTCGCCGGCACGAGCGTGATCGCGTTCGATATCGGGCGCCGCGTTTACAACGTGCGCACCGGTCTGCTGGCAGGTGCGCTGTGCGCGGTGCATCCGGCATTACTCCGCTACGTCGCGGACTTCCACCTCGAAACCTTGTTCACCTTCTTGCTCACCGCGAGCGTTCTGCTCGGCGTGCGCTTCTACGAACGTCCGAGCGCGGGTCGCGCCAGTGCCTTCGGATTTTTGTGCGCGCTCACCGCGCTGACCAAAGCGGTCGCAGTGCTGTTTCCACCCTTATTTCTGCTGTGTTGGTGGATTAGCCTCAAACGGTCGCGCTCCACGACCCCCACTCGTTCGCTGGTCCTACCGGTGGCCGTGATGCTGGGCACGATGGCGTTGACGATTTCGCCCTGGACGGTGCGAAACTACGTCGTGACCGGCCACTTCGTGCCGATCAGCACCGGTTTCAGCGACGCCTTCCTGCGCGGCTACGTGTTCTCGAAGCCGGAGTACGCAACGCTACGCCAGCTGCCGTACACGGATGGCGAGAATGAATCGAACGCGATGTTCCGCGCGATTTGCGCCGCCGAAGGCGCGGTTTGGGAGCAAGACGATTACCAAACCGACAAAATTCTGAATCGCGCCGCCAAGGCGCGCTTGCTCGCCGACCCGGGCGCATTCGTGCGCAAGACCTTCGTCGGCTTGTTCACGTTTTGGTACGAGATGACGAACCTCAAGACCTCACTGGCCGCGGGAGCGATGGCGCTCGTTGCTTGGATGTTCGCGGGTGTCGGTCTGTGGCGCTCACGCACGGAGCGACAACCAGTCTGGCTATTGCTGCTGCCCATCCTGTACTTCAACTTGTTTCTGGCGCCGCTCTTGGCCCTCGGCCGCTATTCGGTGCCCATCGTCCCTTGTCTCGTGGTCTTGGCCGCGTTCGGGCTCGATACGCTGTGGAAGCGGTTCGGCAAAACGGCCGAAGGCTGAGGCGAGTGCCGCGGAATTGAGTCGACGCGAAGGTTGCGCCGTCGCGCGGCGCTAACCGCTAGCCGGCGTTGGTCGCGCTTCCAGACGCCCGATCTCCAATCGCTTCCTGAGCTGAGCGCAGGGCTTTTCGAGCAACAGCCAAATCGACCAAGCCAGCCCCAAAGATACGGCGAACTCCAGCGCGATGCGAGCGACACCGCCGAACGGTAGCCAACGCCAGGCGAGCCCAATGACGATCTGATGGACCAGGTAGAGCGAGTAGCTCAACTTGCCCAGGAAGCGCATTGGCCGAACATTGAACAGTCTAAAAACGCCCCAGTTCGGGTAGCGAATCGCCGCATAGAAGAAGCCGTAAAGGGCGCCGAGCTGCAGCGAGTAGCGCACGGTTTCGCGGAACTCATCGCTGCGAACTACGAACGACAGCAGAAGCACCAGCGAAGAAACGGCCAGAGCGGCCATGAACGCATTCGAAGGGCGTTGGGACGTTCGCTCGACATCGAGCATCGGGTTGCCGGCGACGGCGAGCGCGCAGCCGAGCAGAAGACAGTCGCAGCGCGTGTCCGTCCCCAAGTAGGTACGGTTGGACGACGCTTGGAAGTAAAACACCAGCACGCAACGCCAGAGAAGTACCGCCGCGCAAATCCCGAGGAACACCAAGCGCTGCTTCGAGCCGTTCAGCTTGGCTCGTAGCAAGAGCGCATAGAGTGCCGGAAAAATGGCGTAAAAATGCTCCTCGATGGCGAGCGACCAATACACCCCGGTCCCGTCGGGCACGCCGCCAAACCCGTGATGAATGATCCACAGATTGAAGTAATGGAGAAACTGGGCCAGCACGCTGGCCGTTTCGAGAGGACCCGCCAGCAGTCCGAGCGCCACGAGCGCGATGGCCGTGCACAGGACGAGGTAAAATGGCGGCAGGATGCGCAGCGCGCGCCGTAAGTAGAAAAGCTTGAAGTCGATGTGGCCCGTTCGCTCGACCTCCAGGCGCAGAAGAGTCGTTATCAAGTAACCGCTCAAAAAGAAGAACACGGTCACACCGAAGCCCCCGGGAATGCCGGGAGCGCCCACGTGGCCCAGGAAAACCAGCAAGAAGGCCAGCGCACGAATGCCGTCCAGTGATGGGATTAGAAACACCGACGGTGCCCTGGGCGGCGATGCGGGCGCTGGACCTTGCGTCATATGGCTTTGGATTTCGCGATTGCTCGAACGCTGAGGGCGGGGGCGCGGCTCGATGGTCGAACGAGGCACTCGAGCATCTCGAAGCCAGTGCGGCAAGGGGCAGAGCCAGGCAAGATCCTTCGGCGCATACCACAGGTCCTCGTCGGTTCGCAGGTGGAAGCGCGCCCGGGCGACAAGCGCGCAGGGAAAACACGCGTTTGTCATGGGGTTGCCTGGAGCGCATTTTCGCGTTGCGCGAAACTCGCGCGGTTTTCGCACGGCACGGACAATCGATCTCGGAAACGCGGTCGCTCCAGGTGGCGTCACGGCCCTCGACGGCCGGTCGTGCGCCGCGTTCGATGCTTTTCGGCTCGAGAACTATCCACGGCTTTGCGCGAGTCGGCGGCTCGCGATGGTCGAAGTGCGCGCCTTACCCAGCGGCCCGGATCACTTCAGCGAGAAGTGCAGGCCGGTCCAAAGCGCGCGGATCACGCGGCGGACCGGGGCACCCGCGGCGGGTCGCGCGTGCACGTCGCCGCGCGCGTTTGGAGGCACTGGTTGCCGCCTACCAGCGCTGACGGCTTCCGCCGGGGCGCGGCGCGAGCAGATAGAGCAGACTCCATGTCAAACTCGTCATCGACCTCGCCCACGTGGCGGTGGGGGCGCTTGCAGAGGCGCGCGCCCGTTTGCCTGTCTTGTCGCCGAGTTTGACGCTAATCCGCGGTCTTCAGAACCCAAATGCCCTCAGCGGTCATTCCGGCATACATGCGATGGTTCGCCTTATCATACGCCATCTCGAACGGGCCACCCTCGAACATCTGTGTGCTCGGCGTCCAGGTGCTGTCGTCCGATTCGAGTGCGCTGAGGATGGGAATCGGACCAATGATGGACCCCGCATACAGGCGGGTTCCGTCGCCTTTCACACTGAGGAACCCCCCGAAGACGCTGAGCTCGGTCCAGGTCACGCCGTTGTCCGTGCTGCGAAGCGCGTGTGGGTTGCCTCCCGTGTACAGCACGCCCTTGCTCGTATAGTAGAGCGTGCCCCCGCCGTGCTGCATGTCGACGTCAGTGACCTTGGTCCAGGTCGTGCCCGCGTCTTTGGTGCGCCAGTACCCGTTGCCTTGCGTCCCGTACAACCAGGTTTTGTTGTCGCCGATACCTTGTGCCGGCTCGTACAAGAAGAACACGTTGTAGCCGCCAGTGCCTTCCCAACCGGGATCGGGCTCGTGCTTAATCCAGGTGGCACCCTCGTCGAAGCTTTCGATGATACCTGCGTTCAAACCACCGTTCCAATAGTAGTGAAAGGTGACTAGCACGTGGTTGAAATCGGCCGGGTCTGGTTCGACGTGGTAGACGTCATAGTCTTGGAGAGAGTCGGCCATCTTCTTGAAGCCGTCGGGCATGAACCAGGTCGCGCCGCCATCTTTTGAAACCCAGAAGCCGTTCGTCCCGCCGCGCACGCCGTCGCCGACGTACAGATGCAACGGATCGCGGGGATCGACGCGAATGTTCAAGGCCTGTTCGAACACGCCGAGCTCGCGCCAAGTGGTCCCCGCGTCCGTCGTGCGAAACAGACCCGCGTTGACGTTCCCCGCGTCGTTGTAACCCGAGAACGTTGCGTACAGCGTCGCCGGGTTGCACGGGTCGAGCGCGATTCCCTGCGCGAAGGAACCCGAGGGAAGGCCCGGCGGAGTAATCTTCTTCCAAACACCGGTCTCCAGGACGGGCGCGTTGTCTGGAAGCTTGCTGTTCTCCGCGGCGCATTTCGGTGGCTCGAAAGGCTTCGCGCCCCCCGACCCAGCGGAGCTGGAGTTGCCAGCGCCGCCGCTAGTAGCGCCGGCAGCAGCACCGGCTGTAGCAGCCGCACCAGCACCGGCACTCGGAGTGGAGCTTTGCCCACTCGCTCCACCGCCATCGCCGGTGCCACTCGCTCCCGCCTGGGGAGACTTAGCTGGGTTGGAAGCCGGTTGAGAAGAGCACGCCAGAAGCAACGCCGACGCTACACATGTCAATCGCATGGTCGCGAAGTTAGCATGGCGAGTCGACGAGGACAGCACGATACCGCATCACGAGTCGGGCGACGATGTAGGGCCAACAACCATCGCCACCGCAGCGCGTGATCGGCACGCAAAAACGAAACGCGTCGCGCTCGATTCGGGACTTTTTGCAGCCCGTGAGTGCCACTAGCGATTGGCAGTTTCTATCCGGAATGAACGGGGAATTGTCGCGTTCCAGCACTACTGCCAGGGGTGTGGTCCGCGCAGGATCGTATATTGGCCCCCGAGTTCGGTTGTCGCGCGTCGTACGTCAGGGCCGTTAGCGTGAGATGTCACCCGCGAGGTGTATTTGGCGCATCAACGATAGTGTCGTTCGAGGCACTCGGGGGTAGCGATCGCGCAACACCGAGTCCCGCCGCCCTGTGGGTGCTCTGTGAGGGATTGGCACCTACGCGCCGCTAGGCGTGCGCGTGGAGGCGAAACAACCGGCCTGACGAATCGGGCCGCCGCTACTCTACGGGAGCGTCGCGGTCGAGCGGCGGGTGGGCGGCCAACGCAGGCTGGTGAATAGGTAGGCCGCGCAGATGGCCAAGCCCGGCAATAGCGGCTGATGAAAGCGAGCATCGCCGAAGAACACGAGCGTGATCGCGCTGAAATAGAGCACGCTGGCAAGCGTGACCGCATGAATCAGCTTCGCATCGACGTCCATTTTCGTGCGCCGGTAGGCAAGCAGCAGCCAGAGCATGCCCGAGCCGAGCACGACCAAATAGGCGATCTCAGTCACGCTCTGGATCGGGTAGTAGAGCAGAGACCTATATAAGCCGTTGGCTCCCAAGATCCAGTTGGTGACGCCCAAGTCGCTGCGGTACATGTACCAGAGCTTTTTGGGCGCGCGCGCCAGCGTCGCCAGCGGGTGCGACTCGATATACTCGCGAGCTAGCTCGCGGCCCAACCGGTCGCGCTCGAGCTCGGGGAGGTCCAGCACCGCTTTGCCTTGTGGGAAGATCTCGGCGGGCGCTTGATACCTTCCGTTCGCGACGGGGTTGTTGCCGATGAACAGGTTCTCGCCGCCGTTGGTCGAGACCAAGACGAACGCGTTCAGCTCGCGGTAGTTGCGGTACGTCCACGGACCCACGACCAGGCCCAGGCCGAGCGAAACGAGCCCGAGCCCGATCGTCACGCGCCTTCCAAAGCCGTTCCAGCCGAGCCTGTAGTAGGCGGCGATTGGCATGAACATCAGCGGTAACAGCAGCGCCTGGGAGCGAATCAGGGTTGCCCAGCCGAACACGGCGCCGACGAGCAGCCACCAAGCCGGCTGGCGTAGCGCCCTCGGCTGGAGCGCCAGCAGGGTTCCCAGCGTGATGGCGAACGTGAACGTGATCTCCGACATCGTCACGCAGCATGAAACGACTTGATTGGGCAAAAAGCCGAAGAGCGCGGTGGCCGTTGCCGCGAGCTTGTCATCGCCCCCCAACGTTCGCACGGTCAGGTAGATGCACAGCAACGTCCCCAGCGCGAACACGACGTTCAGCAGTTGCGCCGCGAGGAGGGACGGCCCGGTGACGAGGCTGAACGCGGCCAGTGTTGCCGGATAGCCCACCGGAAAATAGGCCGTCACGCGCTGCAGGTCGTCCAGATAGCCCCTGCCCTCGGCGATCTCGCGCGCGGTTCGGAAGTACCAGGCGTCGTCGAACGTCGGCTGCCAGGGGATACTGAACACCGCGACCAAGCGCACCAGCGCTGCGGTACCGAAGAGCACGAACAGGCTCGTTCGAGAGGTTTCACCCGCCAAGTGTGCAGGCCCCGAACCGCTCGGCTCCTTGGTTGCCTCCATGTAGTCAGCGCGTGTACCAGCGTGGGACCGCGGTGGGAAGCAACGAGCAACTAGCGACGCCGTGACGGAATGGCGGGTGGACTAAACTTCCGAATCGGATGCCGCAGACTTCGGCTGCCATCTGCTCGGGGAAGCGCGGCGCGCCCGTTGGATTTCCGTTAAGACCGTCACGCGAGCTCAAGCAAGACCGATAGATGATCCGGACGGCGGACGGTTGCTATTCGCCCGTAGCGGCGCGCTACGCCCGTCGGATACGGCGCGCGCACTCCCGAAGCTAAGCCCGAGCTTGGTGGATCCCAGCCCGTCGATAGGGTAGCCTCATGAGCTTTGGTACATTGAGGAAGGACATCATGAGAGGATCCTTTTCGTGCGCTCTCGTGTTGCTGTCAGGCCTGATGGTCTCGGCATGCTCTAGCGATAGCGACAAAGCGGACGGCGGACCAAGCAACGGCGGCGGCACTGGCGACGGCGCGAGCGGAAGCGGCAACTCGGCTGCCGCTGGCAAGCAGGCGACGAACGGCGGCGGCTCGAGCGATGCGGGAGCGAACGGCGGCACCCCGAGCGCGGGAGCTAACGGCGGCGGTTCGAGCTCCGCGGGAGCGCCGACGACCCCGCCCGGATCCACGCCAGTTGCGATGCCGCTCATCAGCGCAAACGCGCCCGCATTTGCGTCATCGAATAGCGCCATGGCCGGCGCGGCCAAAGATCGCAAACCGGACGGGCGCTGGACCTCGACGGAGATACCCGCTTGGCTGGCCTACGACCTTTCAGCCGCACCCGCCGCCGCTCGAAACCGTGTCTTGGTCGCCTGGTACGCGGGGGCGGCCGTTGGCTTCATCAACAACCCGCCCGACGCGAGCGTGATGCTCCCGATCGATTACACGCTCGAGATCAACGACGCCGCCGGAGGCGCGGAGCCGCCCAAGGACGGCTGGAAGGTGGTGGCAACGGTTACGGCCAACGATCGAAATGCGCGTCAACGGCTGCTCGATCTGAACGGCGCAAACTGGGTGCGCATCAACGTCACGAAGAGCTCGGCACCGGACGGTGTCGGCATCGACATGGACGTGCACTCCGCGCCGGAAGGTGCCACCGATTCCTGGCTGCTGATGGGCGATTCCATCACCTTCCTCTCGACGGCCTACCTATTCAGTGATTTGCCAGCGTTGGTGAACCAGCGCGACCCCGACCGCTTTCCGGCGATCATTCCCGCAGCCATCGGCGGCACCAACACCGGCACCGCGCTAGCCGCTTTCGACGAGACGTTGGCTGACTATCCCGGCCGCTTCGTGGGCCTGGCCTACGGCACGAACGGTCAGGTCGCCGACTTCCAGATGGAGGACCTCGTCAAAAAGGTGATCGCACTCGGCAAGACCCCGGTCGTTCCCCATATGCCTTGGGCGGACGACCCAACCACTCAGGAAAAAGGACCGCAGATCAACGCCAAGATCGATGAGCTGTACGCGAAATATCCGGAGATCTACCGTGGCCCGGATCTGTGGCAGACCTTCCTCGATCACCCCGAGCTGCTTGGTCCTGGCGGCGACGTGCATCCGAACAACGACGGGCAAGAAGCGTTGCGCAAGGCCTGGGCCGACACCATGACGCGTTGACCTGGCGGCCGCGTCGCGCGAGGTGAGCAGGCGTCGAGGAGCCGACTTTCGCGAGCTCCCGCCGGCGCCCTGCTTCGTCCCGCTCGCGCCGACAGAGCCGCGGGCGGGATGCGGTCGCGTTACTGCGATTCGAAGTCGAAATCGAATCGCATCACGCCGTCAGCGGGCACGGCGTCCGTGCCCGTACCGCACGTGAGGCGGTAAATGTAGAACGCCTTGTGCGCGGCCGAATAGAAGAGCCCTCGCGGCGCATACGGAAAAGCGGCGCTGGCGGGTTTCCACGTTTCTCCGCCGTCGTCCGAAACGATGACGCTCTTCGTGCTCACGGTCGCGATTCGCCCGTCAGGAAGCTCGACCGGAGTGCCGTTGGATACCAGGTTTGCGCCAAGCGCATCCGACCACGTCTCGCCCTGATCGGTGCTCTTGGTCAGGCCGCCCGTGCCCTCGGCCGACCAATAAAAGGTCCCGTCGCTGGCGAGCAAGGGCGCGGACCCGCCACCCAGGTCACTGACCTTTTCCCAGATTTCTCCTTGGTCCGTCGAGCGGTAGATGCCCGTCTTACCGCCGCCATACGAGCCGCAGCCGAGCAAGAACGTGTCCGAATCGATCACATGAGGATAGGGACAAGTCTGTGCTTCGTCGGGGATGTACGTGCCAATCTCCGTCCACGTTTCGGCGGCATCGGTCGAGAGCGAAAGCTTGTGGCTTTGCTCGTGACCGCTGGCCAACATGGTTCGGCGCCGGGGATCCGTGAAATCGACGCTCACCGCGTCATTGTGGCCGATGTTTCCGGGGACGAACGTCTTGCCGTTGTCCTCGGTCTTGAACACGCCCGTGCCATTGTACAAGCCCGATTCCCACCAGGTCTCGCTGTGGTCGGGATCGAAGAGGATCGACGAGCCTCGGTTGGTGATCTGCTCCTCGTCGGACTCGCTACCCAACTGATCCCAGCTCTCGCCGCCGTCGGTGCTCGCCCACAGGCCGTGCTGGGCGACGCTCATGATCAACATGTCCTCGTCCGGTTTCGAGGTTCCGAACGACAGGTTGCCGCATTCGGACGCCTTCCCCTTCAAGTTGGCAGTCGCGTTGACCCACTCGCCCTCGAGCAGTGGCAGGTCTCCGCCGTTTCCACCTTCATTGCCGCTGCCTCCAGTGTTGCCGCTGCCGGCGGTGTTGCCGGTGTTGCCGGTGCCGTTGTTGGTGCCACCAGGCGGACACGCCGTGTAGAACGTGCACGCCGAATTGAGGGCAGCGAGTACGAGTACGACCCAACCGCACGGCGATAAGCGCATCCTTCGTGCGTAGCACGGGCGATCGAGGTGTGTCCAACCGCGGCGGAAAACGCGCGTTGTCCAACCAATCTGCAGGGGAGCTCAGTGTGGCTGTCCGGTCAACGGCAGCGCTAGACCAAAGCTCACGCCGGCGTAAAACGCAAAGCTGATCGGGACGGTCGTCCCCCCCTGAAAGGACTGCCACGCCGAGCGAACGCCGCTGTCCAACGACATTGCCGCTCCCAGCCGATAGCTGACGTTGAACGCCCCGCTGACTGAATTCAGCGCACCCGTGCTTCCCGCTGTCGCGATCGCCAAACCGGTACTGCCGGAGAGCGACGTAGAGAATTTGTCTCGGCCCAAGCCCGTAAATACATTCGCGCTCAGGCGTGGATCTACGGCCGCTCGGACTGGGTCGATGTACGGCGTCGACGAGACGCCCCCGCCGAACGTCACGGTGCTGCGACCCAGCCGGCTCGAACTGGCGATGCTCGCTAGAAAATTCGGATAGACGCTGTAGTAGATCAGCCCATCAGGCTGCGAGTTGCGCGTAATGCTCAAACCCGAGCCTAGTGAACCGTTGGTGGCTCGGCCCAATCGGTGCGTCCACGCTTCGGTCACGCTCAGCAGCCACGCGCGGTTGCCGGTGGATGCCGTCGCGAGTTGTGTGAACGCCCCCGTACTCAAGCGATCGTTACGCGTCAGGCCGTAGGTGACCGACGCTTGCGCGCCCGGCCCCCGGACGGTCGGATAGAAGGCGCTTTGACCTGCGCCGACTGCGCCGCTCACCAAGTAGGAGACACCCCCGGTCAACGTCAGCACCGGAGAGACGACCTGGTTCAACGTGAGCGAGGTCACGGAGCTGACGAACGTCAGCGGGCGATCGAAGCCTTGCAGCGTGTTCGCGCCCGTCGTGCCCGGTGTGCCGGGAGCGGGCAGCATCCCGGGCACGCCACCCGTCGCTGGCGGCGGCGGCGCGGCGCCGGGCGTGGGGGTGGGAGTGGTGACGACCGGTCCGGTGCCCGCGCCGGCGAGCGCTTGAGAGCGAAAGTTGACGCGCCCGTAACCGGCCGACTCTGACAGCGTCAGCGTGGTTCGTTGCCAGCGCTGGGAAAGCGCAATGGCGGCGGCGTGGAAGATCAGAACGTTCGGGTTCTCGGCTTGCAGCGGCGTGACCGTGATGGACGGACCGTAGCCGAGCGAAAGCCTCGTGTGCTTCCAACCAAAGTCGAGGCCCGCACGGGGCAAGGTCGCAACTTCGGAGTAGTTGATGTCCGAGGCGATGTGACGGACCTCCGTGCGATCGGACACGCCCAATGTCACCAGCTGCGCGAGGATCGGCCCTAACAGAGGGGACATGAGTCGGGCGCGACGTTAGCACAACCCGCTCAGCCGACGCAGCTTTGCCGACCGAGGCGGGCCGGCGCTCCGCGCTACTTGGTGAGCGCTTTGGCAGTAGGCGCCGTAGGAGCGATCAAGTCCGACAAACCCGGGATATCCACCAGCATCAGAATACAGATGACGACGCTGCAGGCCACGACCGCGGCCATCAGTGATGGTTCGCGGTATAGGCCCTCGGGGCGCTGCACGGTGCTGTTCGGCTTCAGGCCCAGGAACAGATAGAGCGCCATCACCAGTGCGATCAGCGGGAAGGAGAGGAACAGCTCGAGCCGGTAGCGCATGACGAATGCGCCCAAGAACAGCATGGCGGCCGAGCCATAGAACATGATCGACACCAACAGCCGTTCTTCCGTATAGAACCTGAAAGATTTCCGATATGCGGCGGCGCGCGCCGGATCGGCGATCTCCCGGTACTCGGCGTAGCGTTTCATGGCCATGAAGTAGCAGCCAACCATCCAATAGCTGAGCAGCAACGAACCGGGCGCTACGGAAGCCGTGCCGACGATGAACCACCCCGCCAGCATGCGGAGGGGATTGTTCACGGCTTCGGACAGCACGTCGACGTAAGGCAGGTCCTTACTGCGGACCGGGCGAATGTTGTAGATGCAGCCCATCACCCAGAGCACGAACACGGTGATCGCGTAGGGCGTCGATATCAGGTAGCCGAGCCACACGCCGACGACCATCAGCAACAGCCACTGCGCGTACGCCAGTGGAATGCTCACCCGGCCCGAGGGTACCGGGCGCTTGAACTTGGTCGGGTGAGCGAGATCGGAAGGCGCGTCGAGCACCTCGTTGATGGTGTAGTTGCTGGAGGCAACCAGGCAGACCGAGGCCAGGCCCAGCGCCGCGCGCGTGGGGATGTCGGGAGCCATGTGGGCAGGATCCATCGCCACCGCGGCGACGGCGCCGGGGATGACGAACACGTTCTTGAACCAATGGTCGATGCGCGCGATCTCGATGTGGCCGCGGAGTGTCGGACGCCCCACGATCTTCGCAGGCTGCCTCGACGCTTCTAAATCGATGTTGGTCATGACCGCGCGGCGCTCCACCTTTCGCGTCGTGCGAGCTGCTCGGAAAGCCGCGCGCCGACAAGGCAATCGGGTCCTTTATAGATCAGCGCGGACGCCGTTGTCTACCGGCACCGCGCGGCGCGCGCGCTCAGCCGAAGCGGCCGTACAGGTAGCGGAGCGCGAACAAATAGAACGCTTCGAAAAGCAGCATCTGCACGATGACGGCCTTCAGCGCCTTACGCGGGTTTTTCTCGCGCGCCTGCCAGGCGGGGATTCCAATCATTGCGATCAGAATCGACATCAAGATGAGCTTGGACATGCTCGCTAGGACGCTCGCGTTTGCGCGCGCGGCTTGCACGCTTTCGTGTGGGGCGCGGCTCGCTGCTCGCTGGATGACGCGCTCGACACGGAATCGATGACGGCCTGAAACGCGTCGGTCGAGGGGGTGGGCGACGGGGGGCGCGAGAGAGGGCGCGAGAGCGGGCGCGAGAGACGGCGGGTCGCCAGCGAGAACGGCATCCGGGCCGACAATGCTAGCACAACTGGCTTCGTTTCTGGCTGATCATGCTCCGAGGCCGGAGCGAGGCCTTGAGTTTTCCTGGCGAGCCGAGCCGCGGGGGCCTATGGTCGGCGTTGCGGAGTCAACCTTTGAACAGCCAGCATCCGACGCACACCAACCAGCCCCCGCCCGGCCCGGGTACGAGTATCGAGCGCGCTGCGCTGGTGGAACCGTGGCAAGACGCCGAGTGGCAACGTCTCTGGCTCGCGATCCAATCGCGTCCTTGGCGGACTTTGGCCTTGATCCCCGCTGGGGAAGGGGCATCCCTAGATTTCACGCCACGTGTCGCCATGCTGCTCTCGCGCACGGGGATGGTTCATTTGGGCAGGCCGGTGCAGGTGGCTGACGCGACGCACGTGCCGCTCAATCAGTTGACGGCGTTCTTCAACGAGGTCGCGCGCAGCACGAGCCAGGGCGAGCGGCTGCTGATTGCGCTGCCACCGGCGGGCAAGAACGCCATCACGGTCGAGATCGCCCAGGCTTCGGACGCGGCCCTGCTGTGCATTTTGAACGAACGCATGAGTGGCAGCGCGGCGAAGCGAACCGTCAAGCTGGTCGGCGCGGCGCGCTTCGTTGGCTCGGCGATCTTTCACCCGCATCAGATCGTGGGCAAGTAGCGCGCCTCGTCGTTACTGAGTAACGACGTCGAGCACGGTGATCGAATACGGCGCTAGGGCCTCGGATACGGCCTTGCCGTCGAATGCCGCGGACGGCTGCTGGGTGAGGCCGCGTCCGCCCGCCACGAAACGAAATACTCGATAAGACACGGCCTTGGCGCAGCCATCGAAAGCGATGCGCGCCGTTGCGGTCACGTCCGGATCTCGGTTCACGAGCACGGCGACGAGCTTGCTGCTCGCGGCGTCGCGCGAAGCGAACAGCGAGACGTTCCCCGCGTCGCTGGTCGTCAGCGAGATATCCTGAAAGCGCCCGCCCTTGCCGTCGAAGTTGCGGAACGCGCGAAAGGCCCAAAAGGTCGCGCTGTCTGGGGCGGGCCCGCCCCAGTAGTAAGCCGAGTCCAAGCCTTGCTGACCGAATCGACCGAGGGCTTCCGCCGTCGCCAAGCCACCACTGATGTGCTGATCGGCGCCGAAGCTCCACTCGCCGAGAGAGATGGCCAAGCCGGGGTAGTACGTGTTTACCCATTCCTTCAGCCGCGGGATGAGCTTGATCGGTTCATTGATCCAAGATTCGTCGACGTAGTTCGGATCCCAGAGCGCGCGTGTCGAGCGCAAGCGCAACGCGGCTCCATCACGATCGGTGCGCGCCTTCGCGCCGTACAGCCCGTCGGCCGTGGGATAGAAATGGACGTCCAAGACATCGAGCAACCGTTGCCCCGAGGTCTTCTCGTGCGCCGCGAGCTTCGACAAATAGTAGGGAATGAGCGGCACGTCGCCGTGTGCCAGTCGATCGGGTCGCGCATGTTTGCCGGCGACGCGGTCTTTGCCGGAATACAAGTAGCCCATCCAGCCCCACTCGGCGGGGCCGGCGATGACGGCCTCTGGGTCGGCCTTCCGGATCGCGCTTGCGTAACGCAGCGTACGGTCCAAGAGCTCGTCGTAGCCGAGCGGGTCCGGGTGGACGTCGCGGTGCGTGACGTCCCAGAGCGATGGCTCGTTGTCCAAAATGTACATCTGCACGCTGCGCTTGCCACGAGCCAGCTCGCGCTCGCGCAAATTGCGCACCCAACTACCGATCAGCTCGGGAGGGGCCGGGATACTCGAGTCGGTTGCGGGCCCCGGCTTGAGCGCGCTGCCATCCGGACGGTAGCCATCGCCGGCTTCCGGACGATGCTCGTCGAACTTTCGTTGTTTGGCGAAGCGTGACCGCGGAAACCCCGACGAACTCGTGTCCTTGGCGACCCAACCCAGCAGGGGCACGGTCAGCGCGGTCTTGGCGTCGTGCGCGAGAGCTTCGGCGAGCTGCGCGTCCAGCTCGACGCCTTTCCCGTTCTCGAAGAACCAATCACTGCCCGCGTTCCACGCGCCGAGCTCCCAATTGTAGCGGCTCATGGGGTTACCGCCCATGCGCTGCGAGGTCGTGCCGCTCGTCCAATCTCCGTTCGCGCTGCCGTAGATCAGCGGATTGATGGGACGCGTTTGCGCGCGGCAAGATACCGTGAGCTGCACGTTGCGGCGGGCCGTCGGAGCTTCCCCACTCGACGTGCCGAGCACGACCTTGTCGAGGAGCACCCATTCGGCTTCGACGGCGGTGTTGGTGCTCAGCACGACGCGCTCGAAGGCGAGGCCGCCCGGATTCAATTCCGAAAAATCGATCAGCACCTCACGCCAGCCGTCCGCGAGTTGCGACACATGTCGCGCTTGTACGGCGACGTTCGGCCGCGCGGACTTGTCCATGGTGCCACTCTTGAGCGCGACACTCAGAAACTCGGGCCAACCTGCCGGTGCCTTGTAGCGAAAGGAGAGCGCGCCGAAGTTCGAGTCCAGCTCGGCGTGGCGAAAGATGATTCCGCCATACGCATTGAACATGACCTTCGCCGGGCCGTGTTGGCTCAAGTCGTGGGGGCCCCAACCCCAGTCGCTCCAGCCGTTGCTCAGTTTGCCGTCGTAGATCGTTTGAGCCACGGTGAGTACGCCGGCCGGGCGCGCACTCGCGCTCGCGCTCGCGCTCGCACTGGCACTCGTGCTGCCCGCGCTGGCGACGCCCTTGGGCGGAACGTGCGGTCGGCGCGAGATCTTCAGCAGCATGCCGGCGAGCAGACTCGCCACGAGCGCGAGGGCAATGAGGAGCTTTTTCTTGAGCGACATCGATCTCAATTCAGAGCGCTGCCGTCAGCGCTGCCGGTCAGGTCGGGAAGCGAGCTGCATGACCCACGAGCACCGCGCGTTTGACCCGCTCCACGAACACATCGAGCCCCGCCTCCCGTTCGATGAACTCGCGCGCGGCGCGCCCGATGTCGCGCATGCGCTCGGGGTTCGCCAAGAGTCCTTCGATCGCCCGCCGCAAAGCCGCGGCATCGCCGGGCGGCACGTACACGCCCGTGACTCCGTCGACGATCGTATCGGTTTGCCCTGCGGTTTTGCTCGCGACGATGCACTTGCCCATCGCCATCATCTCCAAGATCGTCGCGATCCCAGTCTGGTACGGATTCTCCTTGATCGGCACGACGGCGAGTGACGAACGCGCGTACAGGTCGCGCAGCGCGAAGCGGTCGAGCTTGCCCCAGCTCACGTTTTCGGGAAGCGCCGCGCCGGGTTCGAGCTTTGAGTCGATCCAGGGGCTGCCAGCGGCAATTTGCACGCGAACCGGTAAATCACGCACGGCCTCGATCAGACAGTCGTAGTCGCGCAGCAGTTGACCCGCGGCGCACACCAGGCCAGGTTCGATGACGCCTTCGTTCGGGCGAAAGAACTTCTGATCGGCGTGATAATAAATGCGCTCCACGTGCTCGGCGGGCACGTGCAATTCGTCGATCGCCAGGCGCTCCTCCGAAGTGGAGTAGACGAGGATGCGATCGATTCGGCTTTCGACGCCCGCCTTGAAGAACGCACGCTTCTTGGTCGGGTACAGGGTGTGCGCGATCATGGTGTGCGAGCAGCGAGCTCGGCTGGTTTTGAGCAGAGCCGCCAGTGGCAAGCCAATGTCTTCACCGGTCGTGAAGATGGCGTCGTACTGCTTTCGTTGCTGGTACCCGAGTACGGCCACGGCGGCCGAGGGCCCCGCCGCCCGCGCCGCGATTTTGACGGCGGCCGAGCTACTGCGATCCACATCCCCAAAATCGATGACCGTCGCGCCGCCCAGGGCATCCGAAAGCTCGAACACGTCCAGGCGAGGCTCTTTGTCCTGAGCAATCCGTGTCTTCAGGGCGTCGTCGAAGCGGCCGGCAGCGAGGATCAGTGAGCGCATAGGCTAGTTGGCAAGGTTTTAGGCTCAGCCCCCCGGAGCGGCAAGATTTGTGCGCTGCGGATCGCCATTCGCGGAACTAGCGGGGAACTAGCCGGGATCTCGGTTCTGGTCCAATTCTAGCCATTGTGGAAAGGTGAGCGCGAGGCCTGTCGGTCGCGAGCAGGTTTTTCTGGTACGCTGGCCGACGCACTTGAGGGAACGATTCGAAGATGGCTGATCAGGAAGACGACAACGAGAGTGAGGGCGCAGGAGGCGGGTTCCGCGTCGAGCTGATCCAGAGCTACCTGGCGTTCGCCAAACGAGCGGTGCGCGCCCGTTGGGGCTGGAGCGCACTGGCTTTGATCGTGGGTTTGAGCCTGACGTTCCTGGCGGTGAAGTATCTGCCGAGAACCTATTCGTGCACGACCACGATGATGGTCGAAGGCACCAAGGTACTGGACGGCCGAGATTCGAACAATTCGCTCGCAGGAGCAGAGGGCCTGATTGCCCGTCACGAGAATCTGGAAGCGTTGATTCGCGACACCGGGCTGTTCAAGACCGCGGCCGAGCGGCGCCCACCGCTGCTGCGCCTCAAAGATCGCATCTTCGCATCCCTCTTCGGCGAGATGGACGACAAGACGCGCGTAGCCGCGCTGGTGGGCACGCTCGAATCGAAGATCACCGTATCCACCGAGAATGGCTACCTCAGTATCACCGTGACTTGGTCCGATCCGGTCACGGTCGCGCAGTTGGCAGAGGCCGCGCGGCAAAGTTTTCTGAAGGCGCGACATCAGGCCGAGATCTCCGCTTTCGAAGACAAGATGGCAATCCTGGATGGTCACGCGAGCACGCTGCGAGACGACATCGGTCAGCTCGTGCAGCAGCTCAAGACGGCGCGTGACGAACAAATTGCGAAGGGGAACGATGCGCGCAAGCCTACGGCATCCCCAACCGAAGCCGCGCCCGCTCCGGCCGTACGCCAGCCCGTACGCCGTACGCCCGGCTCGGACGCGCAAATCCCAGCGTTGAAGGAGAAACTGACGGCGCTGAAGGCCAAGCTCGCTGAGCTCAATACGGATCGTGAGCGGCGGGTGCGCGAAGAGCAGGCCAAGTATGACGATCTCAAGCTGCGTCTGACCAGCTCCCACCCGTCGGTGGTGCTGCAAAAGGAGCGCATTGCCATCGCTTCGCAGGTGCCTTCCGACGTCGTGCTCATGCAATCCGAGGTGAAGAACATCGAGGGTGAAATCGAGCAGCGCGATGCGGTCGCGCGGCAGGGGAGCGAAACCGGCGGCGGCGGTGGCGGTGGTCAGCGGCGAGCGGTCGCTGAATCGCTACCGGTCGAAGTGACGGACCTACTCGAGCGAGACAACTTGGACCCCGCGCTCAGCGCGCAGTTGTCCGGTGCCGTCATGACCTACGGCGCGCTGCGCAACGAGATCTTCTCGACCCGTGTCAGTCTCGACACCGCCCAGGCCGCTTTCCAGCACCGTTATCAGGTGATCGTGCCCGCGGAAGCGCCGAATAAGGCCGACAAGCCAAAGATTCCCGCCGTGCTCGGCGGCGGCATCGTGTTCTCGCTGCTGATCGCGTTGTTGCTGCCGATCTTGGCCGAGCTTCGCGTCGATATCATTCGTGACCGTTGGCAGGCGGAGCACATTGCTCTGCCCGTCTTGGCCGAGCTGCGCTTGCCCCCGCACTCGTCGGACTGAGCTTCCGCATCTTTTCTGGAAACCACCGCTATGAATCTTTTTTCCAAGAGCGAGCTAGAATCCTTCGGCACTACGTATGCCAAGCAAGGCTACCTGGTGTTCAAAGACGTGGTGCCCAAGGCGGCCCTGGCCGAGCTCAAGACGCGCATTTTCGACGAGTTCGAGATCTCGAAGCGCTCGGGCTCGCTGTTCGACGGCGGTGGCCAGATCAGCGGTCACCTCAACTGCTTTCCGGGCGCGAACTCGCGCTTCGCGCTGGAGGCGCTCGAGCAGCGCGGCATTACGGAAGTGATTCGCGAGCTGTATGGCAAGCCGATGCCGCTGCGCGTGAGCTGCAACTTCAACCTCCCGAAGAGCGTCGCGCAGCACTACCACATGGATGGCGTCTTCACCGAAGACTTCATGATTGCGAACGTGGCCGTGGTGGATACCGATTTGGTCAACGGCGCGATCGACGTGCTGCCGGGTACCCACGATCGCTTCTACGAGTTCTGGCGCTACGCGGTGCAACGTCGCTACAAGTTGACCACGCGCTTGCCGCTCAAGGCCGGCGATGTCCTGGTTCGGACGTCGCGCCTCTGGCATCGTGGCATGCCGAATCGCAGCGCGACGCCCCGCCCCATGCTTGCCTTCACCTTCGGTGAGAAAGTGGCGCCAAAGGGCGACCCGTTTCAAATCAACGACGGCAAGATCAACTTCGATCCCAATTGGTTTCGCCCCGATCTACTCGGCCGTCTGCGTGAACGGACCTTCGTCACGGCGCCGATCACCTACTCGGCGTATCGCTTCGCGCGCTCGCTGGTGGGCAAAAAAGGCTACGACAGCTAACGCCGCGCGCTTCGATGGCAGGCGGTCTCGAACTGGACGCGGTGGTCATCGGCGGGGGCGTCGTTGGCTTGGCGATCGCACGTGCGCTCGCGCTCGCCGGGCGTGAAGTCACGCTGATCGAGGCCGAGAATCGGCTCGGCGCCCACTCCAGCTCGCGCAATTCGGAAGTGATTCACGCGGGCATCTACTACGCCCCCGGTTCGCTCAAGGCGCGCCTGTGCGTCGCGGGGCGCCACGCGCTGTATGCGTATTGCGAGCGCGAAGGCGTCGCTCACGAGCGGCTCGGCAAAATCATCGTCGCCTCGCGTGATGACGAGATCCCGGCGCTCGAGCGACTCAAGGCGCAAGCCGAACTCAACGGTGTAGACGACCTCACCTGGCTCGACGCGGCGGACATCAGCGCGCTCGAGCCCGCGGTTTCGGCCAAGCGCGGCCTACTCTCGCCCAGTACCGGCATCATCGACAGCCACGCGCTCATGAATTCGCTGCGGCGCGACGCCGAGCGTGCCGGTGCGACGGTCGTGGTCGCGACGTCGGTGTTGGGCGGGCGCGTTGCTTCGCAGGGCATCGAACTCGAGATCGGTGGTGACGACCCCGCGACGATCCTTTGTCGTAGCGTGGTGAACGCCGCGGGGCTGCACGCGCAAGCGGTGTCTCGCTCGATTCGGGGTGTGCCCGCGGCCAGCATTCCCGCGCAGCACTTCGCCAAGGGCCATTACTTCGTGCTCAACGGCAAGGCCCCGTTTCGACGTTTGGTCTATCCAATCCCCGCGCCGGGCGGACTCGGCGTGCACGTCACGCTCGATTTGAGCAAGCAGGCCCGCTTCGGACCCGACGTGAGCTGGCTGGAGGGCGTCGACTATGCTTTCGACGAGTCGCGCTCCGCTTCCTTCTACGAGGCGATTCGCAGCTATTTCCCGGGGCTCGCCGCCGATAGTTTGACCCCCGGCTATACGGGGATTCGCCCCAAACTCGGACCGGCGGGCTCGCTGGTGGCCGACTTCGTGGTCCAAGGTCCCGCGCAGCACGGCGTACCGAACTTGCTCAACTTGTACGGCATCGAATCGCCGGGGCTCACGTCGTCGCTCGCGCTCGCAGAGCACGCGCTCGAAGTGTTGGCTCGCGCGTAAATCGCGCTTCTTGACCCGCCGCGGGTCACACGCCCGTGTAGCGCAGGGTGGCCGGGTCGACGGCAATGCACAACCCCGTGCCGAAGCCTTCGACGAACGCCGCGATGCGCATCAAGCCGCGCGGTTTGCGTAGATGCAAAGCGTCCGCGATTGGCGGCCAAAGCGCTTTCGTCGAAAATAGCCACAACGGCACGATGGCCGCGCGCAGGTGACGCGCGCGCAGCGGCTTGGCGCACACCGCGCCCAGCGCTATCCAATCACGGCGCGCATGGGCACGGCCTTCTTGGAAGGTGCGAAAGCCGTCATGAACGATCGACAGCTCGGCCGTCTCGAAGACGTGATGCCCGGTGAGCAATGCGCGCATCGCAATGTCCCATTCGTCTGCGGAGGGGAAGCGCGCGCCCGGACCGAACGCTTCATCGAAGCCGCCCATGGACAGCGCGAAGTCACGACGCAGGGCCATGCCGGCGCCGATGCCGAGGCCGCCGCAGATCGCGCTCACGGAGCGGAGCAGTCGGTTTTGCTTGAGCTCGTAGGCCGGCACGTAGCCCGCGTTCGGGTCGTGGGGTACCGGGATCACGCTGCAAAATGCGACGACCGCCGAAGGTTGGGAACGGAGCGCGTTGGCCATGCCCACGACCCAGCCCGGCGGTGCCTCGCAGTCGTCGTCGGTGCACACCACGATCTCGCCGCGCGCGGCTCGGATGCCTTCGTTGAGCGCTGCGCCTTTGCCGCGCGCCGTAGATCGGAAGTAACGAAATCGCGGATCGGCGAGCGAAGGGCGGAGCGCGTCTTCGGTCTGTGCGCCATCGCTCTGGTCAACGACCAGCAATTCTAGATCTGCTTCGGGCGACCGTAAGAGTGAGCGTACGGCTCGAGCCACGGGCTCAGCCCGATTTCTTGTGCAGACGACCGCAGAGACCAGCGTCACCTGCGCGACCTTAGCAGAACGCTCACGTGGGGGTGGCGTCGCTGGGCGCCAAAACTTCCAGCTGAACCGCGGGGATTCCACCGACACGCGTGTGCGCGGCGACGTCCTTGTTCACGACCGAGCCTGGGTTGACGATCGCGCCGGCACCCAAATTGACGCCCGGCAAGATAACGCAGCGCGGTCCGAGCCACGCGCCGTCACCCACACTGACCGGCGATAGCTGCACGGGTCCGGCGCGGTGCTCGCGAATGTCGAGCTCGTGCGTGCTGGTCAAGATCATGACGCCCGGACTGAGCGTCACCCGATCCCCAATCGTGATCTTCTCCCCTAGGTCGAATACGCAATCGGCGTCGATTTCGCAGTCGCGGCCGATCGAAAGATTGCCGAATAAGTTGGGACCACCACTGATCTTGGGCGGGCCAGCGAGCCGAGTGCCTTCCCCCACGCGGAAACCCGCCACTGACATCAGGCGGGCGCGCGTCGCTTGGGCATGGTGTCGGGGGAGAAAACCGACCGCGGCGTTGAGCACGATCAAGCGCGGATGAATGCCGGTCGTCTCTTCACGCAGCAAGGTCACGAGCTTTTGCCAACCCGTCAGTTTCGGCTCTGATCTATCCATGTTCGGGTCTTTCGAAACGATTTGACGGCAAGGCCCCGGAAAAATTCCGTGACGAGGAGCTCAACGCCATTTCGCCAGTGAGATCCTGCGCGTTCCCATGAGCAATATGTTTGCGGGCACGTCTTTGGTCACGACGACCGACGCACCGATCACGGAACCCGCCCCAATCTTCACCCCCGGCATGATCGTGCAGCGAGCGCCAATCCACGCGCCGTCTCCGACTTCGATTGGCGCCGAGCCGCGAGCCCGACCGCGTTGCTCGCGATTGGCTTCGTCGCGGATGCGCGTCAAAAACATCACGTCTTGACCGACCGCCACGTGGTCACCGATGGTCACGCGGTCCGCCAGCTCGAAGTAGCAACGCGCGTTGAACCCGCCGTAAGTGCCAATGCTCAAGCGCTCGGCCACGCGACCGCGCCCGACCAGCTCGGGCATGCCCCAGAACACCGTGGAGGCGCCGATGCGCACGCCGGCGGCGCGCAGCGCCATAGTCATTATCCTGCCGGCGACGAATGGTGGGCAGCGCTGGAGTAGACCGGTAGCCGATTGCATAGCCCACGATGGATGGCTCCTCAGGACGTCGAACGCTGAGTTCCTCGGCTCTGCCTGCACGGATTCCGATGATAGGTACACTGATCCGGCCAATGCGTCCAGCTCAGTGGGCGTCGCTTTTTGATGGGTTTTTGACGAATGCGGAGCCCAGCACGTCGACGAAACTTGGTCATGCTTCGGCACCCTGGTCACCCGGTCAGGCTTCCCGACGAGGCCGTCTACTCGAAGGAATGGGGGGCGGGCGAAGGTGACTTAGCCGCGGGTCAGGCTCGCCGCGCGGTCGTCGACCGGCAGGTCGCGAAGCACTCTCGCGGGGACGCCCGCGACCAACGTGTTCGGCGGCACGTCACGGGTCACGACCGCGCCTGCGGCAACGACCACGCCCGCGCCGATGCGCACGCGAGGTAACACCGTGACGCGCGACGCGAGCCACGCGCCGTCACCGATCTCGATCGGCCATGCTTCGCTAATTCCTGCGCGAAGCGACTCGGAGCCGATGGCGTGGCTCACCGTGAGCAGTGAAACGTCGTGGCCGATCCGAACCCCGTTGCCGATGCGGATCTCGGCGCCCAGATCGCAGTGCAACGGCCCGGTGATGATCGTGTAGTCCCCGATGATCAACAAGCGACAGCAGTTGCGCAAGCCGGTGAAGCGGATGGGGCCTTGGATTAGCGATTGCGTTCCGATCTGGGCGCCGGCTGCGCGCAGCAACGCGGTGCGCACTCGGTTGCAGCTCTGCTGCGGAAATACGAGTGAGGCTTGCGCGAGCAGCCGTTCGGACAAGAGCGGCTCGAGCTCTTCGAACATTGCGCCTGGCACCCGGAGCAATCGCGAACGCCAACTTTTTCGTGGATCAGCCATGAAGTTCGGGATTGGTCGGCGCACGCTTGGAGGCTGAGGTTCAGCAGCGCGAGCGCACGAACTCGAACAGGCGTTGCGCGTTGGCGTGCGAATCGAAGCGGCGAACCGCGGCCGCGCGGCTGTTGGCGCTCATGGTCAGCCTTTGGGTCGAATCGAGCACGAGGGCTTCGAGCGCATCCCCCAGGCCCGCCGCGTCACCCGCCTTGAGCAAGTGGCCGGTCCTGCCCTCTTCGATGACGTCGGGGATGCCGCCGATACGCGTGGAAATCGTCGGCAGACCTGCGGCTTGCGCCTCCATGCACACGAGCGAGAAGCAGTCCGCGCGGGTGGGCAGAGCGAAGATGTCGGAACTCCGGTACAGCTCGTGGAGCGCTCTGGAGTTCGCATGTACGTTGTGGTGGACGACGACTCCCGGCTCACTCACCACGGCCCCCCGAGTGACGAGGATCAGTTCCGCGCGCCCCCGCAGCCGTTTGCGAAAGACATCGAGCAGCAGATCGCCGCCCTTGCGTTCGAAATCACCGCCAACGAACAGGATGCGCGGTAGCTCGTGATTGCGATCGCCGATCGAGAAGTCCTCGAGGTTGATGCCGGGAGCGATGATTGCGACGTCTTCTTCACGACACCCGTAGTCTTCGACGAACGATTGCTTGGTCCAATGTGACCAGGCAACCAGTCCCGCCGCCGACTGAAACACCTGCCGGTACATGGCGCGCTTCGCCCGTTCGCCAAGCCGCCCTTGGTCGCGTAAACCGTAGGCTCGGCGCATGTCGCGCTTGTTCAGCGGAGTGCCGTCCGTCGAGAGCACGGTTGGCTTCTTGCGGAAGTAGTCGAGCGAGAGGGGGGCGAGCGTCGTCGTGTGCATGAAGATACCGTCGATATCGTTCAGCACGGTACCCAGGGCTTGGCGGGTGAGCCAGCTTGCCGTCAGCGTCCAGGGGACGCGGCTCTCTCGATGCTGGATCGGTATCCAGAGCGGCTTCGGATCTTCCGCGGCCGCTTCTTCGCCACGCAGATTCAGGTAGTGCGTGATGCTGCCGAGCGTCTGCTCCATCACATAGGCGATTGGCCGTTCGCTCATGATGACGCTTGCTTCGACTCAGCTCGCATTAGCGAGCCGAGCAATGCCCGGCGTACCGACTTCGTGTGTCGACCTTCGTGCGACCCCGGCGACGACCCGTCGGCGGCAACCTGCTCCCGGTTCCGTCATATTCACCAACTGTCCGCCGTTTGTACCAGCTCATGCGCCCTGGCACAACCTCGGCTCTGCCCGGCGACGGGCTTTCACCATTGTTTCAAACAGTGACTGCCGGCGGCGACGTAGCCGCCGTTCACTCGACGACGATCACGTCACCAGTTCGGAGCGGAAAGCTCGCGGCGCCTCCCTCGTTGTGGACGATCGAATCGTAGCTGAAGCGGATGCGCTGAAATTTCGGAAATCGGCGCAGCACGAAGATGCGTGATCGATCGGCGAATTCACCAGGGCCACCTGCTTGGGCCAACGCTTCGATCAGCCGCGCCGGAGGCTCCAGCGTGAGCGTGCCAATGTGCGCGATTTCTCCGACTGCGGTCACGCTCACGGGCTGAGAGACGTCGATGTTCACCGTCGCGCGCGGGCTGACGATGAACTCCTTCAACCGCGCCTCGACCTCTTTGGCCAGCTCGGAAGGATGCTTTCCGGCCGCGGCAAGCTCGCCCGCGAGCGGCATGGCGAACTTCCCATCGCGGCGAATCTTGACGCTCGCAGACAGTCCTTCTTGCTCGTAAACTCGCACGTTGATCGTGTCACCGACGCCGATCACGTACTCGTTGGAATCCGTCGCCCAATCGGCGTTCGGAACATCTTTGTACCAAACGTACTCACCGGCACTCGCGCAGCCAGCCGACGCCACGCCGAGCGCGAGGAGCAACGCGAGTCGTGCCGCGGCGACAACCTTCAGCAGCGCCGGGCGAGCGGGGCGAGCAGGGCGAGTCAGCAGCTGGAGACAGCGAATTCGATGGGGCAACAAGATGGCGCATCGTAGCTCGTTCGCGGCGCGCCTATCAAGCGCCGCTCCGGAAACACGGCCTCTCCGAAGACGTTCTTGCGTCTCGGCCGCATCCTAGCTACCGGTGAGCTTGGTTTCTTTTCAGGTCGACAGCCAAGGGTCTCCGACCACCACCCGCGTCGGCCGTGGTAGCAGACGTCCAAGCGCCCAATGAACCTCGTCTTGGATCTCCTGCTCTCGTTCCTCGGCCTGCCCGTGCTGGCCGCCGCGAGCTATCTGTTCGTTGCCACGCTGCTGTCGAAAAAGATGCAGCCACCGCCGTACGCCAAGACGGAGCGGCGCTTTCGCTTCGTCGTGCCCGCGCACAACGAAAGTGCGGGCATTGCCGCGACGGTAGAAAGCCTATTGGCGGTCGAATACGACAAATCGCTGTTCGACGTCCTGGTCGTCGCCGACAATTGCCAGGACGATACGGCCGAGCGAGCCCGCGCGGCCGGTGCGGTCGTGTTGGAGCGTCACGATACCGAGCGCCGCGGCAAGGGCTACGCGCTGCTGCTTGCGTTTTCTAGCCTCCCTGCAGACGTAGACGCGGTGGTCGTGATCGACGCCGATACGCTCGTGTCCGCCAACATCCTGCTCGCATTTGCGGCGCGGCTGGACGCAGGCGCGATGGCCATTCAGGCCGACTACGCCGTTCGCAATCCCAATGCAGGCTGGCGCACCCGACTGATCGCGATTGCCTTCGGCGCGTTTCACATCGTCCGCTCACGGGCTCGCGAACGCCTGCGGCTGTCCTGCGGCCTGCGCGGCAACGGCATGTGCTTTGGTACTGCGCTGCTCGCGACCGTGCCCCACGAGGCCTTTTCCATCGTCGAAGACGTGGAATACGGCATTCGTCTCGGTGAAGCCGGCTACCGTGTGCAGTACGCCGATGAAGCGCACGTGTACGGGGAGATGGTCTCCACCTCGGCGGCGGCAAGCTCGCAGCGCCGCCGTTGGGAAGAGGGGCGAAAAGAGCTGATCGCCGCCAATAGCAGGCGTTTGCTGCGCGCCGGCCTGGTCAAGCGCGACCGCGTGTTGTTCGACCTCGCGCTCGATCTACTGATTCCCCCCCTCTCGCGGATCGCAATCTTCTCGGTGTTGGGGTTGCTCGCCGCGCTCGCGCTCTCGGTTTGGAAGGGCGCTCCGACTCTCAGTTTCGTCACCTTTGCTTGGTGTGTGTGCGCCGTCGTTCTGTACGTGTTGCGCGGCTGGGCCGTGTCGGGCACGGGTTTGCGCGGCCTGCTCGATCTAGCGCTCGCCCCTGTGTACGTGGTTTGGAAAGTGAGCCTACGTTTCCGAAAGCCGTCGCGAGCGACTTCGACTTGGGTCCGTACCAAACGTGAGGGTCCTTCCGAATGAACTCTCGACGGAGTCACTAGCTCGGACGCACGTCGTGCGGGTCAGAACTCGCTTTCACCGCCACCTGGCTTCGACGTAAGATCTCCATTCAATCATCGAGGGCAACGTGACTAAAAAAATTCTCGTCACCGGCGGCGCCGGATTCATTGGTTCTCATCTATGTGAGCGCTTGATCCAGGCGGGTGAAGACGTCCTGTGCATGGACAACTACTTCACCGGTAGCAAGAAGAACGTCGAGCATTTGCTGTCGAATCCGCTGTTCGAGATCATGCGTCACGACGTGACCTTTCCGCTATTCGTCGAAGTCGAACGGATCTTCAACCTGGCTTGCCCGGCCTCACCGGTGCACTACCAGTTCGATCCGGTGCAAACCACGAAGACCAGCGTGCACGGCGCCATCAACATGCTCGGCCTGGCCAAGCGAGTGAAAGCGCGCATCCTCCAGGCCTCGACCTCGGAAGTGTACGGTGACCCCGAGGTCCACCCGCAGCCCGAATCTTATTGGGGCAAGGTCAACCCGATCGGCATTCGCAGCTGCTACGACGAGGGTAAGCGCTGCGCAGAGACGTTGTTCTTCGACTACAATCGTCAGCACAACACCGACATCAAAGTGATCCGTATCTTCAACACGTACGGGCCGCGCATGAATCCGAACGACGGCCGCGTCGTCTCGAACTTCATCGTGCAAGCGCTACGTGGCCAAGACATCACCATCTACGGGGACGGCCAGCAGACGCGCTCGTTCTGTTACGTGGATGATTTGGTCGAAGGCATGCTGCGCATGATGGACACCGAGAAGGGCTTCACGGGTCCCGTGAACCTCGGCAATCCCGGTGAGTTCACCATGCTCCAGCTCGCCGAGAAGGTGCTGAGCTTGGTCGGCTCCAAGTCGAAGCTCGTGCACAAGCCGCTCCCCCAAGACGACCCGAAGCAGCGCAAGCCGATCATCGACCTCGCCAAGGAGAAGCTCGGCGGTTGGGAGCCCAAAGTGAACTTGGACGACGGCCTGAAAGAGACCGTCGCTTACTTCCGCAAAGTCGTCGACACCTGAGCCGATTCCGCAGCCCCGAGAGCGCCGCCCCGAGTGACGCGCTCTTTCGCGGTCAATCAGCCGTTCAGAGGCTGGGATTCAACGGGTCGTACTCGTTCCCTTTGGACTTCGCCTTCCCGCCGTTGGTCTTCGGCGGGGCGCTCTGCATCATGGACTGACCAATGGCGGCGTTCAGCCGCTCACGGTCCGTCATTTCGGAAGCGGGCTTTTGCGGGGCGGGCTTTTCCGCGGGCGCTTTTGGCGCAGCCACGGCCCGCGCGGGTTGCGGCTTGGCCGGCACCGGTGCTTGCTTGGGTTGCGCGAAGGTTGCGGTGGCGCGCGCAGTCGTGGGCGCGGCTTGCGCGGGAGTGCTCGGGCTGTGCGTGGCCACGAGCGACGCCGCGGCGCCTTGCCCCTTCTTTTCCGGCGTGAGCGACTCGAGCGAAACGACCGGAGTCGCGCCGGAGGTCGTCGGAGACGAGGTCGGCGTGCTGGGCGCTTCGACGGCGGGGCTCGTGATCGCGCTGCGCACCGTCGCTACTTCGTTTGCTTGCGCGTCGAGCATGGGTTGCGCGGCCGCGCTTCGTTCCAACGCTCGCACGGTGCCGAACGCGGGACCACCCAGGGCGCTCTCGAGACGCGCGTAGAGCGCGTCTTGATGCGCCGCATGAGCGCCGTCGCGCACGAAGTCGTTGCGGTACGCGGTGACCGCGACGCCCGCGAGCAGCGACACACCGACGAGGAAACGACCGAAGCCGCCACCCCCGCTGCGAGCGGGAGGTGGCAAGTGGCTCACGACCAACGGCCGAACGCTGTTCATCGCGTTCACGGGCGCGGCAAAGGCGATCGGGGCCGCGTAGGTCGACGTGGAGGCGTACGTGTCGGCGAGGACGGGCTCCGGATAAAACGAAGCCGGCGCAACGTATGCCGGCCGGGCGGGCGGCGGAGCGGGGCGTCGTTCCGGCGGCGGAGCGGGGCGTCGTTCCGGTGCCGGCGGACGAACGGAAGCCGCTACGGGTCGGGGTGCGGGCGGTGGGGGACGAACGGAGGGCGACGCGGAGCGATTCGGTGTGGGCGGCTTCGGGTGCGAGCGCTGCGGTTGAGGCGTCGGCTCTTCTTCCAAACCTGCGATCACGCGCAGCGGCTGCCACTCGCGCATGCCGGCTTGCCACACCGGCGTTTCGGAATCGATGATCGACAGGCGGAACAAATCGTCCATCTGCTCGAGCGAGACAATCTTCACTTCGTCCGGTGCGAACTGGACGTGCCACTTCTCGTCGTCGACGATCGGAGGCGGGTTGCTTACCGACCAGTCGTCCCAGCTCACGGCTTCAGCCCTCATGGGCTCCAATTTATCAGCCAACGGCGCGTTCCGCGAGCCATTGCTGCCACAACGTACGCGAGTTTTTGCAGAACTGAATTTTTGAAGGCGCGGACGCTCGCAAGGTGTTCAGTGTGGCGGCGCTTGGCCCTGGTCAACCCGAGCCAGAGAAAGTAGCTGTCGATCCATGGCCCGCAAAGCAGCATGGGAAGATATGGCCGATGGCGACCTCGGCCCGTACGGGAAATCGCGAGGCACCCGCTGGGGACGCGTGTTCGCGGGGCTGCTTTTCGTGGCCATCGCCACGTTCGTCGGCGGCTACTACTTGCCGCTCTACCGTGCGCACGAAAAGTTGGCCGAACAATATCGCGAACTCGGGACGCGCTCGCAGGCGCTGTCCGAGAGCGTGAATCAAGCGCGAGCCGAGCTCAAAACGACGACCGAGTCGCGCGACCAATTGCAGGCCGAGCATGATGCTCGCGAGACGACGAAAAAGAGCTCGGCGGAGCAGCAAGATCGCGCTCGTGCGGCGCTGGCCACGAAGCTCGAGCGGCACCTGAAAAAGAACAGTGCGGCGTTGGTCGTGAGCGCGGGCTCGCTATTCGTCGTGCTCGACAGCGCGCTGCTGTTTTTCCCTCAAAAGCTCGAACTCGCGCCCCCCGGGCGCGCGCTCTTGTGCGACGTTGCCAAGACCAGCGAGGCCAAGTCACTGACCGTGCGCGCTTCGGTCGCAGAGGGCTCGGCGGTTCCGCCAACATTGGCGGCCAGCCACCCAAACACTTGGGCGTTGAGCGCCGGGCGAGCGGCCGCGGTGGCTCAGGCGCTCGAGCAGTCCTGCTCGTTCCCGGCGGCTCAGCTCAGCGCGACCGGCAGCGGCAATCATCACCCCATCGCGGATTTGAAGCTGAGCGGCGACCCGATCGAGCTCGAAATCGGCTTCGCCCCGCGCTGAGCTCGGCACGCGCCCCAAACGACAACGGCCGCTCTCGAAAGAGTGGCCGTTGAACGTTCCTGGAGATTTCGTGGAGCCTATCGGGATCGAACCGATGACCTCCTGACTGCCAGTCAGGCGCTCTCCCAGCTGAGCTAAGGCCCCAGGAGGTGCGGGTACTTACACACAAACTTCGCGGATGGCGAGTGCTTTCGCCCAAAAATTCGTGACCGTTTCACTGGTTCGGGCGTGGTGCCACCGGCACGTGGCCGGGGGGCAGTGCCGAGCCGGGACGAATCGCCGGAGTCGGCCGTTGGGTCGGTCGCGCCATCGGCTGGACCGCTGCGGCCGGAGCCGCTTCTTCCTTGACCGCATCGGCCGACTTGTCGTCGGAGCCGAACACGACGAACGCGAAAATGGCGGCCAAAAACAGGCTCCCACCCAAGAGCGGCAGCCAGGCCGGCGAACGGGGTTCGTCTGCGGGGAAGTCGTCCGAGGTGGTTTCGTCGTGGTGATCGTCGTGACCGCCGTGCTGATCCACGTCGGCGTCGTGATGGCCATGGCCGCTCATGGCCCGCTTATGTCGTGGATTTTACGGCAAAGCAAGTCCGAGCCCAGGAGCGCGCTGCTCCCCCTAATTTGGGCCCACCGCGCCAAATCGGTATGGTTGCGATCGAACCTGCATGGCTCAGCAACAGCAACGCTACAAAGTGCTCGAGAAGATTGCCTCGGGCGGCATGGCCGAGGTGTTCCGTGCTGAAAGCGCGGGCCTCGAGGGGTTCAAGAAGACGGTCGCCATCAAGCGCGTCTTGCCGCACCTATCCAGCAAGAAGCAGTTCATGGGCATGTTCTTGGACGAGGCTCGCGTCAGCGCGCAGCTCTCGCACTCGAACTGCGTGCAGGTCTTCGACATCGGCGTTGGCGACAACACCTACTTCATCGTCATGGAGTACGTGGACGGCGCCGATCTCAAAGGGCTGATCGAGCACCGCAAGAAGACGTCCACGCCGTTCCCGGTCGAGGAGGCGTGCCTGATCTGCGTTCGCATCTGCGAGGGTCTCTCTTATGCGCACGAGCTCACCGACAACAACGGCGAGAGTTTGCACATCGTGCACCGCGACATGTCGCCGCCGAACGTGCTGATCACGCGCTTCGGTGAAGTAAAGATCGTGGACTTCGGTCTCGCCAAGGCCAACAGCCAACTCGAGAAGAGCGAGCCCGGCATCATCAAGGGCAAGTTCAGCTACCTGTCTCCCGAGGCCGCGCAGGGCCTGCCCGTCGACGCGAAGACCGACATCTTCGCGGTGGGCATCATTTTGTGGGAGCTGCTCGCGGGTCGCCGTCTTTTCATGGGCGAGACGGACCTCGAGACGGTGCGCATGGTGCAGCAAGCGCGCGTGCCCTCCATCCGTCAGTTCAACCCCAAAGTGTCGGATGGAGG
>Ga0247757_10000547_pt1 | contig 30607 bp, 19 predicted proteins | sample UWRJL126311R4_FD_180929 | JGI IMG/M metagenome (GOLD analysis project Ga0247757, IMG submission 180929) | Plant litter microbial communities from Arlington Agricultural Research Station in Wisconsin, United States - UWRJ-L126-311R-4 | ecosystem: Environmental > Terrestrial > Plant litter >... | reverse complement strand
CTGCGGCTTCCTCGTGTACGGGTGGATCGCGACGCCGTCGAAGTACGGCTGGGCGCCGCCCGCGTACATCTGCTCGGCGGAGTCCCACGCCCGGCCCAGCAGCCCGCCGACGAGCGTGCGCGCCCGGGGGTCGGCGGCGTGCGCGGCGGCGTGGGAGGCCTGCAGCATCGCCACGTACCGCGGCTCGAACGGCAGGTCGGCGTCCCAGAAGATCGACGTGCTGGTCGCCCCCTGTCCGCCGGCGGGCTCGTTCCAGATCTGCCAGTCGCGCGTGGGCAGGGCCGGCAGCTCGGGGTGCTCGGCCCAGAACGTCCCGCCCCGTCCGTACCGCTGCACCAGGAGGCCCACGAACCGCCCGTAGGCCTCGGGGTCCGCGGGGGGCGACCACGTGCGCTCCGGGTCCAGGCGCGCCCACGGCGCGGCGCCGTTGACGACGGGCAGCACGCGCAGCCCGTTGCGGGCGGCCTGCATGTACAGCCGGTCCGCGGTGGAGAAGCTGGTCGGGACGCCGTCGGCGGCCGGGGCGAACTCGGCGGCCCGTTCGGGTGGGACCGACGCGGCGTCGGGGTACGGCTGCGCGTCGTGCCAGTAGATCGACGCGGTGACGCTCTCGACGCCGTCGACGCGCATCCGCCGGAACTCCGCGTCGGGGTCGGCGGCCGTCCACGTCGTCTCCTGCACAGCCACCCCGAAGAAGCCGACGGGCACCGGCACGGGGTCGCTGCCCGCCGCGCGGCCGTCGGCGGGCAGCATCACCAGCGGCGCGGCGAGCGCGAAGGCGGACCGGAGGAAGAGCCGGAGACGAGCGTTATTCATGCAAGGAAGACCCGCACCACCCTCTCGTACTCGGGCACGTCGAGCAAGAACGAATCGTGCCCCCACGGCGAACGCACGTCGTGATGGCGCACGTCCGCTCCTCCATCGGCGAGCCGCGCGGCGATGTGCGCGGAGTGCTCGGTGCCGAAGCGCCAGTCGGTGTCGAAGGAGACGACGAGGAAGCGCGTGTCGACGGCCGCCAGGTCGACGCCCTTCTCCTCGAACGGCGTGAAGTAGTCCATCACCCGGGACAGGTACAGGTAGGAGAGGGCGTCGAAGCGCTCCAGGAAGACCGCCGCCTGGTGATCGAGGTAGGACTCCACCTCGAAGTCGGTGGCCATCGTCATCGGCGCGCCCTCTGCGCGGCGCGCCCGGTCAAACTTCGCCGCGAGCGACTCCTCGCTGACGTAGGTGATGTGGGCCATCATCCGGGCGACGGACATGCCGACGTCGGGGCGCCGGCCGGTGCCGTGGAAGTCGCCGTCCTGGAAGCCGGGGTCGCGGGTGATGGCGGTGCGCGCGACCTTGGAGAACGCGATGTTCTGCGCGGTCAGCCGGGCGCTCGCGCAGACCAGCACGGCGCGCTCGATCTCCCCCGGGTGGTCCAGCGCCCACTGGAGGATCTGCATCCCGCCCAGCGAGCCGCCGACGCCCGCGTACAGGCGCCGCACGCCGAGGTGGGCCAGCAGCCGCCGGTGCACCGCGACCAGGTCGCGGACCGTGAACAGCGGGAAGCGCAGGCCGTACGCCCGCTCGCCGCCGGCCTCCGGGTCCGGGCTGGCCGGGCCGGTCGTGCCCTGGCAGCCGCCCAGCAGGTTCGCGCAGATCACGAAGAGCCGGTCGGTGTCGAGCATCCGGCCAGGCCCGAGGTGCAGGTCGAACCAGCCGGGGCGCTCCGGGTCGCCGTGATGGCCGGCGGCGTGCGCGTCACCGGTCAGCGCGTGGGCGAGGAAGACGGCGTTGCCGCCGTCGGCGTCCAGCTCCCCGTACGTCTCGTACGCGACCTCGACCGGACCGATCGTCTCCCCGGACTGCAGGACCAGCGGGTCGTCCTGGGTGAAGAGGACGACCCGCCGGGTCTCCACGAGGCCGAGGCCCGCGTTCGTCATCGGGTGGCGCTAGCCCCGTGTCTTGGCCAGCGCCTGATCCAGGTCGGCCGTGAGGTCGTCGATGTGCTCGATGCCCACCGACAGGCGGATCGTCTCCTGCGTGACGCCCGCGGCCGCCAGCTCCTCGTCGTTGAGCTGGGAGTGCGTGGTGGACGCGTTGTGGATGGCCAGCGACTTGGCGTCGCCGATGTTCGCCAGGTGGCTGAACAGCTCGAGGCCCTCGACGAACGTCTTGCCCGCCGCGGCGCCGCCCTTGACGCCGAACGTGACCAGGGCGCTGCCGCCGCCGCGCAGCGTCTTCTTCGCGACGTCGTAGTAGGGGCTCGACTCCAGCCCGGGGTAGAGGACCCAGTCGACGTCCGGGTGGCCCTCCAGGTGCTTGGCCACGGCCAGCGCGTTCTCGTTGTGGCGCTCCATGCGCAGGGCCAGCGTCTCGACGCCCTGGAGGATGAGGAACGCGTTGAACGGGGAGAGCGCCGCGCCGGTGTTGCGCAGCAGCACGGTGCGGACGCGCCCGATGTAGGCGGCGGGCCCGAGCGCGTCGCTCCACACCACGCCGTGGTAGGACGGGTCGGGCTGCGTGAGGCCCGGGTAGCGATCGCCGTTGGCGACCCAGTCGAAGCTGCCGGCGTCGATGACCGCGCCGCCGATGGACGTGCCGTGGCCACCCAGGAACTTGGTCAGGGAGTGGACGGCGATGTCGGCGCCCTGCTCGAAGATCCGCGCGCCGATCGGCGTCGGGACCGTGTTGTCGAGCGCGAGCGGCAGGCCCTGCGCGTGCGCGGCGGCGGCCCACGCCTCGACGTCCAGGACGTTGAGCTTCGGGTTGCCGATCGTCTCGCCGAACACCAGCTTGGTGTTCTCGTCGACCAGGCCCGCGATGTCCTCGGGCTTGTCGGCGTCGACCCACCGCACCTCGATGCCGTACTGCGGCAGCGTGTGCGCGAAGAGGTTGTACGTGCCGCCGTAGAGCTGGCTGGTGGAGATGATGTTGTCGCCCGCGCGCGCCACGTTGAGCACGGCGTAGGTGACGGCGGCCTGGCCGGAGGCGGTGACGACTGCGGCGATGCCGCCCTCGAGCGCGGCGAGGCGCCGCTCGAGCACGTCCCACGTCGGGTTCATGATCCGCGTGTAGATGTTGCCCGGCTCGGCCAGGGCGAACAGGTCCGCGGCGTGCTGGGTGTCGTTGAACACGTACGACGTGGTCTGGTAGATCGGCACCGCCCGCGCGTTCGTGGTCGGGTCGGGCTCCTGGCCGGCGTGCAGGGCGAGGGTCTCGGGGCGCAGTTCGCTCATGGGATCTCCTGGTCGTCGAGGGGGAAACGACAAAGTACCGAATCCCCACCGGATTTATGGAGAAACGGAGGGGACGGAATGGTGACTTTCCGGATTCTGCCTTGTTCGACGTCCCGGCACCCGCATAGGATGGCCCCATGCAACAGCATCTCGATATCGGCGGGGTCATCTCCCGTGTGTTCGCCCTCTACACCAAGCACCTCGGTGCGCTGCTCACCATCGGGGCGATCATCTTCATCCCGCTCGGCATCCTCGAAGGGCTCCTGCGCTACGACACGGGCATCGTCCTGAGTCTCCTCGGCTCGATCGTGGCGCTCGTCGGCACCTACCTGTTCGTGGGCACCGTCGTCCGCCTCGTGCAGGACGTGCAGGACGGCCGGCTCGACGCCTCGGTGGGCGAGCTGCTGTCGTCCATCGGGCCCGTGCTCGTCACGTTGATCGTGGTGGGCATCCTGGCCTCGATCGCCACGGGCATCGGCCTCATCCTCTGCCTCGTCCCCGGCCTGTTCCTGCTCACGTTCTGGGCCGTGGTCTCCCCGGTCGTCGTCGTCGAGAAGGCGGGCGTCGGCGAGGCGTTCAGCCGCAGTTGGGCCCTGGTGAAGGGCAACGCCTGGCAGGTCTTCGGCGTGATCGTGCTCTTCTTCATCATCCAGTTCGTCGCGTCGATCGTGCTCGGCATCATCCTCATCGCGGTCAGCGACTCGGTGATCATGACCATCATCGCCGCCATCCTCGGGCACCTGATCCTCGCGCCGCTGTCGGCGTTGGCCGCCGCGATCATCTACTTCGACCTGGTCGCCCTGCAGAGCGGCGCCGCGGCTCCGGCCGTCGCCGATCCGGCCTACCCGCCGCCCCCGCCGCCGGCCGCGCCCCCGGCCCCGCCGGCGCCCCCCGCGCCGCCGGCCGTCTGACCCCGGCGTCGCCACGACCGTCTCGTCCTCGTCCCCTTCGGCCCGCGCGGCCGGAGGGGACGACGTCGTTCTGGGCTTGCCCCGGCCCCTAGGATCCCGCGCCCATGGCTGACGAGATCGCGGTAGGGATCGGCACCATCATCGTGCTGGGCGTCGTCGCCCAGCTGATGGCCAAGCGACTGGGCCTCCCGGCCATCCTCTTCCTGCTCGTCGCGGGCGTGGTCGCGGGCCCCGCCCTGGGGCTCGTGGACTCCGACGAGATCTTCGGCGACGCGCTCTTCCCGATCGTCAACCTCGGCGTCGGCCTGCTGCTCTTCCAGGGCGGCATGGAGCTGGACTTCCGCAAGCTCTCGGACCGGTCGGTCCTCCCGCGGCTGCTGACGATCGGCGTGATCGCCACCGCCGTCCTCGTCACGCTCGCCGTCGTCGTCCTGTTCGACTTCACCACGGGGGAGTCGGCGATCCTCGGCGCGGTCCTCATCGTCTCCGGGCCGACGGTGGTCATCCCGCTGCTGGAGACCGCCCGGGTGAAGCAGCCGGTCGACGGGATCCTGCGCGCCGAGGGCATCTTCATCGACCCGATCGGGGCGGCGATCGGCTACGTCACGCTCCAGATCGTCCTGGCCTCCAACGGGGACGACAAGGGGTTGCTCGCCATCGTGTTCGTGGGCCTCGGCATCGGCGTCGTGCTGGCCGTCCTCCTGCTGGCGATGCTGCGCAACTTCCTCGTGCCCGACGAGTACGAGATGGCCCTGGGCATCACGTTCGCGGTGATCGCGGTCACGGTGTCCGACGCCGTCGCGCCCGAGTCCGGGTTCTTCGCCGCGACGGTGCTGGGCGTGATCCTCGCCAACCAGCGCAAGACCACGATCGAGCCGATCATGCGGTTCGGGGAGACGCTCAACGTCTTCGTGATCGGTGCGCTGTTCGTGATGCTCGCCGCGCGCGTGGACCTGTCCGCGGTGTGGGACGTCGCCGGTCGCACGGCGATCCTCGTCGTGCTGATGGTGGTGGTCATCCGTCCGATCACCGTCGCGCTCTGCACCACGCCTTCGACGCTCAGCTTCAAGGAGCGCTTCTACCTGGCGGCGATCGCCCCGCGCGGGATCGTCGCCGCCGCGACGTCGTCGCTGTTCGCGATCACGCTGCAGCAGAACGGCGAGCCGTTCGACGAGCTCGTGCCGGTCACGTTCGGCGTGATCTTCCTCACCGCGCTGCTCGTCACGTTCGGCGCGGTGCCGCTGGCGCGGATCCTCGGCCTGCGCCGGCCCGATCCCGTCGGCGTCGCGATGATCGGCTGGGACCGGTGGATGGTCGACCTGGGCCGGGCGCTCCATGGCCTCGGCGTGCCGGTGGTGATGATCGCCCCGGGGGCGGCGGCGCTGGAGGACCTGAGCGACGTGCCGTTCCGGGTGCTGCTGGAGATGCCGGGTGGCGAGGACCTCGAGGAGGTGCGCGACGTGGCCGCCGACGCGCTCATCGCCACGGACGACGCGGGGTTCAACCGGGGGATCGCGGCGGCCGGCGTGGCCTCCCTCGGTCGCGCGCACGTGCACCTCGTGCCCCTGCACGACGTCGCCGGCCGGGTCGGCGGCCCGAGCTCCACGGTGCGCACGCCGTTCGCGGGCCGGCGCCTGCTGCCCGACCTGCGCCGGGACGGCGCGGTGCGCGTGATCGGGCCCGGCGAGCCGGTGGACATCGCCACGACGACGATCCTGGCGCGGGTGCGCGTCCACGCGGGGGAGGCGCCGCGCGTCGACCTGCATCCCGAGGTCGCGCCGGCCCGCCCGGACGAGTCGCTGATCGTCCTGGCGCCCGCCTGACGGCCGGTCGATCCCCACCCGCGTCCCGCTGAGCGGGACCGAGGTGGGGCTCGGCGGCCTAGCCCGCGCCGAGGTTGGGCGCTTCGCCCTGGTCCCGCGGCGGCGGGTCGTCCAGCAGGAGCTTGGGGACCGTGACGGGCTTGAGGCCCTTGTCCTTGATCCCCTTGATGATCTGCGGCAGCGCGGCGAGGCCCTGCGAGCGGTCGCCGCCGCCGTCGTGCATCAGGATGATGTCCCCGGCCTTGATGTTGCCGAGCACGTTCTGGACGATCGCGTCGGTGCCGGGCAGCGTCCAGTCCTCGGAGTCGATGCTCCAGAGGACCATGATGTTCTTCTTCTGCTTCATCAGCTGCACGGTCGTCGCGTTGTAGGCGCCGTACGGCGGGCGGAAGAGGTTGGGCTTGGGGATGCCGGCCTTCTCGATCGCCGCGTTGGCGTCGTCGATCTGGGCGGTCTGCCCGGCGAGGTCGAGCGTGGCCATCGACGTGTGGTTCCACGTGTGGTTGCCGATGACGTAGCCGTTGAGCGCTGCGGCCTGCGCGGCGGTGGCGAAGTCCGCGTACGTGTTGCCCACGGTGAAGAACGTGGCGGGCGTCTTGGTGCGGTTGAGCACCGCGAGGAACTTCGGGGTCCACACGCTCGGTCCGTCGTCGAACGTCAGCGCGACCTCCTTGCCCTGGGACGCGCCGTTGGTGATGTAGTCGGTGTAGCTCGTGACCGTCTCGAACGCCTTGGTCTGCTGGGCGGCGACGGACGGGCCGGGGAGCGGCAGGTGCTTGATGTAGCCGACCGAGCCGTCGGCGGTGCCGCCCGCCCCGGCGGACGCGCCCATCACGAAGGCGAGGAACGCGACGACGGCCACGCCGAGCACGGCGAGGCGTCCGCGGTCACTGATTCTCACGGCGGGGCGACGGTCCATCGCGCTGGATGATGGCGTATCGGGCGGGCGGGAGCTCCGGTCGGTCGGCTCCCGCCGCCGCGATCAGCTGGTGCTGAGCCGGTACGTCGTCTTCAGCCCGAGCAGCTCGGGGACGGTCACGAGCGTGAATCCGCGGGCCTTCAGCCCCCGCACGATCGGGCCGACCGCGGCCGCCGTCTGGCTGCGGTTGCCGCCCCCGTCGTGCATGAGGATGATCGAGCCGGCGCGGGCCCCGTTGACGGCGCGCGAGATGATCGCCGAGGTGCCGGGGAGCTTCCAGTCGTTGGTGTCGACGTCCCACAGGACCGACTTCATGCCTAGGGCGTTGCCGGCGGACACGAGGGCGCTGCTGGTCGCGCCGTAGGGCGGCCGGTACAGGCAGACGCGGTAGCCGCCCGAAGCGGTCTTGATCGCGGCGGAGGTGCGGCTCAGCTCGCTGCTGGCGAAGGAGCCTCCGCGCGACAGATCGGCGTGGTCCCACGAGTGGTTGGCCAGCGCGTTGCCGCCGGCGAGGATCGCCCGTTCGATCGCGCCCTGCCCCGGCACCTGCTGGCCGATCTGGAAGAACGTCGCGACCCCGCCCTCGGCGCGCAGCGACGCGAGGTAGCTGGACGTGTAGCTGCTGGGTCCGTCGTCGAACGTGATCGCGACGCGCTTGCCGCTGCTCGGGCCGCTCGTCACCTGGCCGGTGGTGGCGGCGCAGCCGGCCGCGACGGCGCGGTAGACGCGGGCCGGGAACGTGCCGCTGGACGGCAGCTTGTCCTCGCACGTGTGGCGGCAGGCCTTGCCCAGCCGCCAGCTGCTGCGCACGCCGAAGTGCAGGACGCCGACCGGCAGCCCCAGGTCGACCGGGTCGAAGCGCAGGACGAAGCGCGTGCCCTGGTGGGTGGAGATGCGCCGCTGCTTGCGCGCCAGGATCTTCCCGTTCTTGGGGTCGAGCCGGTCGTCGTTGACCGCCGTCCTCCCGTCGCCGATCTTCACCACGCACAGGCGCTTGCGCGGACCGAGCGGGGAGCCCCACTCCAGGGTCACGCACAGCGTGCCGCTCTTGCCGCCGGGAAGCTGGCCGTTGCCCACGGGATCGTGCGTCCTGATGGTGATCGTGACCTCGCGCGCATCCTGCTTGAACGACACGCCGGCGAGGTCGAGCGGGCCCTTCGTGTCACGGCTCGGATCGGTGTGCTCGCCGCCCACCGCCTGGGCGAGCGCGGGCACCACGGCCGCTATGGTGCAGGTGACCACGAGGCTCGTGGCGAAGAGGGAGCGGCGACGGCGGACCGCAACCTTCGGCGCCCCCGTGCTGTTCTTGGTCATCCATGCTCTCCATGCGGACATGCCCTCATCGTAGGCTCCGATCCGGTTCCCGGCGTCGTCAACGACGCGTCTGGGCGCCCGCTTGCATCGCGGTCCTGATCGCCGCGCTGACGTTGCCCGCGGCGGCCGGCGCCAAGGCGATCAGCAAGTCCACGTGGGTCAAGGGCGTGCAGCTCACCGAGTACTTCCCGGTGCCCGAGTCCTGGTTCCTGGGCAAGCGCGTGTCGACCCCCGGCTACGGCGGCTCCCATCGCGTCGACTGGCTCTACTCCGCGCGCGGCCTGAGCATGGAGGGCGACGGCGTCGACACCAGCGGCCGCAAGGTCCACATCGACGGGCTGGGCAGCTCCGGCTGGGTCAACGCCGAGGGCAGGACGTTCACGTTCGGCAAGAGCAGCGGGTCGCCGTTCTGGCGCGGCGAGAACCTGTGGAAGAACTCCTCGGGCGCCGTCACCTTCCCGCTGCTGAACGGCGGCTGGTCGCGCGGCACGGGCAAGAAGTTCATCGCCAACAAGGGCATCACCTTCGCCGCGGGCGCCTCCCGCGACCTCAACTACTACCGCTCGATCGCGGTCGACCCGGGGACCATCCCCATGCGCAGCCGCGTGTACCTCCCGGCCTACAAGAAGGCGGCGTACGGCGGCTGGATGTGCGCGGTGGACACCGGCGGCGCGATCAACGGCAAGCACATCGACGTCTACCGCCCCGCGCCGAAGGAGGCGTTCGGCAGCGGCTACTCGCTGTCCGGCGAGCAGGTCTACGTCGTGCCGCCGGGCAAGTCGGTCGGCAAGGGCGGGCCGAAGATGTCCCGCGATCCCTGCTGAGGAACCGCCGCTCCACCTGAGGGAACCGGGCACGTAGGGAGGGCGGTGCGCTGGCGTGGCGCCGCGGGGTAGGGGAGGATGGCGCCATGCACCGCCCGACCCGCCCGCTTTCCCGTCCGCTCCTGTCCGCCGTCGCCGTCGCGAGCGCCTCGCTCGCGCTCGCCGCGTGCGGCTCGTCCGGGGGCGACGACGCCACCACCGCGAAGCGGACGACGACCACCGCGGCCGCGCACACGATGCGCGTCATCTACGCCACGCCGACCACCGAGGACGAGACGCTCGCCCAGACGCTGCTGTCGGCGGGCGGTACCGCCGAGGTGGCCAAGGGGCTGGCCAAGGACTTCAAGCTGCCGTGGGACACCAAGGTCGTGGTCCGCACCACGAGCGACTCCGGGCCCCAGTACCGCCCCGACGACCACACGATCAACCTCGACTACTCGTTCGTGAACTTCATCCTCCAGCAGGTCAAGGCCAACGACCCGAAGATCACCGACTACGACCTGGGCAAGACGGTCGCGGCGATCAACGCGTTCATCTTCGTCCACGAGTTCGCGCACCTGCTGATCGACGCGTTCGACCTGCCGATCACGGGGCGGGAGGAGGACGCGGCCGACGAGCTCGCCACCGTGTTCATGACCGAGTTCGTCAAGGGCGGCGAGGAGTACGCGTTCGACGCGGCCGACTTCTTCCAGTCGCTGCAGCGCAACCCGTCGGACCTGCAGGACGCCGACTTCTTCGACGAGCACTCGCTCGACGCCCAGCGCGCGTACGCGATCGCCTGCTGGGTCGCCGGCGCGGACGAGACCTACTACAAGGCGATCGAGAAGGCCGGCATCCTCGACGCCGACCGCCTGGCCCGCTGCCCGTCCGAGTACCAGCAGAAGGTCAAGGCCTGGCAGACGCTGCTGAAGCCGTACCTCGTGTCCACGCAGGCCGCCAAGAAGAGCTGAGTCCACGCCATGTACCAAGCCCCCACCAAGGTCGTCGGCCGCCGCCTCGTCGGCTTCATCCTCGACACGGTCATCCTCTGGATCATCGGCTCCGTGCTGTTCGCGCTGCTGGCCAAGCGCCAGGACACGGTCCCCACCGGCAGCAACCAGGTGCACGTCACGGTCGACAACGACCAGTGGGTGCTGCAGGGCTCGTCCTACACGCTGTGGATCGTCCTCATCCTCGTGGCGCTGCTCGCCATCGCCGTGGTGCTTGAGGGCATCACGGGGTGGACGCCGGGCAAGCTCGTGCTCGGCCTGCGGGTCGTGAACGCCCAGGGGGAGACGCCGGGGATGCCGCGCGCCGCGGCCCGGCTGATCGGGTGGCTCGTCGACGGCGTGCCGTGGGTGTTCCTGTGGGGGCTGACCGGCCTCATCACCGCCTCGGCCTCGAAGGGCAACCGGCGCGTGGGCGACATGATCGGGGGGACGTACGTGGTGCGCAAGGAGGCGATCGGCCGCCCGGTCGACGTCGACGGCACGGCGGGCGGGGTGCCGGCGGGCGGCTACGCGGCCCCGACCGGCCAGCGGTCGGGCATCGTCGTGTCCACGCCGAGCCCGGGGCGCGACGCGTTCGGCAACCCCGTGGCGCCCGGGCACGAGGGCGGCGTCCCCGCCTCGGTGGGCGTGCGGCCCGCGCAGACCGGCGTCGCGCCGCCGGCCCCCACGCAGGTGCCCCTGACGCCTTCGTCACCCCCGGCGGCCGCCCAGGCGCCCGCCGACTGGTATCCGGACCCGTCGGGGAAGAAGCGGCTGCGGTACTGGGACGGGTCGGTCTGGACCGACCACACGGCGGACTAGCGCCGGCGGCGGATCCGGAACGGCAGCTCGCCGCGGGGGCCGATGGTCGGCGTCTGCTGGATCCGCAGCGTGTAGCCGGGCTCCAGCTCCAGGTGCCAGTCGGCGAGGATGCGGCGGGCGATCGTGCGGATCTCCGCCTCGCCGAAGCGCATCCCGATGCACGTGCGCGAGCCGCCGCCGAACGGGACGTACGCGCCCTTGGGGATCGTCTCGATCCGTCCGGGCGCGAAGCGCTCGGGGTCGAAGCGCTCGGGATCGGGCCACACGTCGGGCAGGTGGTGGCTGGCCCACGAGCTGTAGCTGATCGACACGCCGCCGGCCACGTGGTGGCCGGCGAACGCGAACGGCTCGATCGACCGGCGCGGCCCGATCCACGCCGCCGGGTACTTGCGCAGCGTCTCGTCCAGGACGAGGTCCAGCCGCGCGTCGGAGCCCGCGTCGAGGTCGGCGACCAGCAGCCGCTCCTCCTCGGGGCTCAGGGCCAGCTCGTAGAACATGAAGCCGACGGTCGACGTGGTGGTGTCGTGGCCGGCGAACAGGAGCGTCATCACCTCGTCGCGCACGTGGCGGTCGCTGAGCTGGGCGCCGTCCTCGTCCTGGGCGTCGAGCAGGAGGGAGAGGATGTCCTGGCCGCGCTCGCCGGTGCGGCGGCGGCGCTCGATCTCCGCGTAGATGAGGCCGTCGAGCTTGCGCCGGGCGGCCACGAGCTGGGCGAACGGCGTCTTGGGCCCGCGCAGGATCTGCAGGAGGTAGTCGCGGCCGTGGAAGCCGAGCGCGACCTCGAACTCGTGGGCGGCGTCCAGCTCGCCGCGGGCGGCGTCGGGATCGAGCCCGAACAGGGCGCGCATCGCGATCCGCAGGGCGAGGGTGCGCATCCAGCCGTCGAGGTCGATCCGGTCGCCCTCACGCCACGTCGACAGCGCGCGGTCGGTCTCCTCCCGCATCGTGTCGTGCGCGGCGGCGATCCGCTCGCGGTGGAACGCGGGCAGCATGATCCGCCGCGACTGGCGGTGGAACGTGCCGTCGATCGTCAGGAGCCCGTCGCCGAGGAAGGGGATGAGGTCGCGGAAGTGGCCCTCGCGCCACGAGAAGTTGCTGGCGTGCGAGACGGTGACGTAGTGGTTGGCCGCGGGCCCCAGCATGAAGACCTGGATGCCGTGCAGGATCCGGACGGAGAAGATCGGGCCGAAGCGCTCGTAGGCGTCGAGCAGCAGGGGCAACGGGTCGCTCGCGAAGGACTTGGTGCGCTTCCAGCTGAAGTCGGTGAAGCCGGGGGGCAGGCCGCCCTGCTCGGCCGCGGTGCGCTCCGCGCGGTAGTCGTTGGCCAGGACGCGGAGCGGGTTGGCTTCGGCGGGCGGAGGACCGGTGAGCGAGGCCATGTCAGCCATGCTACTCGGAGCGTGACGGGTGCGTCACCTTTGTCGTGGCGGGGGTGGCCCCGGGGGTGTGGGGGACGCCGGCGGTCACCAAATGCCGCCCTGATTTCGCCGGCGGTCACCAAATGCCGCTATCGCCGGAAGAAGATGACCGTTAGGGGGATGGGGCGATGGGAATGGCCCTGGAACGAAGAGAGCCCGGCCCCCCTTCCCAGGGAACCGGGCTCTGTCCTTGCGGCCCACGAGCGGAGACAGCGCCGCTCGTGGTCTCCCGCCGCTAGCTGGTGGCCTTGTCCTCCGACGGAGACTGCGTCTTGTTCTCCGAGGAGTCCTCGCCAGGCTTGGGGGCCATGCGCACCACACGTTCGCAGGAGCCGTTCGGGTTTGCGTCGGTTGCGTCGACGATGACGTCCTCGAGGTCCAGGAAGGCCTGGTCCTTGCCGTCGCCGCAGTCGATGCGGTCGGCCTCGCCGTCGCGCGTGTGGATCTTGTCGTTGCCCGCGCCGCCGACGACCGTGTCGACCGTGGCCGAGCCGTCGTTGGTGACGTCGATCCGCGCGAGCGCGAAGAGCGTGTCGTTGCCGTCGTCGCCGTAGATCGTGTCCGCGCCGATGTTCGCGTAGATCCGGTCGTTGCCGGTGCCGCCGTGGACGACGTCATCGCCCTTGCCGCCGGACAGCACGTCGCGCCCGCCGCCGCCGTCCGCGGTGTCGTTGCCGTCGCCGCCGTGCAGGCGATCGCTGCCGTTGCCGCCGATGATCGAGTCGTTGCCCGGGCCGGCGTACAGGAAGCCGTGGCCGCCGCCCGTCTTGCTGATGGTGATCGTGTCGTCGCCGGCGCCGGCCGCGACGAAGTCGAAGAAGCCCGCGCCGGTGCGGATCGTGTCGTTGCCGGACGCGCCGATGATGCGGTCGCTGCCCGCGCCGCCGTCGAGCTGGTCGTCGCCGGCGCCGGCACGGATCAGGTCGTTGCCGCCGAGCCCGGCGATGGTGTCGGCACCGCTCGTGCCGCGAAGCTTGTCGCGATGCTCGGTGCCCGTGATGGTGGCCGCGGTGGCGATGGCCGCCGTGGCCGCGAGGGCCATCAGGACGAGGCCGAAGACCGTGGTGATGTGTGCGAGACGTTGCAGCATGTGGTGCTACCTCCTTGGAGGGACCCTGGACCGGGGATCGGTTCTTCCACTGTCCGGAACAGGCGCCGGGCGGCAGAGTTGCGACCGTCCGCCGCCTCGGCGCGCTCGCGATCACCACCGCGCGTCGCGCCGAGCCGCCGTCTGTCATCCTTCCCACCCGCACGGGGGCGTAGCTCAGTTGGTTAGAGCGCCGGCCTGTCACGCCGGAGGTCGCGGGTTCGAGTCCCGTCGCTCCCGCTCCCAGTCGCGTCAACACCTCGCCTTCCGGGCGGGGTGTTTTTCGTTGTCGCCCGCCTCAGCCGTCGTCGCCGTCCAACGCGCCCGGCAGCTCGCGGCGGCCGGCGATGCCGAGCTTGCGGTAGGTGCGGCCGAGGTGCATCTCGACCGTCTTCTGGGCCACGTAGAGCTCCTGGGCGATCTCCCGGTTCGTCCGGCCGTCGGCCGCCATGCGGGCGAAGCGCAGCTCGCTGGGGGTGAGGGCCTCGCGGCCGGTGGCCAGCCGCTCGCGCCGGGGTCGCGCGCCCGCGGCGGCGAGCTCCTCGCGCGCGCGAGCGACCAGCGGGGCGGCGCCGCAGTCGTGGGCCAGGTCGTGCCCGCGGTTGAGGGCGGCCCGCCCGTCGGCCCGCCGCCCGGACCGCAGGCGCACGGTGCCGAGGTCGACCAGCGTGCGGGCCAGCTCGAGCTGGGCGCCGGTGCCGTCCAGCACGGCGATCGCCTCCTCCAGGAGCGCCACGCCGTCTGGCCCGCGTTCCAGCACGCCGGCCACGCGCAGGGTGCTGGCCAGGTTGCGCGGGGGGCCGTCGCTGCGGGCCCGAGGCAGCGCGGCGGCGACCAGTGCCCGGGCCTCGTCGCCCCGTCCGAGGCGTTCCAGGGCGAGTGGCTCCGCGTCGGCACCGTCGAAGCCGATCGGTGACCACGTGGTGTCGGTGAACACGGCGAGGCAGCGCCGGGCGGCGGCCAGGTCGACCGCCCCGTCGTGGAACCGGCCCCGCGCGCAGCGCAGCCGGCCCCGCGCCACCCGCAGGAAGTAGTGGATGTGGCTGTTGGAGGCGGGAGGCAGCCCGCCGAGGTCCTCCAGCACGGCGTCGGCCTCGTCCAGCGCGCCGCGGTCGACCAGGGCGCGGATGAGGATCGAGGAGGTGTAGGCGCGGGCGGTCGCCTGCCGCTCGCGCAGGGGGCCCAGGTGCAGCCGGGCGTGGGTCTCGCACCGCTCCAGGTCGCCGGTGGCGTGGGCCAGGTCGGCGAGCATCGCGTGGACGGTCCCGATCGCCCGCTGGCTGCCGGTGGCCCGGGCCAGGTCCAGGGCCTGGTCCAGCGCCGCGCCGGCGGCGGCGAAGCGGTCGGTGTAGACCAGCGTGCCCATGGCCAGCAGGGACCCCAGCCACGCCCCGGTCTGCAGTCCGTCGCCCGCCAGCACCGCCTCGGAGAGCGCCGCGGCCTCCGCCGCCGGGCGGTCCATCCGCGCGGCCCGTGCGGCGAGCACGAGCCGGGCGCTGTCGGGGTCGGCCGGCGGCGCCACCGCGTAGCGACGCAGCAGCTCCTGGGATCGCGGGTTCGGTTCGGAGCTGCCCCACGCGAACGCGCACAGGTTCGCGCCGAGCTGCTCCCGGACGGCGGTGGGCAGGCCCTCGGCGTCGAGCGCCGCCTCGACCGCGGCCAGGGCCTCCGGCACCGCGCCGTGGAAGGCCAGGCCCACCGCCAGCTCCAGCGTCCATCCCGCCCGGGTCGTGACGTCGGGCTCCAGGGCGATGGCCTCGCGCAGGTGGTCCCAGGACTCCTCCCGCTCGAGCATGCTCTCGATCGCCCCCAGCTCGTGCAGCGTCGCCGCGCGGGCCGCCGCGGGCGGGGGCTCGGCCAGCGCCCGGCGCAGGTAGGTGGCGGCCACGTCCGGCGCGCCCCGCGCCACGGCGTCCTCGGCCGCCTGGCGCAGCGCGGTCACGGACCGGCCGCCGCCGGCGGGGAGCTCCAGGAGGTGCACGGCGATCTCCTCGGCCGGGGCGCCGGCGGCCGTGAGCGTGTCGACGGCACGCTGCAGCAGCGCCTCGCGTGCGTCCGGCGCGAGCTCCGAGCGCAGGGCCGCCCGGACGACGGGATGCACGAACCGCACGGGATCCTCCTGGGCCAGCACCTCCATGCGCCGCAGGGCGAGCGCGAGCGTGCGGGCCTGCGCCAGGTCCAGCCCGGCCACGTCGGCGGCGACGGACAGGCCGGCGCCGTCGCCGAGCACGGCCATCGCCTCGGCGAGTCCCTCGCCCGCCGGGCCGAGTGCCGTCACGCGCCGTCCGACGTAGCGGGCCACCGTCGCGGGCCGGGCGGCGGCGATGCGTTCGGCGGTCGCCCCGTCCACGCGCACGTGGTCCTGCTCGACCGCGCGCACGAGCTCGCGCACGTAGAGCGGGTTGCCCGCGCTGGCCTCGTGCCAGGCGCGGGCCAGCGCCGCGTCGACGGTCCCGTTGCGGCCGACGAGGCGGCCGACCGCCTCCGCGCTGAGGGGACGCAGCCGGATCACCTCGGCCCGGGGGTCCATGCGCAGGGGGTCGATCAGCGCGGCGGGGGTGCCCGGCTCGTCGGGGCGCAGGGTCAGCACGACGGCCACGGGGAGCCCCTCCACCCGCCGCAGCAGGTGCCCGAGGAAGCGCAGCGACGGGGCGTCGGCCCAGTGGGCGTCGTCGACGACGAGGGCCAGCGGGGCCTGGGCGGCCAGCTCGGCGACGAGCCAGTACAGCCCGTCCACGATCCCGAACGAACCGTCGAAGGGCGGGGCGGGGGAGGCGTCGTCGGCCAGCGCGGCGAGCGCCCCTGCGCCAGAACCCTGGATCAGCCGCGCGCGGGCCCCGTCGTCCAGGCCGGCGAGCCCGTCGCCGAGCAGCTGGCGCACGACGCCGTAGGCGAAGGCCGCCTCGTGGTCGGCGGGCCGGGCGGCGAGCACGACGGGCGTGGCGCCCAGCTGGGCCCGGACCGACTGCACCAGCGCCGTCTTGCCCAGCCCGGCGGCGCCTTCCACGATCACCACCGCGGGGTCTCCGGCGGCGGCGCGGCGCACCGCGGCGACGATGCGCGCCTGCTCCGCGTCGCGTTCCAGGAGGGCCGAGTCGCCGGTCACGCCCGCGATCTTCACCCACCGGAGGGGAAAAGAACAGGGTCCCACCCTGTCGCCGTTGCGGGCTCCATCCGCCACAGTCATCCAGATGCTCGGTCCGGCAGTGCCCCGGTGGACGCGAATGTGTCGTGGTGTGATGGCCACGGTGGCCGCGTGCGCGGCGCTCGGCGCCGCCGCCTCCTCCGCACAGGCCGACCGCGTGCCCACGTTCGCGGATTGGACGGTCGTCACCCAGGGCGCGAGCGCCAAGGGAATGCTGGGCGAGCGGCCCATCACGCTCGCCGGTCCCTACGTGGCGTCGACCGCCAACGGCAGCGCCGTCGACGGAAGCTCCACGGTGTTCGCGGGGTCCGCGTTCTCGCCCGCGCTGCCCACCAGCGACGTCGTCGCCATCGCGATCAGCGGCAACCCCGTCTACACGCTCACCTTCGGCGGCCCGACGGTCAATCCCGTCCTGCACTTCGCGTCGCTGGCCTCCGACCTGACGTTCAGCGGGGCCTCGACCATCCAGAAGGTGAGCGGCGAGGCCGGGCTCACCGTCTCCGGCAACCACGTGGTCGGCACGCTCAACGGGCCGAGCAGCCCCGCCGCCACCGGCGCCGACGCGGGCGGCACGGTGCGCCTGGTCGGCACCTTCACCTCCGTCTCCTTCACCGGCACCACCGTGTTCGGTGGCGGCGGCGGGCTCGACGGCGTCCAGGTGCAGGTCGGCTCTCCCGCGCCGGACGCGGCGATCGGCGACCTGGACCCGGACTGGAACGGCGGGCGGATCACGCTGCTGAACCCGCCGGGGGCCAACGACACGCTGCTCTCGGACGTGCTCGTCGACGGCCAGAAGCGCATCGGGCTGAGCGGCGCCATCGAGCGGCCCTCCGTCACGCTGGGCCTGTTGGGCCGCTTGGGTCCGAGCGGCGCTCCGGACGCGTCGTTCGGCGGCGGCGACGGCATCGCCGACCCCCAGTACGAGACGTCCGGCTCGCGCCCGTCGACCTACGGCCGGGGCGTCTTCCAGGACCCCAACACGCGGCTGGGCGCGGGATGGATGCTCACCGGCTCGCTCAGCACCCACACGTTCGTGGCCGGCCGCTACGACGACAACGGCACCGCCGACACGTCCTACGGTCCCACGGGCAACGGCATCGGGGCGGTGAACCCGGGGATCCCCGCTGACGGCAGCTTCGGCGTCAACCTCGTTCGGACGATGGGGACGGCGGACGGATCCACGATCCTCGTCGGCAACGTCATGGACACGAGCGGCACGTTCGACGGGGTGCCGCACCGCATCCGGGTGGTGAAGCTCGATCCCGGGGGCCTGCTCGACACGAGCTTCGGCGTCGGCGGCCGGGCGACCAACGCGGTGGACACCCGGGTCTCCAACGCGGTCATGCAGCCCGACGGCAAGATCGTCGTGATCAGCTCGGTCGGCGGGCTCACGGCGACCCGGTTCACCGCCGACGGCCAGCTCGACCCGACGTTCGGCGGCGGCGACGGCACGGTCACGGTCAGCGCCGCCGATCCCGGCTACAACTACCCGGCGTCGGTGGCCTCGGGCGTCGCTCTGGCTCCCGACGGGTCGATCTTCATGTCGGGCTGGGCCACGACCCTCAACGGACCCGAGACCGGTGCGGTGGTGAAGGTCACCGCGGCCGGCGTGTTCGACCCGGTGTTCGGGGTCCGGCGCATCCCGCTGCCGACGGGGACGGGTCAGGCTCGCGCGACCGCCGACGCGATCGTCGTGCAGGGCGACGGCAAGCTCCTGCTCGCCGGCACCTACGACCCATCCCAGTTCGATGGCGTCGACTCCCGGCAGCTCCTGCTCGCTCGGCTCCTGCCCTCCGGCGCGATGGACTCCACGTTCGGGTCCGGGGGCGAGCTCCTGAAGACCGTGTCCGGCCTGGGCAACACGGACGTCAAGGGCATCGCCCAGCAGCCCGACGGCAAGGTCGTCGTCATCGGCCGCACGGGCAGGGCCGGCGGCGGCACCCAGGGCTTCGTGGCTCGCTACGTGGTGCGGGAGCCGTCGTCCATCCAGCCGCCCGACATCCTGCAGCCGCCCGGCCTGTCCGGCACGCCGGCCCAGGGCTCGACGCTGACCTGCACCCCGGGCCAGTGGGCGCACGACCCGACGTCGCGGACCTACGTGTGGGAGCGCGCGCCCCGCGCGACCACGGCCCCGGGCGATCCGGCGTGGCACGCGGTCGCCGGCGGGGCGGGCACGAGCTACGCGGTGACCGCGGCCGACGTCGGCTCGCGCGTGCGCTGCCGCGAGGTGGCGAGCAACGGCGACGGCTCCGCCTCGTCCCCCAGCCCCTCCAAGCGCGTGGACGCGGGCGCGCCCGTCAACGTCACGCCGCCGAGCCAGACCGGCATTCCGGTGGTCGACCAGACGCTCACCTGCTCGGTCGGCACCTGGACCAACGGCCCGGACCTCACCGTGCAGTGGATGCGGGGCGACACCCCCATCGAGGGGGCCAACAACACCGAGTACGCGGTGCGCCTGGCGGACCGGCGCAGCACGGTCTCCTGCCGGGTTACGGCCGCCAACGACGTCGGCTCGGCCGCGCCGCTGCGGTCCGCCGGCCAGCTCGCCGTCTACACCGCGCCGACCATCCTGCACGATCCCCAGACGTCGCTGGCCCGGACCGGCCCGAGGGCCACCGACGTGCGCCTGTCCTGCGCGCCGGGCGAGTGGGACGAGGACTACGGGGCTTACGACTACGCGTGGCAGCGCGACGGCGCGGAGATCGCCGGGGCCAACGGGCAGACGTACGACGCCACCGTGGCCGACCTGGGCGCCGACGTGGCCTGCGTCGTGTACTCCACCAATCCGTCGGGCCGCAGCCGCGCCGCGGTGGGCACCTCGGTGCTCGTGCCGCTGCCGGCGACGGGGGAGCCCGGCGCGATCTACAAGGCCGGCGGCTACAACCGGCTGGACCCGGTCAACTTCATGGCGATCTCCGGCGGGTTCCTGCGGGCGATCCACGACCTCGTCGTCCAGCGCCGGGTCGCCTCCACCCAGACGGCCACCGCCACGTGCCGGTCGGGCCCCAACGCCGGCGAGCCGCTGCCGAGCTTCGCCAAGTACGCCGAGCCGGGCCCGGGGTACTACATCGGCCCGGCCGGCAAGGTGTTCTGCGCGGTCCTCCTGCGGGCCCCCGGGCAGGTCGTCCACGTGCCCACCGGGACGTACTGGAAGGGCGGCGCCTGCCGGCTGCCCGGGGAGCCCAGCGGCCCCACCCCGTGCCCGAAGCTGGGTATCACCGTCACGCCGCTCAACGCCTCATCGCCGCCGGCGTCGCTGACCCCGATCGAACAGGCCCGCCTGCAGGCGCTCAAGCCGGTCCGGGTGCTGTGGGACTTCGACCACAACGGCCGCACCGACGCCGAATGCAGCCCGGACGCGCCGATACTGCGCTCGCTCTACTCCCGCGGCAACTACACCGTGCGCGCGGTGGTGGTCTCGGCCGACAGCGAGGAGACCGGGCTGTACTCGGTCACCGACCTGCCGATGGACTTCTTCGCCACGTCCCCCGCGCAGCGCGGCGAGCTGCGCGACGGCCAGCCGTTCGCCTGCAAGACGTCCCTGGACCCCCCGCCCGAGCCCACCCGCCCGTGCATCAACGAGGTGTCCGTCGGGCGCGTGCACGTGGAGGGCAACCTGTGCCCGATCTCCGCGCGCCGCGTGCCGCCCGACGAGCTCGCGGGGCTGCCCGGCAACGTCCAGAAGATGCTCGAGGACCAGGCCCTCAACGCGTCGCTGCGCCGCGTCGCGTCGCGCGCCGGCGATCGCCCCGCCGGGTTCGGGTCGCTGCGCGCCGTGCCGGGATCGACGGCCTACGACGCCACCGCGCAGATCAGCGCGCTGTCGACGCTGGACGGGGCCAAGGAGGCGACCGTCCCGGCGGGGTGGGCCGCGGCCCTGAAGAAGAACCCCAGCTTCGACCTGCCCAACGCCCAGTTCGCGATGGACCAGATCTACCTGGCCCGGGGCCAGACCAAGCTCAACGGCGTGACCATGGACCCGGTCGGCAGCGCCTCCACGGTGCTCGTGCCCAGCGACGCCGGCAAGGCGATCGACGCCGTCAAGAAGATGACGGTGTCGAGCACCAAGATCGCCACCAGCCTCGGCGGGATCCCCATCGGCGATCCCGGCAAGCTCTCGACCGACCTCGCCGACAAGCTCGGCGTGACCCCGCCGTCCCTGCGCGGCGCCAACCTCGACGCGCTCAAGGAGTCGCTCAAGAACAAGCTCAACCTCGGGCCGTTCAAGCTCGCCGGCGACGCCAAGCTGCGCCTGGCCGACGACGGCACCGCCTTCCTCGACGCGCAGGCCGAGCTGCCGGCGCTGCTCTCCGGGCCGGGCGGCCAGCCGATCCGCACGTCGGTGACGATCCGCGCCAGCCGCAGCGGGAAGATCAGCCTCCAGGGCGTGCATCTCAGCGCGCCGGCGGCCTACCTGGGCGGCGTCAAGGTTCGCAAGCTCGCGATCGACTACGACGGCGGGCTGAGCGTCACGGGGGAGCTCGTCTTCCCCCCGGTCAACCAGGGCATCTCCATCAACCGCTTCCGGATAGACGACCGCGGCCGGTTCAAGGAGCTCGACGTGAGCTACCTGGCCGGGGCGGGGCAGGGCATCAACGTCGGGCCGGGCATCTTCCTCACCAAGCTCGGCGGCGGCCTGTCGATGGATCCGGACGAGATCCGCGCGCGGGCCACCGTGAGCGTCGGCCCGAGCACCGGCGGCGGGTGTCCGACCGCGGGCATCGACGCGGACCTCAACGTGCACTTCGCCCCCGGCGTGTTCTTCGTCGACGCCACCGGCACCGTGCAGCTCGTGTGCATCCCCGTCGGCAACACGCACTTCTACGCGGATCAGACCGGCCTCGTCGACCTCACCGCCAGCGTCAACCTCGACCTCGGCCCGATCTACCTCAGCGCCGGCCTGCACGGGACGATCAACCTCCCGCGGTGGCAGATCGACGTGCACGGCCGAGGGGGGATCCGCCACCTGTTCAGCGGCGAGGTCAAGGGCATGCTCAGCAACTACGGGATCGCCGGGTGCGGGCGCGTGGAGGTCTTCCCGGAGACGCCGTTCACCGACTCGGTGACCATCGCCGGCGGGGCCGGCGTGCACTTCTCGGGCGGCCGGCCGCCCTTCACCTACGCCGAGCTGCTGGCCAACCTCGACGCGTTCACCGGGTGCAGCCTGCGCTCGTGGAGCCCGTTCGGCCGCGACGCCCGCGCCGTCATCAACCCGCGCGGCTCGGGCGCGCGCGCCGAGACCGGGTCGACGTTCACCATCTCCAGCCCGGCGCCCAAGGTCATCCCGCTGGAGCTGATCGGCGCGGGCGGCGCGCCCAAGGTGCGCGTGCGCACCCCCGCCGGCAAGGTGCTCGACGCCACCGGCTTCGGCGCCGACCTGGTGAAGACCGCCGACCTCTCCGGGCTGACCGACGAGGCACGGTCGCGCACGGTGCTCTTCCTGCGGGGCGAGTCCGGCCGCTACACCGTCGAGCCGGCCGAGGGCTCGCCCCGCATCGTCGACATGCGCCGCAGCGAGATCCTGCCCGAGCCGAAGGTCACGGCGAAGGTCTCCGGCCGCGGGCCGGCGCGCGTGCTGCGCTACGCGGTGGCCAGGCTCCCGGGGCAGGAGGTGCGGTTCGTCGAGCACTCCACCGGGGGCCAGCGCGTGATCCTCACCGTCAAGGGCGGCGGGACCGGGCGCAAGGCGTTCACCACGTCCGAGGGCAAGGGCACCCGGCGCACCGTGGTGGCCGAGGTGGTGCAGGACGGTCTGGCTCGCGACAACCTGACGGTGGCCCGGTTCGTCGCCCCGGCCCCGGCCGCGGGGACGCCGCGCGGCGTGCGCATCCGCCGCTCCGGCAGCCGCGCGACGGTCACCTGGCGTGGGACGCCGTACGCCAAGGCCTACGAGGTGACGGTGAGCACCGGCCGCGGGCGCACCTTCGTGCTCGCGCCCGCGGGCAAGCGGCGCTCGGTGCGCTTCACCGGCCTGGCGAAGGGCGAGGGGGCGACGGCCAAGGTGGTGGCGATCACGCCCGCCGGGCGCCGCGGCAAGGGCGCGACCGCCCGGCTCTCCGGCGCGCTGCGCTACGTCACCGTCAAGCCGGTGAAGCGGCCGAAGGTGAAGACGAAGGCCCGGAAGAAGCGCGGCTGAGCCGGGCCGGATCGGCCCGGCGCTGCGGCCGAGCCGTACATCACGTCCGGTGAGCGGGCGCGATGTACGGCTCGGGGTTGGTCGCCGATCACCCCGGTCGCCGCTCGCCGAAACGGCCGTCGCCGGATCGCAGCAGTCCGTCGACGCCCCGCCGGAACGTCTCGGCGGCGACGGCGGAATCGCCGAGATGGCCGCCGACCATCGCACCGTCGCGGAGCATCACGAAGTGCTCGGCCGCGGGGCCGGGGCTTCCGTGACCGGCGGCGACGAACGCGTCGCGCACGACGCCCAGGAACCAGGCGCGGTGTGCCGCGACGGCCTGGCGGATCGGTCCGTCGCCGTCCTCGAACTCCGAGGCGGCGTTGATGAACGCGCATCCACGGAAGCCGGGTCGCTCGAGCTGCGCCGCGATGTCCTCCCCGATGGCCTTCAGGACGTCCGCCGACTCGTGCGCGGCGGCGAGCGCCACCTGGCGCTCCTCGATCGCGTCGTGCACCTTCTGCAGGTAGGCGAGCACGAGGTCCTGCTTGCTCGGGAAGTGACGGTAGAACGTCGCCCGTGTCACGGACGCGTCAGAGACGATCCGATCGACCCCCACCGTGTTGATCCCCTCGGAGTAGAAGATCTGCGTCGCCGTCGCCAGCAGCCGCTCGCGGGCCTCGGAGACCTTCGCCGGTGGAAGCGTCGCGATCGTCGTCATCGTCCCGACGATAACAGGAAGAACGTTCGTTCTTGACGTAGGCGCCGGACCGTGATCTACTTGCGGCCAGTCAGGAGAACGAACGTTCTCTCTTTCAATCATGAGGAGCTCCCATGTCTGCATCTGCCTTGCCGCCTCTGTCGTCCCCCCTGAGAGAGCAGGAAGCCGTCGGCCTCACCCGCATCACGGGCCGGATCGCCGTCGTGCGTGCCGCCATCGCGCTCGTCTGGGCCGCGGCGCTCGCGGTGGCGGTCGGCGACGACGTCCCGACGACCGCGTCGGACGTGACGACCGCGGTGGCGGTCCTCCTCAGCGCGTATCCCCTCGTCGATGTGGGGTCGTCCCTCGTGGAAGCGTCCGCCCGGACGGGCCGCTCGGCGAACGTCCTCAAGATCAATGCCGCCGTCAGCGCGGTGGCGGCGATCGGCTTGACCGTCGCGACCTTCGCCGGCGACGCCGGCGCCGCGCTCGCCGTCTTCGGCGCGTGGGCAATCGTGTCCGGCGTCATGCAGCTCTCCCGCGCGCTGCGTCAACGCCGCACCGGGAACCGCCAGTGGCCGATGATCGTGAGCGGCGCGCTCTCGAGCGTGGCCGGCCTGACCTTCGTCGCCGCGTCGAGCAGGCAGGACGCGGATCTCTCGGTGCTGGCCGGTTACGCGGCGTTCGGCGCCGTGCTCTACCTCGTGTGGGCCGTCCGGGCTAGGAGGGTCGGCGCGCGTTGACCCCGGTATCCCCCCCGGACCGCCCTCCGTGCTTGCCCAACGGTCCTCAGCAAGAGATGATCGTGTCTTCGATGGACAGATCAGACGGGCGAGCCGCGGGGGCGAGCGATGACGATTGAGACGGCCCGCATGCGTAAGCGGGAACTGGTGAGCGAGGCCGAACGTCTCGCTGGCTCCACCGACTGGAAGTCCACCGTCAGTCGTCAGCGATCGCTCATGGAGCAGTGGAAGCAGGCCGGGTCCGCGGGCGCCGAGGACCAGGCGCTCTGGGCGCAGTTCAACGCTGCTCGGCAGCGGTTCTTCGATGCACTGGGCGCGAGCCAGGACGAGGCCCGCTCACGAAAGACGGACTTGGTCATGCGCGCGCAGTTCCATTCCGATTCGTCGGAGTGGAAGGCGACCCACGAGCGAATGCAAGGTCTTCAGCGTGAGTGGGCGGTGACGGGCTTCGCGGGCAAGTCCGACGACGACCGCCTCTGGCGAGACTTCCGTGCCGCTCAGGATCGCTTCTACAAGCGGTGGGACGAAGACCGGCACGACAACGGAGTCAAGAAGAGGGACCTCGTGTCGCAGGCCCGGAACCTCGCAAACCCTGCCGACGGGGACTTTCGCCGGGCCAAGGATGAGTTCCGTCAGCTGATGGAGCGTTGGAAGGCCATCGGGCCGGCGCCGCGCGACAAGGAGGATCACCTCTGGCGCGACTTCCAGTCTGCTCGGGACGAGCTGTACTTCAGGGCGCAGGACGCGCACAAGCATCGAACGGTGGAGATGATCTCCAAGACGGAGCAGAACATCGCCAAGCAGGAGGCGATCATCTACAGGACCGAAGAGCTGATCTCTCGTGAGCGGGACTGGCGGTCGAGCATCGGGCCGGGCGGACGTCAGTACGAGCTCATCGCGAAGGCCGACGCCAAGATCAGCGAGCTGGAGCAGACCGTGCTCAAGCATCGTGGCTGGCTTGACGAGGCGGTCGCTCGTCTGGGTGAGCTGCGAAGCAGGCTGTAGGCCGGGGCGCGCTCCTGCTCGCAGACGGGCCCCGCGCCTCGTTCACGCAGCCGGCGACGGCCCGCCGTTGATCGCCCATTGGGCGGCGAAGGCCCGTTCGTACGCGGGCCGCGCTTCTCCGCGGGCGACGTAGGCCGCCAGGGTGGGGAACTCGTCCAGCAGGCCCGAGGGGCGGAGCCTGAGCAGCACCGACACCATCAGGAGATCGCCCGCGCTGAAGGCACCGTCGAGCCAGTCGGCGTCGCTCAGGCGGGCGGAGAGCTGGACCAGCCGGTCGCGGATGCGGTCCTTGACCAGCGGCAGGCGCTCGTCGGCCCAGGGCCGGTCGCCCTCCACGAACTTGACGGTCACGAGCTCGAGGATCGGTGGCTCCACGGTGCTGAGCGCCGCGAACATCCAGGTGATCGCCCGCGCTCGCGCGTCGGCATCGGCCGGGAACAGGCCCGCATGGTGCTCGGCGATGTGGAAGACGATCGCGCCGCTCTCGAACAGCGTGAGGTCGCCTTCCTCGTAGGTCGGGATCAGCCCGAAGGGATGCCGGCGCAGGTGCGCCGGTTCCTGCTTCGCCTGGAACGAGACGAGGCGGACCTCGTAGGGCAGCCCTGCCTCTTCGAGCGCCCAGCGCACGCGCGTGTCGCGCGCCAGGCCCTTGCCGCCGTCGGGCGACCGTTCGAAGGCGGTGATGACGATGGTCATGGTGCGATGCTCCTCGGGTTCTCCGTCATGGCGTGATCACAGGGACCCGGCCCACGTCGGAAACTCATCGCCCGCTCGGGGCGCCGATCCATCAGTACGTGGTGGTGATCGTCAGCCGGCGGTTGAGCTTGCGGCCGCGGTCGGTGCCGTTGGAGGCACGGGGGCGCTGGTGCCCGTTCCCGCTGCTGCTGACCCGCGCGTCGATGCCCCGCGCACGCAGGTAGGCGCACGCGATCCGCGCCTGCGTCCGGGTCAGGGCCCGGTCGCTCGCCGGGGTGCCGTGGCGGTCGGTGTCGGCGACGCAGCGGACGGTCTTGGCGGCCGTCACCGTCCGCACCATGCGCGCCAGCATCCGCTTGATCGGCATCGACAGCGAGGTGCGGTGGCCGCTGACGGGCAGGATCAGCCGGTTGGCGCTCTGCAGACGCACCCGCGCCGTGCTCCTCAGCTCCTTGCCGTCCGTGGTGCGCGAGGTCACCGTCAGGCGCGCGGTGATGCCCAGCGGCCGGCGGGCCAGGGCGCGGCGGCCCTGCCGGGTCAGCGTGAGCGTCGCCGCCAGCGACCGGGACGCCGACACTCCCGGCGCGCTGGAGCCGCGCGCGAGCAGCGTGCCCTCGGCCAGTCTGCTCGGGGACGCCTTCAGCGAGGTGACGCTCGTCGCGGAGACGGCGCACGACGCCAGGACGCCGGTGTCGGCACGGCAGCCCAGCGACCCGCTGCCGTCGCGCACGATCACGGGATAGCGGCCGGCGCGGTCCGGCGTGGACCCCAGCACCGCGGACACGCTGGTCGGCGGGTTCGTCCGTGGCGGGATCACGTCGGGGGCGACGATCTCGAACGCGACGGTCAGCGGGCCGCTCTGGTTCCCCGCCGCGTCGCGTTGGCGGATCACCACCCTGTGCCGGCCGACCGGGAGCCCGGTGAGGGTCAGCGGGCTCGTGCACGCCGCCGGCGTGCCGCCGTCGACCTCGCACGTCGCGCTGGCCGCCGGCTCGGTGGAGAACGCGATGCTCGCCGACGTCGACGTGCCCGCGGGTGGCGGCCCGCCGAGCAGCACCGGCGCGTCGGGGCTCGCCGTGTCGACCGTGAACGACGCGACCGCGGGCGAGGCGTCCGGGATCCCGGCGCGGCTGACCGTGCGCACCGCGAACGTGTGGGGGCCGTCGGCCAGATCGGCGGCGGGTCGGCTCGGCGACGTGCACGGCTCCCACGCGTCGTCGTCGACGGAGCATTCGAACGTCGCGTCGGGGGCCGGGGTGGAGAACGCGACCGGCGGACGCTTGTCCGAGCCCGGATCCGCCGGCGCGGCGCTGATCGACGTGTCGGGCGTTCGTGCGTCGACCTTCGCGGGATCGGACGTCCTCACCGCTTCGGCGTGGCCGACCTCGTCGACGCTGAGGTAGCTGATCCGCTCCCCGTCGTCGAGGATCGGCTTGGATGCGGGGTCGTACTCGGCGCTCGCGGTCGTCGGGGTCGCGGGAGAGGCACCGACGGTGTAGTACGTCGCGTCGACGCCGGACTGCGCGTCGGCCGCGGTCAGCGTGACCGTCACCGGTGCGGGATGCCAGGCGCCGTCGACGTCGTCGGTCGTCTCCGGGGCGGTCGTGTCCACCTTCGCCGCGGTCGACGTCGTCACCGCTTCGGCGTGGCCCACCTCGTCGACGCTGAAGTAGCTGATCTTCTCGCCGTCCGCGAGCGTCGGCTTCAGCGCGGAGCTGTACTCCGCGCTCGAGGTGGTCGGCGTCGCCGGGGTCGTGCCCACGGTGTAGTAGGTCGCGGCCACGCCGGACTGGGCGTCGACCGCGGTCAGGGTGACCGTCACCGGTGCGGGATGCCACATGCTCCCGTCGACGTCGTCGGTCGTGGCCGGGGCCGCGAGGTCCACCTTCGCCGCCGCGGACGTCTTCACCGCCTCGACCTCGCCCACCTTGTCGACGCTGAAGTACTTGATCTTCTCCCCGTCGGCGAGGACCGGTTTGGCCGCCGGGTCGTACTCCGCGCTCGCGGTCGTCGGGGTCGCCGGGGAGGATCCGGTCGTGTAGTAGGTCTTGTCCACGCCCGAGCCGCCCACGTCGTCGGTCGCGGTCAGCGTGACCGCCACCGGGCCGGAATGCCACGCGCCGTCGACGTCGTCGGTCGTCGTCGGGGGCCCGTTGTCGTAGACCGCGGTGAGCTGCGTCGCCGTGTTGTCGTCGAGGTTGACGGTGACGATGTCGGGCCGGCCATCGCCGGTCACGTCGCCGATCGCCAGCGAGCGGGGATCCGCGTCCGTCGACCCGGCCGTCACCGCCGCGTTCCACCCGGTGTTGTCGGTCTTGCGCGTGAGCACCGTGACGTCGTTGCTGTTGACGTTGGAGGTCGCCAGATCCGGCCTCCCGTCGCCGTCGAGGTCGCCGACCGCCAGGCCGTAGGGGCCCGAGCCGGTCGTCGCGATCGACGCCGCGGCGTTCCACCCGGTGTTGTCGGCCTTGCGGGTGATCACCGACACCGTGTTCGAGTTCGCGTTCGCCGTCGCCAGATCCAGTCTGCCGTCCCCGTTCAGGTCCGCGGTCACCACGGAGGCCGGGAAGATGCCGACCGAGATGTCCACCCCGGCATTGAAGCCCGTGCCCGCCGCATTGCGCGTGAGGACGGTCACCTTGGCCTCATTGGCGCTGGGGAGCGCCACGTCCAGCTTGCCGTCCCCGTTGAGATCGCCGATCGCGACGCTGTGCGTCCCGTTGCCCGCCCCCGTCGTGACCGGGGCGTCCCATCCGGTGCCGGCGGAGTTGCGGGTGATGACCGTCACCGTGCCGGAGCTGGCGTCGGCCGAGACCAGGTCCGGCTTGCCGTCCCCGTTCATGTCGCCGATCGCCACGTCCGTTGGGACGTAGCCCGTCTGGCCCAGGATCTCGGGGGTGTCCCAGCCCGTGCCCGCGGCGTTGCGCATGATCACGGACATGCGGGATTGGGCGGTGCCTTCGCCGGCGTTGGCCATCGCCAGGTCCGGCTTGCCGTCCCCGTTCAGGTCGCCGATCGCCACCGCATACGGTCCGTAGGTGAGCGTGCCCGCCGCGACCGGCCCGTCCCACCCGGTGCCCGCGGCGTTGCGCGTGAGGATGCCCACCTGCTTGTCCCAGTGGTTGGCGGTCGCGATGTCCGGCTTGCCGTCCGCGTCGAGATCGCCGATCGCCACCCCGTACGGCTGGTTGCCGATGTAGCCCAGCGAGGACGCCTGGAAGGTGATCGCGGCCTGTGCGCCGTCCACCGGCGCCAGGACGGCGAAGGTCGCCGCGGCCGCGGCGACGCACAGCGCCATCCGGAGGCCGGCGTCCCGGAGGTGCACGACGATCGAACGTAGAACCAGCCCTGCCGCCATGACGTCCCCTGAATCGGTGAGCTCGTTCCGCATCCCCGTGCGGCGAGCCGGGACGCTAGCGCGTCGGCCTGGGAGAAGCCTGAGACCTGGCGCGTGCCGAGGCGTACATCACGCCCGCTGGGCGATCACGATGTACGGCTCGGCGGGCGGAGCGGCTCCCGGCTCAGCGCCGCCTTGGCCTCCACCGTGTCCGCGTCGGCCAGCACCTCGAGCGCGCCGGACTCGATGCCGTCGAGCGCCGCGCGCACCACGTCGGCCGGGTCGTTCTTGGGGATGTCCCAACCGGCCATCATGTCGGTGTCGGTGCTGCTCAGGAGCAGGCCGGTGACGAGGGTGCCCTGGTCGGCGAGCTCCAGCCGGACGCCGTTGGTGAGGCTCCACGCGGCGGCCTTCGACGCGCTGTACGCGTTCGCGCCGACGAAGGAGAGCCACGACAGCCGGGACAGCACGTTGAGGATCGCCCCGCCCCCGCCGGCGCCCAGCGCGGGGGCGAACGCCCGCACCATCGCGAGGGTCCCGTAGAAGTTGGTGTCCATCTCCAGGCGGACCTTGTCCAGGTCGCCGGTGACGAGGTCCTGGCCGGTCGACACGCCCGCGTTGTTGATCAGCAGCGTGACGTCGGTGGCGACGGCCGCCGCGGCGGCGACGGACGCCGGGTCGGTGATGTCGAGCTGCAGCACCTCGACGCCGGGGAGGTCGATCGACGCGGCGTCGCGTGCGGTCGCGTAGACCTTGCGCGCGCCGCGCTCCTGGAGCTGCTGGACGAAGTGGCGGCCGATGCCGCGACCCGCGCCGGTGACCAGCGCGGTGCTTCCGGTGATGTTCATGCGATCCACGGTAGGGCGCGCAGGTGCGTGGTTCGATGCCTATCTGCGGCAGATCCATGTCTGATCGCCTCAGAGCAGGGAATGGGTCGCTAGGGTCGACGGATGGACGTGCTTGCGGACGTGCTGGCGGTCTCCGGGGTCCGGGGCACCCTCGGCGCCCGGATCGACGCCGGGGCCGACTGGGGCTGGTGGGCCGCGGCCACGCCCGGCGCCGCGTTCCACGCCGTCACGTCGGGCACCGCGTGGCTGGCCCGGCCCGGCCGTCCGCCGCAGCAGCTGATGCCCGGCGACGTCCTCCTGCTGCCGGGCGGGGCCGAGCACGTCCTCGCCAGCGACCCGGCGGCGATCGCCCGCACGGGCGAGCACGCCTCGGACGACTGGACGCAGGCCGACACCGGGGTCGTGCGGATCGGGTCCGGCCCCGTCCAGACCCACATCCTGTGCGCCCACTACGCGTACGACCCGGCGATGACCACGCAGCTCTTCGCGCTGCTCCCCGAGCTCGTGCACATCCGGGCCGAGAACGGCGGCGACGGCCTGCAGGACACGGTCCGGCTGCTCGGGCGCGAGCTCGCCCGGCCCCAGGTGGCGACCGCGGTGGTGCTCGATCGCCTCGTCGACATCCTCCTCGTGCAGCTGCTCCGGGCGTGGCTGCGGGCACGCCCGGCCGAGGCTGAGGAGCCGTCCTGGCTCGGCGTCCTGAGCGATCCC
>Ga0247757_10000546_pt1 | contig 30678 bp, 26 predicted proteins | sample UWRJL126311R4_FD_180929 | JGI IMG/M metagenome (GOLD analysis project Ga0247757, IMG submission 180929) | Plant litter microbial communities from Arlington Agricultural Research Station in Wisconsin, United States - UWRJ-L126-311R-4 | ecosystem: Environmental > Terrestrial > Plant litter >... | reverse complement strand
CAGGTCTCGGCCCGCGGCGGCGAACTCTGGTGCGAACAGGCCGGCGACCGGGTCAAGATCGCCGGTCATGCCGTCCTCTATCTGCGCGGCGAGATCGAGGCCTGAACCGCCGCAGCCGCGTCACGCCGGCCGCGGATAGGATTTGTCAGCCGCCGGTGCCGGGTGCTGACTCGGCGCATGCCCGTCTCTTCGCCGTGGTTGCACCGTTTGGCCGGACTCGTTGCCACGGTCGCCTGTCTCGCTTCCGCCCATGGGCAAACTCCGCTCACCGTCACCGGCGGCACCGGCGGCGGCAATCCCTTCGCGGCGCCGGCGGCCAAGGTTTATTCAATCTACGACTATCGCACGCTCAGCAATGTTTCCGACCGATTGCATGAGTTCCTCGAGCTCAACGAAGCTCTGCCCGGCAGTGTCACGCCGGCGCAGCTGACGGCGGACGCGGCGCGGCGCAACCTGCGGGCGCTGCTGGATGGCGACAAGAACCGCGCCTTCCTCCAGGCCGTCGCGGATTCGCCCAACTGCCAGACCGTGGAAGCGCTCAACGCCGCGGCCATGGCGTTTTTCGCCCGCAGCCGCAGCGCCGAGGCCTTCGCCTGCCTCGTGCGGGCCGCCGAAAAGGCGCCGCAGGATCCCGCGGTCCTGCTCAACCTCGCCTCGGCTGCGCTCGCCTACCGCCAAGCCAACGAGGCCCTCGCCCTCGTCGCCGCCGCGGAGAAAGCCGGCGAACTGCCCGCCGGGGCGTGGGGCATCCCCGGCGCCCGCCTCGCGGACTACCTGCGCGGTTATTCTTTCATGCTGCGCGGCGAATACGCTGCCGCCAAACCGCTCCTTGTCCGCGTCGTCGCCGCCGAGCCCAACCTGAAGGAAGCGGCGCTGACCCTCGCCCTCGTCGAAGCCAAGCTCGGCGAGCAACCGCGAAAATCCTTCCTGCTCGGCGTGTGGCGCCAGCGGGGAAAATTGATCGCAACCGATTTGGCCCCGCCCTCCTCCGAAACCGAGGCGTCGCACGAACTCGACCCGCTCACCGAGGGTGAGGAAATTGCCCCGTCGATGGCGGACCTCTTCGACCTTTCGGCCGGCAAACCGGGCCGGCTGCCCAGCATCGAACGACCGAAAACGCCGGAGGAGCTCGTGGCGATGCTCGAGCCCTATTCCGTCCAAATGGCTGCCTGCGTGGACGCGGCCGCCCACCAGCACAACGACGTCGCCGGACCGGCCTATATGGCCTTTGCCGCGTCCTCGCCTTCCCCCGCCTACGAGCGGCGCATGACCGCTCTCTACAGCCGGGCCGTGCTGCGCATCGGGGCCATCCCCGAACTCGACCGGGCCGCCCGGGAAAGCGATGCCCTGCGCGACCAGCTCGACCGCCTGACCGAAAGCGAGGTCGAGGCCGGCATGGCCGAGCGGGAACCGATGCAGCGGCGGTTTGCCGAGATCAACAACCGCCCCGGCCATCCGACCCCGGCCGAACTCCGCCAGCAAGCGACGGAGCTCAATGCCTCCACCCAGCGCGCCCTCGAGCGCACGGCGCGGTTGCTGGAAAATTACCACCGCGCACTCGAGCGGGAATTCGCGCTTCGCAGCAGCTACATGTACGGGATGCTCGGCCACATTGGGGCTCCGTCCCTGCGCACCGCCTTGATCGCGGAGGCCGAAACCACGCGGAACGAGATGCAGGTTCTCCAGCTGAGCGCCGTCATCAATCTCTCCCACACGATCGGGGCCTTCGTGGATTCCAGCCCGGCCAAATCCGAGGACGGCGAGGCGGGCCACGGCCCGGGCTGTTCCGACGAGGCCGCCAAGGATTCCATCGGCGTGGAATTGGTCGTGGTCGGCGTCGAGCTGTCCTGCAACAGCGTGTCCTTCGAAATCACCGCGCCCGTGGTCCCGCCGTTTGTCGATCTCTCGGCCGAACTGAGCCTGGACACGGCCGGCACCGTCACGGTGTTCGCCGGGCCGAAGCTCAGTTCGAGCAGCATCGGCAGTGCGAAGGAAGGCGTCTACCTGACCGCCGGCAAGGAGGGCTTCCGCGACTTCGGCCTCAAGGGCGAGCTCAAGGCCTCGGCCGGCGTTGGCCCCGTGACCGTGAGCCACAAGCTCGGCGAGGGCGTCATCTCGTTCGTGCCCGGTCCCGACCCCGGGGAGACACCGGGACCGCTCCCGGCCTTTGCCGACTCGCGCTAAGTACGTCTTCAAAATGTCATTGCGAGGAGTCCCGCGGGGCGGGACGACGAAGCAATCCAGCTAAAATCTGTCTGGATCGCCACGGCCCGCGTTGCGGGCCTCGCGATGACAAGGATTTTGGAGGTGTACCCTAACGTCGCGCCAGCGTGCCGGATTTCCCAATAATGGGAAGATTGTGCTGGTTACAGACATCGTTTGACAGGTGCTGTATCAATTACAGTTTACAAATACAAGAGAGGGCTTGCCCAAGAGTTACGCCGGCGTAACGGTGAGGCATGCCAAAGCGCTCAAGCAAAGGTGACCTCAATCAGACCGCGTTCTCCGTCGTCCAAGCGGTGACCGGCGCACAAGGGCCATTTGTCGTCCAGCCGCCTAAGAATCCGGCGGCGGTCGCGCTGGGCAGGTTGGGGGGCCTAAAGGGCGGTAATGCAAGGGCTAAGGCACTAACTAAATCCCAGCGCTCAAGCATAGCCAAGCAAGCCGCAGAAGCTAGATGGTCAAAGGATAAGAAAGCCCCTTGACTCTCATAAGCTATGATGCATTTCTGTTGGCATGTCAGACGCCAACGAACTTTCTCAAGCCATCGCCCAAAGGGAAATGCGCATCCGCTCCTTGGAAGCGGAGATTAAGTCCATTCAGCTAGAGCTTGCGCCTCTGCGCGCCGCACAATCGATCATCTCTAAATCCGGTGCGACCGGCGGCAGGATCGTATTTCCTCCGGACCATCCTCTTGCCACGCCTCTAGTGGCAGCAGGAAACGTCTATGGGGCCGTGAAGGGTGCCATAGAAAAGGCGGCTAAGTCATTTCCTCCTGGGCAAAATTTCACGGTGAACGACATCGCCAAGAAGATCGTGTCCGAAAACCCCCTCTTCAACGTCGAGAACAACAAAGCCAATCTATCCTCTTACCTAAGGGAGTTTGCAGACGGTGGTAAGATTGAATTGGCCCAACAAGGGAGGGGACGACGCCCAGCGTTCTACCGGAACAAAAAATAACCGGAGTCCCTTTTGGGGACTCCGGCCATTGCAAACCATTTTGGTGGCTTGGCAGAGCTGGCTTAATGCAGCGGTTTTATAAACCGTCGCTCGGTACTGATACTACCGGGCCGGGGGTTCGAATCCCTCAGCCACCGCACAATTTGCTGAACAAGTGGCCGCGTTCAAGCGGTTTTACCTTTCGATGCGTGTTCAATTTGTAAAACACGGAACACGCTAGGCTTACAATCGTATAAGCGAATTCTTGTGCTTTATGCTTGAGCGGTCATGCATAAGCAACATGCTGGAGTCATGAACAAGCTCAGTATCGAAAAGCGCACGCAACTTCTCGCATGCCTCGTTGAGGGCAACAGCCTTCGCGCCACGTCCCGCATGACGGGCGTGGCCGTGAACACGGTCATGAAATTCGTCGTCGATGTGGGTCGCGTGTGCTCCGAGTACCAAGACAAGGCATTCCGCAATTTGAAGTGCCAGCGCCTACAGGTGGACGAAATCTGGGCGTTCTGTGGCGCGAAGCAGAAGAACGCCACGCCCGAACAGAAGGCGAAGGGTTGGGGCGATGCCTGGACATGGACGGTGATCGATGCGGACACCAAGCTAATCCCGTCATGGCTCGTTGGCAGCCGTTCTGCGCATGCTGCGCAAATGTTCATGAAGGACGTAGCCAGCCGCCTCGCCAACCGCGTGCAGCTCACCACGGACGGCTACAAGCCCTACCTGATGGCTGTCCAAGATGCTTTCGGAACCGAAATCGATTTCGCCCAGCTCATCAAAATATACGGCGACGTTCTGCCGGAGCACGCCCGCTATAGCCCGATGCCGTGCATAGGCACGCGCACGATGATTTGGTCTGGCACGCCGGACAAAAAGGAAATCTCAACGAGTTTCGTTGAGCGTGCGAATCTCACGATGCGCATGGGCATGCGCCGGTTCACGCGCCTGACCAATGGGCACTCCAAGAAACTGGTTAACCATGAAGCCGCCGTTTCGCTGCACTTCATGTATTACAACTTCTGCCGGATTCATTCCACGCTTCGCTGTACCCCGGCGATGGCCGCCGGCATCACGAACAAGGTTTGGGAATTGGCGGATATCGCGGACTTACTCGATGTCTCGGAACGACTGGCGGCCTAAGCGGGCTGGCCGCCGCATCCATCTACGATGATTCCTCGTTCGATATCACGAGCGAGGAATTTATCGAAGGCCATTTTAGCCACCGCACGCACCCCAATTACTCCGGTCGCACAAATTACCAACACAATCGCCACCGCCATGGCGGTGATAAAAATTGGAGATGTGAGAGCGTAATATTGCAAAAGCTGTGAATGCACCCGAGCGCGCACGTCTTTCACGGTTTCATTTTTCGACTCCAATTCATCGATCTCCTTTATGCGCTGTTCAACATCCTCTCGCATTTCCCGTGCAGAGACGCCCCCAGTGATAAACGGAGCGTAGGACAATACATTGGCCAGGATTGAACGTGAAATAGTGACCATGTGACCGCGCCGAATAATCTGATTAATAAATCCTCGAAGGTGAAGGTAGGTGGGTTCTTCAAAGGAACCGCCCTCGGTAATTACCTTATCAAACAATTCTCCACGGATTCTAAACAGGTTCTGGCGCAATCTATCCAAGGCGTAATCTTTCACGAGAAACGCCAAGAATACCCAAAGAGCCCCCATCTGTAGGAGCCCGATTACTAGCTCGGTTTTGTTGTTCATCGTGTTGTTAGTGATCTTTAGGCGTCGTGCCATCAGCGTCTAAGCCGCTACTGGTACGGTTTGGATCAATTTTATTCTCTAGAAACCTAATACGGCCCCCTAGTTCCGCAACTTTAGCCTTACGGAGCCGCCGTTGGAGGACTCCATAGCCAGCGCCGCCGGCCCCGAGAGAATATGCCACCCATTTATTAACGGTGATGTTGCCGGCCACGTTGGCGAAAACAGAAACGAATGTTTGCTGTCCGGATAATGCAGTAACGCAGAGTTGTATCTGGTACGCGATGAAGGCAATTGCGCCCCACTTGATAGCGAAGGAACCAATGGTTCCGAACATGTCGGTGAAACGAATGACTCTGGTTCTGGCCAAACGAACCTGTTCCGCTGAGCGAGAGCGATTTGCCATGGGGTTGGCATACGCTGGGAATGGTCACGCTCAGGGTCAAGGCACGCCATATCCATATATAGCCTTAAATAAGGCGGTATTGACTGGCTTCAATTGTAAACTGTAACTGCGACAGTACCGTTTGACACCGACTGTGCTGGTTTCAATCTGTACCGGCTGCTGCTACTGGGCCGGTGACTGTTACGGTATAGTGGTGGCGTATAACCCAACCGCCATGATCGAAACCGCTGCCCCGTCGACTGCCACGCGTCCCCCCGCCCCGGCCGCCCACCGCCCGCTCTACGTTGAGCTGGCCGACTCGCTCCAATCCCTCGTCGAGCAGGGCACGCTGCGCCCCGGCCACCGCGTGCCGTCCGTGCGCATCATGTCGCGGCAGCGCGACGTGAGCATCGCCACCGTGCTCCAGGCCTACACTGTCCTGGAAAACCGCGGCTACCTGGAAGCCCGGCCGCAGTCGGGCTACTACGTCCGTCCGCGCCCGCCCAGCCTCGCGCCCGAGCCGCGCATGGCCAAGCCCATGGCCAAGCCGTCCTACGTCGGCGTGAACGACCTCACCGCCGAGGTCATGGAGTTCGCGCAGAACGCCGACTACATCCCGTTTGGCTCGGCCTGCCCGCACCACAGCCTCTTCCCGACCAAGAAGCTCGCGCGGATCCTCGGGTCCGTCGCCCGCCGCGACCCGACGCTGCTCGTACGCAACAGCCTCAACTACGGTTATGAACCGCTCACCCGCGAGATCTCGCGCCGCTATCTCCAAGCCGGCGTGCCGCTGGCCCACGACGAACTCGTCATCTCCACCGGCTGCACCGAGGCGCTGAATCTCTGCCTGCGCGCGGTCACCAAGCCGGGCGATACGATCGCGATCGAGACGCCCGCCTACTTCGGCTTTCTGGAAATCATCCAGAGCCTCAACCTGCGCGCGCTCGAGATCCCGACCTCGACGCGCGACGGCATCTGCCTCGACGCCCTGCGCACAGCCATCGAGCAGAACGAGGTCAAGGCCGTCATGGTCATGCCCAGCTTCCACAACCCCGTCGGCTCACTCATGCCCGACGAGAAGAAGCAGAAGCTCTATGACCTGCTCTGCGAGTACGACCTGCCCGTCATCGAGGACGACATCTACGGCGACACGCACTTCGGCGACCTGCGGCCCAAGCCGCTCAAGGCCTGGGACAAGGATGGCCGCGTGATGCTGTGTTCGTCGTTCGGCAAGACGCTGGCGCCCGGCTTCCACATCGGCTGGGCCGCGCCCGGCCGCTACCTTGAGCGCGTGCGGCGGCTCAAGTTCACCAACACGATGGGCACGCCCCTCGTGCTGCAGAAGGCGCTGGCGGAATTCCTGCGCGACGGCGGCTACGACCACCACCTGCGCTCGCTGCGGCGCGCGTACCACCAGTACCTGCACCTCTTCGCGCAGGGCATGCAGAAGCATTTTCCCGAGGGCACGCGCTACAGCCGGCCCCAGGGCGGCAATTTCATCTGGGTCGAACTGCCTTCGAAGGTGGACACGCTTCGCCTCCGCAAGGACGCCCTCAAGCACAAGATCAACATCTCGCCCGGCGGCCTCTTCTCGCTGAAGGACCGCTACCGGCACTGCCTGCGCCTGAGCTGCAGCGTGCCGTGGTCCGACGAAATCGAGGCGGCCATGCGCACGCTCGGCGAACTCATCAAGCAGCAGCTGTGAGGATTCTCCTGTAGCGGCGGTCTGCGACCGCCGGCGACGCTCATAGAGCGCCGCTGCAGGCACGCAATTCATCGCCCGTTTTCCACCCTGTCATCCGTCACCTGTCTCCTGTCCTCTGTCATCTGTCCTCCGTCCTCTGATGTCTCAGCCCCCCACCGCCAGCCGCGGCGCCCTGATCCTGGGCTTCGCCGCCATCTACCTCATCTGGGGGTCCACCTACCTCGGCATCCGCGTCGCCGTGGAGACGATCCCGCCGTTCCTGATGGCGAGCGGTCGCTTCCTCATCGCCGGTAGTGTGCTGACCGCGTGGATCGCCTTGACCAAGGGGTTCCGGCCGACCCCCCGCCAGTGGCTCGACAACGCCATCGTCGGCGGGCTCCTGCTGCTCGGCGGCAATGGCCTCGTGTCGTGGTCCGAGCAACGCGTGCCCTCCGGCATCGCGACGCTCATCATCTCGGTCGGCCCGGTGTTCGTCGTCCTGCTCGACTGGCTCGTACACGCGCTCAGCAAGGACGGTTCCAAGGGCACCCGCCCGACCGCGCTGACATTCGCCGGCTTGGCGCTTGGCTTCGCCGGACTCGCCGTGCTGGTCGGGCCCGATGTGCTGCAGGAAGGCGTGGGCCACCTGCATGGCCCGAGCGTGCTCGGCCTGATCGGCGCCTGCTTCTTCTGGGGCGTCGGTTCGATCTACACCCGCTATGCGCGCAATCCCGCGGAGCCGTTCACGGCCGCCGCCATGCAACAGCTGTGCGCCTTTGTCTGGCTGCTGCTGGTCAGCACCCTCTGCGGCGAACCATGGCATTTCGATCCGGCGGCGGTCTCGCGCAATTCCCTCATCGCCTGGGTCTATCTGGTCATCGCCGGCTCGCTCGTCGGTTTCACGACCTTTGTGTGGCTGATGAAGCACAGCACGCCGGCGAAGGTCGCGACCTACGCCTACGTGAACCCGATCGTCGCGGTATTCCTCGGCTGGTGGATCCTGAAGGAGCCCGTGAACCCGCGCATCTTCCTCGGCGCCGCGATCATCATCGCCGGCGTGGTGACCATCACGGTCAGCAAGAACCGGAAGGCCAAGCCCGCCGCGGCTCCCGCCGACAGGCCCGTGCCGGCGCCCCAGCCGGCGGGACGTTGAGGCGGATTGCGCGATTCAGTTCGCGACCACTTGCGGTGCGAGGCGCCGGCGCAGGTCGGCCCGCAGATCAGCCATTTTCCAATAACTTTCCACCACCCGGGCGTAGGCCGGCGTGGAAGTCACCGCCACCAGTCGCCCGCCGAGATTCTTCATTCCAGGTTGCGTCCAAAAGGTCTCCGCCAGCTGGCGGGTTTGCGCCTCGATCCGGCCAATTTCGCGCGCTTCCGCGAAGGCCGCGACCTGGAATGCATTCCCGCCGATAAGATTGATCGTCGCGTTCGGATTGAGCAACAGGGAGCCGAGGAGCTTGAGCGGGCGACCCGCCCAGCTCCACCTCTCCTCCAGTCCAAAGCCCACATCGCCGTCCTGGGCGGCGCGGAGAATGGCGGGCGCGAACATCGCGTACTCGATCAGGACCAGGTGACGTACCTCGGCTGGTGGGTCGTCTTGCGAGACAACCACCGCCAGTTCCCGCCGCCGCGCGGGGGAAACTGGCGCCCGATCGAGAACCACGCCGGCGGTCTCCAGCGCGGCCTTCTCGATCACGACCCCGACCATGCTGCGGACCAGGGTGCGCGAACCGTGTTGCAGCCGACGCCCGCACCCGAGGACGGGGAGCAACGTGGCAATGGCATCGTCGCCGCGCCCATCGCCCGCCTGCAGCAGCGCGATGGCGCACGACTGCTGGGCGAAAACCCGCCACACGGCGAACGTGATGATATCGGCGTCCACGCAGGGCGGAGTAAGGTCGCCAATCCGGCCGAAGGCATTGAGTTCGTCGATCCAGCGGCGCTGCGGGGCGAGCGCCGCCCAGTCCGCTTCGAGCGCGGCGCGCTGTTTCGCGACGAACTCTTGTTTTTTATCCATCTCCCTGAGCGAGGCCCAGCCGGCGGTCGTCACCACCCATTGCCGTCCGGCAAATTCCCGGGCCTCGGCGCTGGGCCTGCGCTTCGAGTAACGCATGAGCGTGGCATAGCTTTGGGCGGCGCCGGGAAATTCCGGCGCAAATTCAGCGAGCGGCAGCGGATGCTTGATCGTCGCGTCGTCGTGCACCAGCCAGACGGGTACCGCGAGCATAGGCACGGCCAGCAAAGCGAGGTTGCGCCAGCCCAGCGCTCCACGGCGGGCGGCGATGGCGAGCAGGACCAGGGGCGTGATGACCAACAGACCGGCCAGCACCAGCACGCCGGATTTGACTCCTCCTTCGAAAGCAAGGTCCGGGACCAACCGGTGCAGCAGCGCCGGCAGCCAGCCCACCACGACCAGCAGCATGATGCCGGCCAGCGCAAAACCGAGAAACACCACCACGAAAGCATGCAGCAAACGCAGCCACCAGGAAGGGCGAGCCGATGCCGAAACAGGAACGGGAACCGGGTCATTCATACAATTTTAAGGAAAGGGAATGCGGCGACCGTTGCCGGGTGCCGCCACTCTTTCCGGGGCCCGATGGCGTGACACCCATGGCGGCAGTTTTGGCCGAGACCGCGGAACACACAACGGCAGATTCACGGACGTGGCATTGCCTGCTGTACTGCCCTGTCGGGCAATTTGCCTCGGCAGGCCCGGACGGTCATGCTGCGCTCCCTCATGCCCCGCCTCGCCCTCATCGGAGATTTTAACCCCGAGGTCGTCGCCCACCGCGCGATCCCGCAGGCCCTGGCGCTGGCACGCGCCGCGACAAGCGTGCCGGTCGAATGGGACTGGATCGGCACCGAAACCATCACTGACGCCCCGCGACGCCTCGCGGGCCACGCCGGCGTCTGGTGCGTGCCGGCGAGTCCGTATCGCAACATGGCCGGCGCGCTCGACGCGATTCGCTTCGCGCGCGAAACCGGGCGACCGTTTCTCGGCACGTGCGGGGGTTTCCAGCACGCCCTGATCGAGTTCGCGCGAAATGTCCTGCACATTGGCGGGGCGGACCATGCCGAGACCGCGCCGGGGGCGGGCGATCTGGTCGTGACCGCGCTCGCTTGCTCGCTGGTCGGCCAGCACGGTGACATCACCTTCACCCCGGGTTCGCGGCTCGACCGGATCTTCGGTGGGGCGGTTTCGCGCGAGGGCTACCACTGTAATTACGGACCTAATCCGGCCTATCGCGCCCGCTTCGAGATGGCGGGCCTGGCTTTCACCGGCTTCGATCGCGAGGCACAAGTCCGCGCCTGCGAACTGGTTGGGCATCCGTTTTTTGTGGGGACGCTTTTTCAACCCGAGCGCGCGGCATTGGCGGGCCGTTCGCATCCGCTGGTCGAGGCCTTCGTCCGCGCGGTTGGGGAATAAGCGGTTGCAGCGCCGCCTCGGACCGCTATCCGTATCTCCCCGTCCCCCATGAAGCGCTTCGTCTGGCTCCTCGTCCTCGCCTTCTGCACCGCCGTCGTGCAGGTGCAGCCGGTCCAGCCTTTGCAGGCGAAGCAGGCCGGATGCGACTGTTGTGACAAGGACGCGAACGCCTGCGGAATGCCCGATTGCGCACCGCCGCCGGCCACCGCGCCCGCCCCGGCCGTGCTGGCGAACGAGATTTCGACGCTCCGCGCCGAGGCGGAAAGCGTGCTGCCGAAGTCGCGCAGCTTCCGCGATCATTTCTATGCCGGGTTTTCTCCGCGTCCGGCTGTGCCGGCGGAAATTGCGCCCCAGGTGGCGGCGCCGCCTGCGAGTGTGCCCGCGTTCCAGGTGCACTGCAGTTTCCTGATCTAGGTTCGGGGGAGTAGTGTGTCCGCACCCGGCGGTGCGGATCTTTTCCTGCGCATGCCCGGCTCTGCCGTGCGCGCGCGTGTCCTTCCCTCGTTTCGTACGTCCCCCGCCATGAAAACCTTCCTGTCCCTCCTCCTGCTCAGCATCGTTGCCGCCACCGGCCTTACCGCCGCCCCGGCGACCGTCTACCAGTGCCCGATGCACCCGTGGATCAAATCCGACCACGCCGGCGCCAAGTGCACCATCTGCGGCATGGCACTCGTTGCCGCGGCGGCGGGCGAAGCCACCGCGAACGATCCCAATCTCGTCACCCTCACGTCCGCGAGCGCCACGGTCATCGGCGTGCGCACCGCCGAGGTGACGCGCGCCACGCTCGTTCGCACGCTGCGGGTCAGCGGAGTGATCGACGATGACGACACGCGCCACCGCATCCTCGCCGCCCGGGTGCCGGGACGGGTCGAGAAACTTTTCATCAACTACGTCGGCGCCGTGGTGCGCGCGGGCGAACCGCTGGCCACGGTGTACAGCCCCGAAATGCTCACGGCGCAGCGCCAGTACGTCGAGCGCCTGCGGGCGGGTACCACCGCCTTCACCGCCTCCGAGCGTGCCACGGCGCGCGAGCGGCTCCTCGAACTCGGCCTGACGGAGGAGGAAATCGTCATCCTCGAACATACGCAGGAGCCCGTCGCGATGGTGACGGTGCGCACCCCGATGTCCGGCACCGTGGTGTCCCGCGCCGCCTACGAAGGCCAGTATGTGCAAACCAACGACCGGCTGTTCGAAATCGGCGACTTCTCCTCGATGTGGTTCGTCTTCGACGCCTACGAAGCCGACCTCGCGTGGCTGCGCGCGGGGCAGCCGGTGGAGGTGTCCACGGCCTCGCTCGGCGGCCGCACGCTCACCGCGCCGATCGCCTTCATCAACCCGAACCTCGACGAAAACACCCGCACGGCGAAAGTGCGCGTCGTCCTGCCGAATGCGGACGGGGCGCTCTTTCACAAGCAAGTCGCCACCGGCCGCGTGCGACTGGAGGTGCCCGACGTGCTCGTCGTTCCGCGCAGCGCGGTGCTCCAGCACGGCGGCGAGCCGGTCGTTTTCTTGCAACAGGCGGAACATGGCTACCTCGCCCGGCGCGTGCGCCCCGGCCGCGTCGGGGACGACCAGGTCGAGATCGTCGCCGGCCTCGCCGCCGGCGACCGCGTGGTGGTCGAGGGCGGATTGATCCTCGACGGCCAGGCGCAGCTCGCGCGCGCGGCGATCACGGGCGAGGCCGCGTCGCCGGTTCCGGAAACGACGTCCGCCCCTCCGGTCGCGGCCAGGTCCGAACGCGCCACGACCGAGTTCGCCGCCCTCGCCGCCGCGGCCGCCGATGCCGCCGCCGCCCTGGCGGGCGATGATTTCCCCGCCTACCAGAAACAGCTGCCGGGCCTGCGCGCGGCCTTGCAATCCTACCTCGTCCGCGAACCGCGCAGCCCGCTGGCCGAGTTTGCCGACAAACTCGGCGACCGTCCCGATCTGCGCGCGGCGCGCCGCGACTTTGAACCCTTCAGCACGGCACTGGCCAACCATGTCCGCGCCCAACCCGCCGCCCAGCGCGCGGGTCTGCACGTATTCGAGTGCCCGATGTCACCCGTCCTCGGCACCGGTCGCTGGCTCGGCCGCACGGCCGAGGTGAAAAACCCCTTCTTCGGTTCGGCGATGCCGGGCTGCGGCGAAGAACTGCCCTGAGGACCCCGCCATGATCAACCGACTCATCACGTGGTCGCTGCACCACCGGTTCATTGTGCTTAGCGCGTTTGTGGCGCTGTGTGCCTGGGGCGTCGTCGCCCTGCAGCGCGTGCCCATCGACGCGCTGCCCGACCTGTCCGAAAACCAGGTCATCGTCTACGCCGACTGGCCCGGCCGCTCGCCGCAGGAGGTCGAGGACCAGGTCACCTACCCCCTCAGCTCCGCCCTGCAGGGCCTGGCGGGCGTGAAGACCGTCCGCGCCACCTCGATGTTCGGGTTCTCGTTCCTGACCGTCATCTTCGAAGATCAGGTCGACCCGTACTTCGCCCGCACCCGCGTGCTGGAGCGGCTCAACTCGCTCGGCAACCTGCTGCCCGCCGAGGTCGCCGCCAAGCTTGGCCCCGACGCCACCGGGCTGGGCTGGGTCTACCAGTACTACCTGAAGGATGCGTCCGGCACGCAGGACCTCGGCTCGTTGCGGGCCCTGCAGGACACCTTCATCCACCACCAACTCGCCGCCGTGCCCGGCGTGGCGGAGGTCGCCAGCGTCGGCGGCTTTGTCCGCCAGTGGCAGGTGGAGGTCTCGTCGCTCAAGCTCGCCCAATACCGGCTCATGCTCGGCGACGTCATGGACGCCGTCTCGCGCAGCAACGCCAACGTCGGCGGCAAGACGCTCGAGGAAAACGGCGCGGAGTACATCGTGCGCGGCCTCGGCCTCGTGCAAAGCGCGGCCGACCTCGAATCAATCGCCTTCCAGCCGCGCGGCGGCACTCCGCTCTACCTGCGCGACGTGGCCACGGTGCGCATCGGCGGCGATTTCCGGCGCGGCGCGCTCGACGTCAACGGCCGCGAGGTCGTCGGCGGCATCGTCGTGATGCGCTACGGCGGCAACGCCTGGCACGTGATCCAGGACGTGAAGGCCCGCATTGCCGCCCTCACCCCGGGCCTGCCCGCCGGCGTCACGCTCGAGCCTTTCTATGACCGCAGCGGCCTGATCGCCCGGGCGATCGACACGCTCAAACACGCGCTCACCGAGGAAATCCTGCTCGTGACGCTCGCGCACATCCTGTTCCTGTTTCACTTCCGCAGCATCCTGATCGTCACGCTCCCGCTGCCGGCCTCGATCCTGATCTCGTTCATCCTGATGGACCGGTTCGGCATCCCGTCGCACATCATGTCGCTGACCGGCATCGCCATCTCGATCGGGGTGCTGGTCGACGCCGGCATCGTGATGACCGAAAACGTCATCCGGCATTGCGAACGCGCACTGGAGGAAAAGCGTAGGGCCGGTCTGCGACCGGCCCCGGGCCAGTCAGAGACTGGCCCTACCCCGCCCGAACTCAGCTCCACGGAAATCTTCAACCTCACGCTCGAGGCCGCCACGCAGGTCGGCCGGCCGATGTTCTTCTCGATGCTGGTGATCATCCTGGCCTTCGTGCCGGTGTTTCTGCTCGCCGGCCAGGAAGGCAAGCTGTTCCACCCGCTCGCCTACACCAAGAGCTTCGCGCTGATCGGCGCCGTGCTCCTAGCCGTGACCGCAGTGCCGGTGTTCTGCACGCTGCTGGTGCGCGGCCCCTTCAAACCCGAGAGCGAGAACTGGCTGATGAAGGCGCTGCTGCGGATCTACGATCCCGCGCTCGACTGGGCCCTCAATCACCGCAAGGCCGTCCTCGGCCTCGCGGGGGTGCTGCTCGCCGCCTCGTCCCTGATCGCTTTCGGCCTGCCGCGCTCCGTCGCGTCCCGCCTCCCGTCTCCCGCCTCCCGCCTCCTTTCCGGCTTCGGCTCCGAGTTCATGCCCACGCTCGAGGAGGGTTCGCTGCTCTTCATGCCAGTGCTGCTGCCCGCGACCTCGCTCACCGAGGTGCAGCGCATCATGAGCTGGCAGGATCGCGTCATCAGCCAGGTGCCCGAGGTCGCCTCCGTCGCCGGCAAGCTCGGCCGGTCCGAGTCGGCCACCGACCCGGCGCCGGTCGAGATGATCGAGACGACCATCATGCTGAAGCCCGCCGCGGCGTGGCGTCCCGGCATGACCAAGCAGAAGCTCATCGACGAACTCTCGGCTAAGCTGATGAACGTGCCCGGCTACGCGCCGGGCTTCCTCCAGCCGATCGAGAACCGGATCCTGATGACGAGCACCGGCATTCGCGCGCAGGTGGGCGTGAAGATTTTCGGTGACAACCTCGACGCGCTCCAGCGCAAGGCCTTCGAGGTGCAACGTGTCATCGAGCAGGTGCCGGGCGCGACCGGCGTCGCCCCGTCGCGGGTGCAGGGCAAGCCCTACCTCGAGATCGCCGTGCGCCGACCGGAGCTCGGCCGCTACGGCCTGAGCGTCCGCCAGGTGCTCGACTACGTCGAAGCCGGCCTCGGCGGCGCGACCGTCGGTACCACGCTGAAGGGCCGCGAACGCTGGCCGATCCAGGTGCGGCTTGAACAGGCCGACCGCGACGACCTCGAAAAGCTCGGCGAGCTCGCCCTGCCGACGCCTTCCGGCGCGCTGGTGCAGTTGCGCGAGGTGGCCGACATCAAGCGCGTCGTCGGGCCGAACGAAATCCAGAGCGAGAACGGCCGCCTGCGCGTCTTCGTGCAGGCCAACGTCGGCGATCGCGACCTGGGCGGCTTTGTGGAGGAGATCAAGGCGCGCGTCGCCCGCGACGTGACGCTCGATCCGGGCATGACCGTGGAATACTCCGGCCAGTACGAGCACCAGATCCGGGCGCGGCAGACGCTGCTCTATGTTTTTCCGACGGTAATCGTCATCATCTTCGTGCTGCTGGTGATCACCTTCCGGTCCTTCAGCGAGGCGGCGCACGTGCTGCTTGCCGTGCCGTTCGCCCTCACCGGCGGCGTGCTGCTGCAGGCCGCCCTGGGTTACAACTTCAGCGTCGCGGTGTGGGTTGGCTACATCGCGCTGTTCGGCACGGCCATCCAGACCGGCGTCGTGATGGTCGTGTACCTCGAGGAGGCCGTCGCGAAAGCGATCGCCGCGAAAAATAGGGCCGGTCTCCGACCGGCCTCGGGCCAGTCAGAGACCGGCCCTACCCTGACCCGCATCGAGCTTGTTATCGCCATCAAGGAAGGCGCCCGGCTGCGGCTCCGGCCCAAGGTCATGACGGTTGCCACGACCGTGGCCTCACTGCTGCCCATTTTCTGGAGCAGCAGCACGGGCGTCGAAATCATGCGGCCGCTGGCCACCCCCGTGGTGGGCGGAATGCTCTCCAGCCTGGTGCACATCCTGATCGTGACCCCCGTGATCTACGCCTGGTTGCAGGAAAGGAAACTGGCAGCCACCTGAAACCGGTTCCCCAAAAATCCGCAACTTGATGCATCCAAAGCCGGGCAAAGCTCGTAAAAATGGGAACTTCACGCATGCTCTCATCGTCCCAATCCCCATGACACCTCGCACATGGTTTGCCCTGCTTTCCCTCGCCGGCCTGCTGGTTTTCAGCGGTTGCCAGACGGTGGACACGCGCATCAAGGAGAAGCCGACGGTCTTTGCCGGCCTGGACAAGGACACGCAGGCAAAGATCAAACAGGGCGTCATCGGCATCGGTTACACCGAGGACATGGTTTATCTGGCGCTGGGGGCCGCCGATCAGGTCCGCGAGTCCCTGACCTCGACCAACCGTACGGTCACTTGGATCTACAACAGCTATACCGCCCACTATGACGGCGCGTACATGATGGGTTACTACGGGTATCCGTACGCCCGCTATCCGTACTACGCCCGGCCGTATGGCTTCTACGGGGCTTACTACTCTCCCTTCTACGATGGTTACTACACCGAGAAGGAGGAACGGATCCGCGTGACCTTCAACGACGGCAAGGTCACGGCCATCGACCAGGTGATGGACTGACCGTCCTGCGCCTAGCGCGCGGGGAACGGCGTATGCGTCTCGCGTTTGAGCTCGCGCATCATGAGCGCGAGTAGCGCGTCGAGCGGCTTTTTGCCTTCGTACAGAATCGCGTAGGCCTCGTTGAGGATCGGGGCGGTGATGCCGCGCTGCCGGCAAAGATCATACAGCGCCTGCGTCGTACGGTAGCCTTCGACGACGGTGCGCCGGCCGGCCAGCAGGTCGGCCACGGACTGGCCCGCACCGATCTTCTCGCCGAACTCGCGGTTGCGGCTCCACGCGCCGTGGCATGTCGCGATGAGGTCGCCAAAGCCACTCAGGCCGTAGAACGTGTCGCGCCGGGCGCCGAGCGCCTCGCCGACGCGGACCATCTCGGGCAGGGTGCGCGTGATGAGGGCGGCCTTGGCATTGTCACCGAGCTTGAGCCCGTCGCACAGGCCGGCGGCGATCGCATAGATGTTCTTCAGGCTGGCGCCATACTCGGCCCCGGCGAGGTCGTCGCTGGTGTAGAGGCGCAGCGTGGCCCCGCTCATCGCCGCCTGCACGCGGTCCACGAACGGACCCGGCTGCGCCGCCGCCAGCACCATGGCCGCGGGCAGGCCCCGGGCAACCTCGCCCGCGTTGGTCGGGCCGGTCAGGGTGGCCACGTTCACCCCGGGGAAACTCGCCGCCAGGATCTCGCTCGGGCGCAGGTGAGTGCCCAGTTCCAGGCCCTTGACCAGGCTGATGATCAGTTGCGTGCGGCCGGCCGGGCCGAATTCCGCCTGCATCCGCTGGCACCAGTCGCGCAGGGCGTGGGAGGGGCTCGCCACCAGCACCACGTCCGCGGCCAGCAGCGCCGCGCGCAGGTCGGAGGTGATCGCCAGTTCGTCGGGCAGCTTCACTCCGGGCAGGTAATCGCGGTTCTCGCGCGCCAGTTGCACCGCCACGGCATGCTCGGGGCGGCGGGTGACGAGCGTCGCCTGCTGGCCACGCCGGCAGAGGTGGATGGCCACCGCCGTGCCCCAAGCCCCGGCGCCGATGACGGCAAATTGGAGTGGGGTGGAATCAGGCATGACAGCCGTCAGGAGCGGAGAAAGCCGGGAATCTTTTCGCCGGCCCACATAGCCTCGAAATTTTCGCGGGCATTGACCAGCTCGAACCGGCTGCCCGACACGAGCACCTCGGCGGCGGGCGGGCGTGAGTTGTAGCGGCTCGCCATCGTGTAGCCGTAGGCGCCGGCGCTCATGAAGGCGACGAGTTCACCCTCGCCGACCGCCTGCAGCGTGCGGTCCTTGGCGAAGCAGTCGCCCGACTCGCAGATCGGGCCGACGATGTCGGCCTTGAGCGCAGGGCGCGTGGTGTCGCGCTGCACCGGCACGATCTCGTGGTAGGCATCGTACATGGCCGGGCGCACGAGATCGTTCATCGCGGCGTCGACAACGAGGAAGTTCTTGTTCGCACCGCGCTTGAGGTATTCCACGCGCGACACGAGGACGCCGGCGTTGCCGACGAGGAAACGGCCGGGCTCGAGCAGGATCTTGAGGCCGAGCGGGGCGAGCAGCGGCTTGAGTACGGCGCCGTACTCTTCGGGTGTGAGCGGGCGCTCGCCCTCGGGCTTGGCGTCCCACCAGGCCTGCGCGCCGCTGGCGAGCGCGTCCTGGTAGATGATGCCGATGCCGCCACCGATGCTGAAATAGGAGATGCCGTAGCGCTGCTTCAGCTCGGTCGCGAACGGCACCACCTTGGCCACCGCCTCGGCGAAGGGCTTCACGGAGGTGAGCTGCGAGCCGATGTGCATCTGCACGCCCTTGAGCTCGAGGTGCGGGTACTTCGAAGCGGCTTCATAGGCGGCCGCGGCGTTCGCGATCGGGATGCCGAACTTGTTGTCGCTCTTGCCCGTCGTGATCTTGGCGTGGGTCTTGGCGTCGACGTCCGGGTTGATGCGGATGGCGATCGGGGCCTTCTTCCCCATCTGGCCGGCCAGGTGGTTGATGCGGGCCAGTTCCGGCTCGCTCTCGACGTGGAAGCCGAAGACGCCCGTTTCCAGCGCGAGACGGATCTCGGCCTCGGACTTGCCCACGCCGGCGAAGACGCTGCGCTTGGTGTCGCCCCCGGCCGCCACGACCCGGCGGAGCTCGCCGGCGCTGACCAGGTCGAAGGCCGCGCCGAGGTTCGCGAAGTGGCGCAGGATCGCCAGGTTCGAGTTGGCCTTCATGGCGTAACAAATTTGTACATGCAGGCCGGACAGGCTCGTGGCCAGGCGGCGGTAACTATCCGCGATTGTCTGGGCACTATAGACATACGTCGGCGTGCCGTGCAGCTGGGCGATCGCGTCGAGGCTGACGGACTCGCAATGCAGTTTCGAACCGACGTAGTGAAAATGGTGCATCGTGTGGGTAAAGGCGTGGTGAAAGGTGCCGATGTAGCCGAAATCAAATTGAACGGAAGCGCTATTTTCGCCGACCCTACTCCCCCGTGCCTACGAACCTTCGCCGCCTGCTGAACCACCTGCCCCTCCCCCACGGAGGCCGCGGCGCGATCTATGTCCGTTCGTCCTGGCACAAGGCGACGCCGTTCAGCCAGTGGAGCACCCAGTTCCCCTTCCGCACTCCCCGTCGGGCCCTGCGCACCGACCATTTCGGCCGCTCCCTGCGCCGGCAGCGCCTGGTGCGCTGGACCGTCCGCCTCGTGGTCGTGACCGCCGCCGTCTGGCTGGTGGCCGAAAGCGTGCGCGGATTGACGCTGTTTTGAGCCGCAATTGACGCCGGGGCGGCGGGTGATTGTGTGGGCGGACGTTTCCGTCCCGCGTGCAAATCGACCCTGATCTCTATCCGTGGCTGTCCCTGGCCTGTATTACGTGGGGTGTACTGGACTGCTTCTTTGGCTACAAGGTGTTCAAGGTCACGCTCGCCCTGTTCGGCGCCCTGGTCGGCATGGGGCTGGCCCACGCCCTGGCGCAACGTTTTGCCGTCGGCCAGACTGTTGAGCTGATCAGCGTGATTGCCGGCGCCATGCTCGGCGCCGGCCTGGCCTTCCTGCTCTATATCGCCGCCGTGTTCGTCGCGGGCTTCGGCTTTGGTGCGACGCTGGGCGTGCTGCTGCTCGCGAATTATCACCACATGGTCGCGATGCTGACCGGCGTGGTGCTGGGCGTCATCGGCGGCTTCCTCGCGGTGAAGGTGCAGCGCGTGCTCATCATCCTGTCGACCTCGCTGCTGGGGGCCTTCCGCGCCGTCCTCGCGCTGATGTACTTCACCAGCCAGATCGACTGGCTTTTCTATTTCCGCCAGCCGGACCAGATGCCCGCGCTGATCGACAACAACGGCTGGATGCTCCCGTCCATCCTCGTGCTGGCGGGGGTCGGCGTGATCACCCAGCTCGGACTCGGCGGCGGTCACGAGGCCAAGGAGAAGAAGCCGGCGGCGAAGGACTGATCTTGCCGCGGCCGCCTTCCTTCGCCCAAGATTTTCCCATGAAGAAATGGCTTACCCCCTTCCTCGTCCTCGGCGCGCTTTTCGCCCTCACCGGCTGCGGCACCGGCAACTCCGAGCTGCTTTCGCGCGGCCTGCATATCTCGCTCAACAACATCGCGCGCACCGCTGATGGTACGTACGAGATTTCCTGGCAGGTGGAGAATCCGAATGTGGTCGTCTACGTGGTGGACCACTCGGAGCACAAGATTTACGTGGACGGCGTGCTCGTGGGCACGATCTCCAAGAAGGGCCGCCAGGGCGTGCCCGTGCAGAACAAGGCCGAGGGGATCGACCCGATGAAGCTCGCCAGTCCGGCGGCAGGCGAGCGGCTCGCCCAGGCGATCGGCCAGGGCCCGGTTTCCTACCGGGTGGAGTCCGCCATCTGGCTGCTGCTCTCCGACGACGAAACCTCGAAGTCCTCTCTGGTCAGCACGGGGACGGTGTCCGTCACCGCCAAATAAAAAGCGGCTCCGGCATGGACCGGAGCCGCGGGAAGTGAATTTGGACCGGCCGGCTTAGGCGGCGAGGCGGGAGATCCGCGGCGTCACCGAGCGCGTCCGCAGCGGAATCGGGAGGCGGATCGGACGATTCACCAGCAGCGGCCGCGTGGCACGGCTGTACTGGCTGACGGTCCAGGCCACGAGGCCGGTGCTGAACAGGAGGGCGGTGAGGTTGGCGGCGTCAAAGGGACGTCCGCCCAGGACAAACGCGAAGGCCAGGAGGCTCGCGGCAAGAAGGGAGATAAGAGCGGTTTTCATGGGAAACATGGGTTGTTGTCATGAAAACCCGGGGCCGCGCGAAAAGTTGCAGGAATATGCAAGTGCCTGCTGCTGTAGGGCGGGGTCGCCGACCCCGCCACGAACCCCGGCGGGATCAGCGATCCCGCCCCACAAAACCTTTGCTCAGCCTGCGCCGCCGCCGGCGTTCGAGACCGGCGAGAACTTCGTGCGGAACAGCGCCTTCAGGTAATCGCGGTTCATGCGCGCAATAAAGTCGTGCGAGATCGTCTTCGGGCACACGGCGCTGCACTCGTACTGGTTCGTGCAGTTGCCGAAGCCGGCGGCGTCCATCGTCTCGACCATCGCCAGCACGCGCTTGTCGCGCTCCGGCTGGCCCTGCGGCATGAGGCCGAGGTGCGAAACCTTCGCGGCCACGAAGAGCATCGCCGAGGCGTTCTTGCACGCGGCCACGCAGGCGCCGCAACCGATGCAGGTGGCCGCATCCATCGCGAGGTCGGCATCGGCCTTCGGCACCGGGATGCTGTTGGCGTCGGGCGCCGCGCCGGTGCGGACGGAAACGAATCCGCCAGCCTGCTGGATCTGGTCGAAAGCTTCGCGGTCGACCACGAGGTCCTTGATCAGCGGGAAGGCGCGCGCGCGGAACGGCTCGACGACGATGGTGTCGCCGTCCGCGAAGCTGCGCATGTAGAGCTGGCAGGTGGCGATGCCCCGGCCCGGGCCGTGCGGCTTGCCGTTGATCGTGCACGAGCAGGTGCCGCAAATGCCCTCGCGGCAGTCGTGCGCGAACGCGATCGGCTCCTCGCCCTTCACGGTGATCTCGTCGTTCACGACGTCGAGCAGCTCGAGGAACGACATGTCCGGGCTCACGTTCGCCGCCGGGTAGTCGACGAACTTGCCGGGCGCGGCCGGGCCGGCCTGGCGCCAGACGCGGAGCGTGACGGAGAAGGATTTCTTGGCGGAAGTTTCAGCGACCATGGCGCGGGCCTCTTATTTGTAGGAGCGGACGCTCATCTTGGTGAATTCGTAGTTGAGCGCCTCGACGTTGCGCAGCGGGGACTTGTCCACGCCCTGGTATTCCCATGCCGCGGCATGGGCGAAGTTTTCGTCATCGCGCTTGCACTCGCCGTCGGGCCACTGGTGTTCCTCGCGGAAGTGGCCGCCGCAGCTCTCCTCGCGCGTGAGCGCGTCGCGGCACATCAGCTCGCCGAGTTCGATGAAGTCGGCCACGCGGCCGGCCTGCTCAAGCGACTGGTTGAGCGTGTCGCCGGAGCCCGGCACCTTGACGTTGGCCCAGAACTCCTCGCGCAGCGCGGGGATCTTCTGCAGCGCCTGCTCGAGGCCCTGCTTGGTGCGCGCCATGCCGCAGTGCTCCCACATGATCTTGCCGAGGCGCTTGTGGAAGTGACTCACCGGCTCCTTGCCGTTGTTGGCGAGCAGCTGCTGGTTCATCGCGGTGACATTCGCCTCGGCCTGCTTGAACTCGGCGCCGTCGGGACCCGGGCGCGACCCGGGCTTCTGCTGGGCAAGATAGTCGCCGATCGTGTACGGGATGACGAAGTAGCCGTCGGCCAGGCCCTGCATCAGCGCGGAGGCGCCGAGGCGGTTGGCGCCGTGGTCGGAGAAGTTGGCCTCACCGAGCACGAACAGGCCCGGGATGTTGGACATCAGGTTGTAGTCCACCCACAGGCCGCCCATCGTGTAGTGCACCGCCGGGTAGATGCGCATCGGCTGCTGGTAGGCGCTCTCCGCGGTGATCTCGTGGTAGATGTCGAAGAGGTTGCCGTAGCGCTCGCGGACGCCGTTCTCGCCGAGGCGCTTGATCGCGTCGGCAAAGTCGAGGTACACGCCGAGGCCGGACTCGCCGATGCCGCGGCCCTCGTCGCACATGCGCTTGGCGGCGCGGGAGGCGACGTCACGCGGGCAGAGGTTGCCGAAGCTCGGGTAGATGCGCTCGAGGTAGTAGTCGCGGTCGGCCTCGGGAATGTCCGCGGCCTTTTTGAGGCGGTCTTCCTTCTTCTTCGGCACCCAGATGCGGCCGTCGTTGCGCAGCGACTCGGACATCAGCGTCAGCTTCGACTGGTAGTCGCCCGAGACCGGGATGCAGGTCGGGTGGATCTGCGTGTAGCACGGGTTGGCGAAGCAGGCGCCGCGCTTGTAGGCGCGCCAGATCGCGGTGGTGTTGGAGCCGCGCGCGTAGGTGGCGAGGTTGAAGACGTTGCCGTAGCCGCCCGTCGCGAGGATCACCGCGTCGGCGCTGTGGCGCTCGATTTTGCCGGTGAGCAGGTCGCGGACGATGATGCCCTTGGCGTGGCCGTTGACCACAACGAGGTCGAGCATCTCGGAGTGCGTGTGCAGCTCGACGGCGCCGGCGCCGACCATGCGCGAGAGCGCGCTGTAGGCGCCGAGGAGCAGCTGCTGGCCGGTCTGGCCGCGGGCGTAGAAGGTGCGGGACACCTGGGCGCCGCCGAAGGAACGGTTGGCGAGCAGGCCGCCGTATTCGCGGGCGAAGGGCACACCCTGCGCGGCGCACTGGTCGATGATGTTGACCGAAACCTCGGCAAGGCGGTGGACGTTGGCCTCGCGGGCGCGGTAGTCGCCGCCCTTCAGCGTGTCGTAGAACAGCCGGTGCACGCTGTCGCCGTCGTTCTGGTAATTCTTCGCGGCGTTGATGCCGCCCTGCGCGGCGATCGAGTGGGCGCGGCGCGGGCTGTCATGGAACACGAAATTCTTCACCTTGTAACCCAGCTCGGCGAGCGTGGCGGCGGCGGACGAGCCGGCGAGGCCGGCACCGACGACGATGATCTCGTATTTCCGCTTGTTGGCGGGGTTGACCAGCTTGATGTCCGTCTTGTGCTTGCTCCACTTCTCGGCGAGCGGACCGGACGGGATCTTGGATTCAAGTTTGGCCATGGGAAATCAGGCGTGGAGCTTCACGAGGCCGCCCAGCACGGAAAGCGGGATGGCGGCGTTGAGGAGAAAATAAGCCCAGCAGTAGAAGGTGACGAAGCGCTGGAGGCCCGTCGTCCAGGTCTCGTTCTTCAGGCCGAGGGTCTGCACGAGGCTGCCGATGCCGTGGGCGAGGTGGTAGCTGAGCACGCCGACGGCGAGGATGTAGAAGCCCGACACCCAGACGTTGCTGAAGCCCTGCACCATCATCGTGTGGACGTCGCGCACCTTGGTGATGCCGTCGGCCAGCGTGTAGGTGTGCTCGCTCCACTCTGGGTGGCCGATGCGCACCGTGTAGTGCGCGAGGTGGAAGAAAATAAACGCCAGCACGATGAAACCCGTGCGGGCCATGACGCGGGACGCGAGCGTCGCGCGGTTGGTGAAATCCACGCCATACTTGGCGGGCCGCGCGGCGCGGTTTTCCAGGGTCAGCTGGATGGCGAACCACCCGTGGACCACGAGGCACACGAACAGGAAGGCGCGGATGAGCCACAGCAGCGGCCCGAGCGCCTCGAGTTTGTGCGCGTAGAGGTTGATGTGCTCGGGCGCAAAAAAGACCTGCAGGTTGCCCAGGAGGTGGCCGGTGACGAAGCCGAACAGCACCAGGCCGGTTGCGGCCATGAGAAACTTGCGGCCAATCGAGGAGCGCGTGAGCAAACCGAGGAGATTCATCGGGCGGTGCGGGGAAGATTTGGCCGGGGTTGGGCCGAATGTCTAAGCGAAAGAAACGGACAGGGTCCGTCCTTGGCAAGGCACCGGGCCCCCGTCGCAGGGCCTATTAGTCGACCTAACCGGAACCTGAAGCGCGAATGCAGCCCAGGCGCGACCGGTTCTCAGGAAGCCAGCGGCTTGAGCAGGGCGAACTTCCCGCTCGCGGCCGGCTGAATGAACTTCCGCCGGAACAGCGCGACCCGCGCGCCCGTCCCGAGGGCGGCTGCAAGCCGATCTGCCACCTCGGGCGAGGCGACCGCATCGGCCACGTACTGGAATTCCCAGCGCTGCTCCGAAACCTGCACCAGGCTCCAGTGCCAGCAGTTGAAATCCTCCGGGAATGCCGCGTCCACCTCGTAGGTGGAGATCACGGCGCCGTCGGCGCGGAAGTAGAGGTCCCGCTCGCGGCCGAGAATCCGGTATCCGGTCGGCGTACGCCGCACGACGTCACCCGTGTGATAGCGCAGCAACGGCATGGCCTGGCGGTCGCGGGTCGTGACGTTGATCTGGAAGGCGTTTTCCGCCGCCCGCCAGGGCGTGAGCTCGATGAAGGCGTTGTCCTCCACCACCTGCAGGTTGTCGGCGAAGACGTCGCCCACGAAAAGATATCCGGCCTCGGTCGAGCCGTAGAGGTCCACCTGTGCGGCGCCCGGAAAGGCCTCGGCGAGACGGCGGCTGTGCTGCCGGCTGGCCTTGCCGTAGGTCATGATCACGGTCTCGACGCTGGGCACCGTCACGTGGCGTTTCTTCAGCGCCCGGGCGAGCAGTGAAAGGTAAACCGGCTCGCCCTCGATCACCGCCGGCTTCACCGCCTGCAGCTCGAGCGTGATGCGATCCCACTCCGGCTCGGGAAAGGCGAAGGGATCGCTCGACAGGTTCAGGTAAACGGTGCCGTCGAAATAGCGGTGCGGAAACGGATGGTCCTCGTAGGGGCAAAGGTTGCTCGAGCAGCCCACCGGCGCGAGGACGCACTTGCGGTAGGGCCGGTCGACGTAGCGCGCGAGCCGCGGGTGCGCGAGGTAGGCGCGACGTGTTTGTGCATTCCACCAGCCGTCCTCCATCACGACGGTCATCGGGCCGCTCGTGGTGCCGGAGGTGTGCTCGTACTCGTACTCCTTGCGCTGGAAGCCGCGCTCGATCTCGGTGTAGTCGTGGAAAAAAGCGGTGTGCCCGCGTTGCACGATCTCCTGCTTCGTAAGGACGGGAATCTCGCGGTAGCACGACCACTGCAACGGCTCGGCGTGCAGTGGAAAGCGCGCGGTATAGAGGGGGCTGCGCCCGTAGATGGCGCGAATCTCCCGCTCGAGCGACGCCGGCAGGCTCCCGCTCCCCGGCTCCGCCAGCGTGGCGGGGGTGTTGGCGAAAGTCACTGGGGCGGCGGCGGGTTCCATCGGTCGGGGGAGTGAAGCTGCGGGGGGCTTGAAGTCAAACCGGGCGGCCCCGCATTTTCTCCCAGTGCGGGGCGAAGAGCAGCAGCCCGTCGAGCACCAGCGAGTGCGTGATGCCGCCGCGCTGCGCGAGCGCGTAGACCTCGTCCACCGGCAGCGTCATGATCTCCATCTCCTCGTCCGGGTCCCACTCCAGCTCCGCGCTGCGCTGCGCGTCCTCCACCAGCACGAGGTGGCAGCGGTTGCTCTGCATCGCGGGATTCGGGTGCACGCTGCCGAGCAGGCGCGCGTTCTTTCCCACAAAGCCGGACTCCTCGCGCAACTCGCGCACGCCGGCGACCACCGGGTCCTCGCCGGCGTCGATCACGCCGCCGGGAATCTCGAGGGAGAACTCATTGATGCCGTAACGAAACTGCCGCACGAGCACGAGCCGGCGGTCGGTCGTGAGCGCGACGACGTTCACCCAGTCGGGCGGATTGATGACGAAAAAATCCTGCGGCTTCTCGCGGCGCGGGTGATGGTAGTGTGCGCGCACCACATCGAAGATGCGCGTCTGCGCGAATGGCTCCTCGCGGAGTTTCTTCCAACGGAACGGAGGCTCGGGGTGTTCAGGCATCGCAAAAAAAATGCCTCCGCGACCGAAGTCTGGGAGGCATGGAAATTTATTTTCGAAGCGTTTACTTCTTCGGGATCTTGATCTTCTGGCCGACCTTGAGGCGGGCCGGATCGAGACCGGGGTTCTCGGCTTCGATGGCGTCGATCTTCACCGCGAACTTGCGCGCGACCTTCGCGACGGTGTCACCCGAGGCAATCGTGTAGGTGCCATCGGCGTTGAGCACGCCCGTCGGGGCGGCGGCGCCACCCTTGCCCGCCGGGGCGGCGGCGCGGGCCTTCTGGGCCTCCTCGATCTTGGTGACCTGGCCGCGCAGGGCGCCGATCTGTTCGGCGACCTGGTTCAGGGCGTTCTGCACGCCTTCGCGGAGCGCCTTGTTGGCGTTCTCGTTGGCCGTCGTCGCGGAACGAACCTCGTTTTCCACGGCCGAGACCTTGCTGGTAAGGTCGGCATTCAGGGCGTCGACTTCCTTCTTGATCGAAGAAAGTTTGACGAGCGCTACGACCGAAAGGATCAGGCCAAGGGCCCCGGCAATCACGCCCACGAGGGGGAGTACGCTGCCGGAGCTATTGCTATCGCGGGAAAGAGTGTCCATTTTTTAAGAGATTGAAGCGCCGTGTGTAGGGCCGGTTTCTGGGTGAAGCAAGACGCATTTTTTCACAAACGAAACGGCTTGTCACAAAATTGGCCTCCCGAGGTCGCACAGCATCAGGTGGTAACGCTTCCGGTCCCAAAACGCCGAAACGACGCCGACGGCCCGAACGATTACGCGCCATTGACAGAACCTGCGGGGCCGCGTCCCATGCGGTCCTTTCGGGGTGTAGCTTAGCCTGGTAGAGCGCCTGGTTTGGGACCAGGAGGTCGTAGGTTCGAATCCTATCGCCCCGACCATTTTTTACGGCCCAGCGAGGGCTGCGAATGTCACGACCAGCGATCCGCCGATGGCGGACGGCGGGCTTACTTGGCGACCTGCAACGCGGCGGCGCGTTCGACCCAGATGCCGGCGGTGTCGAGCTTGTTGATCTCGCTCACCAGGCGGCTGACCTCGGCCTGGTTGCCGGCCTCGTAGGCCAGGGCCGCCAGATGATAGCTGGCCTCGGCGCGCGCCGGCTTGAGCAGGCTGGCGTCGGCGGCAATCGCCTTCAACGCCGTCTCACCGGCGGACTTGTCGCCGCTGTTGAGCTGGCTGAGGGCGGCGCCGAGGCGGGCCCGGCCGAGCACAGCCGTCACTTTCAGGGCGGCGGCCGCCTTCGTGTAATTTTCCAGCGCCGCACGGTAGTCACCGGCGGAATATTTTGCATCCGCCACGCGGAGGTAGGCCACGCCGGCGAGCTCATGGCCGCTGTTCGCGGCCGCAAAGGACACCAGCTGCTCGGGACGGTCGCCCGCCTTGGCGTAATCGGCGCGCACGCCCTCCTCACGCTGCTCGGCGAAATACTGCCAGCCCTCGCGGCCGGCGATGACGAGGAGGCCGAGTCCCGCCACCACGAAGATCAGCGTGCGATATTTCTGCCAGAACTCCTGCATCGCGATCTCGAAACCGGCTTCGGGCGCGACGGCGGACTGGCTCTGGGACTGATTTTCGACAGGGGGGTTGGTGGTCATGGAGCCGGGCAGAGTGAAAAACTGCCCCGTCCGCCTCAAGGAAAAAGGCGTCGCCCCTCCCCTGTCCCGCCCGGTTCAATCAAAGACGACTGTCTTGTTGCCGTAGATGAGGATGCGATTCTCGAGATGCCAGCGCACCGCCTGGGCCAGGACAACTTTTTCCAGGTCGCGCCCCTTGCGCACGAGGTCCTCGACCCCATGACGATGCGTCACCCGGGCCACATCCTGCTGGATGATGGGGCCGTCATCGAGCACTGCCGTCGCATAGTGCGCGGTCGCGCCGATGAGCTTCACCCCGCGTTCGTGCGCCTGGTGGTAGGGCTTGCCACCCGCGAAGGCCGGCAGGAACGAATGGTGGATGTTGATCACCGGGCGGCCGAAACGCTGCAAGAAGTCCGCGGACAGCACCTGCATGTAGCGGGCGAGCACGGCGAACTCGGCGCCGACCGACCGCAGGATTTCCAACTGGCGCGCCTCGGCCTCCGCCTTCGTGGCGGCGGTCACCGGCACATGATAAAACGGCAAGCCGTAGTGTTTCGCCGCGCCTTCCAAAACCGTGTGGTTGGAGACCACCGCCGTGAAGTCGCCGCCGAACTCCCCCGCCTGCCAGCGCAGCGCCAGGTCGTGGAAGCAATGGTCCTCCTTCGAAACGAAGAGCACGCCCTTGGGCCGATGGTCCGAGCGGGCGACCTGGGCTGCCATGCCGAGCTCCGCGGCAAAGGCGCTGAATTCCGCCACCGCGGCCGCGGCATCGCTGCCGGCGGGCACCCACTCGATGCGCTGGAAGAACTCGCCCGCCTCCATGTCGCGATGCTGGTCGGCGTGGAGAATGTTGCCCTGCCGCGCGTAGATCCAGCCGGACGTCTTCGCCACGAGGCCCGGTTGGTCGGGTCCGTGCAGCAGGGCGACGAGCGTGGCGGGCGTGGACATGGCGCGGGAGGTTGCGGGACTCAGCCGACGACCGTGACGTTGCCGCGATATTGCTGCAGTGGCTTCACGTCGACGCGCTTCGCCTTCATGGCGCGGATGCCGTTGATGGAGGCGCGCACGCCGGTGATCGACGTCATGATGCACACGTTGTTCGACCACGCCGCGGCGCGGATCGCGTTTTCATCGTGGCGCGGGATCATCCCGCGCGGCGTGTTGATCACGAGCTGGATCTCGCCGTTCTTGATCATGTCGATGCAGTTCGGGCGGCCCTCGAGGAGCTTGTTGACGTGCTGCACCTCAATGCCGTTTTCGCGCAGGAGCTTCGCCGTGCCGCTGGTGGAGCAGAGCGTGAAGCCGAGCGCAACGAACTCGCGCGCCAGTTCGATCGAATGCGGCTTGTCGGAGTCCTTCACGCTGAAAAACACCTTGCCGGAAAGCGGCAGCCCGGGCTTGGCGGCCATCTGGGATTTGGCGAAGGCAATGCCGAGATCCTCGTCGACCCCCATCACCTCGCCCGTCGAGCGCATTTCGGGGCTGAGCATGATGGCGGCGCCGGGGAAACGGTTAAAGGGAAACACGGCCTCCTTCACGCACCAGTGCTTCGGCTGCACTTCCTGGGTGAGGCCGAGCTGCTTGAGCGTGGCGCCGGCCATGACGCGGGCCGCGAGCTTGGCGAGCGGGACTCCGATCGCCTTGGCGACGAAGGGGACGGTGCGCGAGGCGCGCGGGTTCACCTCGAGCACGTAGAGCTGGCCGTCCTTGATCGCGAATTGGACGTTCATGAGGCCGACGACCTTCAGCGCCTTCGCCAGCGCGTAGGTGGCGGTGCGTACGGTCGCGAGCATCTCCTTCGGCAGCGTGTGCGGCGGCATCACCATGGCGGCGTCGCCGGAGTGCACGCCGGCGTACTCAATGTGCTCGAGCATGCCGCCGATGACGGAAGTGGCGCCGTCGCTGATGCAATCGACGTCGAGTTCGATTGCGTCCTCGAGGAACTTGTCGATCAGCACCGGCTTGCCCGGCATCACGTCGAAGACCTGGCGGACCACGTCCTTCAATTCCGCCTCGCTGTAGAGGATGAACATGCCGCGGCCGCCGAGCACGAAGGACGGGCGGACCAGCACCGGGTAACCGAGCTCGGCCGCGGACGCGAGCGCCTCGGCCGCGGACATCGCGATGCGGTTGGCGGGCGACTTCAGCTGGAGCCGGTCGAGCACGGCGGCGAACAGCCGGCGGTCCTCGGCGGTGTCGATGCTTTCCGGCGAGGTGCCGATGATGTTCACGCCGCGCGCCTTCAGCGCGCTGGCGAGGTTGAGCGGGGTCTGACCGCCGAACTGGGCGATGGCGCCGATGCAGCCCTCCTGCTCGTAGATCTCCAGCACGTCCTCGAGCGTGAGCGGCTCGAAGTAGAGGCGGTCGCTGGTGTCGTAGTCGGTCGAGACGGTCTCCGGGTTGGAGTTGACCATCACGGTCTCGAAGCCGGCCTCGCGCAGGGCGAACGACGCGTGCACGCAGCAGTAGTCGAACTCGATGCCCTGGCCGATGCGGTTCGGGCCGCCGCCGATGATCATGATCTTCTGCTTCGTCGACGGCTTGATCTCGTTCTCGTCGCCGTAGCTCGAATAATAATAGGGCGTGAACGCCTCGAACTCCGCGGCGCAGGTGTCGACGAGGCGGTAGGTCGTGTGGACGCCCGCCTTCTTCCGGTGGGCGCGCATCGTGTCGAAGTCGGTCCGCAGCAGGTGGGCGAGCTGGGCGTCGGAGAAACCGAACTGCTTGGCGCGGCGCAGCGTGTGGGGGTCGATCGTCGCGAGGTCGGCGTGGCGGACCTCCTCCTCCATCTCGTGGATCTCGCGCAGCTGGTGCAGGAACCACGGGTCGATCTTGGAGAGCTCGAAGATCT
>Ga0247757_10000545_pt1 | contig 30695 bp, 36 predicted proteins | sample UWRJL126311R4_FD_180929 | JGI IMG/M metagenome (GOLD analysis project Ga0247757, IMG submission 180929) | Plant litter microbial communities from Arlington Agricultural Research Station in Wisconsin, United States - UWRJ-L126-311R-4 | ecosystem: Environmental > Terrestrial > Plant litter >... | reverse complement strand
GACCGCGTCTCCGCGAAACACGAAGCTTTTTGGGAAGGGCACGGCGCTGCTATGGCAAGTCTACGCGCATCGAAAGCCACGGAAGAGCATTACGACAGCTGCTGTATGATTGCTGGGCGAAACAAGACTGCATAAACAAAGCAGCGCACTCGCGACGCCGCATATCGTCGCAGCAGCCTCATCGAGACGTGGTGCGGAGCCAATTGTGGCAGATGTGCTTCGAGGCGAACACGGCGCCTACGCGACGGCAGGACCTACCGATTAGTCACGCCAAATTCGCCGTGCAAGCTGCATGCGCTCAGTCTGTAAAACAATCCCAATTCTCATCCTCCGTCTTCTTGTTATTTATTGTGTTCCCCCAGCTCATCCTATTCTCGGCTTGTCCAGCTTCCGGCGCGGGATCTCCGACATACTGCGCCTACTCTCTCGTGACAGACGAACGAGTCGAATAGCATGTGTCCCTTTAGTACGTTCAAACAGCCCAATCTCCTTGGTTATATGTGTCGCTGATGGCCGTAGCCTCTTTGCCAGAGGGCGAGGGTCCAGCTCGCTTTTCTCCTGCAGCCGTCAAAGATTGGGCCCCCAGGCGCAAATCGGTCTCTAACGCCTGTGAACGATGTAGGAGACGAAAGGTAGCCGCCTATCTTTTCTGTCCGAGCGTCCATTTTCTGACATGGCCCAGATCCGGTGCGATGGGGATACTCCGTGTTCAACTTGTAAAAGATTCTCGTTACAATGTTCGTCGATCTGCCTTCACAGCCCTTGATGTGCACATGTGGCTAACTTGGTGAAAGGCGTACGGACGCAGAAACCACGAGAAGTAGTCGCATCGTTAGTACTTCCTCCCGAAAATGCTGCGAACTACAGTGAATGTATATTTCTCTCATGGGTAGGGAAGGCCAACAACAACCATTCTCGACAACCCCACTAGGAAAGAGCTTCAAATGCATTTTGATGATGCCAGTAGGCAAGATCAGACCAACATGTCGAAGCTCCGTGAATAGTTGGGGCCAAGAGCTTGTTTCCGCCTTTCTCTCCCTTCAAGAGAGTTATACATATGCACCAGACAGCGCGCAAGCACGCGACGAAATGCTTACCGTTGCTGTAGAGAACATCAAGCCGCATTGGAAAGTCGAATACACCAATTAGAAGCTCAGCTTGCTGCGCATGTAAATGCGCCCATGCATGGCATGGAATCGATTGACGAAAACCTCATGTCGTCAACACCGACCAGCTTCGACTGGGGTCCGAGCCCACCTCACCTATCATTAGACACCAGCTTTACCCCTTCCTTTACCACCGAGCCTTCAGAGATGGATTATGCAACCTTCTCTGCAGGTGGCACTCCTGCCAGAATCCCTTCAATCGCAGTTACTCAATGCGAAATACCGAATGCTGCCGTTGTGTCTTCACCAGTACCTTCTTTCTGGTCAGGTACTACACGAGCATCTTCTCCAGAATCTGCGCCTACAAGTGCTCCATCTTACCCACCCATGCGCTTTCACCCGAAAAAGTCATACACGCCGTCACCAGCTCCGACCCAGCCCGCGGAATGGGAATTCATGGGCCAGGGACTGAAACCCAATGCACCCCAGAGTGCGAGCGTCTCCCGCGGCACTTCTGTATCGTCAAACTCGGTGGAAAGCGATGAGCGCACTACAGAGGACGAGGCCGATGTGATGCCTCTTGCTCCAGTGCCTCGGTTACCCCGTCCGGGCATCTTTGCTGCGTCCCGTGCTGAGAGCCCTTCGTCACGCTCCAGCTACACTGACAAAAGCAGAGCGCTTACTACGACACCATTTCCCAGTCGATTTGAAGCCGAGACATTGACATCGGAATTTGTTCAATGCCTTGAATCGGCGGATCAGAAATTATATTCCATTACTCCTGGCCTGTTCAGTCGATTCTGCGAGTCCGTGTATCCAGATCCCAAAAAAAGACCTCCTCCTGAGGTTCCTGTCTCTACGCAGATGGCCCGCTTCCATGTCTTCATGGCCATGGCTATTGGGATGAAGATGCGAATCAAGAACAGCCCAGAGAGCACCAATTCATTGCTTGATACCTGTTACGATCTCGCAATGCAACAAGCCACTTCCGTACCATTCTGGCAAGAATCGGGTGCTGTTGAGGCCACACAGCTACTGTCCATATTTGCCTCAATTCGGAAAGAGCCACAATTCACCCCGAAGCCATTGCAAACTTCCATGTCTTGGTGACACGAATGAAACTTTCATGGAAAGAGTAAACGCCGGAAGCAATCTGCCATGATCTTCTATCTAGTTGGATGCCTTTAGTGTTCCTTTGGTGTTTTAGAGGCCTTATAAAGGCAGTCTTACACCAAGCTTACTGATTCCAAGAAGGTTGGGTTTTTGGGAATGCTTGATGTCTACGCCAAGACGACTATTCCTTGGCCTTTTCTGTTGTATATTTTGAGTCTGCATTGTTTTCGATGTATATGTTCCTTAGCTATGACACCCCAATAGATATGATGATGCACACGCCTTTATCTCAATGGGGCCGTCCCCTGTAGGGCCTTTTACTTGTCGTGGCTTTGATGCATTGATATGATTGTGAAGAGCCCCCATTCTAAGGCTTGGGGGGCTTTGATGACCATGAGTTGAGTGACGATGCTCCCCTACTTAGACCCAAGGAACTGCGCACGCTTAGTCAAGCTCGTCAAGGGCCCATGCAGTGTTGCACCTGTCCTGTTGCGGGGTTCTCTCCGACCAGGGTTAAGCCAACATCACTAAGCTCCTTTCAATCTAGCACCCCGACATACCCGTTCCTTAAATGTGCTCTTTCCAACTTGCGGTTGGTGAACGCACTCTAGCGAACGTCTCTTCTACACCACGATGGCAGTAGTCAATGGCGCAGAAGTCGCGAAGCACAATAGCAAGGATTCATGTTGGATAGTGAGTCTAAGTCGAGCCAGCTAGCATCTAATCCATTCTAACCCCGGCCCTCACTTTACAGGTGCTGGACAGTAATGTGTACGATGTCACAAACTTCTTATCCAAGCACCCTGGAGGTCCAGCCATAATACTGAAACAAGCAGGCACAGTAAGATCCGTTGATCTTTTCAATGGGACAATACTGATCGCAGTAGGATACAACTAAAGAATTCAAGAAGTACCACCCACTGGATTATATTCATGACCTGCCGGATGGAAGCCTTGTTGGTCCTATTGACCCGAACACATATGGGAGTTTGAGAGCGGCAAAGGACGAGCATGCTGTGCCCGCTTCGTCCGCTGATACCAGCAAGGAATTGCCCCACCTTACCCTCTGTGTCTCGTGCCCGGATTTCGAAAAAGCAGCAAAAGCCGTCTTGCCACACAAGAGTTTCGTATATGCTTCGACTTCTGCAAATACCGGAAAATCTCTCAAGTCGAACCTCGAAGACTGGGAACGCATTACTTTCCGCCCGCGTGTGATGCGCAACGTAGGAGACATCGATACGCGGCGTTCGATATTTGGACATAGCTCCCCGTATCCATTTTACATATCCCCCATGGGCACGCTGGGTGCCATCCATCCGGAAGCAGAGCCCGAAATGGTGCGTGGCGCAGTGCGAAAGGGCATCCACATGGTCGTGAGTACCGCGTCGACAAAAACCTCCGAACAGATCATGCAGGCCTGTGTTGATGAGCAGGCAAGGCTGCAGAATTCGAGTCCGACAAAGCTCTTCTACCAATACTATATACCTGTAGACCGCAAGAAGGCCATTGGGCTAATGCATGCCGCCAAGCGGGCTGGTTACAAAGGCCTGTGGATCACGGTCGATACGCCAGTACTGGGTAAACGAACAGCCGACCGCGTACTCCAAGCCGAGGAAGCCATGGCCGTCGGGCTCCAGGAAGAAAGCACTGCGTCGTGGGAAGCAGGCGATGAGAACACCTTTGCGCCCGCTATAGGCGGGCGCCCGGCTAGTGGACAGCTCTCTCCACATACCACTTGGGAAGATTTACAATGGATAAGGAAGGAATGGGATGGCCCGATTGTGCTCAAGGGTATACAGTGTGCCGAGGATGCGAAGCTCGCGTACGAATACGGCTGCGATGGAATCCTATTGAGTAATCATGGTGGACGGCAGATGCACACAGCTCCGAGCTCACTCATGACGTTGCTGGAAATCCGTACTTACTGTCCTCACGTCATTGGCAAGCTAGAAATCTTCCTCGATGGCGGTCTCCGAGACGGAAGCGATGTACTTAAGGCATTATGTCTAGGTGCAACTGCGGTAGGCGTTGGACGACCTTTCATGTATGCACTGGGAGCATATGGAAGCCAAGGCGTGGAGAGATGCGTTGATGGTGAGTACAGCTCTTCCTAGGCACGTTTGATTTGAATTAACATCATGCAGTTCTTGCAGATGAGCTTTCACTGGGGATGCGCCTCTTGGGAGTCACGGCCCTTGACCAGTTGAAACCGGAGATGGTAAATGCGAGGAGGCTACTGAATGAGATGTGGAAACCGGACGATGCGCATGCTAACATCAAGAGCCGTTTGTAAGAAATATACGTATCATCGCGCCTGTTTACTGCGCATGGTTAATTGTTTCATTTGTTTGCTGGGTTTCGTATTACAATTTCTAGGATTGGCTATTGTGACAAGTCCACCCAAGCCCCGCACAATGAAGTGACAGATGTTTGCCGAGAAACCACCCCACCACGCTAATGTAGGTAACGCGTAGAACGGAGAGCAAAGTGGGGATCGCATTAGTATGAAGATTTCAATAAAACCAAAGAATATAAATATAAAATATTTAAAATTATCATCAAACATCTGAGAATGGTGAGATGGCCGAGTTGGTTATGGCGCCAGGTTAAGGTTACCTTAACATCATTTCCTGGTCACGAAAGTGGCGTGGGTTCGAGTCCCACTCTCATCAACATCGTCCGCTCCTCGAGTGGGTTTCAGGAATATTTTTTTTTCTCTTCTATGTTTTTTCACAGGTTGATAGCTTCTATACCTAACAAGAGGACAACATGTACGGCGTACTCATATTTTGGTAGCCTGAGGTTCCTCCTTTGTAATTATCCGCATACATCTGACCGTCTTCAGTTTCGGTTACGAGAGACGAAAAAGTACGAGAAAATATTTGCTTTGGTTCATGTTGCTGAATGGTCAATCAATCACATGTTGCATAGCTCTGAGCGAGAAGAAATTCGGGTAGTCTTTGATTGTATGTATGTTACAAGACCAAGTGTTGTGCCAATTCTTGCAGGCCATGTTTCCAAGTACAAAGCGACACATCTACCGAGTTTCGGTAGTTTTAGGTGTCGCATCAGTCCAAGCTAACGGCCACCGGAAACGACTAAGATACATATACTCCACGAGGCTGCAGTGTAGCATGCACATGCTTCTACACCCGGCGTCTCTAGTAGGTCCAATCAAGGAAGGGCCTTTTAGACGAGTGGTCCATTCACTGATACCTTTGCAAAGCCTTTCTCTGCACACTTCCTTTCGAACTCCTCACGCAGCAGACCCAACCTAAGAGTGTCGAGGTCCCAGCTACAAGCATGGCTCTCAACATGCAGCACCAAAGAGCTCAACCTTCCAAATGTCTTTCCACAGCCCGGTGCGCGGCAAATGAAGGGATACAGCACACCTTGGCTGATCCAACTGGCTGTCTCTTTCAGATTGACTTCGTTGCGTCGGATCTGGGCGTGTATGCTGACATCCATGTAGAGCGCCGAGTGCCAGAATTCACCTAGACAGCGTAGAAGTGGCGTGAAGTCGGGAAAGCCCGGACAGTTGCCATTCTCGAGATGATTAATCAGGCTGCTCTGCGTGCGGAATGGTCCTGGGCAGCGCCAACACTGCAGTCCGGCTGTCGCATGCTTGGTCATATGCTGCATACTTTTAGCTACAGGAGGGCTTTCTTGATGAGTCTTCCCCATGCCACTCACGATCCGATAATTGCCTTCATGATTGGTGTGCCATTCACACTCAGTACAGTAGAAGCAGGACTCCCTATGAAGCACAAGTGCTACAGGACCAGAACACTCAGCACCGCAGTTAGGACATACAGCTCTCATCCTGCAAGTATTTTGGTGCTGATTGAGTTTGGTCTGGCTCGGGAAGACAGCCTTGCAGCCTTGGCACTGGAAATGATCATATTGTAAATGATTCTCTAGCAGTTTGACACTAGGTGCATCAAAGTCGCAACCTGGCTGCAAACAGTGTTTATGACGGGTGGTGATCTTCCAGTGTTGGTCACGCTCATCCTGTAAATATATCAGTAAAATGCTGCTGAGTCTGGGAGGTTCTGTGAATTACCCTACGTATACAGTTAGCATAGTCACTCATACGGCTGAGGAAGGACATACTGGTTGCGGTAGCGTCGGTGGCAGGTATGGCACCATACGTGCTTATCACTAGTCTGCAGGTGCTTCGTCAACTCAAGCTCACTCCGGAATCCGAGCAGGCAAGTCAGGCAGACAAAGTTATGACCGCCGCCGGCATTGTTTTCAAAGTGGTTCTTCAAGCCCCATTTGTCTTTGAAGGCGCTCAGACAGAGGTTGCAGAAGACTTCATGGCCTTGCGCGTGGTCCACATGGTTTTGCAGCCCGTTGCGATCTTTGAACCACCTCTTGCACAGATTGCAATAGTTCTCGTGCAGTTTTGGCGACTGCTTGATGTGTATGTTGAAGTCCACCTTGCTGTCAAACTTGCGTCGACAAATACCGCACCAGTGCTCATGAGGATCCTCTCGCTTGTCGCTGGCAACTGAGTCTCTTGGAGTGAGGGGCGATACCTTTTTGTCGTTATTGGTGTTTCGGATAACGAGCGTCTTGGGCTGTCCGCGGCGCTTGACCTCCTGCCAGGTATCGTCCATATCCCACATGTTCTCAGTACGGACGCTGTTCAGCTTGGGCTCTGTGGGAGGTTCTTCATCTGCCTCCGCGATAGCACTGAAGCGGTTCGATGTATTCGGAGCCATGCTTGAAATGGAGTTGAGTGGGGTGGTGTTTGTTTGCTGTGCTGAGTGGGCGAAGTATTTATGTCTCAACATGGCTGCTAGGTCACTAGGCCAATGATTCACTTTAGGAAACTTACGTCAACAAACAATGACGTTTCTTCCCTGGGTGATAAGCTTGCTTTCATACTTTGGCTGAGAGCCTCTCGCGTAAATTAAAGAAAGAGTTGAAGATAAGATCACCCTTCGTAGCCTTTTTTTCTATTGTTTTGCTTGGACGCTCAGTGTAAGGGTCCTCAGTTATGTTGATATAAACTACCTTTTTCTCTATAAAAGTAAGCCTCGTTCCACTCTGCCGATTTCCGAATGAGATTGTCTGGTTCATTGTTGGCTAAAAGGACTTTAGTAGACGTTTGCGTATCAGGGTACATCAGTTTGGAAGCCACGAATGTTCAACATTTGTGTATACGAAGATATGTAGACAAATACTAGACAAAGGGCAACACAATATGACTTTGGTACTCTCCACCAAAGTGAAGCCTATGCTTCCCCCTGTTCAAGGAATGTGCCGTGCTTCCAAAATTACTGACACCAAAATTTCTCCCTGATACTGATAAGCGCAGTGATTCTTGAGCTTCGTATTCAATGCCCATCGCCCAAATCCCGATGTCCAGGCGTACGACCGTACCAGGCGTAACCTTCTCTTCCTTTTCATGGGGATGGAATGGCCAATGGGGATGCATAGACCGCGATTCGTCAATCGCTCGATGAGATGCGCGCAAAATCCCGAGAGGGCCTTTGTATAATACTACTTCGGTTGATTGCTCACGTGTCATCTCATCGAATGAACTGATTGGTATATTCTTCCAAGGGATGTTCAAATTCATCATTGGCTTCCCTTCTTTGTCCAGCTTTTCGATAAGCACATAGACGTCCATATCATCGTGGTCATCGCAGGACATATACAAGACCGCTTTTGGTGGGCCAGCTAGATGCGTGGTCTTGTCGAATTTGTATGTGAAAGTTACTTGTTCTGCCTCATCAGATGTATATGTGGCGCTCTGTGCGGGTTCAATAGCCTCTCTGAAGGTAAGCTTTTGATCGGCATTGAGGAACAGCTTTCTGTACGATGTACTCGGAAGAGGGAAATCTTCTTCAACAATATTAGAGTAGGATTGGGGGTTTTTGTTGCCGAATCGAAGCACAGCCATCCGCACACGGGGTGTATTCATCCAGTCGTTGTTAACCCCCCGCAAGAAATGATCGAAGAATGAGACCAGCTCGTCATTGGCTTCAGGATTTCCCCAAATATCGTACCACTCTTGCCAAGGGTGCCAGCGTAGCCACTTGTCTTCGCAGTCTACTTCAAGCCAGGCTCGAATGGCACCCATCCCATGCATAGTATTCGTCCAAGTACCTGTGATGTATGTGGGAATGTTGATCCGTTTCATATCCGGTCTTTTATCGTTCCACCATGCATTTGCCAAGGGTTGTTGTTTGAACATTTCGCGAAAGCTTACAAGGCCGTGTCGACCCTTAAGCATGTATTTGACAATTAGAGAATCAAAAAGATCTCCAGCATAGATGCCACCACGAGCAAATTGCTCGCGGTAGAGGTCCCCGCATCCCTCGAAAGGTGCAATAGCCTTCAGAGAAGGCGGTCGTAGTGCGGCGATGAACCATTGCGCGATGGCAAGATGTGAGTTGCCAGCGAGGCCAACCGACCCGGAACACCATGGAAATTTTGCAATGGCTTCTATGGAATCGTAACCATCCTCTGCCTCTTGTGTGCCCATAATCACCATGCGACCATCACTATCTCCAGTTCCTTGATTATCAATGTTGACTATGGCATAACCGCGCGGTACCCAGTCACCAGGGTCTAGACCTTCAAATTCGTCCAGCCCTGAAAGTGTTCCGGAGGGAATTCCGAGATTCCACGGTGTCATGAGTCCAAGAGACATTATTCCGTTGAATTTTTTGCCAAAGGGAGACCACATGAGAAGCGCTGGAACCTTTTCAGTTGTATGTGGTGGCCGGTAGATGTCAGCGTAGAGATTTGCTCCATCTCGCATAGTGATTTTGACATCATGCTCGACTAGTATATCCGAAGCCAAAGGTTTTGCGTCTGAATGATTGTACTTCCATCCCTTTTTGAGGATCTCTGATCGTGGATCAAATCCTGCATAGCCTCCATTTCCAAATTTTGGAGGCTGAATTGGCTCAAGCGGAACCTCGACTCCATTGAAATTAATCGCTTCCATGTTCGTATGTACAAAAAAACTCTCACTGCACACGATTATACCATTCCATCTCGGCGCTCGGTTTTATTTTAGTCAGAGCAAGGTCGCAATTTGCGCTGTTAGCTTTCGCTACTTCAAAGTGTATTTGCCGAACCGAGCCGACGGAAAGTTCCCCTTCGTGGAATGTACCCGGCACTGCCCTCCTCCACATTCCGCTTGATTTGCCATGTCACTTTTGTCTCAGATCTGCTGTATGACCCACATGTCCATGCATGCATATTCCGAGTCGGCTCGGTACGTTCATCTTGCCCGCGTGGATGTCGATGACTAAATACTATGTAGAAGCCGCCTGAAAAATATTCATATTTAGATGCAATTGTATTTTAATAGAGCAAGTCCAGCACAACTCTTTAGTAACTAACCTTCACGACATCTTGCTTTTATACAATTCGCCCTATAGAATGTCGACCACTGTCACCGAAACTGTCCCACAGACACTACGTGCGACCGTCCCACCCAAACCCCAGCCCTCCGGTCCACGAAGGCTCTTTGCTGAAAAAGATGCCAAGTACGGCGACTGGAGAGATGATCTAGTTAGAGACGGTTATGTCGTAGTCAAAGGCGCTGTCCCACGTGAGCGCGCTGAAAAGTATGCGGACGATATTTTGAGGTATCTCGAAACTTTTTAAGTCGAAGGAAGCCGCCCATCGTGCGCACTCTGACAGATCACTAGCCACGGCGGCCTTGGATTCAAGCGTGATGATCCTTCCACTGTTGTCGAGGAAAACCTGCCTATTATCTTAGAAAAGGGCATGGTCCATAGATATGGTATTACACACGAGGATTTCGCATGGGGGATTCGCCAGGAACCTGGGGTCGTGGAGGCATTTGAGCGAATTTACGACACGCCCGACTTGATTGTCTCTTTTGATGCCATCAACATTAGCTTTCCGAATCGTAAGGACCTCAAGCCAAACAGTCCATGGCCGCATCAGGATCAAGATCCGGAGAAGCCAGGGTTCCGGTGCATGCAGGGAATCGTAAATCTCAACCCCAATGGTGACAAAGATGGAGGCTTGATAGTGTGTCCAGGCGCACACCTTCTGAGCGAAGAATTCCACGCAGAATTCAAAGATGAGCCAAACAAGATTTGGTCCTGGACAAAAGAGTGGTATGGATTTACTGAAAAGGGCATGGCGTGGCTAGAGAAAAAAGGTTACAAGTGGGTCAAGGTCAACGCTGAGCCTGGAGATCTTATCATGTGGGATAGTCGTACTCCACACTACAACCTTAGTCCTGAGGGGACTACTCCAAGACTTGCAACTTACACCTGTTACATGCCGGTAGCTGAAGCTTCCCAGGAAGATCTTATCCGTAAGAAGACTGCTTTTGATAATACCCAAAGCACAACCCACTAGCCAAATGCTGTGCATGTCGGCGGTGTTCCAGTGCTTCGCAACGGAGAACCAGATCCCTACAATATGGCGAAGCCGAGAAAGCCAGTGCCTCTCACCGAGCGGGGAATGAAGTTGACTGGTATCCCTTACATCAGTGTTGCTTGAAATCTGACAACCGGCAAGTGGTGTATTTTTGGAATGAATAGCATAGGCACGCTTACTCATAACTTTTTATAAATAACACAATCGTTCCTTTGGGGGTTTGTACCAGGGGAAGCGCTGTTATCTTGAGATTTTTTTCTTTGTGTATAGGACGCAAATTCACGTTCCGTGTACGAAACTTACAAAACCTGAATAAACAATATAATGTTATCTTTGAATGATCGTTACTCCGCTCTCGGGCTTGTAGGAACTGATAATTGCGTGAACGCTGCCCAATCCCAACCTATTTGATCTGGCCAAGGGCCTGAGAAGGCCAAGTCTTCATTGGAAGATATACTATCAAGAAGATCTACTTGGTGTTCAGCTTCATCCAAAGTATTATCTCGTATAGGGTTTTCGTAAGAATTTATCGGTAAAAAATCAATGCGTAATGGTACGTCGTTCGCAGGTTCTGTCAACGCACTCGGAAAACCCTCCTTATCTGTAGACATTGAAGCATTCTGTGCGGCTTCTATAACGATTGGTTCAAAAATGCTTCGACCTCGTGCCTTGCTGCTAGAAACATTGTTGGCTATAATTTGGAACTTTTCCAGTGCCTTCCCTAAGCTACCACTATTCGCATTTATGGCGTCCGAAAAATTCTCGATGTAGTTGATTGCATTTCGTATGAGCTATTCGAAGTTGAGAACCTGAATGGTATCTAAAGTGAGAATCGGCATGACTTACAGCTTGGTCGACTTTAACCATCCGAGCCCCAGGGTGACGGATACTGTTTACGTAAAGCACAAAGCAGGCATGTAGAATAATTGATGGAGTTGGCATTGTTGACCTAAGCTGGTGGTCTGCGCCTTCAATGGTGATAATGAGTATTTTTCTAGCAGAATTCGCGACCATTGCCTGCCCACAACGCACGAAATGCTCCCATGGTTGATCCTTAGCAATCACTTCGATGGAATCTCTTATGGCTTCTTGGCTTATTAGTAAGCTGTTACGTCCCAACATTAGGAGGCTGAAAATCATATCAGCACATAATAAGAAACAGTAAGAAGATTCCGCCTTGAAACGGATAGCTTCCGACTACATGAGCTTAGGGACCCTTACGCATGGTGATATTGCATTAACAGATACGCTGCAAAAGGGAAAGTCCGCTCATTATAGAGCACTTCTGATGTGGGCCTAAAGAGGTTAATGATCAGATCTGAATTCTCTTAAAGTTTAAAGGAATCAAAGTGTCGGATACAGCAGCAAATTGAGCGAGCAAAGTCAAGGGCAATAGGAACCTCTTCGGTGGTGGACAAGAGAATAGAACGTACCGAAATGGAACAGGCACACCTTCAGTCCATTCAGATAGTAACATGCAGCACTCTTCAGATGCACGTACTTTAGCAATTACTGCTGCTCTGATGGCCTGTGGCTCAGGGCTATTCTCCTCTCGAGCACCTGCACGTACACATTGAGTACTTATTTGATGCAATACGTCTGCGAGGCTAATGATGATAGAGAATTCTCGCATACCCTCTGACTGCAATCCTGGAGTGGAGGTTAGTATTCGAGATTGATGTAGATGGGGCTCAAGTGAGCTAGACGAGCGACCCAACTCGAAAGCGAAGAGTTTTTCCAGGCAATATAGGGTCCACCAAAGCCTCTCACCGTCTGTTAGATCCTTAAGTTTCCTAGAAGCCGAGTCTCTTTGGTAATTCAACCGCGGGACAATCATGTCCAGTGATTTCGCAAGGGAGATGCATTGGCTAAGAGTTAACCAGGCCGCATTGTCATTGCCTTGATATTTATACTGAAGTGCCAGTAGAGCTAATGCCCTGGAACCTTCAAGGTTGCCATCCGACAACACATGACCGTAGAGTGTTTTGCAGTAACCTTGAAGTCGTTCTACCTGCAACGGCTGTAAAATATTCGGTTGGGCATGTGAACCGAGAAGTAGAACGAGGTAAACTTGCATCAGTATAGCTATGCCGTATCTGTGCGTAAGGTGTTCTAACCCGTGTTCCAACGCAATAGGTACAATGTTGTCCATGGTTGTTTTCTGAACGAAAGGATACATAAGATTCACGGTCTTGAAGTATGAAGAAACCAGAAGACTACAAGTGTCGCTGTCTGGCAGGTCAGGAGCTGTAGTAAGATGCAGTGATACAACGCGACAAGGCCTTGGAAATCCGGTATTAGAGGACATGGCACTCCCTCTTCTTCCTTAGCGATATAAGGCGAGATTCAACCACCTGATAAGGGTTTCCGCGGAGTCACGACTATTGTGTTGACGAGCCTCGAATATAGGTAAGGACCCTTGAAAACGATTGATACTTGATTGTTGAGGGTTGGTGTCTTCTGAAGTCAGTTCATCGGCAGCATAGGGAGTAGCTTCCACCTCGTCTACTCTTGGATTGGAGTCTGAGGTGCTAGTTCTGACGGATTGTGGCGACTTCGATTGAATTATTCGAGGTAACGAACGCTGTCCGGCCTCCCGACGATGAACCTCGGCATCAGGATGGCGGCGGTCAACCGTAGAACAAGGCACCCCTGCACGAACGCATGCAGTACAAGAGGGTTGCTGAGCATCACAGCGTGTCTTCCGATTCCGGCAATAGTTACAGGCAACATTGAGACGACGCCGCTTCCTATACGGGGTGGGTGTCGGTTCAAGGTTTTAGGCAGGCTCCATGTTGAATGAATCGAACCAGTACTCTATATCGGAAAATGTCTGGAAGAGCACCCTAAATCCCGCTGTGTATAAGCCGAATGCTTCAAGCTCAATCTCCTAAAATATTCCGTATGAGCATATGATCAAAACCGCCTATTTTTAGTCCAGGTTTCTGCTCACAGTTGATACCAAGTCACTCTTATGGGCTCTTCCCGTCGGCCCATGAGATCGTATGCTTGGGGCTCTAGTATGTGGTGGGGTCTCCACGATAGAAATATACCGAACCGACGTCGGGTTCTTTAAGCCAACATGCGGGGTAAGCGTGGACGCCAGACACGAAAAGCCGGGGAAATCAGACTTTCTCCACATGCCGGTCGCGCCAATGAAGATGTAGGGCCGATTAGTCCATGGTCCATGAATATCAAAGGGAGAACTACCAGACTTTTTATCTCACAACAGACAAAATTTAACACTTTATTGCAATCCTGTCACATCCAGACGATGGCAAGGCCGAAGCCACTATGATTGAAGACATTGGAACAGAAACTCAGAAACCTTCACAAGCAAAACGTGATGGAGGCGTTAATCTTTTTACGAACGACTCCGTGGTCTTAATCCCGACCCCTAGTCCTGATCCAAAGGGTATAGATCGACAAACATGGCCCTCGTCGACTTTGTATGCTGATTCCAAGCAGATCCTCTTAACCTTCGAACATGACATAAATTCATGATAATCTTCTTAGTTGGGATCTATAGTGCGTTTGCAGTTCTCGGTACATCGGGCCTTGGTGTGGGTGGTGGATTCACTGTGTTTTCAATTTCGCCAGAAGCTGACATTGCTTAGTCCGTCTATCCGTACGTTATGCAAATGTACCCTCACGATCAAGCCGCACGGGTGACAGACTTGATGACATATCCTGCACTTTTCATGGGAATCGGCAACCTTTTCAGCATGCCATTGTCGGTTGCATTCGGCAGGCGCCACATTTTCTTAGCGTCACTCGTCCTGCTTCTCATATCGAGCATTTGGTGCGCAAATGCGAAATCGTTAGACAGCCATATCGCTGGTCGTGATGTCTTCAGTCTGGCAGCTGGTCAGAGTGAGGCGCTTGCACCACTCATCGTTGAAGAAATACACTTCTTGCATGAAAGAAGTACCAAGTTAGCTTGGTATATTGGCATACAAACTGTTGGAACTGCCTTGATGTTCCTTGCGACAACCGCCATGGTTCCAGCATGGGGATTGAATTGGTGGTACGGGTTAATGGCGATTGTTGTCAGGATCACCTTGATTTTGTCATACGTTTTCATGGTGGAAACAAAGTTCGACCGACCTGTTGATGCCGATGGTAAGCTGATTGAGTGATTGTTCAAGATCATTAACTTACTGCTTTAACGTAGACGGCATGGTGCACCTTCTCTTTAACAAGGATGGTGTTGTAGACCAACAGGGGAAAGATGAGCTCTTATATCAAGTCACCACGCGACAGACACATATCCTCCAGCCAGAAGTCTTTGGTCCAAGGACCTGGCGCCACAACCTCCGGATTTTCCATTTTAAACCAAATTGGATGGCCACGGTGACATTCTACAAAGAAACCTTCCAATGCCTCCTCATTCCAAATGTCTTCTGGTTACTGCTCCTCAATGGGACATTTCTTGGGTTGTACGTCTATCAAGCATCGACTTTCGCCCAACTGCTTGCACCCCCGCCACATTCATTCACAAACCTGGAATTGGGCTACGTACAAGTTCTACAATCAGTCGATTGCATGGTGCTTATCCCGATTTTGGGTTACGGGGTAGATTATATGGTAAGGACTATGAGCAGACTGCGCAAAGGGGTCTTCTTGGTAAGCTTCCGCCAAATCAGCTTTCGGTAAACAAGTTACTAACCTCTCTACCACACAGCCCGAGGACCGGATCATTCCAATAATTTTACCAGCCATATGCGCCGTCGTATCAGCTGTTATATATGGAAGAGGAGCGGCAGATCGGCAGCATTGGCATTGGATGTCCATCGTAGCACCCTATCATCTAGGCTTTCTCGCTTTCCTAGGTTGCAATATCACGGCTATAGCGTATTGTGTAGACAGCTTCCCAAGAAAAGCTGGTCCTTTACTTCTAGTGATTTGTGCTGGACGCGGGTTTATCTCTTTTGGCCTCAGCTATAGCACCGTTCCAGCTATTACTTCGCTGGGGTATGATGGAGCCATGAATATTCTGGCAATAGTAAGTGGGGTTCTCGCTGCATTGGTTATTCCCGCATACTTTACTGGACGATACTTCCGGAAGATGTTCACGAACCGCGTCTTCAAGGAAGAGACAGCTCATTGAAACGTCATCTGCAGGTCGAGCGGAAGAACATATTGGGTACTCATTGTTAAATTATCAAATGATAAATGACGTAGCTATTCGTTTACGGAGTCGAAGAAGTCGGATACAAAAATGTCTTTAACGGGGATCACAAACAGAATCAGAGAGGAAGATAATGGGCCAGACTATAGGAGCTTCTAGTTGTGGTCATATTCCTGGCTTTTCGCTTTCGCGAGTGGCTGACAGACATAATTAATAGCCCTTTGAAAGGTTTAGCGCTGTATTATGTCATCGGATCCCTGTTCATATCATCTGTCATTGAAGGCCATGTATAAACTTATGCTTATTATGTTTGGATATGGAACGGCTCTTCTTTCTCGCGTTGATTCTTTCTAACTATGCCTTTCTTCGTTTTGCTCGGGGCGACTGCGTTGTGGCTGCAGCTAAGCAACCGAAACATCCGCCCCTCAGACAGGACACACGCTGCAGCCTGATTCCAGCCTCTCCATGACCACTGCATGATGCCACCACGCATCTACACCTAGATTAGTACGTTTCTGTCAAGATGAGTTTCGGGGTGTCGATCGGGGACATTTTAAAGCTCTGTGAGATCGCTTCACGCGTGTACAAGAATTGCAGGTTGAATCTACGTTCGTCCTTGACTCTCACTGACTGTTATTAGGCCGCGATTGCACTGGAGAATACAAGGCCTTAACCACCGAAGCGAGAAGTCTCACCAATCTGCTCGAAGATGTGGGCGACAAGTTTCACAGCATTCCGGAGAACAAGCGACAACAACTCGCCGAAATCTATCAAGCATGCTTCGATGTTCTTGAGGACCTGGACAAACTCCTCTTGCATTATAATAACTTAGACTCAAAGAGCAAGCGTGCATGGGATCGTATGAAATGGGATCCAGAAAGATCCCGGACATTGCGACAACGTCTCACAGCGAGTGTGACACTTTTAACGGGGTTCTACAATTCTATGATACACGATAGTCAGGTCTTGATACTGGAGGCTCTGGGACGTCTAGAGCGCGAATATAGGGGCGGACACCGTGAAGAGAGCATAGTTTCATTGCAGAGGATTGCAGAGGAATCTGCGGAGCTAGAGGTCAACGATGATCAAGAAGAAGAAGCTTGGTCACGGATTATTCGTGACTTGGAAGACGTTGGAATCACACCACAAGATACTATTCAGTATCGCGATTTCATTGTAGACTGGTTTGTGCACGCAATCAATGAAGGAAGACTGGTGGAAGCCGAGCCACAAGCCCTTACCACCTTTCCTGAAGACCTAGGAGGTGCTCTTCCTTCTATGCCTTCCTTAAATAGTTACAATGACCCGGTAGAGGAGCCTCATCAGTCGCCTTCGATGAGTAGTAGCAACCATCAAGAGTATGGTGCGCGGCAACACTCTACATTCATGAATCAACCGAATACAGTAGAGCAAAACGGCCCCCTGCATCAGACACATCAATCAGCAATAGCATGCAATCCCCAAATGCGCTCTAGCCACTTAGCAGTCAATCATCCTTCTATCTCTGAGGGCGAAACCGAGTTTCACAGTCCATCAGTGAATGAGTCACCCCCGAATTCATCTACAAAACTTGACCTCTCATATAACACACAACAGATCCTATTGGCGTGGGAAAAGAGAGATTTCATACTCGCTGCAACGCACTTGGAGCATCAACTGGCAGCGGTTGAGCGTGGCGAGACGATCATGGTTGGAGGACACATCGGTCAGCCCGATCGGCGTCTCCTACGCCATCTAATCGGCATATGCGCCTCGTACTGTGGAGATTTTCAAAAAGCAAAGCGCATGTTTAATTCCGTGTTCAATGGAATTTATCTTAACGGATCTAACCTTGACGACGGAGATATCGCTGCAGCCCGGTGGCTCGGCGATGCTTGCCTCCACCTCCACGAACCATTGAATACGGCTATTGCCTGGGGGTTAGCTTTCGTCGGGAACAAGATTAGATATGGTGAAACTCGATCTTTAACTGTGTGCGAAGAGCTTTCACTGCTCGATTACTGCTTACACTCTATGCAACGACTAGAGCAGTCGCTCAAAGAAAACAAAGATCCTGCCGATATATTTATGAGCGCCCATGTGGCCGAGAAATATAACCTAATCACCACCGTAATTCAGAGCGTGCGACGGGGAAAGTTCTTTTATCGACAACAAATTTACGAACCCAGAGCAACATCTATTTTACCATGTCGGCAAGTAACTGCCTGGCAAATACCAGAAAGTATGTTGCTAGCGCCTTTGCTCGATACGCAACTGTGGCCCATGAAGTGGGACGCCACATTTCTACCTGGTGATGCAATTGTTATGGAACGTTATATGATAGGCCCCTTAGATGACCATCCCAGACTTCCCCTGAGTGTACGCAGACTGCCGTCCACTGGGCTTGCTTCCAAAAAATCCAGCTTACATTACGTCACCAAAAGAAGTCAGGAATGGCTGGTAGAGAATGTTAAAAATGGACTCCAGGAACTTGGAATAGAGTACATGGAGCAAGGCACCACAGTTGTTTGTCGTATTCTGCGGCAGAATAACAAGTTTACATCCATCGAAGGTGAGTTTAGCGCAGTCATGGCGACTTTAGCAACTAAACCATACTAATCTTTTTGTGCTCGCGACAGGAATTCAAATTAAATTCAAAACAGTCTACATCCAGCGCTTGTGCGGCATATTCGTGACGAACGTGCAGTGGGCTACTAGAGCCGTAGCGCTAGGAAAAGACTGGATTAAGAATGGAGTCAGGTCAAGCGACTCAAGTTTTCTTATCGATGATCTTCGGACATACCTAGAGGCCGCCGAGAAGAGAACAAACTAGGTACTGGCTTCCCACGTGTAGAGCCCACATGAAAACGTCTGAACGGCCTTTTCTGTCGACCGACTACAAGCATTTCGCAACGGCGAGGTAATCCTGTGGAGTTCGCTAGACATCAACAACTAGCTCCTCAGAAGCTATCTGAGAACGCTGGGGTTGGCCAACCAGAGATTGCACCATCCATGCGAAAGCCGAACGTTTGCAAAACACCGGTTTACAATCCGTTGCGCACCCGACAATCTCTGGAGCTAGGTCGCCGCACCGTGGTGCTTCCTGTCCTCACAGCTCCACAATGCTTTTTTGTATTGCTCACATCTCTGCGTAGTTGTACTCGGGCGTGGCATGATTCCATAGCCTAAGACTCTCCCTTGCCTGGCCAAAAGAGAGAGGCTTACGTGCACGAATTGTTTATGAACTCACCCCCTCTGCTCTAGACTGTCCCATGACTCGGGTTGCGGATAGCGGCGAAGAGGTGGCATGGAGGGGATGTCTTGGCAACGAATCACTAAAATGAAAGTTGAGGACATACGAAGGGCTGAGACGGGCAGCCTAACTGGTCCAATTTGGCGCCTAAGCACAGTGGAGTCCGAAGGCGACCGTGTGTAAGGTGCCTTAACGCGCCAGATGGCCTCTCATTATATTATTTCGTCGATACTCTCATCGACTGAAGACACAAGGCACAGCCCCCTTTGCAGTCTCAGGTTGATATGACGTTTTGTAGAGCCGGTCGGTGGGAAGAACGATGAACAGTTCTACTCTTTGCTCTACTCGTTATCCTGGCACGGATTAAATTAAGGTGCGGCGCCTGAGCTAGTGGGTTTCAGCAAACGCCACAAGCGTTTACCGTAACTAACAGCACCTGCTTAACTTGTCCCGACCGCGGGTCGAGGTGGGCCTCGTTTCCGTTTCATGTTTCCTGGTAACACGTCGCGCGAAGTAGTGATTCGCTACAGAGCATTCAAGGCTGATGCACACTCGCATCTTGACGTGAGCTACCCTCTGTCAGGCTGGCAAACATGCACATCCGCATGATCTGCCGCAAGGAACAGGCTCTTGTTCATCTTTAGTAGGGTAGGGATGAAGCTGCTGGGCTCCGCTGTAGGTAATTACGGTGGGAATGACCCTGGGCGGTGATCAAAACCTACAGATCCCCCGCGTTCGACCCTTTCTCTTCTCTACCTTTGAGGTCTATTTTGTCCCTTCTACTGCCGGTCCTTCCTTTCGGTGCTTTTGCCCGCTGCCACTCCTTCATAGTCGCCAGTCGACGATTTCATTCCTTTGAGAGGTTACCAAAGGTCCTAGAGACTTTCTTCGTTCTTGTGCCCATACTCCGACTACCCTTCGATTCGCGACACTCGTTGAAGAACCTCATCCGAAAACATCCACTATGAAAATCCAGGCTATTGTTCTCGCCGCCTTAGCTACAGCACCTGCAGCTTTGGCACACACTGTTTGGTCTGTTCTCTATGTCGATGGCGTGAGCCAAGGAGATGGCGCCGGCATGCGTATGAGGACGGACCCCAAGCTCGCAAGCTATCCCCTTCAAGATTATAGCAGTGACGATATGGCTTGCAGTACGCCATTTCTTTCTCACCGATGCATCTGCAGTGTAGGCTGACTCCATACCAGACGTTGACGGAGAAAAGGGTGTGGACTTTGTTTCCTCCGTGAAGGATGGTTCTACACTTACCTTCGAGATGCGGTCTTGGCCCAGTGACCCATCTAAGCAACCTCTTGACAGACCTCACTACGGTCCTTGTGCTGTTTACATGAAGAAGGTCTCTTCCGCTGTGAAAGATAAGGGTAGATGTGCCTCTCCACTGCATCTCTTCTCCAAATTAACTTGAAGCAGGTGCCGGCGATGGGTGGTTTAAGCTTATGGATGATGGTTATCATGCTGATACCGACAAGTGGTGTACAGATCGCCTTATCGACAACAAGGGTCGTCTCTCTGTTGAGCTACCTAAGGGTCTTGAAGGAGGCTACTACCTTGCCCGTCCAGAAGTCGTCGCTTTGCATAACGCCAGCGAAGGCGCTGCTCAGTTCTATACCGGTTGCGCACAAATATTCCTTGAGAGCACCGGTAGTCTCGTCCCGGAGTCAACTATTGCTATTCCCGGACCTGAGTACGTGACAGCGGGCCAATCTTCTGTGCACTTCAACATCTATATTGGCAAGAACGCAGAGTATCAGGTTCCCGGTCCTGCTGTCGCTAACTTTACCTCTAAATCAAGTACAGCGGCAGCTGGCGTCCAGACGAAGCAGACTGAAGGCCTTATACCTGGTGACTGCATTGCCCAGAATGCGAACTGGTGCGGCAAAGAAGTACCCTCGTATTCCGATGAGACGGGATGCTGGGCCTCTGGTGAGGACTGCTGGACCCAGGGCAAAGCTTGCTACGACCAGGCACCTCCTACTGGTTCAAAGGTCTGCGGCATCTGGCAAACCAAGTGCCAGGCCATCAATGACGCTTGCACAGCTAAGAACTTCAAGGGTCCCCCTAACAAAGACAAAGTCCTCACACCGAAGGCCGTGACGATTGATATTGGCCTTGTGATTCCCGTCATTGGAGGCGGTAACATCGACTCTGCTGCCAGCACTGCTCCAAAATCCTCTGAAGCTGCACAGGAGCCGTCCGCACCGACGCCAAAATCATCGGCACCGGCTTCTGAGCCCTCAACCTCAACAACCGCAGCGCACAGCGCCGCTCCAGCGGCTTCATCCAAGGCCACCCCTGCTCCTTCTTCTGACGTCTCTCCATCGCTGTCGTTGTCTACGCTCCCTATCCTCTCGTTCACACAGGGCCAGTACGTGCCGGTGGCTTCATCCGTTATAACTGTTCCGGTATCTGAGTCGTCTCCTGCCACTACTCCTGCCACTACTCCTGCGCCTACGTCTGCTCCAGTAAAGGGCAAGTGCCCTAAAGGATATCATTGCGTCACAGATTATAAGGTCAAGGTTGTGACCGAGACGCGTTATGTCACTGTATCCGCTGATGGCCCGGGCTACAATGTCGCGTAGAACGTCAGTGAGTTGTACCACATTGAATGAAGGAAGGGTGAAAGGGTGGACTATTACATGAAGACGTTGGTCGTGTGGATTCTATTTTCTTTGCAGCGCTTCAGGGATGATGCCTGTAAGCCCAAGGCTGTTTATCTGATTAAATGAGAGGTTTAATTGGGTGGCTTGGGACTTTCTTCGATTCTTGACAACATAGTTTTACTTTAGGATTTTAGCAAGTAGAGAGGAAAAGGAGGAAGCGTGGTTTATTGGCCACACTTCAACTGGGCTTGACCGTGGGTACGATAGCGCCGTTTGCTACATGTATTTGGCGTTGTTCTATTACTTGAATCGTCAAACTATATTCACACGTATACATACCTTCAGGCACTCAAGATGCACAAGTGATGAGGGTTAATCCAACTAAGCTTGGAGAACGGACATCCAATCACACGTAACCACGTGACAGTGTGTCGCTCACGGCGGAAGTCACGAAGCATCCCTACACTCAGGCGCAGCACCGCGCTTGAACCAAGAATACGAGGCTGCCCATTAAAGTTGGACTTCTCCTTCCAACACCACTCGACATTAACCACCGCCGTATTCCCACAGACTTTGACTCATTTTTCATATTTCAACAATCATGGTAGAAAAACTCCCCGTGGAGCTGCGTCTGGAGATCTGCAGGTATCTTCTCTCAGCGAACAATGTCCCAACCTCTTACGGTATGGTCACACGGTAGCCTATTTCGAAACTACATACTGACACTACCCCGATCACGCAGGCTATACAGGTCCCAGACCAGATCTCTCCGATGTTTCTATTCGCCCGATAAATACAACACCCCACCGCCATGCCATGCTTTATGTGAACAAACAGTTCAGTGCGGAGTACCGTCAATGCTACTACGAACGCACAACCTTCTTCCTGCGTATCCACGCTTCCAACGTTGGGAAAAGCACGGCACCGGACAACGTCCCCGCGCTCCATGCCGCCGTCGAGCACATATCCAACCACTGGAAGCAAACAGGAAACCAGCTGGCTTCCGCCGCCGCTGCCGATGCGTCTCTCGAGTCGGCGCTGCCCAATTTCTGGGACGCACCCATCGGGCTTTTGACTAGTCTCCGACACTGCACCATCTACATTGAACTTGGCTCCTGCGAGCTCTCGCCTCAGACCTTGCGAAATGGTGACGAGGATCTGTCTTCCTTGCTCGGTCTGGTTCCGGCGCCGGGCTCTACTGCAGCTACGCGACTCAAGTTAGATGTTCTCCGTCTCGTCATGCTCATGGCGCAGCTGCGCACCGTCAGATTGGTATGGGAGACTCCTAAGCGAAAATTCAAGTGGGCTGGGACAGGCGACTGGAGGTGGGAGTTGCTGGGGAAAAGTTGCGCTGAGTGCCTGAAAGGAAAGAAGAGTTTGACCGGAATAGAGGTTAAGGTTGGAGATAGTTCGAGTGATTGCAAGTGGATAGGACACCATGAGGATGGAACATGGCTCGGTGGGTTGCAGGAGTGGGATGTGTTCCAGTAAGCGTAGTACGATTGATGAATGGGATATTACCCCTTCAGGGGCTCTTGTAAGGGGTTTAAATTCATAACGAAAGACAAGAAAGAGGGATGAGGACTCTCTCATAGTGGTGTATAGGGTCCTAGAGTCTAGGGTCCAGTGTCTTAGTTCTGACTTTTTTACTTCTGTGAGAGGGTCTTATGTCGGTATGTCGTTTACGTGAGAGCAGGCTTCTTTTAAATACGCAGATTTATGCATGCTTCTCAATCCAAAGATAAACGAAGGTCTGGGGCTACAGCAGTCAACTGCCATCTAATAATCTGTGTGAAAGTAAAACGCAATTGTTACGACTTTGCGGTTCGCACCTCGACGCTCCCATCTTCCATGCCAAAATAGACGGCCACTGGCTTTTGTCCGCTGGTCACTGTCTTTATGCTATCGGTTGATCGGATAGCTTCCGCATCTGGCCCATTCAAACCAGAGAAGATGCCAACCTCCAACACTCCAGTTATGGCCTTGATAGCCTCGCTAAGCTTATTCACTTCCCACGTTCCATCGGTACCATCGCCTTTACCCTTGCCGGCTTTTACATCTTCCGCAATGAGAAGTGTAGGAAAGGGTGCGTCGACAATGAAGAAATCCTGATCAGTCTTGAGTGGCCTAACCTTCTCAGGAGGAGTAGCGCGCAGTTTCGGGTTCGTAGAGCCGAGGACACGGAGCGAATGTAACACGGTAGGGACGGCAATTGGTGCAACTTCGATGGGTATCGTAGGCCAATTTGTTAGGAGACGGTCTTGCTTTTTGCGGTAATCTGGATATAGCAATTAGCCACCATATTAGGTCAATTCCCAGTCACAAAGGGAGGCTTACCAGCAACACAGACGAACTTTGTCGCCCGTTGGGCGACCAGCTTTTCCTGAAACAGGCATGCGCCGCCACCCTTGATGCAGTTCAGCTCCACGTCGACTTCGTCAGCTCCATCAAACGCTACATCGAAAGTGGTTCCCTCTGGCAGGCTATCAAACTCAACGGGCGTTAGACCAGCATCGATAATGACTTGACGTGACTGGTATCCTGTAGGGATGAAGAGGATGTTCGGGTTCGTAGAGGCCTTCTTGATGGCTTCAACTACAAAGACAACTGTAGTTCCAGAACCTATGCCTACGTTAGTGGCGGACGGGTCAAAATGGTCAGCAACCGCTTGCTTTGCAGCGGCGCGCTTGGCCGATTCGACCGTTGTGTCCGCCATGCTGTTCTTTCTTTGAGCGAGAATGGAAGCTGTGAAAAGAAACCGCGGAGGAGTCCGACGCACAAACTGAACAGGGAATCGAAACGCTTTGAAGTTTGCGGGGTGGGGAGAGGTCAATTGACAGCCAGATAGTGTTGAATGATAAAGCCGATGACTGATGGGAAGGCCTCGCTGAGTGATGCTGCTGCGGAGGCGGGGAGCTTGCCGGGACGCTGCGCTCATGAACGACACCGATACAGTTACGTAGAATAGACAGCCTTGGCACAATTACGTGGATCACGCGTAGGGATTGCAAAGGGAAAAGAATTAATGGCGCAATGGGGGTCTAGATGCAGGTTTCCCAAGGGCTTCTGACGCGTGCTTTGGCGGGCTGCCCCGCCATCGGACAAGCTTAGCACGCGCGACCGGCGGCGAACGGCGGCAGAACAGCAATGATGCCTGTAAGCTCTAGCTCTCACCCACTTCGACTGCATCCGCATACACACTTTCACAATGGCCGCCCTACCTCCACCCGTACAAGGGCCCACAGCCAAGGAGAAGAAGTAAACGCCCTCCTGCCGCCATTGTTATGTATTCTAGCGTCTGATGTTTGGTGCGCAGATATGACCGCCAGCTGCGGCTATGGGGAGCTGCCGGCCAGATGGCCCTCGAGAATTCACACATACTTCTCATAAACTCGGGACCTGGCGTCGTTGGCCTCGAAACCCTTAAAAACCTTGTGCTTCCGGGGATCGGACAATTCACAATACAGGATTCAGCTGTGGTAGAAGAAGCAGACCTGGGTGTCAACTTCTTCCTGGAGGAACAGCATCTAGGCGGCTTCCGTGCTGAGCATACTTGCAGCCTGCTTAAAGAACTCAACCCAGATGTACAAGGCAGCTTCGTTACCGAGGTCAGCAGCTTTGCGCCTCCATACATATCCATAGCTAACCGCCTCCAGCCTATCCAGTCGTGGCTCACTACTCCCGATGCGCTGAAGCCGTACACGCTCATCCTCGTAACCGCTCCTATTCACCCTGATATCCTCTCGCAGATTGTCGCACATGCGGATACTTCATTGATACCACTCTTTTACGTGCATTCCGTTGGCTTCTACTCGCACTTTTCCATACATCTTCCTCCTGCGTTTCCAATAGTAGATACACATCCAAGTCCCGAGACCACAACGGACTTGCGTTTGCTGAGACCCTGGCCCGAACTGTTGGCATATGCTGAGGAAAAGACAAAGAACCTAGACAACATGGATGCCGAAGATCATGGACACATTCCGTATCTTGCTCTTTTACTGCACTATCTAGAAGTATGGAAGAAGGAGCATGATGGCCAACTGCCACAAAACTACAAGGATAAAACAGCTTTTAGAGACCTTGTGAAGAAGGCAACACGGACAAACAACCCTGAAGGCGGGGAAGAGAATTTCGAGGAGGCTGTATCGGCTGTACTAAAGTCTCTTAATCTACCAGAGCCAAGCAGTGCAGTTCGGGACATTTTTAAAGCACCTGAGTGTGTTCTCATACGAGAGAACTCGGCGCCGTTTTGGGTGATAGCACATGCTATTGCATTATTTTATACTAAACATGGCGTCTTGCCAGTGCCTGGCGCGGTCCCTGACATGAAGGCACGTTCCGCAGATTACATTCAGCTGCAGAATGTCTACAAGTCCAAAGCTCGGAGAGATCTTGCTGAAGTGCTTGAAAGTGTCCGTTTTCTTGAGCGAAACGCCAATAGGAGCACACATATTGAAGAGAAGGACGTGGAGGCATTTTGCAAAAATGCTGCCCATATTAAGCTCGTCCGCGGAAGGCCATTTCCCATCGTGCATGCAGATAAGCCGCTTGTGTTCGGGGACAAGGTAAAATCTCTGGGTAAGTTTCACCGTACAACAACTGCTCTAAGTCTGCACAAGCAAAGGATGTAGCAGGGCACTCCCCCGTCATTCGCGTCGTGCGCACAGAACCAAGGGATACCCCTTGCTGCAGGGCTTGCAATCACCTTAACCCTGTCTATCTTTGCTTTTAATACTAACCGAGAAACAGCACAGAAACTCACCTTCCCCGATGCGCTCATACCGGTTTATATGGCCTTCCTCGCTTGGGACAAATTCATTGCCACTCATGATAAGGATGCTCTAGGTGGTGCACCAAAAGCTCCTGGGGAGTCTGATGCCGACCTGGAATCAGATATCGAGAAAGTCACCGGTATTGCGTTAACATTTGTCGATGACTTGGTTAAGCATAGTAACATTTCAATTGGTGAGGATGAGTTCGATACGATTAGGGCGCAAATCGGAGAGTTGGCTCAGGAATTCGTTCGCGCAGGTGGTGCAGAATTGCATAATATTTCCGCACTCACTGGAGGCATTGTGAGCCAGGAAATCATCAAAGTTATCACAGAACAATATGTCCCTGTGGACAACACTTGCATCTTTGATGGTGTGAGGAGTAAGTCGTCGGTCTTCAATGTATGAATGTCACTATTAGCGCAGGACTGTCGGCTTCCAGCCAGGGCGGGATCGGGAGTGCATATTATTAACACAAGTATATTCCGCATGTTTTGAATAAGAGAGCAGCATGCATCGACATGGCGTAGGCACTTCTATTATACAGTAGAATGACATGTCCAAGCCCGGGAACTTCACGTATATTGACACAATACTGCAACGTGAGATATTATCTTTTTCTATCTCGTATTACTCCTACAATATTCCCCTTTACCTCGTTCATACTTTTTGTTGAGATCGTACAAATACACAGTGACTCACACCACTTCCTTCGTATTTTTCACTATGTCTCTCAAACTACAGCCAGCACAAGTGGTTGCCCCTCCACTTCTCCATCTTCTTCGCTATCACTGCCATCTCCAACATTCCCCGCAATCGCACTCATAATAACGCTATTGTTCATGGCCGTATTGCTGGCATTGTTTCCAAGCGTACCCCCGACCGTTCTCTGCACCTCATATCCCTCGACACTCTTCGTGCTCGCCACAGACACCACAGACGCAGCATCGAACCTTGCTGATTTATCCTTGAAATCAAGATCCAGATCCAGCAGCACGAGCCCCTCGTCGCCTTTGTCTCCAGACCGCCCGTCCAGCTCGTGGTAGGAGTGGTGGGAAGCAAGGCTGGATGAGAGGCGGCGTGTGCGTTCCCACATGCTCTTCATGCGCAGGGTAGGCGGTGACGTGTCGGCGTGTCTCTGGCGCGGGGGTGTGGGGAGGTTGCTGGGGAGGTTGGCAGAAGCGGCATTGATGAGGGGGTAAGAGGGAGAGCGCGAGGAGGCGGGTGTTTGGCATGTCGAAGGAGGTGTCGATGGTGGGAAGGATTGTGAGGTGGGGATGGTGGGCGAATCGAGCGGAGGATGGGATTGGAGAGCGACGAGGCGGGCGGCGTCATGGGAGACCTTTTCGCGGATGTGCTTTGCACTGGGTGGAGTAGTGTTAGCGTTGGTGTCGGGGCGTTGATGGTTGAGAAAGTTGATGTGTGGGATGGCATGTGATAATCGAGATAAGAGAACTTACTCTTCTTCGGTCAGCCAAGGCATGCTCTCGCTCACATCTATATGCCGAACATTGGTCGGGGATCCCTGGTAATGGCGTCAGTGTTTTCCCTCAAGGACGAACTCGGGCGGGTAATTGACGTACAATCTCTAGTGAGTGCTTCTTCTCTCCTTTCCGACAGCAGAGCACTACCTCTCTTATCTTTTTCATAACGTTTTTAAAAGCCATACCGGTGGGCAAAATGTCGTAGGGAGCGAAAGTCTTGACACAATTGAGGAGAAGAGACAGATATAGTACTGAACGACAGAGGGCACGCTGTAATCAAGGACAGGCTAAAAAACGAAGGGCGCAGCAAGAGAAAGAGCACCAGAGTGGTGATATACAGGGTTCTCAGGTCACTAAAGACCGATGAGGAGAGGGGGGGGAAGTGAAACTATGGGCCAACAAGGGCTGAACCTTTTAAAGGTTGCAATGTGAGGCGGTTTCCAAAGCGATGAGTCTCGCTGAGCTTGCCACGCGACGGGTTTGATTGAGGGAGGGTTTCATTCCTTGCGCTGATGAGACGATGCCAACGTTCCACATTCTTTGGTGAAGATTATCCTGCGGATGTTCCCGATGACTACTGGAATGTCGGCCATGAAACCCGGTATAAGTACGCATCAACGCCGTGATATACCCCGTCAACGACTGCACATTGCCAAAGCGTTCGACGCAGTGAAAGACCATCAGATGAACTAGTGAAATAGACAGGTGGAACCTGCAGTGCTAGGCTGCAGTAACGTGAGACTAGGGGTATGCGTGATTTTGAAGGTTGCGAAAATCTTTCCATAGGTTCCACGGATGTATCCCGCTGTACTACCGACCTTGCATTCGGCGCGCATTCTTCATCCAGGTACCAGTACGCGTGTCTGAGACGCGACCAACGAGTTTTTACTTTACTAATTTGAGAATACGTCAATATTGAGGCTGCGCTTATGTACTAGCCAGTCTACTGGATATCAAGATGCCGAAAACACACTCATGCATCGCAGAGCACCACTGTTTGACCGCATTTAGAAGCTGGAGACTACGATTTGAGTACGTAAGAAACGCCCACTGGGTTAATATAGAGATCTGTTGAATAGTGCTAGCAAATGGTTTGCGCAGATGTATGTCTGAGGTACGACCCGCTGTAGCGAGAAACAGATCGTTTCAGGTTTAAGTGGACTTCAGGTCAGAGTACTAAATCATGCAGTGTCTTCTATTTTGGGTAATCTTTGACGTGGTAGCTCTTCAGTTTAACAAACTGGTCAAACCCAAATTTAGAGAGCGTCTGACCCTTTCCAGAATCTTTCCATCCTACCCAGGCAAGGTCCTATTCAATGTCAGAGTTTGTGGAGATTGCATTTCAAGGTGCGCTTACCGGAGCAGGATAATCACATCGATTTACAAACACGGTTCCTGCTTCGACGTCGTCAACGAGCTCATGGCCCTTGTTTACATCCTTGGTCCAAATGCTTGCGGTCAAGCCAAATTGGCTGTCATTCATAAGTTTGATGGCTTCAGCATCGTTCTTCACTTTCATGACGGGGATGACAGGGCCAAATGTCTCCTCCGTCATTACGGCCATTTCGTGGTTCACGTTGGTTAGGAGAACAGGTGCAACGAAGTTACCATCTGGTGGAGGAGATTTGAACGTCTCGTTATCAGGGGTTGCATCATTGGCCCCTTTCTTCAAGGCGTCTTTGACATGTGATCGAATTGTGTCCGCAGAGCGTTTGGACACGACAGGACCAACATGCGTCTTTTTGTCCATGGGATCGCCCAGTTTATATCCCTTCAAAACCTCCTGGAGAGCGGAGACAAACTCGTCGTGAATTTTTTCGTCCACGTAGACTCGCTCCACACTGCAACAGCTCTGACCCGAGTTGAAGACTGCGCCGTCGACGATCTCCTCCGCAGCCCATTTGATATCGACGTCAGAACGAATATAGGCGGGATCCTTGCCTCCCAGCTCGAGTCCCACACGGATCGGGACCCTGTCACTCGCGGCTGTCTGTACAGCGAGTCCGTTAGCGACAGAGCCAGTGAAACATACCAACTGAATCAACGGCGAGCGAGCTATCGTTTCGATCTGAGCAATGGATCCACTGTGAAAAACCTGAAGAACGCCTTCGGGGAGACCAGCGTCTTTGAAAATCGTCTGGATCTGCTCGGCACTGGTTGGCGTCTGTGGTGACGGCTTAAGAATCACCGAATTACCTGCCAGCAAAGCAGGAACAAGAGAGTTGATTAGGGTCAGGTAAGGGTACTAGATAATCAATCAGCTCATACGAACTGGTTCGGGCGTCCATTCTACAAACATTCCATGGAAAAAGGATCAAGACAGGCCCCACAGGGACCTTCTTGATATAGCGCTTGAAGCCCTTCTCCGCCTCACCCTCGGTATCCTTCAAGGCATCTTCACTGATCTTGAGCATGTATTCGCCACGGGCAACAGCAGTTGTGACTTCTTTGGGTGTGTAGGCGATGGGGCGACCCATCTGTTCCGTAAGCTCCTTGCCCAGTGCATCTTGCCGCTCACTGAGCAGCTTCAGGGCCTTCTTCACGATAGCTTGCCTGTCTGCAAGCGAGATTCGCCGATACGAATCGAAAGCACGGGCAGCAGTCTCTGGAATGGAGAGAAGATCACCATCTGAAAGCCCATTGCGGGTCAGGATCGGCTTGTTCGTAACCGGTGAAATGGTCGTGATCGTCTCCACGGACATGATGGTGGCGCAGGCGTGGCGCTGGGGAACCGGTGCCGTGGGATATTAAATATTGATGTGCGACGCGTCTTGCGGTCTTTGGTGTTGTTAATTTTGGGCGGTTGAGGAAGTTGCCGCTGGCGGGGTGTGACGTCTTCGGCCGCTCTCG
>Ga0247757_10000544_pt1 | contig 30696 bp, 37 predicted proteins | sample UWRJL126311R4_FD_180929 | JGI IMG/M metagenome (GOLD analysis project Ga0247757, IMG submission 180929) | Plant litter microbial communities from Arlington Agricultural Research Station in Wisconsin, United States - UWRJ-L126-311R-4 | ecosystem: Environmental > Terrestrial > Plant litter >... | reverse complement strand
CGCCACTTCTTGAGCACCGGCATCACGATGTCCTCGAGGTGGATGCGCGGATCGTAGACACCGCCGGAGGCGATGGTGACGGCGCGACGGCGGAAGTCGGGGATCGTGTACCCGGGCATCTTGAAGTTGCGCAGCACCTTGTGCAGCGACTTCATGGCCTGGTCGGGGGCGATCTCGAAGCCGGCCTCGGACACGTCCCGGTAGAAGATCATGTGCAGGTTCTCGTCACCCGAGACGCGCTGCAGCAGCTGATCGGCGATCGGCTCGTTGCACGCCTTGCCGGTGTTGCGGTGCGAGACGCGGGTCGCGAGCTCCTGGAACGTCACGTAGATCACCGAGTCGAACAGGCTCTCGGCGAACAGGTCCGCCTCGACCTGCTGGTTCTGGCCGGGGGAGAAACCCCGCGTCATCTGCTCGACGCGCAGCATCTCCAGCTCGACGGGGTCGACGTTGCGCGTGACGACGAGGTAGTCGCGCAGCGCGATGCCGTGCCGGTTCTCCTCGGCGGTCCAGCGGTTGACCCAGAAACCCCACGGGCCGTCCATGCCGAAGTTCATCGCGATCTCGCGGTGGTAGGCCGGCAGATTGTCTTCGGTGAGCAGGTTCACCAGCATCGCGACACGGGCGACCTCGGACAGCTGCGCCTGCTCGGGGTGCCATTCCTCGCCACCGAGCGCGTAGTAGTTCTTCCCGTCCGACCAGGGGATGTAGTCGTGCGGGTTCCAGTCCTTTCTCATCTGCATGTGCCGGTTGACCAGGTTCTCGACGACGGGCTCGAGTTCGGTCAGCAGCTGCAGGTCGGTCAGGTCCTTTGCCATGACGCCTCCTGGTTATCTGTACCTGATGGTTGCACTCAATATAAGTGTGTACGCCGGTGACATTCAAGTCGCCGCGCCGGAGCTCACACCCAGCTCAGCCGACGCTTTCACCGGGTCGCGGCGCTGAGCAGCAGCGTGGTGCAGTGATCGACGAACCGATCACGCGTGACCGTCAACCGGCCGTCCAGATACGCGGTGAACAGTGCGGTGAGCGCCCCGATCAGTCCGGTGGCAACCATCGCCTGGGTGGTGGGGTCGCTGATCCGGGTCAACTTGTGCTGGAGCAGTTCGATGAAACTGGGCATCCAGCGGGCGCCGGAGCGGGCCAGCACCGGCTCTGCCTCGGGGGCGAGCAGCAGCACTCGACCGCGCGCCGGATCGTCGACCATCAGGGAGATGAACCGCTCGACGGCGTCGCGCGGACTGTCGGACTGCGTGAGCGTCGCCATCGCCGCCGCGCACACCTCGTCGTAGACCGCCGCCACGTAGTCGTCACGGTCGGCGAAGCTCTCGTAGAAGTACCGCTCGGTGAGTTCCGCGGCGCGGCACGCCGCGCGCACGGTGAGCGCCGGTCCGCCGGGGCTGCCGAGCAGGCCGATGCCCGCGGAGATCAGTTCGTCGCGACGCAGTGCCTGACGGTCCTCGAGGGGGACGCCCGACCACCTGCCGCGTCGTTGACCGGACGACACACCCCTCCTAAGATCGAAGTTGACAACATGCGTTTTCAGAATCGGGGAAACCGACAGTGCCTCAAGATACGTCCGTCTCGCGCCCGGTGACCAGCGGCTCCGCGGCCGGGTGCCCCGTCACCGGTGGTTACCACGACGTGCCCGCGCCGCTGGGGCCCGAATCGCTGACGTGGAAGTACTTCGGCCAGTGGACGGGCATGCTGCAGGGGCCATGGGCCGGGTCGATGCAGAACATGCATCCGCAGCTGGGTGCGGCGGTACAGCAGCACTCCATCTTCTTCCTCGAGCGGATGCCGCGGCTGTTCCGGTCGGTGTATCCGATCGGCGGGGTGGTCTTCGACGGACACCGCGCACCGCAGACCGGGGCCGAGGTGCGCGACTACCACATCGGCATCAAGGGCGTCGACGATCAGGGCCGCCGCTACAGCGCGCTGAACCCCGACGTCTTCTACTGGGCGCACGCCACGTTCTTCAAGTCCACGCTGCTGGCCGCCGAATGGGTCGGCGGTGGACTGACCGATGGGCAGAAGCGTCGGCTCTTCGACGAGCACGTCGAGTGGTACCGGATGTACGGCATGAGCATGCGACCGGTGCCCGGAAGCTGGGAGGAGTTCCAGCAGTACTGGGAGCACATGTGCCGCAACGTGCTCGAGGACAACTGGGCCGCGCGTGAGGTGCTCGACCTGTCGACGATGCCCAAACACCCGTCGCTGGACTGGCTGCCGGACTGGTTGTGGCGCCTCAATGTCGGGATGATGCAGCGCTTCTTCGATTTCACGACGGTGGGCCTGTTCGATCCGCCGGTCCGGGAACTGTTGGGCTACAGCTGGTCCCCGCGCCAGGAGCGTCTGCACAAGCTGTTCGGCACCGCGGTGTACCTGGGCACCCGGCTGGTGCCGAAACGACTGCTGATGCATCCGCGCAAACGTTCGGCGTGGGATCGGGCGCACGGCCGGTCACCCGCGGACGCACCCCTGGTGCAGACCCCCGCCCGCAACCTCCCGCCGGTGGAGTACCGCGACGATCCGCACTTCTACAGCCCGAAGGTCTGACTGCGCTACGTTCGCAGGGTGCTGGGCAGACTCGCGGTCGCACCGCTGATCCTGATCGCCGCGGGCCTCACCGCCGGCGGTGCCGACGCGCAACCGGATGCGGAGGCGCCGGACCAGTTGATCGTGGTGAGCGCGCCGTCGGAGGACTCGTCGGTCGGTGAGTTGACGGCGTACGAACGCGTCGACGGTCGGTGGAAGGCCGTCCTCGGACCGATCCGGGCCGACTTCGGCGAGTTGGGGGTCGGCGAGCCCGCCGACGACGTGTTCCGCACGCCCGCCGGCACCTTCCCGCTGGGTCAGGCGTTTGGGCGGGAAGCCAATCCGGGCACCCGGATGCCGTACTTCGAGGCGACCGACGAGGACTGGTGGGACGAGGACGTCGAGTCGCCGACGTACAACACGCACGTCCACGCGGCCGAGATCGACTCCGACGACGCGGAGAATCTGTACGACTCCGGCGAGATCTACGACTACGCCGTGCTCATCGACCACAACCCGCAGCGGACCCCCGGCCGGTCGGCGGGCATCTTCCTGCACGTCTCCGACGGAGAGCCGACCTGGGGATGCGTCGCCGTCGGCCGTGACGAGATGCGGTCGATCCTGCAGTGGCTCGACCCCGCGCAGCACCCGCAGATCACCATCGGGGTCGACGTGGACGGGCCGCCGGCAGCGGTGTGACGCCCGCCCGGGCGGCGCGTCGGGTTTGCCGATGCGCCGAAGTGGCTAGCTTGGAAGTCATGCAGGCCCCGGAGGTGCTGGACGGGCGCTACCAATTACACGGCGTGCTCGGCCGTGGCGGTATGGCCGAGGTGCGCGACGCGTGGGATCTGCAACTCGGCAGGCCGGTGGCCGTCAAGCTGCTGTACCCGTCGGTGAGCGGGCACCCCGACACCCGCAGGCGCTTCGCCACCGAGGCCAGGGCGGCGGCTGTCGTCGCCCACCCACACGTCGTCGCCGTGCACGGTTCGGGGGTGCACCGCGGCAGGCACTACATCGTGCTGGAGCGGCTGTCGGGACAGAGCCTGGCCGACGCGCTCGCCCGCACCGGCCCCCTGCCCGCGGCACACGTCCGCGCGATCATGCGCGACGTGCTCTCGGCGCTGGGGGCGGCGCACGCCCGCGGGGTGCTGCACCGCGACATCAAACCGGCCAACATCCTGTTCACCGCCCGCAGCGGGGTGAAGATCGCCGACTTCGGCGTCGCCAAGAGCGTCGACACCCCGCACACGCTGACCAACCGCGTCTTCGGGACCATGGCCTACCTGCCCGCCGACCGCATCGCCGGGCGGCCCGCGACACCCAGTGACGACCTGTACGCGCTCGGCGTGGTGGCCTACGAGGCGCTGACCGGGCGGCGCGCCTACCCGCAGGACAATCTGGCCTCGCTGGCGGATGCGATCGCCGCCGGTGCGGTGACACCCCTGTCGGAGCTGCGGCCGGACCTGGACCCCGCACTGACGGGCGCGGTGGAACGGGCGATGTCGCCTGATCCGCGGTGGCGCTTCGGGACCGCCGACCAGATGCTCGCCTGTCTCGACGGGGCCACACCCGCTCCGCAGCGCACCGGCGCGGTGCTCGCCGGGGTGGCGGCGGTTGCCGTGCTGATTGTCGTCGCGCTGTTTCTCGCGTTGTGAACCTGTGGTGCCCCCAGCAGGGCTCGAACCTGCGACCTGCGGATTAAAAGTCCGTAGCTCTACCAACTGAGCTATAGGGGCGTGGCGTGCGCCGTGGAAAGGATACTGCGGGGGTGGCGGTTTGAGGATTCGGGTGTCGGTACCCTAAGCTATCGAAGCTCCCAACGAACGCGAGTTGTGAGACCCCGGAGAGATTCGGACTTGGCCCCCATCGTCTAGTGGCCTAGGACGCCGCCCTTTCACGGCGGTAGCACGGGTTCGAATCCCGTTGGGGGTACTCGCAACGCGATTCGTCGGGTTGCACACAGTAAGGCCCTGTGGCGCAGTTGGTTAGCGCGCCGCCCTGTCACGGCGGAGGTCGCGGGTTCGAGTCCCGTCAGGGTCGCAATATTGCGGCGTAAGGCTGGCCCGGTCGAAAGACCGGCGCCTTCCGGCCAGGTAGCTCAGTTGGTACGAGCGTCCGCCTGAAAAGCGGAAGGTCGCCGGTTCGATCCCGGCCCTGGCCACTTCAAGGGGTGTATCACCCTCGACCGCGGCCTAGATCCGCCGTTTATTCGTCTCTTTTGCCGATGGTCCGGTCCAACGCGTCGGCCACTTCGGTGTGGACTTGCTTGCGGGCCATGTACACATCGGTCGTCATGGAAACTCGTGCATGGCCCATCTGGTCGGCTGCCAGACGCGAGGACAGGCCCTGCTGATCAATCAACGTGGCGACCGTCTTGCGGAAGCTGTGGCTCGTCACGTCGGGCAGTCCCAGGTCGTCGCGGACCTCGCGCCACTGCTTCCCGAAGTTGTCGGGGTCACGGAGGGTGCCGGTCGACGACGGGAAGATGACGCCCGCCGAGTTCGGTCCCTGCCGCCCGGACTTCCGACGGTGCAGCATGTCGACGGCGAACTGGGGGAGGGCCATCGGACGGTCCTCACCCGTCTTTGTGGTGTCCTGCCGCTGCAGACCCTTCCCCTTGACCCGCACAACCGAGGCCGACACGGTGAGCACCCGGTTGTCGAGGTCGATGTCCTCCCACCGCAGCGCCAGGAGTTCGGACCGTCGCAGGCCCGTGCCGGCCAGCAATATCACCGGGTCGCGGAGATCCTTTCGGGCACACACCTCGGACTCGTCGATGGCCTTCAGCAGCATGTCCACCTGTCCGTCGTCGAGAACAGGCGCACCCTTCACGCGCTTTTTGTCGGCCTTCTTAGTTCGGCGGGCGGCGATCTCTCGCACCGGGTTGGTCTGCAGTGCACCGGCCATCACCGCGTCGGTCATCACGGAGTTCAGCGCCACCTTGGTGTGGCGCTCCCGAGTCGGGCCGTGATCACGGCGGATGCCCTTCAGGATGTCGTTTAGTAGGCCGGGGTCAGCCTCGCTGACGCGGATGCCCACGAACCGTGGTTTGACGGTGTTGAGTGTCGCCTCGTAGGTGTCGACGGATTTCGGGGCAAGATCACCGTCTGCTCGACATCGTTCGATGTAGCGGTCAAGCAGTTCGCCGAGAAGTGTTGATCCAGTGGTGTTTCCGGTGCCGGGAGGTCGGCGGTCGGCAATCGCGTCCTGCAACGCAGCCTCTGCCTTCGCTCCGTACTCGTCGGGCTCTGTGTCCGGTGACATTCTCTCGAGGCGCCGCGTGATTCCGTCTCGGTCCCTGTAGCGGCAACGTGCCACCCACACATCTCGTGACAGCTGGCTTCTAGTGATCTTTCCGTGCTGCCCGATTCGTAACGGCGGCCTACCTGCCATCTTGGCGCTTTCGTGTCCGAGGTCGCATCTCCTGCTCCAGTTCAGTTACCGCAGCAATTCTTTCCGACAATTCTTGTGCTGCTAACCTGATCGACTCAGACGCTTCAGCCAAATGTGCAGCCCGTGCGTCATATTCGTTTAGCGTCGCCTCATCAATTCCTGAAAACTGTTGCACAGCAGTCAATCTAGGAATCCACTTTGACGGCAAGTAGCGGATTACTGCTCCGTCGTCTGTTCCGTAGAGCAGTTCCAAAGGCGAGACCGAAAGGGATTCCGCCAAAACAACCAATTCCGGGACTGTGATGTATTTTCGGCGACCATTCTCGAGGTCGGCAATAATTGACCGAGTAACGGTGTGGCCGAGTTCTCCCGTCTTGAGGGCCAACCACTGCGCCGACCTATCGCCGCGCAGTCGCCGTATCTCAGCCGCAACGCGGGCGGTCATCTCCGTGTCCCAGTGCTGTGGCATGACACGCAGCCTATACGAGACCTTGCGGGAATTTACGCGCCATGCTAAGACTGCGTAGGTAACCGCAAGTCTTGATCGGTCTTGAGTAAATCAACGCAAAGGAGTTCAGGTGCCAACTTCCGAGGACTACTGGCTTACGCGCCCCGAGGTGGGCGAGCGACTCAAGGTACCCATCAAGACGCTGGCGCAGTGGGCAACGAAAGGGGAGGGCCCGAAATACGCCCGTTTCGGCCGCCACTGCCGCTACCGGCTCAGTGACGTCATCGACTGGGAGAACGCTCAATTCGGCGGCGCCGCCTGATGCGGACCTACCCCGCCCACGAAGATCTTGGCCCTGACCCCGAGGCCGACCGCACCGAAGACATGCGAAAGGCCCCGGTTGCAGCCGAGGCCTTTCGGAATCACGACCACCCCAACACCCAAATGGAAGGACAGTCATGATGACGATAACCCACACCGCCGATGTGCAACCGCCTCCAGGCGCAGAGGCCGATCTGTGGCTCCACGACGGCTACCGCGAGGTCTATAACACTGTCGGGGTTGTCGTCACATCGGACGACTTCATGCGCTGCCCAATGGTCACAGTGATCGCAGACCAGTACCGCGACGGCCACTTGCAGAACATCGCTGTCGAGGTCGACGACGCCGGACACGAACCCCTGACGCCGTCACAGGCGATCGAGTTGGCGCAGTACATCACCGAAGCCGCCGACGTCGCGACCAAGTGGGCGGTGACTCGATGAGTGACAACACGATCCGCTGCGGACTCGACGGCTGCACATCACACGGGTGCCAAAGTCTCGGCAACCACATCTGGAAAGGCGAGACCCGGCTGTCTGGCTGCCTACCAACCGCGATACCGCAACGCACCCGCTACCTGAGCATCTGGGTCGATATCGATGACCGGGAACGAGTGCCGGACGAACTCATGATCGGCCTCTACAACGACCAGAACGGCGAAGGTGACGGGGTCGAGGCGTGGATGACCGTGGAGGAGGCCGAGCAGCTACACCATCTGCTTGGTAGCGCAATTCGGCGTCACACCGCCTACCAACGGATTGTGCAGTGACTGCGCTACATCGAGAGTGCCTGGCCTGCATGGCGCCCGCGCTCGATGTCGCATGCCCTATGTGTTCTGCCGCCCCGAACGAACCGTGCCGCAACCAGCTCGACGGAGGGCGCAGGTTGATCACCGGCCTGACGCACTTTTCTCGGGCACTCGCCGCCGCCGAGGGGGACAACGCCAAATGACCGAATACTCCCGGAGCGTGGACTGGTACACCGTCCACGAGTTCGTGGAGTCGACGCTCAACGAGGTGGGGTCCTGGCCGATGGTCGGGACCCTGCCCTGGCGTTACCTCCCCAACGACGACCCCAGGAAGCTCGCGGCAATCTTCGACGCTGCCCGGCATTGGGCGCTCCGCGTCGACATCGCGCAGCAAGCGATGGACGAAGCCGGACAGGCGATCTCGGCCGCCGAGAAATGGAGCGAAGTAGCCCAGCAAGTGCAGCGCCGGCATGAGATCGACGCACATAGGAAGGCAGGATGAGCGACACCGTCAGCGTTTGGGCAGAACGATCTGCTCGAGTCGAGTGGGCATCGAGCATCCGCCCCAAAAAGCAAGTGTGGTTGTGGGAAGACCGAATCCCTGTATCGACCGCGTCCGCGCTCGCCGGTCGCGGCGGTACCGGCAAGACCACCTACGCGCTGCACATGATCGCGCAACTGTCCCGGGGTAGCCTGCCTGGCCGGTACTACGGAGACCCACGGCCATCGCTGATCTGGTCAGGTGAAGACGCGTGGTCGACGGTGATCGTGCCCCGCGCCATCGCGGCCGGTGCCGACCTCACCAAGGTGGGCCGGCTATACATCGCTTCGGAGGAAGCCGGTCAAACCAGCGAGGCCGTACCGAAACTGCCGTTGGACACAGACCGGATGTGTCAGGCGATCAGCGACACCGGGGCCGTACTGGTCCTGCTCGACCCCATCGCCTCGACCATGACCGGCGACCTTCACCGCGAGGCTGATGTACGCCAAGCGGTCGACGCGCTCGCCCGCGTCGCCGACAAAACCGGCGCGGTCATGATGTTCGTCCGCCACTTCGGCAAGGGCGGCGGCAACGCCTCGGACAAGATGTCCGGCTCGCACGCATTCCGTGACGCCGTCCGGTCACTGTTCCTATTCGCCGAAGACGGCGACCGCGTCGTCGTCACCCAAGACAAGGGGAACTACGCCCCCAAAGGCGATGCGTCCTTCGCGTTCCGGCTCGACAGCGTGTCCGTCCCCACCGACGACGGAACCGCGGAAGTGGCCCGTGTCGTAGACCTCGGAGCGTCGGACACCTCGGTCTCCGACGTCATCAACCGCACCACCGACAGCGGCGAACACGACGGCATCACAGAGTGGCTGCACGCCTTCCTGGCTAACAACGCGGTGAAGGCAAACGAGGTGTATCAAGCGGCCCACGCCGCCGGCTACACGGTTGACCAAGCCAAGCGCGCCAAGAAACGCCTCGGCATCGCCGCCGTCCGACCCGTGAACCCGGGGCCATGGTTCTGGCAACTCCCCGACGACCAGGGAGCAGAGAGTGACGAGGGGGCAGGGAGCACTAAGGACACTCAGGAACCGTGCTCCCTGCTCCCTGTGAGGTCAGAGGCCCAAGAACGCCCCGAAATAGGGGCAGGGAGCACAGAGCAGGTGAGCTGCTCCCTGCCCCCGTCCACGGCACTCACGCCAGCTCCGCCGACGCCGCTCACGACGCGCAGACAAGAACTCCGTGGCCGTCGCACCATCCGCTTCCGTGGCCGCGAAGTTCCGCGCTGCCTCGTCTGCGCCAAACCCGTCACCGCCGGGCAAGGCGACACCCACCTCGGCTGCCTCAGCAAACAGGAGACGGCGTGAACCACCGCGTCGTCTTCTTGCCCCCCGACTACTTCATCAACCCCCCAACGAAAGCCGACACCATGACCGAACAGCCCGACGACACCAACTTCAAGGACGACAGGCGGATCTACTGGAATCAGCTACGAGCCATCGAACTCTGCCGCGCCGTCAGCCTCGGCGACACCCACACCGCCGACGCGCTCATCGCCGAGGTCTCCAACGACGACGACGAAGTCCACCTCGTCGCCGGACTCGCCCACGTCGCCGTCTCCCTGGCCCGCACCGTCGCCGAACAACACCCCAGCACCACAGAGAACCGCATCTGGGCCGCCCTCGAAGACCGCAGCCACACCGGTCTGGCCGCCACCCACGAGATCGTCCAGATGATCGAGGCCGAAGAACAGTGAGCAGCACCCCCCACGACCTGTTCGCCGCCCTCGGACTGGCACCCGCCCTGCCCGGTGCCCGCTGTCGGGGGAAGCACCACCTGTTCGACGCACCATCCGAATTGGACCGCGAACCCACCGACGTCACGGCCGCCCGCCACGCCCAAGCCATCGAACTGTGCCGCCGATGCACGGCGCTGGCGAGCTGCACCACATGGTTCGACAGCCTGCCTAAATCCAAGCGACCACACGGTGTGGTCGCCGGACAGATCAACAACACCAGATCCGCCGGCCGGCCGGCCGGCACCACACGGAAGGAACGATCCGCATGACCGACGACCAAGCCACCAGCGCCGAGACAGAAGACCCGCCCACCGCAGAACCCGCGGAAACCGCTCAGCCGGAGGAAAACACAACCCCCGACGCCCCCGACACTGATGGAATCGACGCAGCGCCCGACGAATACGGTCTTACTCGCCGGGACCACCGCTACCGCGAGAAGCTTCGTGCCGCCGAAGCGGAACGAGACACGCTGCGGCAGAACCTCGAAACGATGCAACGCCGCGAGGTCGAGCGGCTCGCCGCCGACCACCTCACCAAACCCGCCGCCCTCTGGACCGTCGGCGTCGAACTGTCGACCCTCGTCGGAGAAGACGGCACCGTCGACCCCGAACGCGTCCTCACCGCCACCCAGGACGCCAAACAGCAACTCGGACTGGAAGATCCCAAAGCGAAACTGCGTAGGGGGCCGGTCGTGTCGCGCGAGGGGACCTCAGTGCACTCCGGCGGCAACTCGGGCTCGTGGTCTGACGCATTCAAGCGGTAGACTCACAACAGAGCCGCCCCTGGTGGGGGCGCTCCCCGGAACAGCGCGGGCCGCATCCGAGACCTAATCCGTCCTCGGCTGCGGCCCTTGCCGTTTGGCCGAGAAACCTCGAAAGCGAGTCTTCACATGGCCACCATCACCACCACCCTGTCCTCCAGCGGATGGTCCCCCGACGTCACCGAAGTAGCACCCGGTGACGCCGTCCCCGAAGCGCTGATCCTCCAAACCTCCACCGTCGCCGGTGATGTCGAAGGCGACGCCGTCGCCGTCCACTGCGTCTACGTCGATGACGCCGACGCCGGGTTCGTCCCAGAGGGCAGCGTAATCCCCGAAGACAACCCGGACCTGGCCCAGTGCACCGTCTTCACCGGCAAGATCGCACAGCTCGTCCGCCTCTCACGCGAGCAGTACAGCCACATCAACACCTCCGAGCAGCTGTCCGTCAGCGTGCGACGCACCGTCACCCGAGCCGCCAATTCGGCCTACCTCTCGCAGCCCGCCCCGGTCAGCCCCGCCGTCACCCCACCCGCCGGCCTGATCCACATCCCCGGCCTCGTCGACTGCGGCACCATCTCCGCAGACCTCGACGCCCTCACCGACGGGCTCGCCGTCCTCGCCACCAACTACAGCTCACCCACCCACATCCTGTGCGCCCCCGACGCGTGGGCGGCGCTGCAGCGACTCAAGACCGGCGACAACTACAACACCTCGCTGCTCGGCGCCGGAACCACAGAGGCACAACGGTTCCTGTTCAACCTGCCCGTCCTTGTTGACCCCGCCGTCCCCTCCGGAACCGGACTCGTCATCGACCGCACCGCCATCGTGTCCGCAGTCGGCCCCGTCACCGTCGCCGTGTCCGACCAGGCCGCATTCAGCTCCGACAGCGTCCTGATCCGCTGCACCTGGCGCTTCGGCGCGAACATCGTGCGACCCAACCGGATCGGCCTGTTCTACCTCGACGGCGTCACCCACAACTACACCGTCAGCTTCGGCGGCGCATCCAGCGGCAACGCCACCCTCACCTGGCGCGGACGCACCACCGCCACGATCGCGTCCAACGCCTCCAACTCCGCAGTCAAGGCCGCGCTCGTCGCCCTCGACGACGGATACGACGCATCCGTATGGACCGTCACCGGATCAGCCGGCAACTACGTCATCACCACCCCGGCAGGCGGCGCACTCACCGGCAACGGCAGCGGACTCGTCGGCGGCACCGGACTCACCATCACCTAGCCGCCAGGCACACTGATGCCCTTCACATCGACCACGATCCGCTCGCGGCGTCGCGCAGAAGTGCGGCGCCGCGACGGTGACGCACCCTGCGCACTCCAGATCACCCCCGACTGCCAAGCCGTCCACGGCGAGATCAACTACAACGCGCCATCACCACACCCACGCTCCTACGAGGTCGACCACATCGTCTCCTCCGACGAAGCCTGGCAACTCGGATGGACCCAGATGGCCACCGACTCCCTCGACAACCTTCAAGGCGTCTGCCGACAGTGCAACCGCCAGAAGTCCAACAGCACCACGCCCGCGGAACGACCCGGAGTCCGGCCGACCTACATCAACCCACGCTTCGCTTGACCGTCGATGGGGTGGGGGAGGTGACCCCTCAAGAGCCCCCACCCGCCCCTCGTTGGCATAGGCCGGTGTGTGTGTCACCTAGGGGTAGGGGGTAGCGCCAGCGGGCCGGGTGTCAACGCCGAACCTTTCTGCGGCGAAGGACGCGCCATGACATGGGGTTAGTCGCCCACGAGCGCGTACCTGCACCCGGCCCGATCCCCGGCCCGATCCCACCCCGAGCCCCGATAAGGTTGGGTAACCGTCTGCACGCTCGCCTAGGGGGACAGAATTGTGGCCGAGGACGATCAGCTCCAACAATGGTGGGTCACGCTCACCGAGGCGCAACAGGGCTTGTTGAAGCAGGCCGTGCAGGATTATCCGGCGGACCCCTCGATTCCCAATCTGCTTTTGTCGACGGGTTGCCCGGCGAAGACGTCTTGGACGTCGGCGACGTGGGTGTCTACGGGTAATTCGGGGGCCATCAGTCTTCATGACCCACTTGCAGCGTTCATCAATGGCAAGCTCAACGACGATTGATCTTTTCGTCGCGGAAGATTCTTCTAAGCCTGGTCGAGGACGAACTGTCGGAGCGAATCCGGCCATTCGTAGGCATTCCCCAGATTCAGGCCGTCGCCGATTGCAGTCGGAGTCATGGGGCAGTCGGTGTCCGATAGCAGCTGGCGTCCAGCTTGGTCGAGCCTCTGAGATTGGGCGGCCTGTTTGATCTGGGAACGCTGGTCGTTGTCGAGGTTGTCCCACCATCCCGGCACGCGATCGTCAAGTGGAACGATCACGCCTGACGCTCCGCGTGGCTAGCTTCGAGCTGCTTGACCGCTTCGTAGAGGGCGACGACGACCGCCTCGGATTGCTTGCCGTAGTTCTTGGCGACATCCCACACTGCCGCGGAGATGGGGAGGTCGTCGGGTCGCGGTCCGGGGAGCCAGAACGGTTGGCGGCCGTCAGGGTCGCCGAAGTGGGTGGTCTGCATGCTGATGTCGGTGCTCATGCATTCGAACGTACAGGCGATAACAGACAGGCTGCAGTATCCGACGCTTATCCGCCGTAAATACCCGAGAACCGCTGAAAACCGATAGGAATGACCGGAAACGTTGGCGGTTCGCCAATCGCAGCTAGGAGGCAATTTTGAGCGGTTTCGCGAAGCGTCGAGATTCGCTGACCGAAAAGCGGAAGGTCGCCGGTTCGATCCCGGCCCTGGCCACCATGAACATCCGTCGCGCATTCGCTCCGGTCGCCGTGACGCTGGCGGTCGCCGCCATGGCGCTGTCGGCCCCGATCGCCTCGGCGCAGCCCGTCCACACGCTGACCGATCTCGTCGACGCCGCGGTGCGGCGGCTGCAGATCGCCGAGCCGGTGGCGGCGAACAAGTTCCACACCGGCGACCCGATCAAGGACCCGGCACGCGAGCAGCAGGTGCTCGACTCGGTCGCCGCCCAGGCCCGCGATCTCCAGGTCGATCCGCAGTACGTGACGACCGCCTTCCGCGACCAGATCGACGCCACGGTCGCGATCGAGTACCAGCGGTTGGCGCAGTGGACGTTCGACCCGGCCGTCGCGCCGACCGACTCACCGGACCTGGCGAGGTCGCGCGACATCATCGACGCGCTCAACCGCGAGATGGTCCTGCTGATGGCCGAGGAGTGGCCGAAACTGCATTCGCCCCAGTGCGTCGGCGAGCTGGACGCGGCGAAATCGACCGTGGCCACCGAACGGGGCCTGGACCCGCTGTACCGGCAGGCTGTGGACGTCGCCACCCGCAACTACTGTCGCTGAGATGACGGATTTCCGTCAGCGGCTGCTCGATGCCCTCGAGGCGTCGATCGCCGACGAGGGGTACGCCAAGGCCACCGTCGCCGACATCGTGCGCCGGGCCAGGACGTCGCGCCGCACCTTCTACCAGCACTTCACCAGTCGCGACGAGTGTTTCGTTGCCCTGCTCACCGAGGCCAACGCCGACCAGATCCGGCAGATCCACGACGCCGTCGACCCCGCAGCGCCGTGGCAGCAGCAGGTGCGCCAGGCGATCGAGGCGTGGATCGGCTCGGCCGAGAGACGACCGGCGTTGATGCTGAGCTGGATTCGTGACGTGCCCGCGCTGGGCAGGTCCGCTCGGGCTTTGCAGCGCGACGCGTTGGAACACTTCGTCGACCTGGTCGGCGCGCTGGTCGAGACCGAGCAGTTCCGTTCGGCGGGAATCGGTCCCGTGCCGCGACGGCGCATCATCATGCTGCTCGGCGGTTTGCGGGAACTGACCGCGATCACCGTGGAAGAAGGCGGCCGCATGAGCGACGTGACCGAGGAGGCCGTCGACGCGTCGATCGCCCTGGTGGGCCGCGGGCGGTGACGCGCCCGGTTCAGGGTGCCGCGCTGGCCCGCGCCTGCTCGAACAGCGCCGGGTCGTGTGCGCACACCAGAAGGAGGTCGGGCTCAGCCCGACGGTAGAGCTCGACGATCCGGGAGTGGTTGTCCGCCACCTGTTTCCGGTCAGCCGCGACGGCCCGCTCGAAGGCGGTCAGCGCAGGCACCCGCGGGTTCTCCTCGAGCGTGCCCTGCTGGAAGAAGGCGTCGCCGGCATGCAGGATCCAGCGGTGCCCGGCGTCGACCGCCACACAGGCGTGCCCGCGGGTGTGCCCAGGCATCGACAGCAGGACGAAGCCGGCGCCGATCTCGGTGAGCTCCTTGGCCGCGGCGAAGCCCCGCCACGGCTCGCCGGTGATGTCGTGTTCCACGATGCGCGGTCCGTGCGCCCACTGTTCGGACTTGTACCTGATCCGCTCGGGCAGCCCGCGGGGGTGCATCGCGTCGCGCGCCTCGGTGGCTGTCACGTGCACCTGCGCCTGCGGAAAATCGGCGAGGCCGCCGATGTGGTCGGAGTCGAAGTGCGTCGTGATGATGTGGCGGACGTCGTCGGGGCGGTGGCCGAGCGCCTCGATCTGGCGGATCGCCGTCTCGGCGGTGTCCAGGGAGGGGCGGAAGAAGGACCGGCGCACGAGTCCGAACTCCTCGGGGTGGGCGCAGTCGTGGGTACCGAACCCGGTGTCCACGAGCACCAGTCCGTTCTCGGACTCCACCAGCAACACGTGGCACACCAGGGTGCCCGCGCCCAGCGGCCGGATCGTTCCGCAATTGAGATGATGAACCCGCACAGTCGTCGCCCCCCGTTGTCGGCGTGACGTCGCGTGTTTCGGCAACGTCGGCAGTGACCTTAACCCGTGCGGCCGGTGTACCTTACCCAGATGGTTCGCCCTGCCCAGACGGCGCGCAGCGAGCGCACCCGAGAGGCCTTGCGGCGGGCGGCGGCGGTCCGGTTCCTCGCCCAGGGCGTGGAGGAGACGACGGCCGAGCAGATCGCGGCCGACGCGGGCGTCTCGCTGCGGACCTTCTACCGGCATTTCGCCTCCAAGCACGATCTGCTGTTCGCCGACTACGACGCGGGCCTGCACTGGTTCCGGGCGGCGCTGTCGCGGCGATCCCCGCGGGAGTCGATCATCCAGTCGGTGCAGTCGGCGATCATGGCCTCGCCGTACGACCATTCGGCGGTCACCGCGATCGCGGCGATGCGGGCCCAGGAGCTCGATCCCAGTCGGATCGTGCGACACATCCGGCAGGTGGAGGGCGATTTCGCCGAGGCGATCGAACAGCAGATGGCCGCCGAGGATCCGCCGGCGTTCGGCAGCGAGGAACGCATGCGCGTCACCGTGACGGCGCGGTGCATCGCCGCGGCCGTGTTCGGCGCGATGGAGGTGTGGATGCTGTCGGAGAACCGTTCGCTGCCGGAGCTGGACCGGCTGTGCCGGGACGCGCTGGCGCTGCTGCAGCGGGGGATCAAAGACACGGGGTAGCGCTCCCAATCACGATGTTTCGTCAATATTGACAAAAAATCTGGGCCGTGCCAGCCTCAGCCGATGACGGACTTCGACGCGATCGTCGTGGGCGCCGGTCACAACGGCCTGACCGCGGCCGCGCTGCTGGCGCAGGCCGGACTGCGGACCGTGTGCCTGGACGCCAAGCTCTACGCCGGTGGCATGGCCTCGACGGTCGAGCTGTTCGACGGGTTCCGGTTCGAGATCGCCGGCTCCGTACAGGTGCCGACCTCGGCGGTGGTCAGCGACGCGCTGGGGCTGGGCGACCTGCCCACCGTGGAACTGGACGTGATGAGTGTGCAGTTGCGCGGGGTGGGTGACGACCCGGTCATCTACTACACCGACCCGATGCGGCTGCTGACCCACCTCAACGAGGTCCACGGGGCAGAAGCCGTCAACGGCATGGCGGGGCTGATGGCCTGGTGTCAAGCTCCCACCCGAGCGCTTGGCCGGTTCGACGCGGCCCGACCGCCGCGCTCGCTCGACGAGATGTTCGCCTGTGCCACAAACGAATTCGAGCGACAGGCGATCAGCGACATGCTGTTCGGATCGGTCAGCGACGTGCTCGACCGATACCTGCCCGACCGGGAGAAGCACGGTGCGCTGCGCGGCATGCTGGCATTCCTGGCGGTGAACACCACCTTCCGCGGCCCGCAGACGCCGGGCAGTGCCGCGGCGCTGGCCTTCGGACTGGCCGTGCCCGACGAGAACGCGACCCTGATCAAGAAGTTCCACGGCGGCATGGGTGCGGTCACCGAGCACCTGCAGCGCCGATTCACGGGTGCGGGAGGCGAATTGCGGCTGCGCAGCCGGGTCGAGGAGATCCTGGTCGACGACGGCCGCGTCGGCGGGGTGCGACTGGAGGACGGTTCTGCGGTGACCGCGCCCGTCGTCGTCTCCGCTGTCGCGCCGGATCTCACCGTCAACACTCTCGTGGACCCCGCCGCGGTGCCCGCCGAGATCAGGCAGCGGTACGCCCGCATCGATCACCGCGGTAGCTATCTGCAGATGCACTTCGCGCTGGACGGTGCGCCGACGTTCGCCGCGCCCTACGAGGTCCTCAACGACCCCGAATACCAGTCGGCGATCGGCATTTTCAGCACACCGGAGGAACTCCAGCGGCAATGGGAGGAATCCACCCGCGGCGTCGTGCCCGCCGATCCCGCGATCGCCCTGCAGATCCCGTCGGCCAACGACCCTGGTCTTGCACCGCCGGGTAAGCATGCGGCGTCGGCGTTCGCGCTGTGGTTCCCGCTCACCGAGGACACGGCGTCCTACGGTGAGCGCAAGACCGAGATGGGCCGCCGCGTGATCGAGAAGATCACCAGGCTGGCACCGGATTTCGAGAGCCTGATCGTGCGGCACACCACCTTCACGCCCAAGCACATGGGCACCATGTTCGGCGCGCCCGGCGGCGACTACTGCCACGGGCTGATCCACCCCGAGCAGATGGGCCCCAACCGTCCCGGCCCGAAAGGCCATGTCGACCAACCACTTCCGATCGACGGACTCTATCTGGGCAGCGCGGGGTGTCACGGCGGCCCCGGCATCACCTTCATCCCCGGCTACAACGCGGCGCAGGCAGTGCTGGCCGACCGCTGACGTCTCAGGTGGCCGGCGCGGGACCCTCCGAGGTGGCACCGCCTTCGTCGGACCAGTCGGCGCCCTCCTGCGAGCCCTTCGACGGGTCGCTCATCACGTCGTCTTCGGCGTCATCCGCGCCGGCATCGGTGTCGGTGGTCCTGGGCTTGTCGTCACTCATCGCCGCTGACTACCCGTCGGCGGCGGTTTCACTCAGCCGCCGCGCTGCAGTTGTGCGAACCAGTCCTCGGGCACCCGGCCCCGCGGCCCCGGCACCGTCTCCTCCACCGGGCGGCTCTGCGGCGGAGCGAGCTCGGGACCGTCGTAGTAGGCATCGGTCTGGTAGTTCCAGAACCAGTCCTCGTCGGGCTCGAAGGACCGGATGATGGGGTGGCCGCTCGACTGCCAGTGCGCGGACGCGTGCCGTTTGGGGGAGTCGTCACAGCAGCCGATGTGGCCGCAGGCCGCGCAGCGGCGGAGATGCACCCACCACCCGCCCGCGGCGTCGCACTCGACGCAACCGGTGCCGCTCGGCGGCACGGTGGTATCGACGTCACTGTTCACGTGACCGAGGGTACGGGGCCGGTCTGCTGATCTCGATCCGAATCGTCACCCGGCTGTTCTAGGGTCGCGCCATGGCAACCAGCGACTCGCGTGAGGTCCTCATCGAAGCGACGCCCGAACAGATCCTCGACGTCATCGCCGACGTCGAAGCGACCCCCACCTGGTCGCCGCAGTACCAGAGGGCGGAGGTGCTCGAGCGCCACGAGGACGGCAGGCCCAAGACGGTGAAGATGACCGTGAAGGCCGCGGGCCTCACCGACGAGCAGGTCATCGAGTACACCTGGGGCGGCCGTGACGTCTCGTGGACGCTGGTGTCGGCCAACCAGCTCAAGGCGCAGGACGCCGGCTACACGCTCACCCCGGAGGGTGACGGGACCCGGGTGAAGTTCGACATCACCATCGACCTGTCGGTGCCGCTGCCCGGCTTCATCATCAAGAAGACGATGAAGGGCGGGGTGGAGACCGCCACCGACGGACTGCGCAAGCAGGTACTCAAGGTCGTCAAAGGCGGTTAGACGAGCCGGTCCAGCGCGTCCGGGTGGGCGATCGTCAGCACCGCGTCGACGATGTACGGCTCGGCCTCCAGCCGGCCTTCCAGTTCGCGCAGGATGTCGGCGACCCGTGATTCGACGGCATCACCCACCAGGTCGACGCTCGCGACCAGGAACAGCTGCTTGGGTCCGACGAACACCAACCTGATGAAGCGGACGGACTCCACCTCGGGCATCCGTTCGAGCTGGCCGATCGCGGCTTGGCGCAGCCGGGGGCTGGCTGGCTCGCCGATCAGGAAGCGGCGGTTGCGGTCGATCAGGATCACCGCGACGACTCCGAGCAGCAATCCCACCAGGATCGACCCGATCGCGTCCCAGATCGCGTTGCCGGTCAGCTGGTGCAACCCGATGCCCAGGACCGCCAGCACGATGCCGATCAACGCGGCGGTGTCCTCGGCGAAGACGGCCCGGGTGGTGGGATCGGAGGTGTCGAGCACGTGGGACAGCAGCTCGGTGTCGTACTCGTCGGCCTCGCCGCTCAGCTGCCGGAACGCCTGGAACAGCGACGACGCCTCGAGCACGAACGCGATCCCGAGGACGACGTAGGCCACCAGGTAGTTCTCCGGCCCTGACTCGCCGTGGACCATCTCGGTGATGCCGTGCCACACCGACACCGTGCCGCCGACGACGAACAGCCCCACCGCCGCCAGCAACGACCACACGTAGGCCTCTCTGCCGTAGCCCAGTGGGCGGTCCGGGTCCGGTGGCCGCGAGCTGCGCCGGTTGGCCACGATCAGGAAGCCCTGGTTGGCGGTGTCGGCCCAGGAGTGGGTGGCCTCCGCGCTCATCGACGCGGACCCCGACAGCACCGCGGCCACCGTCTTGGCGATGGCGACGGCGAGGTTGGCGCCGAGCGCGATGATCACGGTCGTCGTGCTCTCCCCGGACTTCTCGGGGCCATCCCCGGCGCTGTTGGCGGACGTCGCGTCCGCGGCTGCACTCATGACGGCCAAGCTTCCCCGCCGCCCATCGGCGCAAACGGGGCGTCGGCCGGTTTTCTGCCACCTAGGCTTCCTGTGTGCGATTGGCGTGGCCGATGCTCGGCCGGTCCCGGGAGATGGCGACCATCGACGCCGCGCTGTCGGCGTCCGGGTCGGGTGTCCTGGTCTGTGGGCCGACCGGGGTCGGGAAGAGCCGCCTGGTCCGAGAGGCACTGACCCGCGCCGCCGGCCGCGGCTGGCGGACCCGCTGGACGGCGGGGACGTCGTCGGCGCAGGCCATCCCGCTGGGGGCCTTCACCGCCTGGGCGCCGTCGGGCGCCGCCGACAGCGTGGTGCTGCTGCGCGGGGTCGTCGACGCGTTGACCGCGACGACGCCGAAGGCGCCGGTGGTGGTGGGGCTCGACGACATCGACCTGTTCGACGACCTGTCCACGTTCGTCGTGCACCAGATCGTGGCGCAGCGGCTGGCCAAGGTGTTGATCACGATCCGCACCGGTTACCCGATCCCGGCCGTGGTGGGAGAGATCCTCAAGGCGGGCGAGTTCGATCGGCTCGGGGTGGCGCCGCTGTCGCTGGACGACACCGCCGCCGTGGTGGGCGCCGCACTCGGCGATCGGGTCGACCTCGGCACCGCGCGGCGGCTGTGGGAACTCACCCGCGGCAACGTGTTCTATCTGCAGCACCTCGTCGAGCAGGCCGTCGCCGACGGATCGATGGTGCTCGAGCGGGGCTCCTGGCGGTGGGCGGGGGAGCCGGTGGTGCCGCCGGAGCTGGCCGACCTGATCGAGTCGCGCATCGGTGCGCTGCCAGAACCAGTCGGTGCGGTGCTCGACGTGCTGGCCGTCGGCGAGCCGCTCGACCTCACCGTGCTGACGCGGATCGTCGACGCCGAGGCGATCGAGGAGGCCGAGACCCGCGGCCTGGTGACCCTGGAGCCCGCAGGCGCCGGGATCGAGGTGCGGGTGGCCCACCCGCTGTTCGCGCAGGTGCGCCGCAAGCGGGCGCCGCACAGCAGGCTGCGCCGGCTGCGGGCCCGGGTGGCCGAGGAGCTGGCCGCCGGGCCCGACAGCGCCGACATGCGCGTCGTGGTCCGGCGCGCGACGCTGGGCCTGGACTCCGACTCGCCACCCGGCGTGGAGCTGCTCGACACCGCCGCCCGCGGCGCGGTCTGGCTCGGCGACCTGCAACTCGCGGACCGCATCGGCGCGGCCGCGGTGCGGGCCGGAGCCGGACTCGAGGCGAAACTGGTTCGCGCCCATGCTCTTTCGTGGCTCGGCCGCGGAGATGAGGCCGAGCGGGTGCTGGCAGGCGTCGACACCGGCGCACTCGCGCAGCGCGACCACGCCCGGCTGGCGTTCCTGCGAGCCAGCAACATGCTGTGGGCGCTGGCCGATCCGGTTCGTGCGAAGGCGATCATCGACGAGGCGGCTCAGGAGTCGGCCGTCACCGCCCCCGAGGCACGCGTCTATGTCGACGCCTTCCTCACGGTGTACTGGTTCGCGATGGACCACCCCGAGCGCGCGCTGCAGACGGCCGAACACCTGGCGCTGGACGACATCCCGGTGGTCGGTGCGGAACTGGCCTGGGCGTTGGCGCAGGTGCGCGCGGACGCCGGCCGCACCGCCGATGCGATCACGGTCGTCGACACCGGGTATGCGGTCGCGGCGCGGGCCCTCGACGCGCCGCAGATGATCTTCAACATCGCCGATGCGCATGTCAGCGCGCTGCTGTTCGCGGGCCGGATCGCCGAGGCGCGGGAGGTCGCGGATCGGGTGCGCCGGGACGCGGCCGGCCTGCCCGGCGTCGCACCACTGCTCGGTGCGGCCGTCGCCGGCCGGGCCGCGCTCGGCGCAGGCGATCTGCAGCAGGCGTGCCGGCTGCTCGACCAGGCCGTCGAGGGGTTGTCCGGTCCGTACCCGCTGGGTTGGGGCTACCGCTACCGCATCCCCTACGCGACCGCGCTGGCGATGCGCGGACTCACCGACGCCGCGGTGACGGTGCTGAGTCCGCTGGACGGCAGCGCGCGCCGCTTCCGCCTCCTGGACTACGAAACCAGCCTGGCCAGGGCATGGATCTCTGCCGGTCAGGGCGCGGTGAGCGAGGCCGTCGCCGCATTGCACGCCGCCGCGGGGCGTTCCAGAACCGCGGGCCGCGCCGCCGAGGAGGTGGTGCTGCTGCAGACCGCAGCGCAGTTCGGCGACCGGGCGGCTGCCGAGCGGCTCGACGAGCTCGGGTCGCTGGTGGAGGGCCCGCGGGCCGGGCTGGCGGCCCGTCTGGCGTCGGCCGTTGGCGACGATGACGCCGCCGCGCTGAGCCTGCTCGCCGATGAGTTCGAGACCCTGGGTGACCGGGTGGCTGCGGTGGACGCGGCCGCGCACGCCGCCCGAGCTTTCCGCCGCCGCGACAGGAAGGGCTCGGCGCTGGGCTGTGCGGCGCGCGCCGAGGCCCTGGCCGACGCCTGCGGGGGTGCGCAGACGGTGGCGCTGCGGCAGTGCGGCGACCCGGTGGCGCTGACCGAACGCGAGACCGAGATCGCGATGCTGATCGCCGAAGGCCTGTCCAACCGCGCCATCGCCGAGCGGCTCACCCTGTCGGTGCGCACGGTCGAAAGCCACATCTACCGCGCGATGGCGAAGACCGGGGCGGCCAGCCGCGACGAACTCGGTGCGCTGTTCCCGCGCCACGGGGCGCGCGCCCGACGCGCCAAAAATTAGCTGGACATTACGCTGCAAGAGCGTGGCCACGGGGTTAGGCTTTGCCACATGGCGGTCCGTGCTTCCAGTGAGACGGTGATCGACGCCGCGCCCGAGGCCATTCTCGACGCATTGGCCGACATCGAGGCCGTGACGTCGTGGTCGTCGCTGCACAAGGAGGCCGAGGTGCTCGACCGTCACCCCGACGGCCGGCCCCACCACGTGAAAGCCACCGTGAAGATCATGGGGATCAGCGACAAGGAACTGCTGGAGTACCACTGGGGTGACGACTGGGTGGTCTGGGACGCCGAGCGGACGTCGCGGCAGCGCTGCCAGCACGGCGAGTACAACCTCACCGCGGAGGGCGAGGACAAGACCCGGGTCCGGTTCGACCTCATCTTGGACCTGGCCGCGCCGTACCCGGCGTTCCTGGTCAAACGGGCCAAGCAGCGCGTCCTCGACGTCGCGCTGGAGAACCTGCGTCAGCGGGTCATGGCCGACCCGCGCTGACCCGCCACGTCAGAACACCGCCGTCAGAATCCCAGCCGCAGCCGGCGGATCGCCTCGTCGAGCGTCTCCTCGCGCTTGCAGAACGCGAACCGCACCAGATGGTCCCAGTCCCCGGCGTACGGTGCCGACGGGTCGCAGAACGCCGACATCGGGATCGCCGCCACGCCGACCCGCTCGATCAGGTCGGTGCAGAACGACCGGCCGTCGGTGTAACCCAGCGGTCGCGGATCGGCGCACAGGAAGTACGTGCCGAAGCTGTCGTAGACGTCGAACCCGATGTCGGTGAGCGCGCTCGCCAGGTGATCACGGCGGGTCTGCAAGGACCGGCACTGCGCGTCCACCCACGCGTCCTCGGTGTCGAGTGCCATGGCGACCGCAGGCTGGAACGGAGCCCCGCCCACATAGCTCAGGTACTGCTTGGCCGCGCGCACACCGGCGATGAGATCGCTTGGCCCGCAAGCCCAGCCGACCTTCCACCCGGTGACGTTGAACATCTTGCCCGCGCTGGAGATCGTGACGGTGCGCTCGGCCATCCCGGGGTAGGCCGCCAGCGGTAGGTGGCGATGACCGGAGAAGGTGAGGTGCTCGTACACCTCGTCGGTGATCACCAGCAGGTCGGCCGCCACCGCGAACTCGGCCAGCGCCCGCAGTTCCTCGTCGGTGGTCACCATGCCGGTCGGGTTGTGCGGCGAATTGAGGATCAGGGCTTTGGTTTTCGGGGTCACCGCGGCACGCAGCGCCTCCACGTCGAGCGCGAACCGGCGGCCGTCGCGCCGCAGCGGGACCGGTCGCCGCACACAGCCGGCCATCGCGATCACCGGCGAGTAGGAGTCGTAGAACGGTTCGATCAGCAGGATCTCCGAACCGGGCTCGACCAGGCCGAGCACCGCGGCCGCGATGGCCTCGGTGGCGCCGACGGTGACCAGCACCTCGGTGTCGGCGTCATAGGAGATCCCGTACCGGCGCAGGCGCTGGGCGGCGATCGCCTGACGCAGCGGTTCGATCCCCAGTCCGGGCGGATACTGGTTGGTCCCGTCGGCGATCGCCTTCTCGGCGGCCTCGAGCATCGCGAGCGGCCCGTCCTCGTCGGGAAAGCCCTGCCCCAGGTTCACCGCGCCGAGGCGGGTCGCCTGCGCCGACATCTCGGCGAAGATCGTCACCGCGTAGGGCGCCAGCCGTGCAACCGTCATGACAGTCGAGGGTAGTTGGCGGCGGCAGCCTCAGGCCTTCCAGACCGTCTTGAGGTTGCAGAACTCCTGGATGCCCGCCGCGGCGAGCTCACGCCCGTAGCCGGAATCCTTGACACCGCCGAACGGCAGCTCGGGGTGCGAGACCGTCATCCCGTTGACGAACACCGCCCCGGCATCCAAGGCGGCCACGAACCAATCCTGTTCGGCCCCATCGCCACTCCACACCGACGAGCTCAACCCGAAGGTCGTCTGGTTGGCCACGCGCACCCGCACGGTCAGTACGACCACTGCGTCGGCGGCCGCACGGCCTGGGCGGGCCACGCCGCGAGTTCGGCCGCCGCGGCCGCGGTCGCGTCGAGGAAGCTCCGCAGCAGAGCGGCGGGCTCTTCGGCGGTGCGGACGGTGCGGTAGGGCAGCACGAATTCCCCGAGGGCGGTGTCGAAGTGGGCGCCGTCGACGCCGAGGTCGGCAGTGTCATAACCCTCGGGCTGGGGATAGGCGTAGGCGTAGAAGACACCCTCCTCGGCGCCACCGGGCCAGTAACCGGCGCTGGACACCTCGGCGTTGTAGGCCTCGGTCATCACCCAGTCCGGGCAGTTCGGCACGCCGCCGGGATGGGGCGGGGCCGCCCGGCCGGAGAAGCGGGTCACCGCCAGATCGAAGGCACCCCAGAAGAAGTGCACCGGGCTGCTCTTGCCGGTGAAATCCGCGCGGTAGGCGTTCATCACGCGGTCCGCGCTGACCAGCGAGGTGAAGAAGTCCGTCACCGCCACCGCGTCGTAACTGGCGTGCACGGTGTCCTCGGCGAACGGGATCGCATGCTGGAGTTCCACCGGCGTCGGGCTGATCGGCACGTCGATGCCGAGATCGTCGAGGCGGCCGCGGAACTCGGCGTGGAAGTCGGCGACACTGCGGGGTTCCAGCGCCACGCTCTGTGACCTGCCGTCGGTGACGCGGATGCGCAGGACGTGCTCGACGAAGTCGAAGCTCACGTCGAACGCCGTGTCGTTCCAGCTCATCAGTCCCGTGCTCAGCCCCCGCGCGTCGGTGTAGAGCACCGAGTTCCACCAGTGGTTCACCGTCGGGGTGGCCGCCAACTTCACCTTGCCCACGATCTGCGTCCAGAGGTGGAGCGTGTCGCGGGTGTCCTGCCACTCGGCCACCACGAGTGCCGGCCAGTTGTTCGCCTGGGTCATCCGACCATCGTCGACCACCGCCCCGGCACCCACCAGAGGGAATGAAAAATCGGGGCGTCGCGCTTGAAGCGGGTATGACGATCACCCTGGGCGCGGACGCCGCTCTGCTGAAACCTGTCCGGATCGGTGCTCTCTCCGCCGAGAATCGGCTTTTCATGGCGCCGCTGACCCGTTCGCGCGCCGACGCCGACGGCACACCGTCGTCGCTGGCCGCCGAGTACTACTCGCAACGCGCCGCGGCGGGGCTGATCATCAGCGAGGCCACCGCGGTGTGCGAGCAGGCCAACGGCGCCTACATGAACACCCCGGGGATCTACACCGATCGCCAGCAGGACAAGTGGGCCGAGATCGCCTCGGCGGTGCACCGGGCGGGCGGCAAGATGTTCGTGCAGCTGTGGCACGTCGGACGGATGGCGCACCCCGACATCAGCGGATTCGAGACCGTCGGCCCGTCCGCCGTCGCCGCCGACCTGGTGACACACACGCCGACCGGTAAGAAGCCGTTGCCGGTGCCGCGCGCGCTGACCGTCAGCGAGATCGCCGAGATCGTCGGCCAGTTCCGTTCGGCCGCCCGCCGTGCGATCGACGCGGGCATGGACGGGGTGGAGATCCACGCCGCCAACGGCTATCTGCTGCACGAGTTCCTCTCCGACGTCGTCAATCAGCGCACCGACGAGTACGGCGGCGAACCCCGCAACCGTGCGCGGTTCGCGGCGGAGGTGATCGAGGCGGTGGCCGACGAGATCGGCGCCGACCGCGTGGGCCTGCGCATCTCGCCCGGAAACTCCGCGGGAGACATGCACGAAGACGACCAGATCAGCGCCTACGACGCGCTGCTGTGCCGGATCTCGTCCCGCAAGATCGGCTACCTGCACATCTCGATCGATCCGGCCGCACCGGCGTTCGCGGCGCTGCGCACCCAGTGGGAGGGCACCCTGGTGCTCAACACACCGCGCACCGTCGACACCGACTTCGACATGCTGGAGAACCTGGCGAAGTGGGGGGTGATCAGCGCCGCCGCGGTGGGGCGAGGCTTCCTGGCCAATCCCGACCTGGTGTCTCGCCTGACCCTGGGCGCCGACCTGAACGAGCCCGACGTCGCGACGTTCTACGCCCCCGGTCCGGCCGGTTACATCGACTACCCGACTCTGGACGATTTGGTGACGCCGCAATCGGCCTAGGTGTGAAGCCGCCGGGGGCGGGAACCATCTCCGGCATGGCTACTTACCGTGTGCTGGACCCCAAGGGTGAGGTCGTCGAGACCAAGGACATCGAGAGCGCTGAAGACGCCCACGCGTGGTTCGTCGACGAACGTGCCGACAACTCCGAACTGGGGTGGCGCATGGAGGTCGAGCACGACGGCGAGTGGTCGTTCTTCGACGACACCGAAGGCTCACCCGACTAACTTCACCCGCGAGCTCTCCTGGGGCCCAACCAAGCGGTTGGGCGAGGCTGCTAGCATCGCGCTAGAGGAAGCAGCCTCCCCGCGGTGTGCCATGGGCATGCCGCGGCCCCCGATCTGAACAGGACCTGGAGAGCACATGTCCGAAGAAGCCTTCATCTACGAGGCGATCCGCACCCCGCGCGGCAAGCAGCGCAAAGGGTCGCTCAACGAGATCAAGCCCGTCAACCTGGTCGTCGGCCTGATCGAGGAGATCCGGTCCCGGCACCCTGACCTCGACGAGACGCTGATCAGCGACGTCATCCTCGGTGTCGTCTCGCCCGTCGGTGATCAGGGCGGCGACATCGCGCGCACCGCAGGCATGGTGGCCGGTCTACCGGACACCACCGGCGGCTTCCAGCTGAACCGGTTCTGCGCGTCGGGCCTCGAGGCGGTCAACCTGGGCGCCCAGAAGGTGCGCTCGGGCTGGGACGACCTGGTGCTGGCCGGCGGCGTGGAGTCGATGAGCCGCGTACCGATGGGCTCCGACGGCGGCGCATGGGCCAGTGACCCCGAGACGAACTACCGGATCGGTTTCGTGCCGCAGGGCATCGGCGCCGATCTGATCGCCACCATCGAGGGGTTCTCCCGCGAGGACGTCGACGCATATGCGCTGCGCAGCCAGCAGAAGGCGGCCGCCGCGTGGTCGGGTGGTTACTTCGCCAAGTCCGTCGTGCCGGTCAAGGACCAGAACGGCCTGCTCGTCCTCGACCACGACGAGCACATGCGCCCCGACACCACGCCCGAGGGCTTGGCCAAGCTGAAGACCGCGTTCGACGGCATCGGAGCGATGGGCGGCTTCGACGACGTGGCGCTGCAGAAGTACCACTACGTCGAGCGGATCGACCACGTCCACACCGGCGGCAACAGCTCCGGCATCGTCGACGGCGCCGCACTGGTGCTGATCGGCAGCGAGAGTGCGGGTCAGTCGCAGGGTCTCACCCCCCGCGCCCGCATCGTGGCGACCGCCACTTCGGGTGCCGACCCCGTCATCATGCTCACCGGCCCGACGCCTGCCACCAAGAAGGTGCTCGACCGCGCCGGCCTCACGGTCGACGACATCGACCTGTTCGAGCTGAACGAAGCGTTCGCCTCCGTGGTGTTGAAGTTCCAGAAGGACCTGAACATCCCCGACGAGAAGCTCAACGTCAACGGTGGCGCCATCGCGATGGGCCACCCGCTGGGCGCCACCGGCGCCATGATCATGGGAACGATGGTCGACGAACTGGAGCGCCGCAATGCCCGGCGTGCGCTCGTCACGCTGTGCATCGGCGGCGGCATGGGCGTGGCGACCATCATCGAGCGGGTGTAAGGAAAAATCATGGCAGAGAACACTATTCAGTGGGACAAGGATGCCGACGGCATCGTCACCCTGACGCTGGACGACCCCACCGGCTCGGCCAACGTGATGAACGAGCACTACAAGGAGTCCATGCACGACGCCGTGCAACGGCTTGTGCAGGAAAAGGATTCGATCACCGGCGTGGTGATCGCCAGCGCGAAGAAGACCTTCTTCGCCGGCGGTGACCTCAAGGGCATGATGAAGATCGGTCCGGAGAACGCGGCCGAGGCCTTCGCCGAGGTCGAGTTCATCAAGGCCGACCTGCGTGCGCTCGAGACCCTCGGCGTGCCCGTCGTCGCGGCGATCAACGGCGCCGCGCTCGGTGGCGGCCTCGAGATCGCGCTGGCGTGTCACCACCGCATCGCCGCGGACGTCAAGGGCGTGGTCATCGGCCTGCCCGAGGTCACCCTGGGGTTGCTGCCCGGCGGCGGCGGCGTCTCCCGCACGGTGCGGATGTTCGGTATCCAGAAGGCGTTCATGGAGATCCTGAGCCAGGGCACGCGGTTCAAGCCGGGCAAGGCCAAGGACACCGGCCTGGTCGATGAATTGGTCGGCAGCGTGGACGAATTGGTGCCCGCCGCCAAGGCCTGGATCAAGGCCAACCCTGAGGCGCACACCCAGCCGTGGGACCAGAAGGGCTACAAGATGCCCGGCGGCACCCCGTCGCACCCGGCGCTGGCGGCCATCCTGCCGTCGTTCCCGGCGCTGCTGCGCAAGCAGCTCAAGGGTGCGCCGATGCCCGCTCCGCGGGCGATCCTCGACGCCGCGGTCGAGGGGGCGCAGGTCGATTTCGACACCGCCACCCGCATCGAGAGCCGGTACTTCACGTCGCTGGTGACCGGGCAGACCGCCAAGAACATGATCCAGGCGTTCTTCCTGGACCTGCAGGCCATCAACGGTGGCGCATCGCGTCCCGACGGCATCGAGCCGGTCAAGATCAACAAGATCGGCGTCCTTGGCGCCGGCATGATGGGCGCCGGCATCGCCTACGTCTCGGCCAAGGCCGGCTATGACGTTGTGCTCAAGGATGTTTCGCAGGAAGCCGCCGACAAGGGCAAGAACTACTCGGAGAAGCTGGAAGCCAAGGCGCTCGAGCGGGGCCGCACCACGCAGGAGCGCTCCGACGCGCTGCTGGCCCGCATCACCCCGACCGCCGATCCGGCCGGTCTCGAGGGCGTCGACTTCGTCATCGAGGCGGTGTTCGAGAACCAGGAACTCAAGCACAAGGTGTTCCAGGAGATCGAGGACATCGTCGAGCCGAACGCGCTGCTGGGCTCCAACACCTCGACGCTGCCGATCACGGGTCTGGCCTCCGGCGTGAAGCGCCAGGAAGACTTCATCGGCATCCACTTCTTCTCCCCGGTCGACAAGATGCCCCTGGTCGAGATCATCAAGGGCGAGAAGACCTCCGACGAGGCGCTGGCCCGGGTGTTCGACTACACGCTGGCCATCGGCAAGACCCCGATCGTGGTCAACGACAGCCGCGGCTTCTTCACCAGCCGCGTCATCGGCACCTTCGTCAACGAGGCGTTGGCGATGCTGGGTGAGGGCGTGCCCGCGGCCAGCATCGAGCAGGCCGGATCGCAGGCCGGGTACCCGGCGGCACCGCTGCAGCTCTCCGATGAGCTCAACCTCGAGCTGATGCACAAGATCGCGACCGAGACCCGCAAGGCGACGGAGGCCGACGGCGGCACCTACGAGCCGCACCCGGCCGAGGTCGTCGTGAACAAGATGATCGAGCTCGGCCGCCCGTCGCGGCTGAAGGGCGCGGGCTTCTACGAGTACGTGGACGGCAAGCGGGCGGGTCTGTGGGAGGGCCTCGCCGACACCTTCGGCGGCGCAAACAGCTCGATCCCGTTGCAGGACATGATCGATCGGATGTTGTTCGCCGAGGCTCTGGAGACCCAGAAGTGCCTCGACGAGGGCGTGCTCACCTCGACCGCCGATGCGAACATCGGCTCGATCATGGGCATCGGCTACCCGCCCTACACCGGTGGCTCGGCGCAGTTCATCGTCGGTTACCAGGGTGCGGGCGGTGTCGGCAAGGAGGCCTTCGTGGCACGGGCCAAGGAACTGGCGGCCAAGTACGGCGAGCGGTTCACGCCGCCGGCGTCGCTGACCAGCTAGTAGCCCACCCCTAACGGCGTCGAATCCCCCGGAACCGCAACGGTTCCGGGGGATTCGCGTCTCTGGGTCAGGCAGGCAGCGGCATCGTCTCGTACAGACGCACGCCGCGGTCGTTGCGCTTGGCCAGCATGCGGGTCAGGCCACCGGGAAGCACCGAGATGAGGCGGCCGACGGTGACCAACGCGTCAACTCCCCACCTGGTGGTGGGCACGATGGTTTTCGCATTGACCTGGGCCAGCGCCCGGCTGCCCCGCACCGGTTCCCGCATCGCTTCTTCGTAGGCGGCGAACGCCGCGGCGTGATCGCCGTGTGCGCGCCCCAGTTCTCGGGCCAGCAGGTAGGCGCCGTACACCGCCAGGCTGGTGCTTCCGCCGACCCCAGGGCCGGGGCAGTAGCCCGCGTCGCCGACCAGCGTGACGCGCCCCCGGCTCCAGGTGTCCAACTGGAGTTGGGTGATCGCGTCGAAGTAGAACGCCGGTGTGTGGTCCAGTTCGGCGAGCCATCGGTCGACCCGAATGTCCGTCCCGGCGAACGCGGCGCACAGCAGCTCTCGTTGCCGCGCACCGTCGCGGTGGTCGTACTCCAGCCGGTGTTCGGGTCGGAACACGAACACCGCC
>Ga0247757_10000543_pt1 | contig 30709 bp, 31 predicted proteins | sample UWRJL126311R4_FD_180929 | JGI IMG/M metagenome (GOLD analysis project Ga0247757, IMG submission 180929) | Plant litter microbial communities from Arlington Agricultural Research Station in Wisconsin, United States - UWRJ-L126-311R-4 | ecosystem: Environmental > Terrestrial > Plant litter >... | reverse complement strand
AATCGTCGCGGATCACGAGGCCCGACTCGCTGGAGCGGCCGATCGTGAGCTGCTCGTCGGGGAGGTCGATGGCCATGCCCTCACGCGGTCCGCTCGTGATGACGAGGCGGCGCGGCGTGGTCGCGTCGGCCAGCGGCGGCTGCCGGCGCACCGGCTCGGTGAGGGCCTCGTGCGCGGCGGCAGGCGCGGCGGCGGGAGCCGGGGCCGCCGCGGCGACGGCCGGCGCGGCCGGCATCTTCCGCACCCGCTGTCCGAACAGGTCGGAGCGCAGCGCGAACACGACGACGAACACGAAGACCCACATGAGCAGCAGGAATCCCAGCTGCAGCACCAGCAGCGTGAGGCCGCTGGCGTTCATCGACCGCCCTCGCGCCGCGCGGAGGCGAGGCCGTCGGCGGGCGCGGACTGGGCGAGCACCCGGAACACGATACGGGTGCGACCGATCTCGATCACCGAATCCGGCGGAAGGGGCGCCTTCGTGATCCGCTGCCCGTTGAGGATGGTGCCGTTCGTGGAGCCCAGGTCGTGCAGCTCGCCGCGGGCGCCGTCCCACAGGATCTGGGCGTGATGGCGGGAGGCGCCGGTGTCGTCGATCGTGACGTCGGCGTCGGAACCGCGACCGATCACGGAGCGGCCCTTGCGCAGCGGGAACCGCGTGCCGCCGATGTCGAGCACCGGATTCCACGAGATCTCACCCTTGGCGTTCGCGGAGTCGATGCGGAGCGTCCCGGTCGTCAGGCCCTCGTCGCGCTGCAGCACGATCGAGATGCCGCCGGCGAACGCGTAGCGCTGCGCCACCGCGTGCTGCTGCACGAGCTGCGTGAACTCGTCGATCAGCGCGGGACCGAGGGCGTTCATGCGGGCGTAGTCGTCGGGCGAGAGGCGGACGGTGAAGTCGTTCGGCACCAGGATCCGGTCGCGCGAGACGACCGCGGCCTTCGTGTCGAGCTCGCGCCGCAGCGCCGACGAGACCTCGAGGGGCTGCAGACCGCTCTTGAAGGTCTTCGCGAACGCGCCGTTGACGACGCGTTCCAAGCCCCTCTCGAAGCTGTCGAGAATCCCCACGGGGTTCCCCTCTCCATCGGTACCCGGCATGTTATCCGGCCCACCGGGGAGCGCGACGAGCATCCGGCGGGCTCACGGACTTGCAGGGCCGCGTCGGATGGTATCGTCGCAGGGTTGATCGCAGCGATGCGACCGCATGCGCGAGTGGCGGAATTGGCAGACGCGCTGGCTTCAGGTGCCAGTACTCGCAAGGGTGTGGGGGTTCAAGTCCCCCCTCGCGCACAACACATCTGCGGTTCGGGATTCTGGACCACTTCGTCCGCGAGACCCGCGGAATGCGACACCGCCCGGTCCGGTTGTCCCTCGCATGACCGTTCCCGACCGCATCACGATGTACGGCGCCGACTGGTGCAGCGACTGCCGCCGCACGAAGAGCCAGCTCGACGGCCTCGGCATCTCCTACGACTACCTGGACGTCGAGGAGTCGGCCGAGCGCGCCGAGGAGGCCCGGCAGATCTCCGGCCGGATGAACATCCCGGTCGTCGTCTATCCCGACGGCTCGCACCAGGTCGAGCCGAGCAACCCCGACGTGGAGTCGAAGCTGCGGGAGCTGAGCCTCCTCCCGTAGGACGGCCGGGCCTCAGGCGACGAGCGTCCCCCCGTCGACCACCGCGACGGTGCCGGTGACGTAGTCCTGGTCCATGAGCGCCACGTACGCCTTCGCGGCGTCGTCGGGGTCGGCGACTCGGCCGAGCGGCAGGGACGCGGCAGTGCCCGCGTACATCGCCTCGCGGTCCGCCTCGCTCATCGCCGACCACAGCGGCGAGCGGAGCACGCCGGGCGCGACGGCGTTCACGCGGAGCGGCGCGAGTTCGACCGCGAGGGAGCGCACCAGGGCGTTCATGGCGCCGCAGGCGGCCGAGCCGAGCGCCCATCCCGCGCCGCCCTTGAACGCGGCGGTGCCGCTGGTGAGCGTGATCGAGCCGCCGGCGCGCAGGTGCGGCACCGCGAGCCTCACCGCGTCGAGCGCGTGGAAGAGGCGGAGGCCGAAGAACTCGGCCGCGACCTCCGCGGTGATCGCGTCGAGGGTGCGGCCGACGATGTTCTCGGCCGCCGTGTACGCGACGTGGTCGAACTCGCCGACCCCGTCGAAGAAGGCGGCGACGTCGGCGGCGGAGGTCGCGTCGACCGCCCGGCCGACCACACCGGCGGGGAGCTCGCCGAGCGCGCGCTCGACGGAGGCGGGGTTGCGCGAGGCGATCGTGACCTGCGAGCCGGCGAGGGCGGCCCGGCGCGCGATCGCGAGGCCGATGCCGCTGGTGCCGCCGAGGAGGACGATCCGGGAGGAGCTGTCGAGTGTCATGGCCTCAGGTTGCGGCCGCGACCGCCTCGTCGTCCACGACCTCATCGGTCGTCAGCGATGCCCGGAGGGTATGAGCGAGCTCGACGGCGCTGCGCAGCACGGGGGAGCGGCGGTGCGCCATCCAGGCGACGGCGACCTCGCTCGGGCCGAGCCCGGCGACCGGCCGCGCCACGACGTCCGGACGCGTGTAGAAGCGCGCCGTCGACGCCGGCAGCACCGCGACGCCCTGGCCCGACGCGACCCGCTCGAGCTTCACCTCGACCTCGCGCGGGTGCCCGCCGGCGCGCCCCGCGGGGAGCCCGGCCCGGCGACGCGCGTCGCGCCACTCCGGCACCGCCTCGGCTGCCTGGAGCAGCTCCAGCTCCGCGAGGGCGTCGATCGTGAGCTCGGCGCGGCCCGCCAACGGGTGCGCGGCCGGGAGCATCGCCAGCCGGCGCTCGCGGAACAGCGGCTCGACCGTCATCCCGGCCGCGCTCACGGGCAGGCGCACCAGCCCCACGTCGACCCGGCCGTCGAGGATCGTCTCGACCTGGTCGTCCCAGCCGGTGCGCACCATGTCGACCTCGAGGTCGGGGAAGTCGGGCCGCAGGCCTTGCAGGATCGGCGTGACGATGAGGCCGGGCATGAAGCCGATCGCGAGGCGCTCGACGCCGCGTGCCGCGTGCCGCGCGTGCCGCTGGAGGGCGGAGGCCGACTGCAGCAGCGCCTGCGCGTCGGGGAGGAGGGCGCGGCCCGCGTCGGTGAGCGCGGTGCCGCGCGTCGAGCGCGTGAAGAGGGCGACGCCGAGCTCCTTCTCGAGGAGCGCGATCTGCCGGCTGAGGACGGGCTGCGCGACGTGGACGCGCTCGGCGGCGCGCCCGTAGCCCAGCTCCTCCGCGACCGCGACGAAGTACTCGAGGCGGCGCAGGCTGAGGTCGATCACGGGTGCATGCTATGCCCCGCGGGTATGAGCAGGAGGCGCGGGATGCGACGATCGGGTCAGTACGACAGACGGTCGACGAACCCGAGTGGCGGCACGTCGCCGCGGTCGCGCCACATCCGGACGGCGGCCTCGCCCGCGCGCTTGGCGCACGAGTCGTCGGTGCCGAGCTCGTAGAGGTAGGCGGCGGCGCCGAACGCGCGCAGGGTCTCGTCGCACGGCTCCGCGATCGCGGCGGCACGCAGGCCGAGCACCTCGGCCTCGGTCGGCGCAGCAGGACGATTCCGTCCGAACATTCCTCGTCCTTTCGTGGGGACCAGTCGATCCTGCACCTCTTTCGGCCCGAGCGCACAATCGGGCGCGCCGAATACGATCGGAGGCGATGCGATGGCGGCGACGCCGGCGGGCGGACGTCGGCACGTTCAAGGCTCCCGAGGCCCAGCCTCCGGCGACCCTCGACGAGCTCGTCGACGACGGTCTGCTGATCGCGGAGTCGGCGGCGCGCATGACCGTCAAGAACGAGGTCATCCTCCGCGCTCTGCGCGAGCGCGCCGACTACCGGCCCGAGGGCGCGCGGGAGCTCGCCCGCGAGGAGCTGCGCCGGCTCGCGGTCGAGGCCCGGGCCGACGCGCGCCGCATCGAGGACGAGCGCGACCGCGCGGAGGACAGGCCGGGCAAGGCCTCGCACCAGTCCGACTACCGCGCGGGCGACATCCAGCACCTGAGTCGGCGGAGCGAGGCGCTCGAGGCGCTCGCCCAGCGGCTGATCCGGCTGTCGGCCGACGACGCGCACCTCGACGACATGGTCGAGGTCGCGCGCCGGCAGGCGTGGGAGGAGGTCGGCGCGAGCCTCGCGGAGCGCACCGAGCAGGCGTGGTCGCTCCGCGATCGCCTGACGACGCCCGAGCGGCAGCGCCGCATGGGCCTCGTCGCCGACGACCTGAAGGCGCTCGGCAAGGCGAAGCGGTAGGCGGTCAGGCCGGCACGAGCCCCGCGCGGGCGGCGCGGCCGAGCTCGAGGAGCGTGTCGCGCGCGCCGACCAGGTCGTCCTGCGGGATCCCGAGGCGCGACATGATCGTCGGCGGCACGGCCAGCGCCTGCTCGCGCAGCGCGGTGCCGGCGGGGGTCAGCTCGACGGCGAGGGCGCGCTCGTCGGCGGGGTTGCGTTTGCGCTCGAGCAGGCCGGCCGCCTCGAGACGCCGCAGCAGCGGGCTGAGGGTGGCGGGCTCCAGCGACAGCTTGCGGCCGAGGGAGCGCACGCTCTGCGGGCTCTCCTCCCAGAGCGCGAGCATGACGAGGTACTGCGGGTGCGTGAGCCCGAGCGGGTCGAGGACCTCGCGGTAGAGCGCCACCACGTCGCGCGCCGCCGTGACCAGCGCGAAGCAGACCTGGCGGTCGAGGGCCAGGAGGTCGGCGGCGGCGGCGGGGGAGGAGGCCATGGCTCTAGCGTAGCGCACGAATAGTTAGTACACTCATCATTCGTGGACACACAAACGACTCCCGTCAAGTGGTGGGACCGCCTCAACCGCGCGGTCTTCCCCTTCATGGGCCCGGCGCAGATCGGTCCGGGCAAGAACGGTGAGCGCCCCGCGGAGCCCCGCCTCAGCACCTGCCCCCTGTGCGGCGCCGAGATGAGCGCCCACGTGGTGGAGCGCACGAGCGACCAGCACACGCCGACGCGCCTCGTCTGCCCGTAGGCCCTGGGACCGGTGCGCGCCGCGTGTGACGTCCCGTTGCGCTCGGGTCGACGCGGCGCGCGCCGCTTGGAAGGATGCCGGACATGGCCCCTCGGCAGATCCGGTTCAACGCCTTCGACATGAACTGCGTCGCGCACCAGTCCTCGGGGCTGTGGCGGCACCCGCGCGACACGAGCGCCGACTACAACACGCTGGAGTACTGGACGGAGCTGGCCAAGCTCCTCGAGTCCGGCACCTTCGACGGCATCTTCATCGCCGACGTGCTCGGAACCTACGACGTCTACGGCGGCTCGAACGAGGCGGCGGTCCGGCACGGCGCGCAGGTGCCGGTCAACGACCCGATGATGCTCGTCTCGGCCATGGCGCTCGTGACGAAGGACCTCGGCTTCGGCGTCACGGCCGGCACGGCCTACGAGCACCCGTACCCGTTCGCGCGCCGCATGTCGACGCTCGACCACCTGACCAAGGGCCGCATCGGCTGGAACGTCGTGACCGGCTATCTGCCGAGCGCCGCGCGCAACATGGGCGCTGACGACCAGCTCGAGCACGACGACCGCTACGACGTGGCCGACGAGTACCTCGAGGTGCTCTACAAGCTGTGGGAGGGGTCCTGGGAGGACGACGCGGTCGTCAAGGACCGCGAGCGCGGCGTCTTCACCGAGCCCGCGAAGGTGCACGAGATCGGGCACCGGGGCAAGAACTTCACGGTGCCCGGCATCCACATCTCGGAGCCGTCGCCGCAGCGCACGCCCGTCATCTACCAGGCCGGCGCCTCGAAGCGCGGGCTGACCTTCGCGGCGGAGAACGCGGAGGCGATCTTCGTCGCCGCGCCGACCAAGGAGGTGCTGGCCGGCACGGTCAAGCGCATCCGCGACGCCCTGGAGGCCGCCGGCCGCGACCGCTCCTCGGCGAAGATCTACACGCTCCTCACGATCATCACCGACGCGACGCCCGAGCTGGCCAAGGCCAAGGAGGCCGACTTCCTCTCGTACGCGAGCGAGGAGGGCGCCCTCGTCTTCATGTCCGGATGGATGGGCATCGACCTGTCGACCTACGACATGGACGAGCCGGTCGGCAACGTCAAGTCGAACGCGATCCAGTCGACGGTGCAGAACTTCGCCGAGTCGGCGGAGCACGGCCGCGAGTTCACGGTGCGCGACATCGGCAAGCACGGCGCGATCGGCGGCCTCGGACCGTACATCGTCGGATCGGGCGAGGAGATCGCGGATCAGCTGCAGGCGTGGGTCGAGGAGACCGACGTCGACGGCTTCAACCTCGCCTACGCGATCACGCCGGGCACGTGGGAGGACGTCATCGAGCACGTGATCCCGGTGCTGCGCGAGCGCGGCGTCTACCCCACCGCGTACGAGCCGGGCACCCTGCGGCAGAAGCTGCACGGACGCGGCGACAAGCTCCCGGAAGAGCACCGCGGCGCGTCGTTCCGTTACCAGGGCTAGAGCAGCTTGCGCTCCAGCGCCCACGCCGTGAGCTCGTGGCGCGACGAGAGCTGGAGCTTGCGGAGCACCGCGGAGACGTGCGTCTCGACCGTCTTGATCGAGATGTACAGCTCCGCGGCGACCTCCTTGTAGGCGTAGCCGCGCGCGATGAGCCGCATGACCTCGCGTTCGCGTGCGCTCAGCCGGTCGAGCTCGTCGTCCGCCACGGCCTGCTCGCCCTGCGCGGCGCCGAACGCGTCGAGCACGAAGCCGGCGAGCCTGGGGGAGAAGACCGCGTCGCCGTCGGCGACCGACGTGAGCGCGCGGGTCACCTCGGCGCCGGAGCTGGTCTTGGTGATGTAGCCGCGGGCCCCGGCGCGGATGACGCCCACGACGTCCTCGGCCGCGTCCGAGACGCTCAGCGCGAGGAACCGGACCTCGCCGAGCAGGTCGGCGCAGCGGCGCAGGACCTCGGCGCCGCCGCCCTCGGAACCGGGGAGGTGGACGTCGAGGAGCACGACGTCCGGGCGGAGCTCGTGCGCCATCCGCACCGCCTCGTCCGCCGTTGCCGCCTCGCCCACGACCTCGACGGCGCCGCCGAGCTCGGCGCGCAGGCCGGATCGGAAGATCGAGTGGTCGTCGACCAGGAGCACCCTCACGCGCGCGCCGCCTCGAGCGGGAGGCGGAGGCGCACCTCGGTGCCGCGCGCGTCGCTGCGCACGGTCGCCTGCCCGCCCGCGCGCTCCATGCGCCCGACGATCGACTCGCGCACGCCGATCCGCCCCTCGGGGAGCGCGTCGACGTCGAAGCCCGCGCCGCGGTCGCGCACGAAGACCTCCACGGCCTCCTCGCCGACCTCGAGGTAGACGGCGACGTCGCCGCCCGCGTGCCGGGCCGCGTTGAGCATCGCCTCACGCGCGGCGCCGATGAGGGCGGCGCTGTGGACCTCGGCCGCGTCGCCGACCGCGACGACCTCGACGCGCACCGGATGCGCGAGCTCGAGCTCGCCGGCCGTGGTGCGCAGCTCGGTCGCGACGTCGCCCGCGAACGGGTCGGTGCCGGCGAACAGCCAGTCGCGCAGCTCCCGCTCCTGCGCGCGGGCGAGGCGGGCGACCTCGCTCTGGGGTCCGGCGCGGTGCTGGATGATCGCGAGCGTCTGGAGGACGGAGTCGTGGAGGTGGGCGGCGATCTCGGCGCGCTGCGACTCGCGGTCGCGCGCCGTGCGCTCGGCCATGAGATCGGTCCAGAAGCCGACGATGCGCGGGACGATGAGGATCACGATCCCGACGGCGGCCACCACGACGCCGAGCACCGTGGAGACCGTCGAATGCGGGAACGGCAGGAGCAGCAGGCCCTCCGTCACGAGCAGGCCGCCGGCGACGGCGCCGATCACGCGGCGGTACCGCTCGTCGTGGCGCGGGTCGGCGCGGTCGAGCACGAGGGTCCAGGCGAGGGCGAGGATCGCGAGCCCGGCGCTGTCGACGACCGGCGGGATGAGCCGGTCGCCGCCCGGCGCGCCGCCGTGCGCGGAGGCGAGGGCCACGAGCGCGGCGACCCCGGCGAGGCTCACGAGGATCGCGGCGCCCGGGAACGCGCGGCGCACGCGCGGCGCCTCCTCCTCGTCGAGGGGGACGAGCGCCCACAGCCACAGGTAGAGCAGCACGCCCGCGCCGCCGAGCAGTGCGAGCACCACCGTCACGACCCGCACCACGGCGACCGGCCGCTCCAGGTGGTGCGCGACGCCCGCGCACACCCCGCCGAGCACCATGCGCCGCGGCCGACGGAGCACGGGGCGCGCGGGTCGCGCGGCGATGGCGCGCGGGGCCTCGGCGGCGGTCATGCGTCGATCCAAGCACGCGGCTCCGGGCCCGGGACCGGGAGTCAGGGTCGGATCAGGGGTTCACCCCATAGAGCCGAGCGACGCTCGCGACGAGCATCGAGGCATGGCATCCACACCCCCCGCCTCCGCCACGGACGAGGCGCCCGACGCCCCGGACGCGCCGCCGGGCGATCCCGCCGCCGATGACGCAGGCCCCGACGCGGGCGCACCGAAGCCCGAGCCGCGGTTCTTCCGCTGGATCCGCGGGCTCGGCCTGGTGCGGCGCACGGGCTGGCTGGGCGGGGTGTGCGCGGCGATCGCCGAGCGAACGCGGCTCGACCCGATCCTGGTCCGCGGGATCGTCGTGGTGCTCGCGGTGCTGGGCGCCCCCGTGGTGCTCGCGTACGCCGCCGCGTGGCTGCTGCTGCCGGACGAGAAGGGCGCGATCCACGCGCTGACCCTCGCCCGCGGTCGTGTGGAGGGCGCGGTCGTCGCGATCGCGGCCCTCGCGCTGGCCTCGTTCCTCCCGCTCACGCAGGGGTTCTGGTGGGTCGGAGCGGCGTACTGGGGCGAGCCGGACTTCGCCGCCTCCACGGGCCGGGTCCTGTGGACCGCACTCGTCATCGCGGTCGGCGTCGTGGTCGTCGTCTGGCTCGCGCGCCGGGCGGCCCAGCCCGACATCCGCACGGTGCCGGCGACGACCGACGACCGGCCGGAGACCGTGCCGCACCCCGCGGAGGCGGCATCCGACACCGCTCTCGACGGTGTCGCCGCGCTCGCCGCGGAGCCGGAGCCGGGCGCGCCCATCGCCGAGCCGCCGACCGCGCCGACGCAGCCGGCCGCCGGCGCGAGCGACGCCGAGCTCGCCGCCTGGAAGGCGCAGCAGGAGGAGTGGAAGCGGCAGCGCGCGGCCTGGGCCGCGCAACAGCGCGCCGACGACCGTGCCCGCCGCGCCGCCGCGCAGGCCGCGTGGGCGCAGCAGCGCGAGGCGCAGCTCGCCGAGCGCCGACGCCGGGAGCCGTGGATCGGAGGTGCGGTCGTCGGGATCGTCCTGGGGCTGGCGCTCATCGCGGGCGCCGGGGTCGGGATCGCGGCCGCGCTGGCCGCCCCGACCGGCGCCGTCGGGTGGCCGGCCGGGCTCGCGGCCGCGGCGGCCGTCTTCGGCCTGGGACTCGCGATCGCGGGGCTGGCCCGGCGGCGGGCGGGGGCACTCGCCGCCTTCGGCGTGCTCGCGCTCGTGGGCGCCGCGGCGACGGTGCCGCTCGCCGCGGATCGGCAGCTCGTCCCGTGGGTCGGCGTGTACGGGATCGACTCGACCCACAGCGGGAACTACGCGCGGATCGGCGGCCCGACCTCCGTCGAGGTGGATCGCGCCCCCCGGGCGCCGTCGACCGTCGTCGGCATCTGGCAGCAGGTCGGACCCGTCGAGGTGATCGTGGCCGAGGGCCAGACGGTCCGGATCGTCGCGACCGTCCACGGCGGCGACATGCGCCGGATCCGGGTCGATCCGAAGACGTACGACCGCCGCCTCGGCGCGACGTACGAGCCCGATTCGACCCGAGGCGCCGTCGCCCGCTACGACGTCGTGTACGGGACGGGCACGCCCGACGTGACGTTGCGGCTCGACGTCCTCGCCGGATCGGTCACGGTCGAGAACGCCCCCGCGCAGCCCGACGCGACGACGCCGACCCCCACCCCGTCCTCCACCTCCACCTCCACCGCGACCGCAGGAGCGCCCTCATGACCGGCCCCGATGACAGCACGCCCGCGCCGACCGCACCCGTCCGTCCGCGGATCCGCACGGCCGCGGTGGTGTGGGGGCTTCTCATCGCCGCGATCGCGGCCGCGATCGGGTGGTTCGTGCTCGACCCGGAGCGGGTCACGGCGACGGGGCTCGCGCTCGTCACGTCGGCGCCGCGCACGCTCGCGATCGGCGGCGTCGGGCTGGTGGTGGCCGTCGGTGCCGTGATCCTGATCGGCTCGCTGCTGAGCGTGCTGCACCGGGCGCAGGACCGCTCTCGCGATCGGCGGGCTGCGGCTGCGCAGGCCGCCGCCGCGCCGGTGGCCGCTCCCGGAGCCCCCGCCGCCGACCGAATCTGAGCGCAAGCTGGAAACGCCGGTCCCGTGTCCCGTCGCCGCGCGCGACCCGGGCCAGGATCGAGGCATGACCGGTGTCGTTCTGGCGGCCGGATCGGGGAGCGGGATCCAGCTGAGCCTGGGCTGGGTCGACTACCTGATGCTGGCGATCTACTTCGTGGTGGTGCTGGGGATCGGATTCGTGGCACGCCGCCGCGTCCGGACCAGCATGGACTTCTTCCTCTCGGGCCGATCACTGCCCGCCTGGATCACCGGCCTGGCCTTCGTGAGCGCGAACCTCGGCGCCACCGAGATCCTCGGCATGGCGGCCAACGGCGCGCAGTACGGCATGGCGACCTTGCACTACTACCTGATCGGCGCCGTGCCGGCGATGGTGGTGCTGGGCCTGTTCCTCATGCCCTTCTACTACGGGTCGAAGGTCCGCTCGGTGCCGGAGTTCATGCTCCGCCGCTACGGCAAGGGGCCGCACCTCGTCTCGGCGATCGCGTTCGCGGTGTCGAACGTGCTGATCGCGGGCATCAACCTCTACGCGATGGCGATCGTCATCGAGGCCATGCTCGGCTGGCCGGAGTGGCTCGCGATCGTCGTCTCCGCGGCGTTCGTGCTCGCCTACATCACGCTCGGCGGGCTCTCCTCGGCGATCTACAACGAGGTCATGCAGTTCTTCGTGATCATCGCGGGACTCGTGCCGCTCACGATCGTCGGTCTGAACCGCGTCGGCGGCTGGGACGGCCTGGTCACGGCCTTCAAGAAGACGGACTCCGTCCAGCACCTGCAGGCGTGGGCCGGCACCGCGGTCGGCAACGTGACCAATCCGCTGGGAGCCGACTGGATCGCGATCGTGCTCGGCCTCGGCTTCGTCCTGAGCTTCGGCTACTGGACCTCGAACTTCACGGAGATCCAGCGCGCGCTCTCGGCCAAGAACATGTCGGCCGCACGGCGCACGCCGCTGATCGCCGCGTTCCCGAAGCTGTTCATCCCGTTCATCGTCATCATCCCCGGCGTCATCGCGGCGGCCGTGCTCGGACCGCAGCTCGCCGGCAAGGGCGGCAGCGGACTCACCTACAACGACGCGATCCCGAAGCTCATCCAGATGTACCTGCCGTCCGGCGTCCTCGGCGTCGCGGTCACGGGCCTCCTCGCGAGCTTCATGGCGGGCATGGCGGCGAACGTCTCGAGCTTCAACACCGTCTTCACGTACGACATCTGGCAGCGCTACATCAAGCCGAAGATGTCGGACGCGTACTACCTGATCACGGGGCGCTGGGTCACGGTGGTGGGCGTGGTCGTCGGCATCGGGACGGCGTTCATCGCCGCCGGGGCGTCGAACATCATGAACTACCTGCAGACGCTGTTCTCGTTCTTCAACGCACCCCTGTTCGGCGTCTTCGTGCTCGGCGTGCTGTGGAAGAAGATGTCGCCGGCCGGCGCCCTGTGGGGGTATGTGACCGGCATCATCACCCCGGCGATCGTGTTCGTCTGGTACACGTTCGTCGATCCGAAGATCTTCAACTCGGCCGCGGCCGAGACCATGTACGGCGCGATCATCTCCTTCGCGACCGTGCTCATCGTGGGCACCCTCGTGAGCCTCGTGACCAAGCCCAAACCGATCGATCAGCTCGGGGGCCTCGTCTTCGGCGTCGGCAAGATCGACGTCAAGGGCGACGCCATGGTCGGCGACCAGGCCTGGTACCGCTCGCCCGTGCTCCTCGGCGTGATCGCGCTCGCATTGTGCGTCGCGCTCTACCTGCCCTTCCTGTGATCGGCTGAACGGAGACCGAGATGGCTGACAACGAGACGAACCAGAAGCCGGCGTCGCAGCTCACCGACGCCGAGAAGGACGCGGCCGTCAAGTCGACCCGTCGCTTCGACCTGCGCCGGATCATCGGCGCGCTGTTCGTGGTCTACGGCGTGATCGTCCTGATCGTGGGGCTCGTCGACCTCGGCGGCGACGCCGAGACGAAGATGACGGGCGGGATCCAGATCAACATCTGGACCGGCATCGGCATGCTCGTGCTCGGCGGCCTGTTCTTCCTCTGGGACCGCCTCGCGCCGGTGCCCGCGGAGGACATCGTGAAGAACCTCGAGCGCGAAGACGACGCGAAGGCCGCCGGCGAGGGCGACATCGAGAAGTTCTGACGGCTACGGGGCGGGATGCCGCGCGTCGTACGCGCGCAACGTGCGCACCACGCGCAGGATCGTCGCGACCAGCACGATGATCGCGACCCCACCCAGGATCGGCGGGAACCACAGTCCGACGAGCGTGGTCAGGATCCCGGCGTAGAGGTCGCCGATCCGCGGCCCGCCCGTGACTACCACGGTGAAGATGCCCTGCAGGCGTCCGCGCATGCCGTCGGGCACGGCGACGATGAGCATGGTCGAGCGGAAGATCGCGCTCACCTCGTCGGCGGCCCCGCTGCCGGCCAGCGCGATGCCCGCGAGCACGAGCGCGACCGCGTTGACGCGCGCGAACGACGACCCGACCGTGCCGAACCATCCGGTCTGCATCGCGCCGACGACGATCCCGAACAGCAGGATGCACGCGCCGTAGACCATGACGGCGCGCGCGATCGCGACGCCCTGCCGGCGCACGTGGCCGACGGGACCGCTGAGCAGCCCGGCCAGGAACGTGCCGATCGCGGCCGAGGCCGTCAGGACTCCCACGGTCACCGGACCGCCGCCGATCACGAGCGCGCCGACCGCGGGGAACAGCGTGTACGGCCTCCCGAACCCCATCGCGATGATGTCGATGAGGAACCCGGAGCGGATGTTGGGCGCGCGCCGCAGGAAGGCCGCGCCCTCCTTGAGCGACCGCCAGCCCGGCCGCACCGCGTCGTGCAGCGGCGCGAGCGAGGGCAGGCTCAGGATGCCGAGGAAGCCGGCCGAGAACAGGATCGCGTCGACGCCGTACGTCCACGCGAACCCGAACGCCGCGACCAGCACGCCCGCGAGCGCCGGCCCGAGGGTGAGCGAGAGCCCGAATCCGATTCCGCCCAGCGCGTTCGCGGGCGCGATGAGCTCGGGCGGCAGGATGCGCGGGTACACCGCCGCGCGCGTGGTGTTGGAGATCGTCGAGGCGACCGAGTTGAGGGTCGTGAGGAGGTAGAACTCCCACAGCGGCGGCGCGTTCACGTGCTCCACCGCGATGAGCACCGACAGGCCGATGAGGCCGAGCGTCGTGAACCAGCCGACGAGGGAGCTGACGATCAGCACGATGCGTCGATCGAACGCGTCGGCCAGCATCCCGCCCCACAGGCCCGCGACGATCATCGGCACGAGCGCGATGCCGCCCACGAGCGAGACGGCGAGCGTCGAGTGGGTGAGGTCGTAGATCTGCAGACCGACCGCGACGAGCGTGAGCCATGCGCCGATGCCCGAGATGGTGGATCCGATCCACAGCCGGCCGAATGCCGGCACCGCGATCGGGCGCAGGTCGGCGAAGCGGCGACGGCGCTCGGGAGCGGACGCGGACGGCGAGGGGGGCGCGGGATCGGACACCGCTCACGACATTACCGGCGCGCGGGAATCGTTCGAGCGCGCAAGGGGTTGCCGCCTGCATGAGCTCTCTCGACTTCGGACCCCTGATCCTCGGCGGCAACACCTTCGGCTGGACCTCCGACCGCGACGCATCCTTTGCCGTCCTCGACGCCTTCGTGGCGGCGGGCGGGCGATCCATCGACACGGCCGACGTCTACTCCGCCTGGGTGCCCGGCAACTCCGGCGGGGAGTCGGAGACGATCATCGGCGAGTGGCTCGCCTCCCGCGGGAACCGCGACGGCGTCGTGATCGGCACCAAGGTGTTCTCCTCGGCCGCGCGTCCGGGACTGTCGGCCGACAACGTCCGCGCCGCCGTCGACGACTCGCTCCGCCGACTGCAGACCGACCACATCGACCTCTACTACGCGCACCGCGACGACGAGAAGGTGGAGCAGGCCGAGTACGTCGGCGTCTTCGACGAGCTCGTGCGCGCGGGCAAGATCCGCGAGGCCGGGGCGTCGAACTTCTCGGCCGACCGTCTCCGCAGCGCGGTCGGGATCGCGCAGGCCGCCGGCCAGACCGCCTTCACCGTCGCGCAGGACCCCTACAACCTCGTCGACCGCGGCATCGAGGAGACCCTCGTGCCGACCCTGCTCGACCTCGGCGTCGTCGAGGCCCCGTACTCGGCGCTCGCGAGCGGGTTCCTGAGCGGCAAGTACCGCCCGGGCGTGACCGTGGACTCGGCCCGCGCCGGTGGCGCGTCGAAGCTGCTCGACGACCCGCGCAACGTGGAGCTGCTGTCGACCCTCGACGACATCGCCGCGGCGCACGGCGTGAGCGTCGCCGCGGTCGCGCTGGCGTGGCTGCGCGCGCGGCCGTCGGTCGTCGCGCCGATCGCGAGCGCGCGCACCACGGAGCAGCTCCCCGAGCTCGTGCAGTCGTTCGGGCTCGAGCTCACGAGCGACGAGATCGCGCGCCTCGGCTGACGCCCGGGGCTGTACCCCCGCCGGGAGCCGTCGCCGATCCGGGCGGCGGCTCCGGGGCGGTGATACGTTCCGGCCATGTCGCGCATCGTGGCCGTCGCGCCCGCGCTCCCGGATAACGCCTACACCCAGGCGGAGATCGCCGCGGAGATCGGGTCGCTCATCACGCACGACGCGACCCGGCTGGCGGTGCTCTCGCGCTTCCATGCCGCGAGCGGCATCGGTCACCGCCACCTCGTGCTGCCGCTCGAGCGGTATCGCGATCTGCACGGGTTCGAGCAGGCCAACGACCTCTGGCTGAGCGAGGGGACGGCGCTCGCCGCCCGCGCCATCCGGTCCGCCCTCGATGCGGCCGGGCTGCAGCCGACCGACGTCGACCACCTCCTCTTCACCTCGGTGACCGGCATCGGCGCGCCCTCGATCGACGCCCGGCTCGTGCCCGTCGTCGGGCTGCGGCCGGACGTCAAGCGGATGCCGTCGTTCGGCCTCGGGTGCGTGGCCGGCGCCGCCGGGATCGCGCGCGTGCACGACTACCTGCTCGGGCATCCCGACGACATCGCGGTGCTGCTCTCGGTGGAGCTGTGCTCGCTCACCCTCCAGCGCGACGACGACTCGACCGCGAACTTCGTCGCGAGCGGGCTGTTCGGCGACGGGGCCGCGGCGGTCGTCGTGGCGGGATCGCGCCGGGCCGAGGCGCTCGGCCTGCCCGGCCCGGAGATCGTCGACACCCGCAGCGCGCTCTACCCCGACAGCGAGAGCGTCATCGGCTGGGACATCGGCGGCACCGGCTTCCGGATCGTGCTGACCGCGGCGGTCGCCGACACGATCGACGCGAACGTGGGCGGCGACGTCGACCGGCTGCTGGCCGAGCACGGGCTCATCGGGTCGGACATCGGGGCGTGGATCGCGCATCCCGGCGGCCCGCGGGTGCTCGAGGCGTTCGAGAAGGGCCTGCACCTGCAGCGGGCGGACCTCGCGCCGAGCTGGCGCTCCCTCGACGCGGTCGGCAACCTCTCGTCGTCGTCGGTGCTGCACGTGCTCGCCGACGTGATCGACCAGCCGGACGGCACGCACGGGATGCTGTTCGCGCTCGGGCCGGGGGTCACAAGCGAGTACGTGCTGCTCAAGTGGGCGGCGTGACCGTGTCGGTCGTGCTCTTCACGGTGCTCATCCTGCTGACCGGCGGGGAGCGGATCGTCGAGATGGTGGTCTCGCGCCGCCACGCCGCCTGGGCGTTCGCGCGCGGCGGTGTCGAGTCGGCGCGGGGGCAGATGCCGTGGATGGTCGCGCTGCACGTTGGGCTGCTGCTCGGCGCGCTCGCCGAGGTGCACCTGCTCGGCCGCCCCTTCCTCCCGGCTCTCGGCTGGCCGATGCTCGCGATCGCGTTGCTCTGCCAGGCCGCGCGGTGGTGGATCATCGCGACGCTGGGTCCGCGCTGGAACACGCGCGTCATCGTCGTGCCCGGGATGCCGGCCGTCGCGACCGGGCCGTACCGGTTCGGGTGGCTGCGGCATCCCAACTACCTCGTCGTGGCGATCGAGGGCGTCGCGCTCCCGCTCGTGCACACGGCGTGGATCACCGCCCTCGCGTTCACGGTGCTGAACGCGGTGCTGCTGCTCGCCTTCCGGATCCCCGCGGAGGATCGCGCGCTGCGGGCGGCCGCGGCCGCGGCGGCGGAGCGGGTGCCGGCGTGACCCACGTCCTCGTCGCGGGCGGCGGGCCGATCGGGCTCGCGGCCGCGATCGAGGCGCGGCTCGCCGGCTTCGACGCGACGGTCGTCGAGCCGCGCACGGGCGTCATCGACAAGGCGTGCGGCGAGGGCCTCATGCCGGGCGCACCGCCGGCGCTCGCGCGGCTCGGCGTGACGCCGCGCGGGTTCGCGCTGCACGGGATCCAGTACCTCGACGGCCGCCGGAGCGTCACGCACCGCTTCCGCGCGGGCTCCGCGCTCGGGGTGCGGCGGCTGCAGCTGCACGGCGCCCTGCGCGATCGGGCGGCCGCCCTCGGGGTGGAGACCGTGGTCGGGCGGGTCGACGGCGTGGCGCAGGACGCGTCGGGCGTGGAGGCCGCGGGCGTCCGCGCCGACTGGCTGATCGCCGCCGACGGACTCCACTCCGCGGTCGCGGGGCTCGTCGGCCTCGACCGCGGCGCTCCCGTCGCCCGGCGGCGCTACGGCCAGCGCCGTCACTACGACATCGCCCCCTGGACCGACGTGATCGAGGTGCACTGGACCCCGCTCGGCGAGATCTACGTGACCCCGACGGCCGACCACGGCGTCGGCCTGTCGCTCCTCGCGCCGCAGGGCGTGCGATTCGACGACGCGCTCGCGGGGGCGCCCTCGATCGCAGCCCGGGTCGCGGGCGCCGCGCCGCTCAGCGAGCTCCGCGGTGCCGGGCCGTTCCGCCAGCGCCGGCGGGCGCGGGTCGCGGGGCGCGTGCTGCTCGTCGGGGACGCGTCGGGCTACATCGACGCGCTGACCGGGGAGGGGATCCGGATCGGGCTCGCCCAGGCGCGCGTCGCGATCGCGGCCCTCGCCGCCGACGATCCCACGTCGTACGAGCGCTCATGGCGGCGCGTGACGCGGGAGTTCCGGATGCTGACGGCGCCGCTCGCGGCGCTCGCCGCCTCCCGAGCGCAGCCGCTCATCGTGCCGATCGCGCGCACGGCGCCGTTCCTGTTCCACGCCGCGGTGGAGCGCATCGCGCGTTAGCGGGTCCGGCGTCGGCCGCCCGCGGCAGACTGGCCGCATGCCCGCGATCGGCGTCATCTTCCAACCGTCCTTCCCGCCCGAGCGGCTGAGCGCCGCCGCCCGGCGCGCCGAACGCGCGGGCATCGAGGAGCTGTGGGTCTTCGAGGACTGCTTCAAGCAGTCCGGCATCGCCTCCCTCACGGCCGCGCTCGCCGCCACCGAGCGCCTCACGATCGGCGTCGGGATCCTGCCGATGCCGTTGCGCAACGTCGCGATCCTCGCGATGGAGATGGCCACGATCGAGCGCATGTTCCCGGGCCGCGCGCGGTTCGGCGTCGGCCACGGCGTGCTCGACTGGATGGGGCAGGTCGGCCGGCGCGTGGCGTCGCCGCTCACGCTCATGCGCGAGTACGTGCCCGCGCTCCGCGGACTCCTCGCGGGCGACGAGCTGAACGTCGACGGCCGCTACGTCCACCTCGACCGCGTGAAGCTCGACTGGCCGCCGCAGGGTCGGGTCCCCGTGCTCGCCGCGGGGGAGGGGCCGAAGACGATCGCGCTGACCGGCGAGGTCGCCGACGGCACGGTCCTCACGACGGGCACGAGCGCCGGGATGGTCCGCTCCGCCGTGGCGTCGATCGCCGCGGCCCGGGAGGCCGCGGGTCGCGATGCCGCGCACGAGGTGGTGCTGTTCCTCATGACCGAATTCGGCGACGGCGCGGCCGAGCGCATGGAGGCCGAGTTCGACGACTGGAAGCTGGAGGGCGAGCGCCGGGTCGCCGCCACCGGCTCCGACGATGCGATCGAGGCGACCGTGCGCACGATGCTCGACGCGGGCGCGACGACGGTGCTGCTCCAGTCGCGCACCGGCGAGCAGGACCTCGACGGCTACCTCGACGCGGTCGCCCGGATCGCGGCCCGCTTCCGCGAGAGCGGCTAGCCGAGCCCCAGCTCGCGCCGCAGCTCGTCGGTGTCGTGCGCGATCGCGACCGTACCGGCCGCCTCCTCGGGGGCGCCGTACCCCCACGTCACGAAGATCGTCGGCACGTCGTGCTCGGCCGCGCCGAGGACGTCGTGGTGCCGGTCGCCGACGAGCACCGGACGGCTCGCATCGAACCCCGCGTCGGCGAGGCGCTCCAGCGCGAGCGCGACGACGTCGGCTTTCGCGCTGCGCCGCTCGTCCTCGCTCGCGCCCGTGATGACGTCGAGCTCGCCGAGCAGGCCCTCGCGCTCCAGGATCGCGCGCGCGAGCGACTCGGGCTTCGACGTCGCGAGCGAGGTCGGCACGCCGCGCGCGTGCAGCTCCCGCAGCAGCTCCGGCACGCCCGGGTACGGTTCCGCCTGGAAGACGCCGACCTCGCGGTATCGCCCCCGGTAGATCGCGAGCGCGGCGCGGGCGCCCTCCTCGTCGAGTCCGGCGAGCTCTCGGAACGCGTCGAGCAGCGGCGGGCCCACCCAGGCGAGCATCTCGGTCGGCGACGGGATCGGCATCCCGAGCTTCGCGAACGTCCAGGCGAGGGTCGCGGTGATGCCGGGCGCGGAGTCGACGATCGTGCCGTCCAGATCCCAGAGCACCACGGTCCAGCGCGGCGAGTCCGCCATCAGAACAGCCGCGCGTGGCCGGTCTCGACCCCGCGCATCTCGTCGTAGTCGAGGAGCACGCAGCGGATGCCGCGATCCTCCGCGAGGGTCCGCGCCTGCGGTTTGATCTCCTGCGCCGCGAACACGCCCGCGACCGGCGCGAGCAGCGGATCGCGGTTCATGAGCTCGAGGTACCGGGTCAGCTGCTCGACCCCGTCGATGTCGCCACGGCGCTTGATCTCGACCGCGACGGAACCGCCGGCCGCGTCGCGCGCGAGGAGGTCGACCGGCCCGATCGCCGTCATGTACTCGCGCCGCACGAGCGTGTAGCCGTCGCCGAGCCGCTCGATCTGCTCGGCGAGCAGGCGCTGCAGGTCGTCCTCGACGCCCGACTTCTGCAGGCCCGGATCGATCCCGAGCTCGTGCGAGGAGTCGTGCAGGATCTCGTGGATCGAGATCACGAGCATGTCGGCGGTCTTCGTGTGCGTGACGCGCCACACCTCGGCGACGCCGACCGACGCGAGGTCGTCGTCGACCTCCTCGACCGCGAACGTCGCGGGCGGACTCATCCAGTTGAGCGGCTTGTAGCTGAGCGAGTCGGAGTGCACGAGCACCGAGCCGTCGCCCTTCAGCACGAGCAGCCGCGTCGCGAGCGGCAGGTGCGCCGAGAGCCGCCCCGCGTAGTCGACGGAGCAGCGGGCGATGACGAGACGCACCGGATGAGGCTACCGGGGCCGGGCGGGCACCACTTCGCGACGGACGGACCCCGTTGCATCCGGGTCGGTCCGTGCGTCGCTGGAGCTAGCGACGGTCGGAGGGGGAACGCGGAGGCCGCGCCGCCGGGATCGCGAGCGCCGCCAGGACGATCAGCCCGAACACGATCCAGAGCGCCGTGAGCACCCCGGTGTGCTGGCCGACGAAGCCGATGATGGGCGGCCCGATCAGGAACGCCGCGTACGCGAGCGTCGCGACCGCGCTGACCCGGGCGCTGGCCTTGTGCGGATCGTCGCCCGCCGCCGACATGCCGACCGGGAATCCGAGCGAGGCCCCGAGTCCCCAGAGCACGACGCCGATGCCGCCGATCAGCGGGTCCGGCACCAGGATCACGACGGCGAGCCCGGCCAGCGCCGACAGCGCAGCCCCCCGCAGCACCACGACGCGCCCGAAGCGGTTGAGCAGCGGCACCCCGAGGATCCGGCCGACGGTCATCGCCGTGGCGAACGCGCCGAACGCGAGCGCGGCCTGCCCGTCGGTCACGTGCCGGTCGTCGTGGAACCCGATCGCGAGCCAGTCGTTGGCGGAGCCCTCGGCGAAGGCCATGCCGAGCATGATGAGGCCGATCAGGAGGGTGCGCGGCTCGAGCCAGACCGACATCCGCTCGCGGAAGGTGAAGCGCGGCTCGGCCCCCTCCTCGTCGGCGTGCAGGTTCGGCACAAACCGGGTCGCGATGACGGCGCCCACGACGATGACGGCGCCGACCACGCTGAAGTGGACCACGGGCGGGATGCCGGCGAACGCGGCGACCGAGCCGATGCCCGCGCTGACGACCGAGCCCAGGCTCCACGAGGCATGGAACCACGGCATGATCGCCGTGCCCGTCGCGCGCTCGACGCCGGTGCCCTCGACGTTCATGGCGACGTCGCAGATGGAGCTGCAGGCGCCGTACACCGCGAGGAAGCCCCACGCGACGGCGTACGAGCCGAGCTGGGCGCCGAGGCCGATCCCGACGACGGCGACGCCGCATCCGGCCAGGGTCAGGAGGATCGTGCGCCGCCCGCCGAGCCAGTGCACGAGATGGCTCGAGAGCAGCAGCCCCGCGATCGCGCCGACGGATCCGGCCACGATGAGCACCCCCATCTGCGCGACCGAGATGTGCAGGTCGGCGCGCAGGGTGGGCGCGCGCGAGATGACCGTCGCGATGCCGAGGCCGTTGACGGCGAAGATCGCGAAGACCGCCGCGCGCCAGGCGGTGACGTGCCGAGCACGGGTGGTCGTCGCGGGAGCGGACACGGCGTGATCCTCAGGTGTCGAGAGGGCGAGACGGACGTCGAATCGTTGCGAATCGAATCGTTTCGAGTAGCGTATCCAGCGATGGACGCGCGGGCAACCCGACCGACGCTCTCCGCCGTGGCGCGGAGGGCGGGCGTCTCGGTGTCCACGGCGTCCCTCGTCTTCAGCGGATCCGGCCCCGTCGCGCCCGCGACGCGGGAGCGCGTCCTCGCCGCGGCGTCCGAGCTCGACTACGGCGGACCGGACCCGACGGCGCGGTCGCTGCGCCGCGGGCGCTCGGGGGTCATCGGCCTGGTGACCGAGGACACGATGGCGGAGGCGTTCCGCGATCCCGTCAACCTCGCCCTGCTCGACGGCCTCGGCGAGGAGCTGAGCGACGAGCAGCTGGGCCTGCTCGTCGTGCCGATGGCCGGGGTCGGCGGACTGGATCCGGGCGACGCCGCGCTCGACGCCGCGGTGCTGCTCGGCTGCGGCACGAACATCGCCGAGCCGGTCGCGTCGCTGCGACGGCGCGGGGTGCCGATGATCGGGGTCGAGACCGAGCCGCTCGACGGAGTCGTGGCGATCGACCTCGACAACCGGGCGGCGAGCGAGACCGCGGCGCGGCTCCTCGCCGGGCTCGGGCACGTGCGCGTCGCGGTTGTGACGCTCCCGCTCGAGCCGGCGCACGTGCGCGGGCCGCTGGACGCCGCGCGCGAGGATGCCGGGACGGCGTTCGTGGTCCGCGAGCGCCTCGCCGGCACCCGGACGGTGTTCCCCGACGCCGGCGGCGTCTCGGCCGCCGCGAGCTCGGTGGACGAGGGGAGGCGCGCCGGTCGCGCCCTGCTCGACGTCGCCGCCGCCGGCCGGCCGACCGCGATCGTCGCGCAGAGCGACCTGCTCGCGGCGGGTGTCGTGCTCGCCGCGGACGAGCTCGGGATCCGCGTCCCGGAGGACCTCAGCGTGGTCGGCTTCGACGGCGTCCGTCTCGACGGCGTGCTCACCCGCCCGCTCACGACGATGGCTCAGCCGATCGCCGCGAAGGGCCGCGCCGCCGGGCGCGCGGTGCTCGCGGCGCTCCGCGGCGAGGCGGTCGAGCCGGTGCTCCTGCGCTGCGAACTGCGGATCGGCGCGACGACGGGACCGGCGCCCCGATCTTGATGTTCTCCATATTCACGATTTCGTGAAAGAAGCGTAGGGTCGGCCGCATGACCCACGCGATCGAGGCCGCCGGCCTCGTCAAGACCTTCGGCCGCACACGTGCCCTCGACGGGCTCGACCTCACGGTGGCCGCGGGGGAGGTGCACGGATTCCTCGGGCCGAACGGCGCCGGGAAGTCCACGACGATCCGGGTGCTGCTCGGCCTGCTGCGCCGGAGGAGCGGCACGGTCACGGTGCTCGGGCGCGATCCGTGGCGGGACGCGGTCGCGATCCACCGCGACCTCGCGTACGTGCCCGGTGACGTCGCGCTCTGGCCGAACCTCTCGGGCGGCGAGACGATCGACCTGCTGACCGGGCTGCGCGGCGGAGCCGACCTCACGCTCCGCGCCCGCCTGCTGACCGACTTCGAGCTCGACCCCAAGAAGAAGGGTCGCGGCTACTCCAAGGGCAACCGGCAGAAGGTCGCCCTCGTCGCGGCGTTCGCGCGGCGCGCGGAGCTCTACGTCCTCGACGAGCCGACGAGCGGGCTCGACCCGGTCATGGAGTCCGTGTTCCAGGCCGAGGTGCGCCGCGTCGCGTCCGAGGGCGCGACCGTGCTGCTGTCGAGCCACATCCTCAGCGAGGTGGAGCAGCTGTGCGAGCGCGTGACGATCGTCCGCGCCGGGCGGGCGGTGGAGTCCGGCACCCTCGCCGACATGCGGCACCTCACGCGCACGAGCATCCGGGTCACGACCGCGGCCGACCCCGCCGCGATCGCCCGCCTGGCCGGCGTGCACGACCTGCAGCAGGAGGCGGGCGCACTCGTCTTCGACGTCGACACGGACCGGCTCGACGGCGTGCTCGCCGCGCTCACCGCCGCCGGTGTCAGCGCCCTCACGGCGACCCCGCCCTCGCTCGAGGAGCTGTTCCTGCGCCACTACGGCGACCGCGTCGCGCTCGAGGAGCCGGCCGCGTGATCCGGATGCTGGGGCTGCAGCTCCGCCGCGACCGCCTCACGATGGCGGTCTGGATCCTCGGCACCGCGCTCCTCGCGCTCGGCAGCGTCGCGGCCGTCGCGAAGGAGTACGGCACGCACCACGAGCAGGCGACCGTGCTCCGGCTCGCGCTCGCGAATCCCTCGGTCCTCGCGTTCCGCGGGGCGCCCAACGGGGCGAGCACGGGGTCGATGCTCTGGTTCGAGCTGTTCACATGGCTCGCGGTCGTCGTCGGGCTGATGAACACGTTCTTCGCGACGCGGCACGGCCGGGCCGACGAGGAGCTCGGCCGGCGGGAACTCGTGGCCGCCGCCCCGATCGCCCGCTCGGCACCGCTCGCTGCGACCCTCGTCCTCGGCGTGATCGCGAATGCGGTGCTCGGCCTCCTGCTCGCGGGCGCGTTCGCGGCCGGCAACGCGGATGCGGCCGACGCGCTGACCGCGGGCGCGACGTTCGCGGTCACGGGCCTCGCGTTCCTCGGCGTCGGCCTGCTCGTCGGCGAGCTCGCGCCGACCGGCCGCTCGGCGAACTCGATCGGCGTGGCCGTCGTGATCGCGGCCTACGTGCTGCGCGCCGGAGGCGATGCGCTCGGCACCGTGCACCTGTCGTCGCTCACGCTCCATCCGGCCTGGCTCTCGTGGGTCTCGCCGATCGGGTGGGGGGAGCAGACGCTCGCCCTCACCGACGACCGCGTCGCGCTGCTGCTCCCGGGCCTCGCGCTCGCGCTCGTGACGGCCGTCGTCGCGCTCGTCGTGCATGCGCGCCGCGACCTCGGCGCGAGCCTCCTGCCCGACCGGCCGGGCCGCGCGGCCGCGTCGCCGCTGCTCCGCGGCACCTTCGGACTGACCTGGCGGCTGCACCGTCCCGCGCTCATCGGCTGGGCGGCCGGCGGGGCCGTGCTCGGCCTCGCGACCGGATCGCTCGCTCACGCGGCCGGCGACCTCGCCGCCTCGGGGAGCCCGCAGATCGTCCAGACGCTGAAGCTCATCGTGCCGGGCGGGCGCGGCGAGCTCGTGTCGCTGTTCCTCGGGGTGCTCATGCTGCTCGTCGGACTGCTCGCGGCGGCCGCCGGCATCCAGGGGGCGCTGCGGATGCGGCAGGAGGAGGCCGAGGGCCGGGCCGAGCCGCTGCTGGCGGCCCCGGTCTCCCGGTCGCGCCTCCTGCGCGACGCGTGGATCGTGGGCGCGCTCGCCGCGATCGTCGTGATGGCGGCGGCCGGAGTCCTGGGCTGGCTGAGCCTGATCGGCACCGATCCCGACGTGGCCGCCCGCGCCCTCGGCCAGGCGCTCATCGAGCTGCCGGCCGCGCTCGTCTTCCCGGGTATCGCCGCTCTCGCCGTCGCCGTGCTGCCGCGGGCCGCGGTCGCGATCACCTGGGCGCTGTTCGCGATCGCGATCGTGCTCGGACTGTTCGGCGAGCTGCTCCGGCTGCCGCAGCGGGTGATCCAGGCGAGCCCGTTCGACCACATCCCGAACGTGCCGTTCGACGACGCGGGACCGAGCGTGATCCTGCTCGCGATCGACGTCGCGCTGGCGATCGCGGCGGTCGTGCTCATCCGTCGGCGAGACTTGACGACATGAGCAACGACGGCGAGGTGGTCCAGCGCTTCATCCAGGAGATGGGCGCAGACCTGGCGAACCAGGGCTTCCCGCGGATGCCCGCGCTCGTCCTCCTCGCCCTCATGTCGTCCGAGAACGGCCGCCTCACCTCCGCCGAGATCGGCGAGGAGCTCGGGATCAGCGCGGCCGCGATCTCGGGCGCCGTGAAGTACCTGCAGCTCGTCGGCTTCATCCGGGTGCTCACGGAGCCGGGCGGCCGCAAGCACATCTACTCGATCGGCGACACGCCCTGGTACACGGCGTCGCTGCGGGCGGCGCCGCGGTTCCACGAGAACGAGACACGGATGCGCGCGGCCGCCGCGGCGCTGTCGGCGCGCCCCGCCGCGCAGGAGCGCATCGAGGAGCTCGCCGACTTCTACGCGTTCATGGGCGCGCGTCTGCCGGAGCTGCTCCGCGAGTGGAACGCGCAGCGCGCGAGCGGGTCCGGCGCCTAGGCCCCGTACTTCGCGATGAGCGCGTCGAGCATGGCGTCCTGCTCCGGGTCGATGCCGCCGCGCGACGGGTCGGCATCGTGCCAGGCGATCATCTCGGCGGCACCCTGCCAGTAGGGGGTCGTCGCGACGAACTCCGGGACGAGCGACTTCACCTTGCTGTTGTCGAACATGACCGAGTGCGCCTTGTCGCCGACCAGGCCCGGACCCTCGTCGGGGTAGCTGCGCGCGATCGCGTCGCTCGACACCCGCACGAGCTGCGGGTCGGGAGCCCCGGCCGCGCGGGCGAGGATCTGGAAGATCTGGTTCCAGGTCAGCGCCTCGTCGCCCGTGATGTGGAACGCCTCGCCGATCGCGCGGCGGTTGCCGAGCAGGCCGACGAAGGCGACCGCGAAGTCCCGCGAGTGGGTGAGGTGCCACAGGCTGGTGCCGTCGCCCTGGACGACGACGGGCTTGCCGGCGCGCATGCGCTCGATCGCGGTCCAGCGCCCGAAGATCGGCACGGAGTGGTGGGTGTAGGTGTGCGACGGGCGGACGATCGTCATCGGGAAGCCCGACGCGCGGTAGGCCTCGACGAGCAGGTCCTCGGCCGCGATCTTGTCGCGCGAGTACTGCCAGAACGGGTTACGGAGCGGTGTCGACTCCGTGATCGGCAGGCGCTCGACCGGCTTCTGGTATGCCGACGCCGACGAGATGAAGACGTACTGTCCGGTCCGTCCGCGGAACAGCTCGATGTCGGCCGCGACCTGCTCCGGCAGGAACGCGCGGAAGTTGACGACGACGTCGAAGTCGCGGTCGCCGATCGCCGCGGCGAGGGATGCCGGATCCCCCGCGTCGCCGCGCAGGATCTCGACGCCCTGCATGGAGTCGGGCACGGGTGTCGACCCGCGCGTCACGATCGCGAGCTCGTGCCCGCGCCGCAGCGCGAGCTCGCTCACGGAGGTGGAGATGGTGCCGGTGCCGCCGATGAAGAGGATGCGAAGAGCCACGGAGGTCACGCTACGCACTTTCGTTCCCTGGTGGGGGAAAGTTCTCCGGCCGGTCCATAGCCGAGCCGTCCTAGGCTCGACCCCATGAGCGAATCCACCGCATCCGGCATCGAGACGAACGAACTGGATCCGGGGATCCGCCCCCAGGACGACCTGTTCCGCCACGTCAACGGCCGGTGGATCGAGCGCACCGAGATCCCGGCCGACAAGGCCCGCTACGGCTCCTTCTACGTGCTCGCCGAGCAGGCCGAGCAGGCCGTGCGCGAGATCATCGAGCAGTCCCGCTCGGCCGAGCCGGGCACCGAGGCGCGCAAGATCGGCGACCTCTACGCGAGCTTCATGGACGAGGCGCGCATCGAGGCGCGCGGGTGGGACGCCATCGCCGGCGACCTCGCCGTCGCGGACGCGGTGGACGGCATCCCGGCCCTCCTGTCCTCGCTCGGCAGCCTCGAGCGCAGGGGCGTGAGCGGCTTCTTCCAGGCGTTCGTCGACAACGACCCGGGCGACCCGGAGCGCTACCTCGTGTTCCTCGAGCAGGGCGGCCTCGGGCTCCCCGACGAGTCCTACTACCGCGAGGAGACCTTCGCCGAGATCCGCACGGCGTACGTCGCGTTCCTCGAGAAGATGTTCGCGCTCGCCGGTGTCGACGCCGACGCGCAGCGGGTCTTCGACCTCGAGACCGCGATCGCGGCGGCGCACTGGGACAACGTGCGCACGCGCGACAGCCAGGCCACCTACAACCCGATGCCGTGGGCCCAGGTGGAGGAGCTCGCCGGCGATGCCGGGCCCGGGCTCGGGACGTGGCTCGAGGCGATGGGCGCCCCGGACGGCACCTTCGACGAGGTCGTCGTGCGCGAGCCGTCCTTCGTGACCGGCGTCGCGGCGCTGCTCGACGACGAGCACCTCGAGGCCTGGCGCGACTGGCTGCGCTGGCAGGTCATCCACTCGTCGGCTCCGTACCTCCACGCGGAGGCCGTGCAGGCGAACTTCGACTTCTACGGCACGACGCTCACGGGCGCGCCGCAGCTGCGCGACCGGTGGAAGCGCGGCGTCTCGGTGACCGAGGGATCGATGGGCGAGGCCGTCGGCAAGGTCTACGTCGAGCGCCACTTCGCCCCGAGCGCGAAGACCGCGATGGACGCGCTCGTCGCCAAGCTCGTGGAGGCCTACCGCGCCTCGATCACCGGTCTCCACTGGATGACGGAGGAGACGCGCGCCAAGGCCCTCGACAAGCTCGCGAAGTTCACGCCCAAGATCGGCTACCCCGACCAGTGGCGCGACTACTCCGCGCTCGAGATCACGCCCGACGACCTCATCGCGAACGTGCGCGCGTCGACCGAGTTCGAGTTCCAGCGCGAGCTCGGCAAGATCGGCAAGCCGATCGACCGCAACGAGTGGTTCATGACCCCGCAGACGATCAACGCGTACTACAACCCCGGTTTCAACGAGATCGTGTTCCCGGCGGCGATCCTGCAGCTCCCGTTCTTCTCGGAGGAGCGCGACGCGGCCGCCAACTTCGGCGCGATCGGCGCGGTCATCGGCCACGAGATCGGCCACGGCTTCGACGACCAGGGCTCGCAGTACGACGGCGACGGCCGGCTCACCAACTGGTGGACGGATGCCGATCGCGCCGCATTCGACGAGCGCACCAAGGCGCTCATCGCCCAGTACGACGCGCTCGAGCCGAAGCAGCTGCCCGGCCACCACGTGAACGGCGCCCTCACGATCGGCGAGAACATCGGCGACCTCGGCGGCCTCAGCATCGCGTGGAAGGCCTATCTGCTCTCGCTCGAGGGCTCCGAGCCGCCGGTGATCGACGGGCTGAGCGCCGCCGAGCGCTTCTTCCTCAGCTGGGGCCAGGCGTGGCGCGCGAAGTTGCGCGACGCCGAGGCTCTTCGGCTACTCTCGATTGATCCTCATTCCCCGAACGAGTTCCGGTGCAACCAGATCGTCCGTAACATCGACGTGTTCCACGCGACGTTCGGCACGTCGGCGAGCGACGCGCTCTGGCTCGACCCGGAAGACAGAGTGACCATTTGGTAGACGTCTCGACCGCTCACGAGCGCCGTGAGCGCGTGCGCACTCCCCGCACGCCTCGCCACCGTGCTCCCGAGACGGTCGAGAACTTCAGCGCCAGCTTCACGGCGCTCGGCGGACTCGCGTACGAGGGCGCCCGGGTGTCGGCGTCGGTCTCCGACCTCGACACCGGGCGCAGCCTCCTCGCGATCGACGAGCGCATCGTGCTGCCCACCGCCTCGGTCGGCAAGATCCTGCTGCTCATCGAGGTGTCGGCGCGGCTGACCGAGCGGGAGTCGTCGGCCTACGGGATCCTCGACAAGACCCCCCGCGACGCGGTCGGCGGCCCCGGGCTGTGGCAGCACCTGCAGGCGCCGTCGCTCCCGGTCGCAGACCTCGCGGCGCTGATCGGAGCGACGAGCGACGACCTCGCGACCAATGTGCTGCTCCGCCAGGTCGGCCTGCCGGCGGTCCGCGAGCGCACCGAGTCGCTCGGCCTGCTGCGCACGGCGCTGCTCGACCTCGTGCGCGAGACCCGCGGACCGGACGACGCGCCTCAGCTGTCGGTGGGCTCCGCGGCGGAGCTCGCCTGGCTCTTCGGCGCCCTCGCGCGCGGCGAGATCGTGGATGGCCTCACCTCGAGCCGCGTGCTCGGCTGGCTGTCGCTCGGCTCCGACCTCTCGATGGTCGCGAGCGCGTTCGGCCTGGACCCCTTCTCGCACCGCGGGACCGATCACGGCATCCTGCTCGTGAACAAGACGGGGACGGATGCGGGTGTGCGCAGCGAGGCGGGGGTCGTCCGCGGTCCGCGGGCCGCGGTGTCGTACGCGGTGTCGGTGCAGTTCCGCGACGACGGCGTCGCCCCGCGCCTGCGGGTGCGCGACGCGCTCCACACCATCGGACTGGACCTGCTCGAGTACCTCCACTAGGCGATCCGCGGGCGATTTCTCCACGGCCCCTGTGCAGGGGGCTTGTGTCGGCCAGATGGGGGACTGATATTGTGGGCCGGTCCACTCGATGTCGGGTATCCCCCGCTCGACGTCTCCCCCCAGGGTGGATGGCTCGCTGAGAGCGGCACGATCGGTTCGTCCGTCATGTCGTGGGCCCGATTTCGGCATCCCCCGTGCCGCACCTCAGAGGACAGCCCCCGATGTTCCGTAAGACACTCGCCGCTGCGACGACCGCTCTGGTCGCGGCGATCTTCACGTTCGGCGCCGTCGCAGCGCCGGCGATCGCGGATGACGGATCCGGCGCCGGCGCGTCGTCGACGACGGCCACGGCCACGGCCACGACGGACTCCACCGCAGCGAGCCCCGACACCACGCCCCCCGCGAGCACTCCGGCCGCGAGCTCCCCCGCTTCCGCGGAGAGCACGCCGGCGACGCCGAGCGACCCGACGCCAGTGACGTCGGCTCCGACGACGACGACGCCGTCCCCCACGACGACGACGCCGGCCGCCGACCCGCAGCCGAGCACACCGCCGGTCGCGACCCAGGCGGCCGTCAGCGCGGCGCGCACCGCGCCCGTCGCGCCGGCGCTCCGCTGCCTGCCGGACCGCGCCGTCTCGTACTCCTACGACCGCACGAAGAACTCCGGTGTGATCACGGTCCGCCAGCTCAACCCCAATAAGTTCTCCGACCAGCTCTGCACGGGCTTCTACGTGACCGCGGCCGGCTGGCGCTTCCTCAACCTCGAGGGCGAGAGCTACATGTGGCCGCAGGGCCTCATCGGCTACAACGAGGCCAACGACGGCAACGCCATCCAGACGGTCGGCTCCTATGACTTCGGCTTCCCCGTCACCTGCGGGCAGGGCGACATCTACGCCGACACCAAGCCGGTGGAGCGCCCGTCGGGCATCCTCGAGTCCCCCTCGAAGCCCTACCAGGAGAAGTTCCTCCAGGACCTCTTCCGCGACCAGGGCCCGTACCCGACCTCGATGTGGACCGGCCCCAACGACCACACCGGTCAGTACTGCCAGGTCATCGACGACAAGAAGGTCGCCCCCGAGGTGAGCACCCAGTGCATCGCCCCGCGGATCACGTGGACCGACCAGCCCGGCAAGGTCACGTACGCGCTCACCGAGGGCAACGGCGTGTCGGGTGTCAACAAGGTCACGGCGACCGCGGGCACCGGCTGGGTCTTCCCGGACAACAGCACCACGTGGGTCTACACGGTCGATCTCGACGAGAACAGCGCCTGCGATGCCACCCCCGGCGACCCCTCGTCGACTCCCGCGGTCTGCACCAACGGCGTCGTCGGCAACGGCACGATCATCGTCGAGCTCCAGCCCGGTGTCCTCGACTACACGGTGACCTACCCGAACGGGACGACCTCCCCGGTCACCGCGTCGCCGATCTCGGCGCCCGTCGGGTCGTACACGGTCCACGTTTCCGCAGCCCCCGGACACAGCCTGCAGAACCCCGGCAACTGGACGGTTGTCGGACCGAACAGCTGGGAGCTGTCCGTC
>Ga0247757_10000542_pt1 | contig 30720 bp, 31 predicted proteins | sample UWRJL126311R4_FD_180929 | JGI IMG/M metagenome (GOLD analysis project Ga0247757, IMG submission 180929) | Plant litter microbial communities from Arlington Agricultural Research Station in Wisconsin, United States - UWRJ-L126-311R-4 | ecosystem: Environmental > Terrestrial > Plant litter >... | reverse complement strand
CCCCGGAGGGAAACATCGACACCCGAACGGTACCCAGTGGCGTGTCGCGGTGGGCGGCCATGTCGGCCTGCGCCCGGTCCAATGCAGCGAACACTTCGTCGGCCCGCATCACCAGGGCGCGGCCGGCGTCGGTGAGCCGCACCCGGCGTCCAGCGGGTTCCAGCAGGGGTAGACCTGCCTCGCGCTGCAGGGTTTTGAGTTGCTGAGAGACCGCCGATGGCGTGAGCGACATCGCCTTAGCGGCGGCGTGGACCGTGCCCCGATCCGCGAGTTCCCGCAGGAGGCGCAAACGCATCACATCCATGCAGCAAAACTACACAATTTGTTGAGAAAGAGTCGCTTGTCTAATTCGATGCGCGAGACCGACCATGGACACGGCCGCGGACCGACCCCGCGGACGTCGCCGTACGGAACTGGCCCGTCTGCTCGGGCCGAGAGCCGTGACGGTCACCCGAAAGGACACCGCCATCACTGCTCACCGCTCCCGGTCAGCCACGAATTCACCGGCGGCAAGCAAGCCTGCACCGCCGGGGACGGCGCCACCCCGCGCCACCATCGACCTCGCCCTCCTGGCCGTGGCCATCGTGTGGGGATCGAGCTACCTGGCCGCCAAGGAGGTCGTCGCCCCAGACGGTGTGTTCGCGTTCCTTGTCATCCGACTCGCCCTTGCCGGCGCGGGAATGGCCCTCATCGCGGCGCCGAGGCTCCGAGGTGTCAACCGCACCGAAATCGGCCTGGGCATGCTCTTCGGGACGATCCTGAGCGCGGTGTTCACGCTCGAGACGTTCGGTGTGGCGATGACCTCCGCGTCCAACGCCGGCCTGATCATCTCCCTCACGATCGTGATGACACCGATTCTGGAAGGGTTCGTCCAACACACTTACCTGCCACCGACGTTCTACGGAGCCGTGGTGCTCGCCGTAGCTGGTGTCGGACTGCTCACCCAACCCCACGGATTCACTCCGCCAAGCCGTGGCGACCTGCTCATCGCCGGTGCCGCAGCAGCACGCGCCGTGCACATCACGGTGATCGCCCGTCTGTCCGAAGGGCGCACCATCGACTCGGCCCGGGTCACACTCGTCCAGTTCTGCACCGGCGTCGTGGTCTTCTCGATCCTGGCATCAATGCACGGGCGTGGAGTCGGAGAGGTCGCGGCGTTGATGACCACCCAGTCGTGGCTGCTCACCATCTATCTGGCGCTCGTGTGCACGGTCTTCGCCTTCGTCGTCCAGATCTGGGCCGTTCGAAGTAGCTCACCGGCACGGGTCAGTCTCGTCCTGGGGACTGAACCGTTGTGGGCAGCCGGGTTTGGCGTGCTTTTGGCCCACGACCGGCTCGCCGCTGCCGGCCTCTGCGGAGCGCTGCTGATACTGCTGGGCACGAATTGGGGGCGGATTATCGAATCCCGCCGACGACGCATCGACTGGTGCCAGGCTGCTGCCTGATCGGGTACGACGGTTCAAGGGCATTGGACGACTCAAGGCCCGATACGGCGGCCGCCCCCCGGCTTCAGGTCAGGTGGTCGAAGTCCCCGCGGATCCACGCAATATGCCGGTCCGCCGACGCCCGAAGCAGCGCCTTTGCATCGTTTTCGACGGAATTGTTGAAGTTTCCATAGATCCGGTCGTATCCGAGCGGCTCGAGCTGAGTAACGATGCGCTCGACCACAGAGCCAGAGAGCGGGATGTTGTTCGGGTAGCTGCGCATGAAACCCACTGATCGACGATCGGCGTTGGGGAAGACGCTGTCACCGGTGAGGAGCACGCCTCGTGCTTCGGCGCCGCCGGCCCAATGGAGAACACTGCTTCCTGGGAAATGACCGCCAACCTGATACAGGGTGACACCCGCGGTGATTTCGCGAGCCCCGCTCCAGAATTCGATGACGGGATCACGGCGGCCCAACCACTCTCGATCTGCTGTAGCCACCAACACTGCGGGATTACCGAGTCGTCGGGACCACTCCACCTGAACGCCGAACATATGCGGGTGGCTCGACGCGATCGCCAAGACCGGACCGAGTGCCAGCACTCGGGCGCAGGCGTCATCGTCCAGATACCCAATCGGGTCCCACATGATCGACCCCTCAGGGGTTGCCAGGATGTACATTGTCTGTCCGATGCCGACCGATGGATCTGTACCGACCCCGATCAACCCCGGTTCGCTATCGGTCCAGGTCAGCTTCTGGCCAACCGCGGTCAATTCGTCCAAACCCGTCCAACGCTGCCCTGCGAGAGGCAGATACTGCCGGTCGTCCGAACAAATCGGGCAGGTCCTCGGCGGGGGCTGTTCGTACTCCACAGCACAAGTCGCACAGATCAACACGCTGGCCTCCTCGGAAGATGTCCCAACCGGCATAGGTTAAAACCTCACGCGCGCTTGAGATCAAGCACTGAGCGTGGTGGCACCTGGGGTGTCGCGATCCTCCGAAATTGAGCAGATAGGGGCCATACTGGCCCGGTGGGGGCTTCGGGTCCGCTGCGGTGCAGCTGCTGTCGATCGACCATCCCGTCAGCGGGCGGCATCGGTCGATGACACAAGTACTTCTCGCCGCGGGCTTGGCCCTGCTGGTCGCAATCCTGCTGACCCCGGTGTTGATCCGGGTGTTCACCCGGAAGAGGCTGGGCCAACAGATCCGTGATTCTGCGCCCGAGAGCCATCGACGCAAGCGTGGCACACCGACAATGGGCGGCCTCGCGCTGATCACCGCAATCTGGGCAAGCTACCTGGTTACGCACCTCGTTTCGCTTCCGCTCGGTGGCGAGGGCCCGTCGGCATCGGGACTGCTGGTCCTCGGCTTGGCCACTGCTCTGGGTACGGTCGGTTTCGCTGATGACTACGTCAAGTTGCGGCGCTCACGCAACCTCGGCTTGAACAAGCGGGCCAAAGGCGCCGGGCAACTCGTCGCCGCAGTCCTCTTCGGTGTGCTGGCATTGCAGTTCCGAAACTCCGACGGGCTCACACCAGGCAGCAGCGGGTTGTCCTACGCCCGTGACATCACAGCTCTGGCAATACCTCCCGCGGTTTTCGTACTCTTCTGCATCATCGTGGTCTCAGCGTGGTCGAATGCCGTCAACCTCACTGATGGTCTGGACGGGCTCGCCGCCGGCGCCATGGCCATGGTGACCGCCGTCTACGTTCTCATCACCTTCTGGCAGTTCCGAAACGCGTGTGTCCTCGATGCGAACCTGGGCTGCTACCACGTCCGGGACCCTCTCGACTTGGCCATCGTCGCCGCGGCGACGTCCGGCGCCTGTATCGGATTCCTCTGGTGGAACGCCGCTCCCGCCAGGATCATCATGGGCGACACGGGCTCGCTTGCGCTCGGCGGCATCGTCGCGGGGCTGTCGGTGACCAGCCGAACCGAAGTGCTTGCCATCGTGGTGGGCGCACTTTTTGTCGCCGAGGTGACGTCAGTCGTCGTTCAGGTCGTTTCATTCCGTACCACCGGCCGCCGAGTCTTTCGAAACTCCCCGATCCATCACCACTTTGAGTTGATCGGGTGGCCAGAGACCACATTGACGATACGTTTCTGGCTTTTCACGGCCATCTCCTGCGGCCTCGGGATCGCACTCTTCTACAGCGAGTGGCTGGCCGCCGTCGGGGCCTGAGCAGCCGTCGAGCCGGTTGATCAGCGGGAAATTGGATTGCGCCCGCTGGCTTCGACCGGCACCGTTGACGGTGCTCGACGGGAGGCAACGCGTGGTGTCCAACATGGGGTTGCGGCGGGTCGTGGGGTTGCTGCGCCGCCTTCGTTCTCGGGACTGGGTGGTTCTCCTCGCGGTATCGGCTCTGCTCGCGGCCTCACCCCTGATCACGCTTCTCATCGTCAAGTACCTCGTCGATCATGTCGCCGCGTTGACCGTCGCGCACCCGGAAGCGCTGACTTGGATCGCTGCGCTTTGGGTACCGATCGCGGCGTATTTCCTGGTCAACGTTGTCGCCGATTCAGCCGAGACATTGCAGCTTCTTCAGATCGCCACCCTGCGTGACCAGATCGGATTCGAGATCGAAAACCGCACGGTGGCGAAGGCACTCGCGCACCACGACCTCGGCATGTTCGATCGCCCGGAGGTCAAGAAACTGTTGACCTTGTCGACGAACGCGACCGGACAGGGGCAGTATCTCGTGCAATTGCTGTCCAACCTGGCTACGGGCATCATGTTGGCCGGCCCGACGCTGATCATCGCCGGTTCACTGGGTATCTGGATACCGTTGCTGGTGGTCGCGACGACAATTCCGGCGACTCTGATGCAGGTGCGCTACGAACGCAGAGCCTGGGTCATCGAAGCCGCGCACGTCGACCTGAACAACCGTGCCCAGCAGCTGCGCGCGACCATGCTCAGCGCGCGCAGCGCCGCAGACATCCGCGCCTACCTGATGCACGCCAGCCTGCTCCTGCGCTGGAGGTCTCAATCACAAACGCTCATCACGGCTCGGCGCGCGATCAAGAACAGGGGCGCGATGCTCGTGCTACTGCTCGCGACCGGGAGCGGGTTGGGGCTTCTGGTGCCTTACGGGTTCGTCCTGGGCCAAGCCATCTCCGGCCGCATCTCCCTGGGAACCCTGGCGCTGTTCATCGGGCTCATCCCCGAACTGCGGAGAAGCTTGTTCATCGTGTGCGCCAACGCCGGTGAAATCGTCGGCGCTGCTCAACAACTCAACGGTCTCTGGCAGTTCGAAGACACGCTACCGGCCATCAGGCTCGACCCGCACCGCGACATCGCTCACCCCTTAGGCCCGGCGTCGTCCACCTTGAAATCAAACACTGACGCGGCGGCACCGACCGTCACCTTCACAGGGGTGTCTTTCAGCTACACGCCCTCGGGCCCAGAGGTTCTCTCCGACGTCCACCTGACGCTCCCCGCGGGTAGCACCACGCTCATCGTCGGTGAAAACGGGGTCGGCAAAACCACTTTGGCCAAATTGCTCTGCCGCTTCTACGATCCCGTCCACGGTTCACTGACCCTTGACGGAATCGACCTGCGCGACATCGACATCGTCGATTTTCGACGCCGTACTGCGGTACTCGTACAGGACCCGGCGCGACTGCCCCTCTCGATACGGGACTGCCTCTCTGTCACGCCACAACCGATTCCCGAGGCAGCAATCGTGGATGCTCTCCGCGCCGTCGATCTACTCGACAAAATAGAACGCACGCCACACGGACTCGACACCGAGCTATCCGCCGACCTCAACAGCGGAATCGACCTCTCGGGAGGCCAGTGGCAACGCCTGGCGATTGCCCGGTTGCTTCTGACGCTGCCTGCCGCGAGCCTGGCCGTCATCGACGAGCCCACCACCGCACTGGATGCCATCACCGACCGCGACCTCAGCGATCTCATCCTCGACCGTTGCACGGGCAAGACCACGCTCATCGTCAGCCACCGCCTGCACCTTGCTCCGAAGGTCACACAAATCGCCTTCATCGCCGACCGTCGCCCAATCGAGGTCGCCACCCATTGTCAACTGATCGAGACCAATGCCAATTACCGCGAGATGGTTGCTGCCGATTGAACGGCACCCAGGCTCTTCAGGCGCGGATGAAGGTGTCCACGTAGTGCAGCGGGGGAGCGGTGCTGGCCAGGTGTCCTGTCTGACAGGTCTCCAGACGGGATAGGGATGACAGGCGCGAAGCCGCCGAACGAAGGAATGGCTCGCTTCGACCGTTGACAACAACAGCGAGGTAGTTCCTCGCTCACCCATCGAGACCAGGAGATCGTTCATCTTGACTGCGGAATCCGTCGCATCCGAGAACCCGTGGGCTGACCCGGCCTTCGTCGAGACCTACGAACGCTGGGGCGACCCCACCACCGCGATACTGGCGCAGATCGCCCTCGACCGAACAGGAATCGCAGCCGGATCGAGGGTCCTGGATGTCGGTACCGGAGTGGGCGCGCTCGCAGTGCAGGCGGCCGAGCGCCAATGCGCCGTGCTGGCCTTCGACAGCTCAGCTCCCATGGTGGAGCTCGCGGACCGCCGCCTGGCCGGTTTTCCGGACGCTCGCGCGGTGGAGATGGATGCGCGCGCGTTCGACCTCGACGACGACAGCTTCGACGCTGCCTTTGCTGTCTTCAGCGTCTCCCTGATGCCGCATCGGGACGCATCGCTGCGTGAGATGGTGCGTGTCGTCCGTCCCGGGGGGATTGTCTGCGTGGTCAATTGGGCGACCCGGTTCGGCAGTCCCATGTTCGAGGTCGTAGCCCAGGCGATGGAGGAGCTCGGCCTCTTTCCCGCTGATGGCATGGATAATCAGATTGCCCCGCTCGAGGAGGGACAACTGCTGGAGGCGGGCTGCGTGACTGCATCGATCGAGCCCATCGGAGCACCTGCAGAGATGCCTGCGCCCACCCGTTTCCTCGATGAGCTCAGTGCCTTCCTCCGGGCGATACCGGGCTTCTCGAGCCTCCAGCCGGCTCAGCTCATCGATCTGCGGTCACTGATTGCACAAAAGGTGACCCACGGCGGCCCGTGGAATCTCGAGGCCACCCTCGGAATCGGCCACGTCGAGAAAGGCTGAGGTTCGCCGTTCATCGGATCCTCACCCCGGGCAGACCGCAGGCGATGAACCAGTGACTGAAGTCCGACGCAGAGCGCTGGTGAGGTCCAGTCCGGCGATCACTCGACCGCATCAGAAGCGACACGCACGGGGGAGTGACCACCTGCGACGGCCGGAGCATGCTGTTGCCAGCGATTCTTGGCGCGTTGGAGCGACAGGACCACGAGCGCCGTTACGGCCGTGAGCACTGCGCCGATGAGCGCAGCGTGGTTCCACCCGGCCATGAGGGCGGCTCGTGCATCAGCGGCTGGCTGCGTCGCGAGAGTGGACACGACCGTGACACCCACGGCTGCGCCGACGTAGCGGCTGGTGTTGTTGATGCCGCTTCCGAGCCCGGCCTGGCCGACGGGCACACTCGCCACGGCCTCTCCTGCAAGAGTGGCGTTCACCAGGCCGGTGGCGACTCCGGCGACCACCATCCCCGTAATCAGTTGCCACACTGAGGTTTTCACCGCCAGGACAGACAGCGGCGCCAGGCCGGCCGCCAGCAGCGTCAGCGCGATGACGAGGCGAGTCCCGCCGCCAAGCGTCTTCGGAACGTGGCGGGCAGCCAGCGAGGCGGCCACGCTGGTTCCCGACCACGCCAACAGCAGGACAGACGTTTGCACCGGAGAACGCCCGCTGGCACGCTCCAGCACGGTGGAGATGAAAGACATTAGCGCTATGACGCCGGCACCCGTGACGAAGGCCGCGCAGGTCGCTGAGATCAGCGCCGGTCGCCGGAACAAGCCGAGCTCCAGCATGGCCTTGTCCGACTTGAGCTGATGAACGATGAACGCCGCCAACGCGATCAATGCTGCGATCGCCAACGCCACGACGGGCAATCGCACCCAGCCCTGGCGGCACTCGGTGAGAGCGGCGAGCAGGCATCCGAGCCCGACGGCGAGAAGACCGGAGCCGACGACATCGACACCGCGGTCACGACCGGAACGGGACTCATCGAGCCACCACCAGCTGAGGGCCGCGAGGGTCAGTGTCAGCACCGTGATGACCAGATAAGCAAGACGCCACGTCGACGCGACATCCAGAGACGCGCCGAGAAGTGGGCCCACCGCGGGCCCGGCTCCCATGCAGGAACCCCAGATTCCCAGCGCCCGCACGCGTCCGGGGCCTGCAGGGAAGGCGTGGCTGAGCACGGCTAGAGCACAGGCAATCACTGCCGCACCTCCGACGCCCTCGACGATGCGCCCGGCGATGAAAACACCAGCATCGACCGCCGCTCCGCACGCGACAGAGCCGATTCCGAGCAGTGCCGCACCGGCAACGAAGACACGGCGGCGCCCGATTTCGTCACCCAACGCCCCCGCGGTCAGCAGCGCGACGCCGAGGCCGAAGCTCATCGAGCTGAGGATCCAGGACGTGGCGGACACGCTTGCCTGTAGATCAGCGGCGACGCTGGGCACTATCGACAGCGGCGCGGTGAACGCTGTCATCGCCAGGAGTGTGCCTGTGGCCGCGACAAACAATGCGCGTGCCGGACGCGAGACGACCTCAGACACCGACGCACCCCCTTACAGGTTCAGTGATTGAACCGAACCTACCACTTATAGTTCAATCACCGAACCGTACGGATACAATGGCGCCATGCCGTTGCCCAGGGAGTACACCTTCCAGGCGTGCTCACTGGCGCGCAGCCTCGAAGTCGTGGGGGAGCGCTGGTCGTTGCTCATCATCAGGGATGCTTTTTTCGGGGTCACCCGGTTCAGCGACTTTGCCCAGCACCTCGGCATCCCCCGCGCCATCCTCACCGAGCGCCTGGCGTTCCTGGTCGACGAAGGCATCTTGTGCCGCGGACCCGGCGCCCGGCCGCGATACACCATGACCTCCAAAGGCGAGGCGCTGTGGCCGGCAATCCGCGCGCTCGTCTCGTGGGGTGATGACTACTACGCCCCAGACGGCCCGCGCCGCATCTTCGAACACACCGGGTGCGGCGGCGATCTCACCGGCGACGGTACCTGCACCAGGTGCGGGTCTGTCGTGGCAGCACGCGAGGTGACCATGCTGCCCGGCCCTGGCTGCGCGCCGCCCACCGCGGGTGATCATGTGTCGGCCGTTCTCGCCGGCCCTCGCGTTCTCTTGCAGCCGATCGAGGCGCCTCCAGCGCCACCTGCCGACCGGTAGGCGGGTAGTCGGTGGTGTTTCAGCCGAGCGACGGTGACACGTCGGTCGGTCACCCGGGGCGACGTTGAGAACAGAGGGGGTTTGAGCCGCACTTCATCGTTGCCCGCTCGCTGACCGCGCGGCAGCATGATTCACGGACCGGCGTACGAAGCGTTGGCCGTCGCATCACCGCTGTCACCACGATCGAGGAGCAGAGCCGATGAGTGTCGAGTACACCGAGTCCTACTCTCAGTACCTCCACTGCCTGAACGAGAGGCGGTGGGATGACCTGGGCGAATTCGTATCCCATGACGTGGTCCACAACGGCAGACCCCTGGGACTCAGCGGTTATCGGGCAATGCTGGAGGCAGATACCGGGGCAGTGCCCGATCTACAGTTCGTCGCCGAAATGATTGTGGCTCAAGACGATGTCGTTGCCTGCCGGCTGGGCTTTCACTGCACTCCGCAGGAGAAATTCCTGGGTTTCGATCCGCCCGGAACACCGGTCTCCTTCGCGGAACATGTCTTCTACCGGTTCCGCGACGCCAAGATCGCCGAGGTGTGGTCCGTCATCGACACCCGAGCCATTGCCGCGCAAATCGGACGCTGAAGCGAATCGGGATGTCGCGGAACGATGTCGGCCGACGTCCATGTTGACCAGAAACCGTTCGTTACGCAATAGGTACCACGTGGCAGCGGAGACTGGTTGGCCGTCGCTGCGGATCGTGCAGATCACCGCGGAGTTGGGCTTGGCCAACATCACCTTCTCGGCGTCCGTCAGCTTCGTCGATGACATCGCGACCATAATGGGCCGCCTCGTTCACGGCAGCGGCGAGGGCGTGACCGTCTTGAACCGGTTCCGGTAGGCGCTCGGCGTGACGCCGAGTTCGCGCTGGAACAACCGCCGGAGGGATTCACTCGAGCCGAGGCCCGTCTGTTCGGCGATCTGGTCGAGCGTTGCGGAGCCCCCGGTGAGCTTGGCGCAGGCCGCTTCCAGCCGGGTGCGGTCGAGGAAATGCTGTGGAGTGTGGCCGGTTTCGGCGAGAAATAGCCGTGATAGGTGGCGGGCGCTGATGCCGGCCTGCAACGCCATACCCGTCAGCGTGTGGTTGCGCCCGGGGTTCGCGGTGATGGTGTCCATGACTCCGCGCACCACCGAGTGGGTGGTCGGCGCCGTGTCGAGCCGCACGCTGAACTGGGATTGATCACCGGGGCGGGCCATGAACACAACGAGGTCTCGCGCGACGTCGAGCGCCAGCGCCGAACCGTGGTCGTGTTCGATGAGCGACAGCGTCAGGTCGATGCCGGCCGTGACACCGGCCGACGTCGTGAACCCACCGTCGGTGACGAACAGCGAAGCCGAGTCGACGACCACGTCAGGAAAACGTGCCGCAAGCTGGCGGGCCAGTTTCCAATGCGTGGCCACCCGGTGGCCGTCGAGCAGTCCCGTTGCCGCCAGCGGAAAGGCGCCCGCGCAGATCGAGACGGTCCGGCTGCTGCGGTGTGCGAGCCCGCGGATCGAGTCGACGAGACCGGCGTCGCCGATACTGGCCTGCCAGTTCGGGGACCCCGGCACCAGCAGCGTGCCGATGCGCTCAGGCAGGTCAGCGACGGCCGCATCGGCACCGTGGCGGGCACCGGAGCTGGCCACCACGTCCGCACCGGTCAAAGACGCATGAATGATGCGGTAGGCCGCGCCGAACGTATTCGCGGAGGCGAACGCGTCGATCGGACCGGTGACGTCGAGCATTTGAACGCCGTCGTAGAGCAGCACGACGACGACATGGGGTGCGATGTCCACATCTGAGGGTTTCATGACCACGAGAGCAGGGCGAGGCCGACGCACTCCGGCCGATAGTGGAGGTAATCGTCCACCCAGGAGGGAACCACATCATGGCCGAGAACATCGCGGGAGTACAGATCCCTGACAGCACGTTGGCGGAGGCCGCGACGGAGCTGATCCGCGACACCACGAATGAATTGATCTTCCACCATTCGCGGCGGGTGTTCCTGTTCGGCAGCTTGCAGTCGAGGCAGCTGGGCATCAGTCCGGACGCCGAACTCCTGTACGTTGCAGCGCTTTTCCACGACACCGGTCTGGTGCTGCCGTACCGAGGCACGGCGCACCGATTCGAGATGGACAGCGCCGATGCAGCACGCGACTTCCTGATGTCGCAGGGCTTTTCCAGGGCCGACACCGACGTGGTGTGGACGGCGATTGCGCTGCACACCACCCCCGAGGTGCCCTACGGCCTGGACGCGGTCGTCGCGGCGACGACCGCGGGCGTGGAGACCGACGTGTTGGGTCTGCGGCTGGACGCGATCGAGCGCGAGGACCTCGACGCCGTGGTCGCCGCGCACCCACGCCCGAACTTCAAGTCCGAGATCCTAGGGGCATTCACCGAAGGTTTCGCCGACCGCCCGGACACCACGTTCGGAACCGTCAACGCCGACGTGCTCGAACACTTCAGCCCCGGCTTCCGGCGCACCGACTTCGTCGAAATGATCACGAACTCCGCGTGGCCGGAATGAGGCGCGGCCAGTGGATGACTGCCCGGCGCCCTGCGGCAATCACGCCAGAGCGCGGCCTAGCGTGTGTGAATGATCCCTGACGCATATCGCGAGTTCTTCGTTGCCTCGGCTGGGGTCACCGGGGCGTTGATCGGACTGCTCTTCGTCGCTGTTTCAGTGTCGCCTGAGCAAGCGAGAAGTACGAACGGACGCGAGGATTTTCAGACTCGAGCATCAGCTGCGTTGTTGGTCTTGACCAATGCGCTGCTCATCTCCATGGCTGCCCTGATCCCAGGGGTGAACCTCGGCTGGTGGGCGATCGTGTCCAGCAGTATCGTCCTGCTGTTCGCCGCGGCCACGATCCGATTGGTTTCGACGAAAACCAGGCCTCAACGGGCGTATCGCGGCTGGGTGTGGCTGGCCGTCGGCTTGTTGATCATCGCCGGTTGGGAAATGTATGCGGGGGTGCAACTCGTCCGATCGTTTCATCTCGACGCGGTACGCACACTGAGCTACGTCGTGATCGGCGATCTCGCGTTCGGTATCGCAAGGGCTTGGCAGCTCGTCGGCCTGCGCGATACCGGCATGGTGGCATCAATGCGCATCCTCATCGGCCGTGATCGGCTCGAGCTGCACCCCGAGGCGCAGGGGCCCGTCAATTGATTGCAGGCACTGGCCGACGCTGGACGCTCACGGTCGGCGATCACCTGATCAGCGGCGCCTAGGTCATTGGTCGAATCCGGCCGCCACCGGCAAAGTGCTGAACCGCGGTCATCGCCCGTGGGAACGCCTGGTCTCGTCCGAACGTCTCCATCAACGTGACCACAGCGGACTACGACAGCCACGAACCCGGACTCGAAACCGTCGAAGAATGCGAGCGATGCCTGTTCCTGCTCGAAGCGTGCACAGGAGCGATCGACTCTGCCGTTTCGGAGGGTCTGAGGGCACGTCCGAGCGTTGTCGACCTGGCGTGCGGTATCGGTGAACCTGGTCTGAGCTTGGCGCGAGTCCACGACGATTGGCAACTGACCGGAATCGACCTGTCTCCGGCGCTTGTCATGGCGGCTCGGCAGAACGCCGAAGAGCAGCGCGTCGCCGAACGAACGATGTTTTTCGCGGGTTCGATGGATGACCTCCCGTTCGGCGATGCCACGGTCGACGCAGTGATCTCCCGAATGGGGGCGTTGCTTCTCGGCGATCCCCCCGCAACCGCGCGGGAGATCGCGCGAATACTGAGGCCGGGCGGGCGGTTCGCCCTCACTGTCTGGGCGAACGCTGAGGACCATCCCTTGCTCGCCCTGTCTCACCGGGCCATGACAACCCACGTCGCAGCAGAGCTGCTACCCGATCTGTTCACCTGGTTCCGGCAGATGGCAATGCCAGGTGTTCGTAAAGGGTGGCTGCGCGACGCCGGCATCTCTGAGGTCACCGTCGACAGCTTCGACTGGGTGGTCAGCTACCCGAATTTCGATTCCGCGTGGGAGCTGAGCGAGGGGATTTGGAGCGGCGCCATCGCCGGCCTCGACGTGCGCACTCTCGGTCTCGTTCGGTCGACCATGCACGAACTCCTACAGCCGTACAAGTCACCACTGAGCGGCGGTTACGTCATTCCCGCGACGTGTCAACTGGTCTACGGCACCAGGTGAGGTCGCTCGAACCGGGGGACCCGGCGGTCTTGGGGTGGCGGATCGAGTCAGCGTTCCGCCGGTCTCGAGGAGCAAGCGCGGGGGGAGCGGCTATCAGCGCCGAACTCCGCCCTTGAGGAAGGCGCGTTCGCCATCGGCACCACTGGTGTTCTCTGCCTGACCCGACCCCGGCCGGCCCCCGGCGTTTCTCGCGAGGACCAGGCTGAGAAATGCGCCCAGAGAGACTGCGGCGATCGTGGCAGCGAACGCGACTGCCGCGGTGACCAAACCCACCGAGCCCGCGGCCATTCCCACGCCGATGACAGGCACGGCCTGCGCGACATAGAGGACGAGGAAGAACGCGGAGGTTATCTCCCCGCGGGCATCCGAAGGGCTGGCCGCGTTGATGGCGGACAACGCCGCCCGGAAGCCCATGCCTTGCCCCATCCCGGCGACGACTGCGCCGCCCAACAGCACCGGCAGGGATGCGGTCGCGACGCTCACGCCGGTCAGCGAGATTCCCACAGCCATCGTCGCGGTGCCCACCATCAATCCGATCTCGTCGCGCATCCTCGTCGAACACACCTGCCCGATGGCGGAAAAGCCGAGCTGCAGGAAGACCACCAGCCCGCAAACGAGGTGATTGCCGATGTGCAGTATCTGGCTCAGCAGCGCCGGTGCGATCGAAGCGAACAGACCCAGGACCGCGAAGCCGGCGAAACCCGCGGTGCTGGCGCGAACAAACGTGCCGCGAACCTCGCGCGGCAACCGTAGCCGCTGAATTCGCCACTGCGGCTTGCCCTCAGGTGGTGACGACGGTTCCGCGATCACCGCGACGCCCACCATCGCGAGGAGCGCCGCAACGATGTGAACGAGAAACGGAACCGTCAGCGGTGCGGTGATGAACTGAGCCAGCCCGCCGGCCAAAACGGGTCCAAGCCCGAGTCCGAGCATGTTGACCACCGCGGCGATCAGACTGTAGCGGCGCAATTGTCCAGGAGGTGCGAGGTCTGCAAGAGCCGCAGTCGCCGTGCCGGTGAAGATCCCGACCGAGAGCCCGGACAACACCCGGCCGACGAACAGCGCGGTGAGGCTGTCCGGGATGAGGAAGACTGCGCTGCTGAGTGCGGCGAGAGCCAATCCCGGCAGAAGCAGTTTCCTGCGTCCGATCTGATCAGACAGGCGCCCGAAAAGAATCAGCGCAGCGGCGACACCCACGGCGTAGGTGGCGAAGATCAGCGTCACCATCAAGCTGCCGAAGTGCAGTTCTTCTTCGTAGAGCGGATACAGCGGCGTGGGCAGGGTCGGACCCAGCATCGTGACGAGGAAGGCACCCGCGATCACGAATGCCGCAGGCTTGGCGTGCTGGCGTTCGGTCATCGGATCGTCGGCACGCTGTTCTTTGCGGGCGCGCCCGGTGCCGTCATGTTCGCCACTCGATACAGGCGGTCGCGAGATGCGGCGGCCTGCTGCAGAATCGCGGCGCCGCCGTGCAATTTTCCGTGAGATTTCAGTGTCCGCCCGGCCACCATGACGCGGTCCACGTTCCCAGCGTGTCCGGCAGTGACGATCGCGGCGGCAACGTCGGTGGCGGGAAGGAGGTTCGGATCGGTCAGGCGGAGCACGATCACATCGGCCTGCTTCCCGGGTGTGATGCTGCCGGTGCGATCCGCGATGCCCGAAGCCCGCGCCCCGTCGATGGTCGCGAAGGCCAAGACGTCCCGGGCGTCAAAGGTCGTCAGCGAGTCGATGTTTCGATCAAGTGCCCCACCACAATCCGCGCGCACCAGCTGTTGATAAGCCATTGCAGCTCGCATGACGCCGAACATGTCACCGGCGACGGCCGTCTCGACGTCGACACTCAGGCTCGGCCGCAGACCGTAGGCAAGCATCCGATTCGTCGCAGGTTGCCCCAGTCCGGGCATGAAGACTTCGAGCGCTGCGGCGACAGACACTGCGGCACCGTGGTCAGCGATCAGCTGGAGCTCTGCGTCACTGCTCGTACAGCAATGGATGAGAAGCATATCGGGACCGAGAAGACCTGCCTCATAGAGCTTTTCGACTGCGCGCTGTTCAATACCCCAGTCGCCGAGGCCTACATGCATGCTGATGCGAAGACCCAGATCGCGGGCGAGTTCGATGTCACGAGCTGCGATGTCCATGGTGGACAGCTCAGGGCCGCGCAACATCGCGTTGAGCGTGACGCGCGCGGAGTCGTCGGACAGCAGGGTCTCACGAACGCGACGGAGGTCGGCCGGGTGCGCGCGGGTACTCCCGAACTGCCAGGATTCGGCTTCGGTTGAGGGCCACCCGTGTGCGAAGACGCTGCGGATACCCGACTCTTGGTGCGCCGCGATGGCCGCATCGGCGTGTGCCGGGCTGTTCATGATGTGCGACTCGTCGCGGATCGTCGTCACACCGGCGTCCAGGGCCATCAAGTCGGCAGCCATATTGCCTACTCGGACGTCCTCGGGATCGAGGTGCGGTCCGAGCCCGATCTGGACATGACCCCGGTACTGGGGGTAGGTCCACGACGGGTCCAGGCTGCGGAGCGCACCCTGCCATGAATGACGGTGGGTGTCGACGAAGCCCGGCAGGACCGCGCAGCCCGAGCCGTCGATCACGTCGGCCGATCCACCGTCGAGGTCCTGACCAACAGCGGCTATTTTTCCGTCAGCGACCAAGACGTCACCCGTGAACTCGCCCAACTCGGGGTCTTGGGTGAGCACGTAAGCGTTCCTGATCAAGAGAGGTGCTCACTGGTATTGCGTGACATCTGGGTTCCTTGGCTAGATCGGGTGTGGCGCAGCCGTGCGCCCGAGGGTCCTCATGTGGTCGAACGGTTCCACTATCCCGCCCGGTGTCCATCGCGTCCAACGATTAGTTACGATCGAATCATCGTTCAATCCGATTAGTGGGGGTTCCGTGGACCAGAGACGGCTGGAAGCGTTCATCGTGCTGACCCAGGAGATGAACTTCACCCGCGCCGCCGCACGCCTGAATGTCACCCAGTCGACGCTGTCCGCCACCATCAAGGCCCTCGAGGCAGATCTCGCTACGACCTTGTTCACCAGATCGACCAGAGCCGTGGCACTCACCGAAGCGGGCCAAACCTTTCTGCTGCACGCGCGCCGCATCATCGACGCCGTCGACGCTGCGCGCACGGCTGTGGATCCGTCCGGGCAGATGCGAGGGACCCTGACGGTCGGCACGCTCACTGGACTCCGGGTCGTCGACGTGCCGGGCCTCGCGGGGGACTTCCATCGACGACACCCCATGGTCCAGCTCCGACTGGAGACGTCCAGGCGAGGCACCGCCGAGCACGCGGAACGCATCAAGGAGGGCAGCATGGACGTGGCGTTCCTGGGCACGGACACCGCCGACTTGGGACTTCGGGCGACCCCGATCAAACGCTACGAGCTGTCACTGGTGACTGCGCGAGACCACCCACTCGCACAGCATCAGAACGTCCTGCTGGCCGACATCGCGAATGAATCATTCGTCGACTTGCCCATGGGTTTTGCGCAGCGAACCGTCGCCGACAAGGCTTTTGCAGATCGCGGCCTGTCCCGGCGGGTGCCCGTCGAAGCCTCGGATCTGACCACGTTGCCCGAGTTCGTCGCGCATGGGCTCGGGGTCGCGCTCATGCCGTCAGTCCTGATGACCCACGGCGAACACCAATTGGCGGTCATTCCACTTGCCGATATGCGTGTCGGCTGGACCCTGAATGTCGTCGTCGCGGCGAACCATCCGCCGGCTCGAGCGGTGGAGGCGTTCCTCGGGATGGTGCCATCGCACCTCCGGGCAGATGTACCGTTCTGATTGACCAAAGGAGCCCAGCGTGGGGGGTAGAAACATGGCCAGACACGTTCTGGTTGCATCACGGTTCGCGATTGCCTGCGCACATGGCTGAGGCAGAGGTCTGCCGAATTGGTCTGGGACTGGCGGCGGTTGGTCGCCCTGCCTACATCACCAGCGGTCGCGACCGCGATATGGGCGCTGCGCGGTCCGTCGCCGACATGCGAAACCGGACATTCGATGTCCTCGATGCGGCGTACACCGGCGGCATCCGCCACACCGACGCGGCTCGGTCCTATGGGCGCGCCGAGGAATTCCTGGCCGACTGGCTGCGCTCGAGGCCGGAAACCGCCGACGTCCGAGTTTCTTCCAAGTGGGGTTACCGGTACGTCGGTGAATGGAGCATGGACGCCGCGACGCACGAGGTCAAAGACCACAGCCTGCAGGCATTTACGACGCAGTTGAACCAGTCCAGGGCTCTACTGGGGGAGCGGCTCGACCTGTATCAGGTGCACTCCGTGACCATGGAAAGTCCGGTGCTGACCGACATAGATCTGCAGAACGCCCTGGGTGACTTACGCGACACAGGTGTTCGCGTCGGCTTTTCCACGTCGGGGCCGCACCAGGCCGACGTGATTCGGGCAGCGCTCAGTATCGGCGTCAACGGCGCGCGCTTGTTCTCTTCCGTCCAGTCGACGTGGAATATCCTCGAAACATCTTCGGGCACAGCCCTTTCGGAAGCAGCCAAGCAGGGTGTGGCGGCAGTGGTCAAAGAGGCCTTCGCCAACGGGCGCCTCGCGCCGGGCAGCGGCGACCGCGCGCCAGGTGTGCAGCACGCGATGCGCATGGCCGCCGACCTGGGCATCGGCGTGGACCAGCTGGCGATCGCCGCAGCACTGCATCAGCCGTGGAGGCCGCTGGTGCTCTCCGGCGCCGTGAACGCGTCTCAGATCACCTCGCACCTGGCCGGTGCAGAAGTAGAACTACCGATGACCTCGATCGATGCTCTGCGTGACGCGGCCGAGGATCCCGCCGATTACTGGGCCGCGCGTTCACAACGGGAGTGGAGCTGACCGGGGTCACACACGTTCCGCCGCACGCCCTCCACTCTCGAAATGCACGCGTTGTCGGCGATGGGGTGGTTCGCTTTCGACAAGCTGCCCGAGCTGCTGACGGAGGCGACGCGACAGACCGCGTCAGCCCGTCGATGTCGCAACGCGTCGAAATGCACTGCGACCCAGCATTATCCGCTGTTCCTCTACGTCGGAGACCGGTGGGTGTCTTCGGGGGTGGTCGGAGTTGAGGACTGTCTTCAGGACTGCGGCGCCACGGGGGCGTCCTCAGTACGGTTTGGGATCATCTCGACGAGGTGGGCCATCGCCGCGGTCACGGCGGCAGGGACGTCGAAATCGTTTGCGGCAGTGAGCCAGGCGCGGTACGCAGCGCGAAAGACTGCGACGCCGATCTGAGCGGCTAGGTCTGCCGCCGGGGCGGCGGTACCCCGTCGCTGCAGCGCCGCGCTGAACTCCGCGGCCATCTCGTACTGCTTGACCAACTCGCGCTCGAGCAGTTCCTGATGGGCCGCGATCATGGCGTGCCGACGGTGCTGCACGGCGCGGGATCCCAACGCCAGCCAATCGAACCCGGCAAGCGCACCCACCACCACCTCCAGCGGTGACTCCACCGTCGTGTCGGTCTCGACGGCTGACACCAGCACCGCCCGAAGCCGATCGGCATCGACGAAGAGCACCGCCGGCTTGTCGGGGAAGTAGCGGAAGAAGGTCCGCGTCGTGACGCCGGCCCGATCGGCGATCTGTACCGCTGTGACGGCGGGGTAGCCCTGCTCATCGAACAACGCCATCGCGGCGTCCACCAACCGCTCCTGCGTGCCCTGCTCCCATCGCGGCATCGCAGGAGCATAGCGCCGCGATGTCACAGCATGACAACACGTCGCGACCAGCTGGGGGAGCGGGCGCCAGCACTGTTCCACTGCTGCTCCCCGCCCCGTTTGACGTCCTCGCCGAGACCCGATGTCACGGCAGGACATCGGTGGTAACGTGATGTCACGTCGCGACATCACTTCGATGGCAGCGCGCCGAACCGTGAAGGAGATCCACTCATGCCGACCACCCCGAGGAGCACCCCATGACCGCCGATGAGCACCACCACGCCGGCGTGGTCACCGGCCGAGCCGGGATCTCCCCGGCCTACTGGTACCGCGGAACGCTGTGGAACGTGTTGCTTTCCGCTGATCAGACCCGCGGCGAATTCACCCTGCTCGAACAGATCATTCCCTCGGGGTTGGGACCGCCCGCGCACGTGCACGAACGTCAGGCCGAAGGGTTCTACATCCTCTCCGGGGAGCTCGAAATGACGGTCGGAACCGGCACGGACGAACACGTCGTGCGGGCGGGTACCGGGTCGACGGTATGGATTCCCAAATCCACGCGGCATGCCTTTCGCGTGGTGTCGGCCGATGACGCCCGCCTGCTGAACTTCTACGCGCCCGGCGGATTCGACGACCACCTGCCCTTCTATGGGGAACCCGCCACCGCCCAAACGCTGCCTCCGCCGGAGGCCGCCGCCCAGGTATTGGACCGCGAACGCACCGCCACCTCTGACCAACTGCGCGCGGCCTATCAGCAGCGACTTGCCGACTTGGCCGAAGGGACTTGGGATTTCACCGTGGCCGACCCCACCGCTCAGGAGATGCAGCGGACCGGGCCAGACCGAATCTGAACCCATCTCAGATTCCTGGAACGGGACAGACCGGGTCGGCCTGATGTTGCTGAAAGTGTTTGCGCTCGCCGTCAGGCCAGCGGCTTGAATGCTTCGGCCAGCGCCCGGTAGGTGTCCAGGCGCTCTGGACCGCGCGGCATCCCGAAGTCGGGGACGATCAGCTCGTCGACGCCCTCATCGCGCCAGGCGGCCGCGGCCTCGGCGATTCGTGCCGCCGGCCCGTACACCACCGGTTGCGGCGTTGATTCGGCGGCAGCTTTCGCTTTGGCCTCTGCCTCGGGTGAATCGGTGACCATCACCAGGGCCTGCGTGGAACGCCACACCGTGGCCGGATCGCGGCCCTCCTTCTCGCACGCCGCGTCCAGCGCCGCCGATCGCTCGCCGAACCCGCCAGGCGCCGACCACTGGTTCCACTCGTGGGCGTACTGCGCGGTCAGCCGCAACATCCGGCGGCCCGTCCCGCCGACCAGCAGCGGCAGTGGCGACTGCACCGGCTTGGGCTCACACAGCGCGTCGGTCAGCTGGTAGTACTGCCCGTCGAGGGTCGTCGTCTCGTTGGTCAGCAGTCCAGAGATGACGGCGAGCCCCTCGGCGAAGCGGTCGACCCGCTCCTTCGGCTCGCCCAGCTCCAAGCCGTACTGCTCGTGTTCGGTGTCCTGCCAGCCCGCGCCGAGCCCGAGAGTGAAGCGGCCCCCGCTGATCTGGTCGACCGTCACTGCGACGTTCGCGAGCACTGCCGGGTGCCGGAACGTCATCGACAGCACCAGGTTGGCCAGCCGAATGTTCGACGTGACGCTGGCCAATGCGGCCATCAGAGCGGTGGCCTCCAACCAGTCGCTCGTCTGGCCAGGTTTGTCACCAGGGGACATGAAATGATCGGCGACGTAGAGCGAATGCCAGAACCCGTCGTCGGCGAACTGCGCCAGTTCGAGCACTTCGTTCCAAGGTTCAGCCGAAGACGGCCACACGGAGAATCGCACGGCGGCCAGTCTAGGGACCAACGCCGGAGCGTGACAGGAGGGGCTGCACCGGCTCTTGTCAGACCGCGGTTCGCAGGTGTCTCACGCGGCCGGGGCGGCGTTCCCGCCGGCTGGCAATGCAGACTCGGACCGAGCAGCCTGTGTGAAAATCCATGGATGAATCGGATCTGCGTCTTCTCCGGCTCGAGCTTGGGTCGCCACGATCGTTACCGCACATCGGCGGCGGAGCTGGGCGCGCTACTGGCCGAGCGTCAGATCGGTCTGGTTTACGGGGGAGCCGCTGTCGGGCTCATGGGCGCCATTGCAGATTCGGTTTTGGCAGCAGGCGGCGAGGTCATCGGGGTGATCCCACGGGCCCTCGCTGAACGCGAAGTCGCGCACACCGGTCTGCCAGATCTACGGATCGTCGATTCCATGCACGAGCGCAAGGCGTTGATGGCGGAACTGTCCGATGCCTTCATCGCCCTGCCTGGAGGAATCGGCACATTCGAAGAGCTATTCGAAGTGTGGACCTGGACTCAGCTCGGCGCCCATGCGAAACCGTGCGGGCTACTGAACACGCTCGGCTTCTACGACGGATTGCTGACCTTCCTCGACCATGTGGTCGGTGAGAGTTTTCTGAAGCCGGTGCATCGGCAGATGCTGCTCTCGTCCGATTCGCCCACTGCCTTGCTGGACGGACTTCTCACGTATCAAGTGCCCACGGAGACGAAGTGGATCAGTCCCGATGAACGCTGATGGGTCTGGGCCCCGCGTCGGATGTGGCGCAGCGATCGTCCAGGACGGCCGCGTCCTGCTGGTCCGCCGTAGGCGCGATCCGGAGGCGGGATGCTGGGGCCTCCCGGGGGGCAAGGTTGACCCGTTCGAGTCGGTGGCAGGGGCAGTGACGCGCGAGATCCGCGAAGAGCTCGGCATCTCCATCGAACCGACCCTGCTGCTGTGCGTCGTCGACCAGATCGATCGGCAGGCCGGCCAACACTGGGTTGCTCCGGTGTATCTCGTCGAACGCTATGACGGCACGCCCGCCGTTCTCGAACCTCAGGCGTTGTCGGCGGTGGGGTGGTTCGATCTCGACGATCTGCCCGAGCCGCTGACCGAGGCGACGCGACAGGCCGCATCAGCCCTTCGGTCTCGCAACGGACAGGCGTAGCCCGCCACGAACGTGTGCTCCCTCGCATCCTGAAACTGCTTGCGGCGGTGACCAGTTCGTCAGGGTTCGATGCGCAGGACGCGTGGCGCCGCGGCGGCCGGCTCCGGCAGGCGCAGCGGCGCCTCACCCGGTGTGATGCTGCCGAGCAGTGTCGCCCGGCGAGCTCCCGTCGCAGACGGCAAGGCGCCGGGCACGCCGTGCACCGTGAGGAATCCGAGCACGGCGAAGGCGAGAGCCTCCTTGGCCTGCGACGGCAACCCCCACTCGTCGCTGAGTCGTAGCCGCACGTCGGGCAGCTGCTCTCCGATCATGGTCATCAGCACGGGGTTTCGGGTGCCGCCGCCGGAGACCACGACGTCGGTGACACCGTGGGCGCGGCACGCGTCGGCGACGGTGACGGCGGTCAGCCGGGTGAGCGTCGCCACGGTGTCCTCAGCGGTGACGGGCGGCAACCCCTCCATGGCGCGCAGCAGATAGGGCAGGTGAAAGTGTTCCTTGCCGGTACTTTTCGGTGCGGGCCTGCGGTAGTAGGGGTCGGCGAGCAGCGCGGTGAGCAGGGTGGTGTCGACCTGTCCGGACGCGGCCATGCGCCCATCCTCGTCATAGTCGGCGGCGCCGTCGGTGAAGTGCACCACCGCCGCATCCAGCAGTGCGTTCGCCGGCCCGGTATCGAACGCCAACGGGTCAGCCCCGGATGCCACGATGGTGACATTCGCGATGCCGCCCAGATTCAGCGCGGCGGGCGTACCCGGCAACCCGCGCAGCAGCAGGTCGTCCATCACGGCGACCAGCGGTGCTCCCTGCCCGCCCGCGGCGACATCCCTGCTCCGCAAATCGGAAACGACGGGCACACCGGTGAGTTCGGCGATCCAAGCGGGCTGCCCGAGCTGCAGGGTCCCGCGCACGACCCCCTCGTCGACCCAGTGGAACACGGTCTGGCCATGGGACACCACGAGATCCGCAGTGCCACCGCAGATCTCGCGCAGTGCGCGGTCGGCGACGGCCGCGAAGGCACGTCCGATGCCGGCGTCGAGCGCCGTGATGGCGTGGACGGTCGTGGTGGCGGGCGGCAGCGCAGCGGTGATCAGGTCCCGCACGCCGGGGGAGTAGCCAACCGACAGGTGGCCGAGTGGCCGCAGAACGAGGGCGTCACCGTCGAGGGTGATGTCGGCAGCCACGGCGTCGATGGCGTCGTGGGACGTGCCGGACATCAGACCGATCACCCGCACGGAACCCCCTTCAGTTGTGGCCGGCCGCGGTGGGCACCGGATCGTGATCCGGCAACGCGGCGATCTCCGGCGGACCATGGAACAGGCTCATGACGCCACCGACGAGCAGAGTGATGAGCACCCCGATCGGCACCAGCCATTGCGCGGCGATCGCTGACGGGGTCGTTGTCCCGTCCACCGTCACATCGATCTTCACGTACCGCACGATGAACGTCATCACAGCGACCGTGATCAGGAACGCCACCACGGAGTCCACCTCGTTGGCCCGCCGAATCAGCTTGCCCAGCAAGAACGCACCGAGCAGCGCCCCGTAGGTGTAGCCGGCGATGGCGAGGCCCGTCAGGTAGACGTTGCCGGTGCTGGTGCTGAACCCGCAGGCGAACACCGCCATCAGCACCGCCCACACCAGCGTCATCACGCGTGCGAGCTTGAGCAGAAACTGTTCCGACGGGGTGCGTCTGAAGAAGCTGTTGATGAAGTCGGCGACCGAGGAGTTCGACATGGAGTTCAGCGCCGAGGACAGCGACCCCATGGCAGCGCCGAGGATGCTGGCCACGAGCAGACCCGAGACCACCACCGGCAGGCCGTGCAGGATGAAGTTCGGATACAGGTTGTCGGCGCTGGTGAGGCCGAGCTGCTTGAACGTCTTGCCCTCGTTGTAGGACCACAGCAGGGCGCCGACGAGGGAGAACGCGGCGAACTGAAACGTCACGAACACCCCGGACGCGATCATGGCCTTCTGTCCGTCGCGCAGCGTGCGCGTGGCCAGGATGCGCTGCACGATCAGCTGGTCGGAACCATGGCTCGCCATCGCGAAGATCGCGCCGCCGATGATCGCGGTCGGCAGGGCGAACGTGCTGGTGGCGATGTGCGCCAGCGAGAAGTCCGTGTCGAACACCCGGAACTTGCCCGCGTGCAAGGCCTCTGAGACGCCTGCGCTGCCGACGTGACTCCAGAGCACGACGATGGCCAGGATGGCGCCGCCGAGGTAGAGGCTCATCTGAACGGCGTCGGTCCAGATGACGGCTTTGATGCCGCCCAGGTAGGTGTAGACGACGGTGATCGCGGTGACGACGATGATGATCTCGCGGTAGCCGGGATGAATGCCGAACTCGTCGAGCAACAACTTGATCGGGATGGCCGAGGCGAAGAGGCGCACACCTTCGGCGAGCAGTCGCGTGAACACGAACGTCACCGACGCAAGGCCCTGCACCTTGAGCCCGAACCGGCTGCCCAGGTACTGATAGGCGCTGACGAACCCGCCGCGCTTGTAGAGCGGGATGAGCACGATCGCCACCACGACGCGACCCACGACGTAACCCAGCGCCAGTTCCACGTTGCCGAAACCCTGGCCGCTGTAGGCGCCCCCGGGGACGCTGATGACGGTCAGCACGCTGGTCTCGGTTGCGACCACCGAGAACGACACCGTCCACCACGGCAGCCGACCCTCGCCCACGAAGTAGTCTTTCGACGTCTTCTGCCGTCCGGACGCGCGCAGCCCGAACCAGGCGATCCCCACCAAGTAGATGACGACCACGACGAGGTCGAGTACGCGCACGTTGACTCCTAGCGGGACGGCGTCCGGCGCAGCCGGACGACATGGGGCTCGTGGGGGGTGCCGGCGTCGCGCCCCAACAGGCGTGCGCCGTCGAGCGGGCTGCCGAGCGACGGCTGCAACCGCAACGCACCGGACGCGGCAGCCAGTGTGGTGCGCAGTGGACCGAGGAGCGGTTCGCCGAGGTGGATGAGACCACCGGTGATCACGACGGGGAGGGGACCTCCGCCGCCGACGCGGCTCATCGCCGCGAGCACCGCCGACACCAGCCGGGTCGCGGCCTCGTCGAGGATCTCGGCGGCCGCCGCGTCGCCGGCCTGTGCGGCGGCCGCGACGTCCGGGGCGAACGACGCGGCTGTGCGGGCTGGATTGCCCCCGCGGTCGACGACGGCGGGCAGGTGGTCCGGGGTACCGAATCGGTCGATGGCTGCGGCGAGCAAGGCCGTGGCCGGGCTGCGACCGTCGTGCGCGCGCAGCGCAGCCCGCAGCCCCGCCGTCCCGATCCAGGCACCGCCGCCCTCGTCGCCGAGCCAGGGACCCCAGCCGTCGACCCGCGCGTAGGCGCCGTCGGCCCCGATGCCGATAGCCACCGACCCGGTGCCGATGGCCAGCACCACACCGGGCCGCCCACCCAGCGCGCCGGCGTGGGCGGTGATCGCGTCACTGGTGACGGCCACCTCGTCGGCGGGCAGCTCTGCCAGCAAGTGGGCGGCCAACGCACGCGCCGCCTCTGGGGCCGACGCGGCACCGGCCGCACCGACGCACACCGACGACAGCTGCGCGGTGGGCCGACTCTCGAGCAGGGGCAGAACTGCAGCCAGCACCGCCGAGCGCGCCGTGCTCACCCCGTCGTCGGCGGCCAGCCCTGCGACTCCGGACACATCGCGGAAGTCCGGAGCCGAGCCCGCCTGGCAGAGCACCGCTCGGCAGCCAGTCTTGCCCAGGTCCACCGCGACCGCTGATGCCATCCGCTGCGTCTTCCTATCCACTCGCCGCCGTCCAGCGAGTATCCGAAGACACCACATCGATGTCAATAACTGACCTGATGTAAGTGGCGAGGTAAATTTTTGACGTATCCCTGTGCGCCCGTTACGGTGACGCCAGCCGCCCTTCAGGGAAAGGACCGGGTTCATGGACGCCCAGGACGCGCCTCCCAAGCCGTTGCCGGTCGCCGAGGACAGCGTCTCCGACGGTTTCCTCGCCGGAATCCGCGTCGCGTTGTCCTCCCTGTCGCCCTCCGAACGTCGCGTCGCGGCGGCGGTTCTCGACGATCCGGCCCGCTCGTCGGAACTGTCCATCACCGCACTTGCCCTGCGCGCGGACACATCTGTCGCCACGGTCATGCGCTTCTGCCGCGATGTCGGCGTCAGCAGTTACCCCCAACTGCGCCTGGCGCTCGCGGCGGCCGCAGCACATGAACGGGCACGCGGCGGCGACCTCCCCCCGCCCGGCACCGACATCAGCGCCACCGACACTCTCGACGAGGTCGTACGCAAGATCATCTACAGCGAGATGCGCGCACTGGAGGACTCTGGCGCCACCCTCGACACCGACATGTTGCGGCGCGCGGTCGACACCATCGCTTCCGCCCGGCGGGTGGACATCTTCGGTGTCGGCGCCAGCGCCTTCGTCGGTCAGGATCTTCACCAGAAGCTGCACCGCATCGGCCGCTTCGCCTTCGTCTGGGCCGACCGGCACGCTGCGCTCACCGCCGCGGCCCTGCTCGAATCTGGTGATGTGGCGCTGGCCATCTCCCACTCCGGCGAGACCGACGACACGATCGAACCGCTACAGGCCGCCGTCGCCCGAGGTGCCACCGCCATCGCGCTCACTAACGCGCCGCGCAGCACCCTCGCCGAGTCCGCGGACATCGTCCTGACCACCTGCGCCCGCGAGACACCGTTCCGCTCCGGCGCCACGGTCAGCCGCATCGCCCAACTCGCCGTCGTGGACTGCCTTTTCGTCGGCGTCGCACAACGCTCCTTCGACGACACGACGGCCGCGTTGCACCAGACCTACCGGGCCGTGCAGCGCCATCGGCGCCCGCAGCGCCGCACATCACCTGAGGAAAGGAACGGTTAGGGATGGACCTCGGCATGCTGCCGACCGAGAGCCGCAACGAGCGGACCGGTGACCTCGACCGGCTCCCGGTGCACGAGTTGCTGTCTGTCATGAACGCCGAGGACCAGTCCGTGGCGCTCGCGGTGCGCAGTGCGCTCGACCAGATCGGCGCGGCGGTCGAGACGATTACCCACTCGCTGCGCAACGGCGGCCGACTCGTCTACCTCGGCGCGGGCACGAGCGGCCGCATCGGCCTGCTCGACGCTGTCGAGTGCCCACCGACCTTCGGCACGTCTCCCGACCAGGTCGTCGGGCTGCTCGCAGGCGGCCCCGGCGCGTTCATCCTGGCCGTCGAAGGAGCCGAGGATCAGCCGCAGCGGGCCGCCGACGACCTCGACGCCATCAGCGTGAACGCCCATGACACGGTCGTCGGGCTCGCCGCCAGCGGTCGCACGCCCTACGTCGTCGGCGGTCTGCAGCACGCGTCCGCCCTCGGTGCGGCGACGGTCTCGGTCGCGTGCAACGCCGATGCCGAGGTGAGCCGGTACGCCGACATCGCGATCGAGATCCCCACCGGCCCAGAGGTTCTCACGGGATCGACCCGCCTCAAGGCGGGCACCGCGGAGAAGATGGTGTGCAACATGCTCTCCACCGCGTCGATGGTGCGCCTCGGCAAGGTCTCCGGAAACCTGATGGTCGACGTCCGCGCCACCAACGACAAGCTCGTCGACCGAGTGCGACGCATCGTCATCCAGGCCACCGGCGCGAGCCCCGAGATCGCCGACAGCGCCTTGCACGCCACCGGCGGCCACGCCAAGGCGGCCATCGTGATGATCGCGGCCGGATGCTCCGGCGCCGAGGCCGCCCGGCGCCTCGAGCGGACCGACGGCGACATCCGCGCGGCCATGGAAGCCCGCTGAGTGCTCGGTACACGTGTGCACACAGCGGGGGAGCAGCGCGTTGGATCACGTCTCGTCTCTGTGGACGCTGCGGAGAACGTCACCCGACGGAAGCGGCGGGCCGGGTAGCGGCCTGCGTCACGACGATCAGCCGGTCGAGACGGTCACGGGTCGCGGCCAGCCTGTGCACCTCGGCGTCGATACGCGCGCGTTCATACGACAGCCGTTCCACCATCGCCGGCGTTGCCGTCCCGGAGTGGATACACGGCAGCAACTGCACCACCGCATCACTGCTGATGCCGGCGGCGAATAGTTCTCTGATGAGCGTGACCCGCTCCACCGCATCGTGGTCGTAGATGCGTTGACCGCCCGTGGTGCGACGGGACAACAGCAATTGGCGTTCCTCGTAGTAACGCAGTGACCGCACGCTGGCGCCGGTGATTCGAGCGAGCTCGCCGATCTTCATTGCACTTCCACCACCGCAATCGTGTGCGCTACATCACGCAGCGCCGACTTGAACCTCACATCTATGTCAGATTCTAGGCTCGGGGAATGGAACTTCACAACGCAACCGCCCTTGTCACCGGCGCCAACCGCGGAATCGGCGCGGCCTTCGTCCAAGAACTGCTCGCCCGAGGCGCGCGCAAGGTTTATGCCGCCGCCCGTCGGCCGGACACCATCTCCACCAACGACGCCCGCATCGTGCCAGTGCCGTTGGACATCACTGACGAGACCTCGGTAGCTGAGTTGGCCAGGGCGGCGGCCGATGTCGACCTGCTGGTCAACAACGCCGGAGTCGTGACGTACGAAAACCTGGTGACCGGAGACCTCGACGCCATCCGACTCGAAATGGCCACCCACTTCTGGGGCACGCTGTCGATGACCCGTGCCTTCTCCCCGATTTTGGCGCGCAATGGCGGAGGCGCCCTTCTCAACGTGTTGTCGATCGGATCCTTCCAGGTGTACCCCGGCAACGGCGCCTACGCCGCGGCCAAGGCTGCGCAATGGCAACTGACCAACAGCACGCGGCTCGAGCTGGCGGCGCAGGGTACCCAGGTCGTCGGATTGCACCTGTCGGCCACCGACACCGATATGCTCGCCGGCTTCGACATGCCGAAAAACGATCCGGCCGAGGTGGTTCGCGACGCACTGAACGGCCTGGAGTCGGGTGCCGAAGAGGTACTGGCTGACGCCGACACCAGGGCAGTGAAAGCGTTGCTCGCCCAACCGCCTGCGGCGATGTACGCCGGCATCAGCATGTGAGTGAGGTCGGCGACGGAGTACGGCACGTCGCCAATTTGAAAACCCAGACGTCCTGTTGCGCCGTGTTTCTCGACCCTCGGAATCGGCCGTGCTGCGTAGGGCGGAGCGCCGTGCCCCGAACGATGCAGCGGCCGAGGTCCTTTCGCACGACGACAGCAGCTGCCCCCCTCCCCCGAGAGACCATGTCGGCAATGTTCGTTTTGGTCCCTGGGGCACGGCACGGCACGGCGCCTGGTGTTGGTACACGGTGGCACCCTTGCTCGAATCGAAGAGAAACGCGGTTGTCGCGGTGGACCCTTCCGCCCTTGGATCGGGGCACGCCACCAGTTTCAGAGGTGTCGCGGGTTATTCCAGGGAGGCGGTGCCAGACAGGGGCGCAGTTCGGTGCGTCGCACGGAGAAATGACGAGGGCCTCGGGCTGGTTGTCACCCTGTGAGTTCCCTGGTAGAAGTGAATTCATGTCGATGCATCCTGGACTCGTCAGCCGTCGTGCTGTCGATTTCGTCCGGGTTGCCTCAGCGCTCTGTCGCTGAAGCCAGGCTTCTTTCTTCTCGCCCCCACGTCTGCTTTTCCACGCCCGCTGCCCGAATTTGCCTGCTCTCGTGAGAATCGACACCCCGGAGCTGTTTCATGAAGACCATTGTTCTCATCGCCCTCGTGGGTTTCGCCGCCCAACTCGTCGACGGCAGCCTGGGCATGGCCTATGGAGTCACGACCACCACCCTGTTGCTGGCGATCGGGACCAACCCAGCCGCCGCATCGGCCACCGTCCACCTCGCCGAGATCGGGACCACCCTGATTTCCGGTGTCTCGCATTGGAAGTTCGGCAACGTCGACTGGGGAGTGGTCCGCAAGATCGCCATCCCGGGAGCCATCGGCGCGTTTCTGGGCGCGACGGTGTTGTCCAAACTGTCCACCGAGGCAGCCGCACCCGTGATGGCGCTCATCCTGCTCGCACTCGGCATCTACATCCTGGTGCGCTTCACTTTCCAGGGAATCCCGCGACACAATCTGGGTAAGCCGCTCCGTAAGCGGTTCCTGTCGCCGCTGGGCTTCGTCGCGGGCTTCGTCGATGCCACCGGTGGTGGCGGGTGGGGCCCGGTCGGCACCCCGGCCATCTTGGCCAGTGGACGCATCGAACCCCGCAAGGTGATCGGCTCCATCGACACCAGTGAGTTCGTCATCGCCATCGCCGCCAGCTTGGGCTTCCTGTTCGCCCTCGGGTCCCAGGGCGTCAATTTCACCTGGGTGTTCGCCATCCTCGCCGGCGGCGTGGTTGCCGCCCCGTTGGCGGCGTGGCTGGTGCGCCACATCCCGCCACGACTGCTGGGGTCGTCGGTCGGCGGCATCATCGTGCTCACCAATACCCGCAGCCTTCTGCGCAGCGATCTCGTCGAGGTCAGCACCCCAGTGCAACACACGATCTACGGTGTGATCGTCGTTCTGTGGGTCGGCGCATTCATGTACTCGCTGCGTGAGTACTTCAAAGACCGCGAACACGAGTCTGCTGATTATGTGGCCGCCGTCGCAGACTCCGCGGCCGCCGGAAACAAAGACGACAAAATCGCCCAAACCTGAAGGGCCACAGCACAGACGCACTGACACGGACCGCGGACTAGCACCGGGCGGCGGGTAACCCCGATCCGGAACGTGCGGTCGAAACTCTCAACCGGGCAGCGGGCCAACAGGGTCGAGATAGAAGCGAACCCAGTTGATCTTGCCGTCGCGAGTCGTGAGAATGACCGGGCCGGCGAAGACAACCGGCGTACCTGGCTTGTCGAGGTCGGCCATCTCCCATTCCGACCAAATTTCCGGACCGTTGACGGCGGTACGCAGCACTCGGGCCGCCAGATGCGGCGAACTGCTGAAGATTGCCGTCCAGTTGGCGCGAACTTGCTTGGCGCCGACAAAGTTTCGCTCGGGATGCTGAGGCAACTCGGCCCGGAAGTCGGCGGTGAAGCAGCTGGCCACTTGCGCCGCGTCGCCCGACTCGATGGCGTCGCGGAGCCGGTCGAGAGCCCCGGGGTCGGAGGGGATGGAAGTCGACGGTGCGTGTCCGTCAGTAGTCGGAGTCGCCGAAGGAGGCGTCGACGTCTCGCAGGCGGATGCAGCGAGGGACAAGGCCGCCGCCATACCGGCCGAAAGCACTGCCCGGAGAACACCTGTCCGCTTCGGGAAGCGCGTGACGACGCCATCACGGGTCTCCAAGCCACGGCGGCGCGGCGACCGTCGCGCGATGGGGTCGAGCCACCTG